>WNGO01005177.1_pt1 | contig 17858 bp, 20 predicted proteins | sample 5400511 | NCBI WGS metagenome assembly WNGO01 (sample SAMN13153380, study PRJNA577476) | soil metagenome | isolation source: 20 cm soil or saprolite under Garry oak tree replicate 2 | place: USA:California | collected 2016-06-15 | reverse complement strand
AACCAATCATTATTCTGATGTCGAAGACTTCAGAAGTCTTTGTTTCATTACAGGGTCACTCGGGGACCTAGCTGGCTTTTACCTGTGGGCGTAGTAGACAGTTACCTGCTCCTCGTTGATGGAGTCGATTCTGCCGAACCCGAACCGCACCATCTGAATTATGCTTCCCACTTTCTCCTGGCGAATATTCGTCTCAACTGGACCCTTCGTTCTCGACGCGTCAGGCATCACCACCTCCCCGACCATATTGTTCTCATCTGGTAGCCAGTTGACTAGGGGCGCCTTGACCTCTCGAGCCTTCATGTAGTCCTGACTGTGGAACGCGGCCATGATCGAGTTGTTCTCGACGTTTTTGATTTCAACGTTGAACAGTTCCATCAGCCGGACCACCTTGCTCTTTTTGAGAAGATCAATGTCCGATGAAGAGATCAGAAGATTGGCTGTGCCGTTCTTTGGGACCACCTTGAAGATTCTGTCTGGGAGGTCCTTCCTTTCTGGATGTAGTGGGAGACGGGCATCGTAGGTCCGTTCGACCCCTGAGACTGTTATTGTGATCGGGTTTGCGATGAAGCTGTACCTGTGTGCGATCTTGTCGATCTCCTTCCGGTTCGTCGCGTTCACGTTATCCCAGCTGAGGGTAGCGTCGACCGGCCTGGGTCCCATCTCGTAGACAATCTTCCTCAGAGCGCTCGGAACATACCCTCTCCTGCGAAGAGCGGCCAGCGTCGGAAGTCTCGGGTCCAAATAGCCCTCCACGAGACCCTCCTCGATCTCCTTGACCATCAATGATTTGCTGAGCTTGATATCCGTCGTCTTCAACCGGCCATAATGGACATACTCCTGAATCTCCCAGCCCAGCGCCTTGTACAGATACTCAGTCCGTGGCGCGTTTGTCAAGTGCTCCTTTCCCCGGATAACGTGGCTCACGCCGAGAAGATGATCATCGACAGCCGATCCAAAGTTGAACAGGGGCCAGACCCGATACTTTGACCCCACCCTAGGATGAGGATACTTGACAGGGTCAATAATTCGAAGCGCGGGCCAGTCCCTGACAGCAGGGTTCGGATGAGACAAATCCGTCTTTATCCGCAGAACCGCCTCTCCCTCTCCAAACCCTCCGTTCAACATCTTCGCCCAATCAGCCAGATTCTGCTCCGGGCTCTTGGACCGATCTGGACACGCTCTACCAGCGTTGATGTTTAGACGGAAATTGTCGGGACTGCAGGTGCAGATGTATGCCTCTCCTGATTTCAGAACCTTCTCAGCTTGCTCATAGTAGACTGGTATCCTGTCGCTGGCGATGTACTCGGCGTCCCACAGGCATTCCAGCCAGCGAACATCCTCCCGGATCAGGTCATAGTACTCAAGCGCCGACTTTTTCAGCCGCGGATCAGTATCATCAAACCGCAAGAGAAAGCGTCCCTTGTACATCCGCGCATAGTCGTGGGAGAGGATTATCGCCCGGATCGAACCCAGATGCAGGACAAAGTCCGGGTTCGGCGCGAACCTCGTCACAATCATAGCGTACTTGTCCGCGTTCGGCAAGGGAGGCAGAGACTTGGACCCGGACTGACTCTGAGGCGATACTGCCCTAGCGGACATAGCTTGGACGCTGCTCAACTAGATTCTATCTCTTATCTCTAGTTTAGAGAAATCGTCGGAGTATCCATACTACGACGCTTATGCCCCCAATGATAGCGATCCAGAATCCGACCGCGGCGATAACAACAAGGGCTGCGCAGGTATTGTCCATGCAGACAACCATCGTTTGACCTCGGGCGTAGATGTTACCCCCGACCAGTCCTGAGCCCCAGAAGATAGCGAAGCTGACAATAGTGATAGTGACTCGCCCGCGGAGGCCTATTTTCGGCGTTCTAGACGGTCTTGGAAGGTCTTCAAGGCGCGGGTTGCTCAGTTCTCCAATTCTTTCGTTGATGCTCGGGCTCCAATATGCTACGTAGGGGAACAGGCGGTTTGTTCGCATTCCTCTCTGAGCGAGATTCTGTATTTTTTCGAGGGCCTGTAACACTTGCTGGGTTCCGAGCTGTTTGGCCACGTTTCTGTCCAGTTCAAACTCCTGTCGTTTCAGAGATTTTCTTAGGGATCTCCGGATCCAGAGTGCAGCGAGCAGAAATATGGGACTCGGGAAATAGAGAACCGGACCCGACAATCCTCCGGAGGCGGCAGCAGGGACTTCGAACAGTAGAAGGAAGAATAGCTCGCGGGGGGCGAGGGCGATTTTTCCGAGCAGCCTGCTCATTCTTCCTTTGTTGTAGGCCTTGAATCTCACCATGTGCAATGCGATGAGAATCTTCCATTCATCTAGTGACATTTTTCCTTTCAGGAATTCAGGCAACATAAGTTCGGCCACTAGGAGCGACCCTGGAACAGTGACAGTTTCTTTAGAGAGGATTGTTGGTTTTGATATTATCCCGCCGGTGCTGTGATAGCGGTCTAGTCTTCCCCAGACAATCTGTCTGTACCAGTACGGCATCTGGAATTGCGCTGAAAGTTCTCTTGTCAATTGTAAAAGCGCGTTGTCGTCTGGACTTGGACCTGTCTTGATTCTCTCGTACCCGCTACGCCGGCGCAGTCTATCCAACAATAGCTGCTAGAATTGGGGTTTGAATCTTATGCATTTAGCGCCTGATGGCGCTACACAATAGTGTATTCGAGGGCGTCGTAGATTACAATTACAGAGGACTCACAAAGTGCCCATTGGTGCGCTACGTCTCCTTTCTCCGCGAGCTCTTCTAATCCTTAAGCAACGCGTCAATGACGTCCGCGTTAGTTGCCATCGTCCTTTTGTCGAAGCCGGCTGCTCTTGCGATGTCCATTTCTGGAATTTGCAGTTCTAGGTCTCTGACTGCCTTGAGCATCACGCCCGCGGCTCTACCCCTGTAACTCATTTTAGGGCCCAGACCCTTTTCGACTGCTGCATCAAGATAGTCATGGGATCGACGGACCAGTTCCTCTCTTTCGTTGCTGCTTACTAGACCGCGCTCGGCGAAGCCCTCGGCCATACTTTCTATCTGCCTTTTTGTGAGCTGCGAAACGAGGTCTGGAAAAGGTAGGATGCTGTCTTGGACCCCGAATGACTTGATGATGCGTTCCTCGGCATCGGCAAGCTTCTCCCTATTCACGAACATTCTAGACTCAAATTCATGGTCAGTTCGTAGATCTCCCATGGCTTTTGCTGCGAGTGATACCGAGGCAATGAGGAAGATTTCCAGATTCTTGTGATCGGCGTTGTATTCGCCGATCGGCCTGCTCTTGAAGTCCAGATAGAGCGCAACTGCAGCCTGCTTCACCTCGTTTGGTAATCCGAGCCTCTGCATCGCATCGAAAAACAAGCCGTGCTCCTCCTTGCTCAGGGACTCTACGCCCTTGTTTAGACTGTGGATCCTTTCTTGAGCTTTCACACGAGCACACCGACAACCCGTATTTCCAAATATATACGCATTCATGTGAAACAGAGTTAGGCTGCAAATTTCTTATTGTGGCATGGCTGTACCGGACCGAGAACTGGATTGATCTCTGAGAACACGGACCATGTCGGAAGATTATCGCCTGGATTGAGCCAGGTGCACGACAAAGTCTGCGTTCGGCGAGAGCCGTGTCACAATCGTAGATTACTTCTCCCTATTGTGAAGGATGCTGCTCTTTCCACTCGCGCGCGTAACGTCGGGATGTTCTGCGGAAGAGGTGATCGATCTCATAAATACAAAAAACGATGAACGAGAGGATCGTAACGCCCCATATCGTGATATACAATCCTCCATAACTAAACCAAAGATACTCTGTCAGGATGAGCGTGAGAAGGAAAGGCCCGAGTATTGCAAAGAAGTTTCTGTACCAGCGCCCTATCGATCTTGCATAATCGGCATGCAACGATTGGTAGTGCGATTGTCTCCACCACCTAGGCGTGCTGTGGGGTAGTTTCTCTCTGCATATCGTGCAACGCATTACTCTGTGAACAAAGTCGAACTGCCCAGAAATGAGTGTTTCCGTGGATGTGGCCCAGTTTCTCAATGCAAATAGTCAATAACTCCTCCGTCTGCAATAACGGCTGACGAACACTATGAGCGACTGGAACGCTGGCGTTATTCAAGAGTTCCGCAAAAACCGGGGAAAGGTAGGCGGCAACTTCGAGGGCGCACCCATACTACTCATCAATCACACCGGGGCCCGCACCCGCAAGATCCGGATCAACCCGGTGATGTATCTCAAGGATGGCCACCGCTACCTGGTCTTTGCTTCGAAGGGAGGAGCGGACACCCATCCTGACTGGTACCATAATCTGAAGGCTCACCCCGATGTGAAGATCGAGGTCGGGACTGAGACTATCGACGTAACCGCGGAGGAAATCAAAGGTCCCGAGCGCGACCGACTCTACAAGCAACAGGCCTCACTCTACCCACAGTTCGCACAGTACCAACAGAAGACCAAGAGGATCATCCCTGTAATCGCATTCACACCGAAGACAAAACGATAGTAGCTAGAACTCGATAATCCTACGAGGCTGCTTCCTCGACGGTGTAGTTTACAAGGACAAGGTATGACCACCGTGAGCAAGAGGGGAGACAAGAGGATTCGTGTCGGCATCATCGGCGCCAACCCAGATCGCGGATGGGCGGCGCAGGCACACATCCCTGCTCTGAAGTCGCTCTCGAATGACTTCGAGATCACGGCGCTGTCCACCAGCCGACGCGAATCTGCCGACGCCGCCAGCAAACTCTTCGGTGTGCCTGTCGCTTTTGACATTCACCAAGACCTCGTGAACAGCGCTATCGTCGATGTCGTCGCCATCACTGTGAAAGTGCCATATCACCTCGAACTTGCGACGGCAGCGCTGGACGCGGGGAAGGCCGTCTATTGCGAATGGCCGCTCGGCAACGGCTTGAAAGAGGCGGAGACCTTGGCCGCACTGGCGAAGAAAAAAGGCGTCCTCGCCGTGGCGGGACTGCAAGCCCGCTCTGCCCCGTCCGTGGCCTACGTACGTGACCTGATCAAGCAAGGGTACGTCGGTGAGGTGCTCTCCACAACGTTGATCGGTTCGGGAATGGGCTGGGGACCAACGGTGGAGCCGTACAACGCCTACGTCAACGACAAGAAAAACGGCGCGACCATGCTCTCGATCGCACTCGGCCACGCAGCAGACGCGCTGTGTCACTGCCTCGGCGAAGCCCGAGAGCTCTCGGCCACCATGACAGTGCGCCGAAAGTCCTTCACGATCACCGGGACGAGCGAAAGCAAGCCCATGACCACGGATGATCAGGTGTTGGTCAGCGGACTGCTCGAGGATGGGGCCGCGCTATCGATCCACTATCGCGGTGGCGTTTCGCGCGGCACCAACCTGCTCTGGGAGATCAACGGCACCGAGGGCGATCTCCAGCTCACCGCCGCCGGCGGCCAAGCCCAGATCTTCGAGATGACCGTACGCGGCGGCAAGGGTGCGACATCCTCGCTCGAAGTCCTGCCCGTGCCGGAGCAGTATCGGTGGTCGCCGCCGCAAGGCCCTTCCACCAACGTCGCCCAGGCGTACGCGCGTTTCGCCCACGATTACCGAGAGGGAACGCATTTGTGCCCTACGTTCGACGACGCGGTCACGCGCCATCGCATGCTGAACGCGATAGAGACTGCCGCGGCAACCGGTCAGCGTCAAACGCTCCGTTAATCCAGCAAGTTCGTATGAAAAATACTGTAGTCAGCTAGGGTCCTGGAAGCGACAGCATGGGCAAGTCCCAGTTTCCGACTATGTTACTGCACCGGGAATGGAGAAGCCGGACATCCTCAAATAATCCAACGCACGAAAACATCTGTCATAGTAATTCGTGCTACTCACACCGGTCAAACGGTACTCCATACCCAGCAGGCGAGAATCGCCGTTTCTTTTCTTCTAGAAAAGGTGATGAGAGATAATCTCTGCAGGACCTCCCGGATCGGACGATATGACCTTGTCAGCTACCGTCCTGATTCTCCTCTCAACCTTCGAGGCTGACTTGGGTGTCGTATTGATGAACACTGAGGGTCCGGTATCGAGAGAATACCAGACCGGGACCCCTTCCTCCTCACGGAGCCTCCGAACCTCGTCCATGATCCTGATCGACAACGGGCTGACGAGGATCGTCTCCAGTCTGCCCGTCATTGTGATAGCATGCAAGTTCAATGTATCTACTTCGGCTAGTCTGCATATCTCCGATCCGCGTGGGCCCTGTCAGTCTTTATCGCAGATGGAATAGGAACAATCAGGGTCCTCAACCTGATAGAACTCGCAGACGCAAGCTGCTCCGCATAAGAGTGTCCCTTCCTGTTTGCATACCATATCGAGAATCCGCCCATGAGACTCCGCGAGGCAGAACCGGCCCCAAGCCTGACGACCTCGGACAATTCCCGAGGCTCAAGGCTCAGCCCTAGAGCTTTTGACGTTGCGAGACCCAGAGCCGCAAAACCAGACGCGGAGAAGCCCAGACCCTTCCCTTTGACATTCGCGTTCCTCGACTCAACCCTCAACTGAGTCTTCTCGCCCGCGAGTTCTCTGAGTTTATCAATAACAACGCGCGCCCTCGCCTCTTCGCCCGTGGCTGGAACAGTCCCATTGATCAGGATGCTATCCCTACGTAGGCTGTTCCCCGTCTCCACCGTCGTGACAGTGTCCAGTGATTTCATGCAAACAGAGATACTGTCATGATACGGTATCCGCAGCTTCGGGTTCCTGCAACCTTCTCCGCCGCGGCCTCGGTAACCCCTGTCTCGCCGAGGATCGTGTACCTCTCCGGTCTCAGACTGTGAGCCATCGTCAACGCCTTGACAACCTGTTCGGGTGAAACCTTCAACTCCTTGGCAGTCGAGGGTGCGCCTATCTCCTGGAGAAACTCTCTGATTGATTCCCAGTTGGACCCGTGAAGATAAGCACACATTATCGCCCCCACGCCAGTCCTACCGCCATGCAGACTCGTCTCACCAGCCACAATATCCAGAGCATGGCTGAACAGATGCTCCGCACCACTACATGGCCTAGAGCTACCAGCAATACTCATCGCGACACCACAACTGATCAATGCCTCCACCACCGTACGGACGCCTTCCTTGCTACGCTCAACGATCTCCTTCGAATTCTTCGTGACCAGTTCCGCGCTCATCAACGCAAGCTCCGCCGCGTAATCGCCATAGTATTCGTTCTTCAGCTTGTGAGCAAGCTGCCAGTCCTTCACAGCGCTAAACTTCGCAACAATATCCCCGCAGCCCGCCGCCAATAGATCATAGGGCGAATCCGCAATCACGCCAATATCGCCAATGATAGCAATCGGGGCCTGCGCCCGGATCGAGTACGGCTTAGGACCACCCTTGATGGAAGCATAGGGACTGGCGATTCCATCGTGGCTCGCGGCCGTTGGAATACTCATGAACGGAATCGACGCTTTCGCGGAAGCTAGTTTGCCCAGATCGATATCCTTCCCCCCGCCGACCGCAAGTACGATAGACGGCTTGGTCTTCTTGATCATCTCTACGATCTGATTGAGGGAGGCCTCAGTCGATTCTTTGACTATGATGTGATCGACACGAAGGCCGGCCTTCGTAGCGGACTTGGCGACGCCAACCCCTGCGATGGGATACGTCACGGGTCCCGAGACTACCAGGGCGGTGCCGTGAAACCCTTGCTTGGTGCAGATCTCGCCGACTCTGTCGAGAATGTTGACGCCGACAATGACCTCTCTCGGAAGCTGCATGTAGTGGATCGATTCTTCAGACTCCAACCTTCGATCACACCACCAATACGATTACAACGGCAATCAAGAACGTGGCAATTTCAAGCCTGTAGAATGATCTCCCAATCTGCCGTGCGATCCGGCCAATGAACCCGGTTATCGACTGGAAAGCTTCCGAGCCCAACACTTGAAGCTGCAAGGAGAATTTGGAAAAACCAGCTGATGACTCTTCTAGATTACTCATCGCCTTCTGGACTGTCTGAGTTATCTTTGTCACAAAGGCGGCAGTTGGCAACGCTGTTCCCACTGGATAGTACCCGAGAGGCGATCTGACAAGGCCTGTAACGAGGTGAGTGTCAGTCGTCATAACCTCAGCGTCGCTCACTCCTGTTTCTCTGATCGATTGAAGGATATGGTCGCGGAGACCTTGCTTCATATTGTTTCCATCTATCGTGATGTAGGATGCTGTGTCATTCTCGGTCTTCACCACCATCGCAGACAATCCTCCCGGGCCGATCCCGTCCTTGAGCGTGTAAGAATCCAGGGCGTCGTATGCGGATCCGACGCTGAAAGGTCCTTGTGACAACGCCTTCAACCTGCCAAGCACTCTGATCGCGGCCGCGACGATGCGGTCAGCCTGGAGAGGTGTTATAGAAGTTTGACCCACGATACTATTATGAGCGTCGACAATAAGCACTTCGAACCCGAGTTTCGACGCCTCCCTTTCGATCTCCTTAGACACCGAGGTCGGCAGGTCCTCCATCTCCATAGGAGCCAATGTAATGGTAAGCAGTACGATATTCCCAAAGACTTGGCCCGAAACGATAGCTTCTTCCTCTTTTTCCCGAATCATCGAGGAGGCTTTACGGATCCGGTGCTCCGAGGGATAGTTCTCCCTCGCCGCTGAGAGAAGTCTATTGATGTCCCGGTGGGACACAATGTTCAGCTTATGGTTCGAGATGCCATGTGGCACCTGGACGACACCATGTTGCGATTCTTCCAGTGACTGTTTCAGCTCGGAAGGTAGACCCCCGCTTCCCATGTCCCTATACGGCCCAGGATGAAAGTTGGACACGACAAACGACGCTTTCGGCTTCGAGCCCTCTCCAGAGAGACTCAGAATCTTCGTCTCAATGGACCCTTCGGTCGAGAGAGTCAAGAGTCTCTCCTCGAGAGCGGTCGGGGTCTTACGCAACCAGTGATGAAGGAACGATCTGAATAGCTCCATAGGAGAAGAACCGACCTCTGATCTTCCGGACACCTCCACTCGATGGATGATGAAAGAGACTCCTAGGGCCGAGAGGATTGAGCAGGTTACTAGCAAGACCAGGACCTTTGGAAGCAGCGTTTGGAGAGGGGTAGCCGGTGATACAAAGTAGCCTAGGGCAAGAAACGACGCCGCAATTAGAATCGGCGTTGTAAGAGCGGCCGAGAGTTTCCTCCAAGCAGCAAGAGAAGACATTGCGTCGGTCGATAAGAATCGGACGGGAAGGGAGACTGCCAACCCGACCAGAAACCCGTACTCCCATAGAGTCTTCTGCCCGATGAGTAGACCGATCCAGGAAAGTAATGGAAGAAGCATCGCGATTGGGAGTAGTGAAATGATCTCGAGTCCCATCAGCCGCCTGAAATCCAAGATCTTCTCCTTCTGAAGAATCAGAGTTGCGTTCAGAAATTCGCCGAGAACCGCCGGCCATACCAGTATCGCCCCCACGAACACCAATGTCTGGGCCAGATTCTCGTTTGACGGTAGTAGCGAGATTGATGCCGATAGAAGCGCAATTCCTGCGAAGATCTCGATCACTCGGGGGGTAGTGGGGAAGCCTACTCGTCTGATGAAGTTGAAGGCGTCTACTGTCCCTGACACGCCACTCCTTCGATCTTGCGGCATCAGTTAGGCACGTTTCAGGGCTTGCAATATCTGCTTGACCCGTCCGGGTCCTTCTTGCTCTATGACCGTTCCCGTAACGATAGCTGAGGCCCCTGCGCGGGCTAGTCGTTCCGCTTGGCTCGGGGTTCTGATTCCACCGCCAACTATCAGCGGAACATTGATTTTCTCACTGACCTTGCTCACCATTCGAGGGTCGACCATGTGTTCCGCTCCGCTTCCTGCTTCCAGATACACGAACCTCATTCCTAGGTACTGCGCTGCAAGAGCATAGTCTGTCGCCAAGTCGATTTTCGAGAAGGGCACGGGTTTCGCCCTTCCAACTGTGCTAACGGCTGTTTCCGATTGGCCCACAATCATGTAGCCTAGCGGAATTGGCTCGAGGTTGAACCGTCTGACGACAGAAGCGCCGATCACCTGGGATTCGATAAGGTATCGAGTGCTTGACGAGTTTAGGAGAGACATGAAGAATATCGCGTGAGCGAATCTACTGATTCCTACGGGTCCGTTGGGGAAGAGTATGGTGGGAAGTGAGCAGGAGTCACGAATAGTTCTGACGGTTCGGTCGAGCAGAGTCGACGATTTTAGAGTGGATCCACCGATCATTATTGCCGTTGTCCCGTGGTCTTCGAGATCAGTTACAATCTGGGGTAGGTTGTTCGAGAACTTTTCGGGATCTATTAGTGCAAGGTGAATGCACCCTTTCTCCCTTATCCCGTCGACTAACGCAGCTTCTACAGGTCCAGGCATAAGTGAACTTGCCTAGCTACTCATTAGCTGGTGAGCGACTTTCATCGCGAGGATAGGGTGTCGGACCATCAGGCCCACAGCTCTTGATGGGCGGAATCCATGGGCCATGTCGACAAGATCCTGTCCCTCGAGAAAGTCTGCTATGATATTGAGTTCCTCGTCTGAGAAACGTTCGAACGATTCGAGTGCTCTGAGACTGTTTGAGATTTTCTCGCCCCATAATGCTTCGAATCTTTCCTTGTATGCCGAAAGTCGCTTTGACCCAACGTCTCCCTCCCTCGCGGCCTTCCCGGCAACTTCGCCGGCGATCTTGCCCGATACAATGCTGGTGTGAATCCCGGCACCGGTCAGAGGAATCACTTGTCCAGCTGCGTCTCCGCAGAGCATCATGTTTTCCGTGACATAGTCCTCAATTTCGCCTCCCACTGGAACGGGGGCGGCCTGTGACCGCTCAATCTTTGCATTGCCGAACACGACTGGATGCTCTTGAATGAACCTGTCAAGGAGCGATTTGGCCCCAGATCCTTTCAGACCGATTCCTACATTCGCAGTGCCTTTTCCCTTCGGGAAGATCCAGATGTAGCCAGCAGGTGCCTTCTTGTGACCTATGAAAATCTCGAGCTTTGACTCATCATCGAGCCGGCAATCTACCATGTCATACTGAAACGCTGCTATGACCGGGTAGTTTCTTCTTGGGAAGAACTGGCGTGCAAGTATTGATCCAGTCCCGTCGCATCCTACGACCACACTCGTCCTCAGGGAATATGGTTGCGAGTCCCGCTTTCCTCCGAGTAGGACGCCTCCGTCTTGTCTCGATACGCTTTCGATTCTAGCTCCGTAAACCACCTCTGCTCCGGCGCCGCGTGCCCTGTCTGCTAGACTCGTCAAGAACGCAGGCTTGTCCAGAATGTAACCTTCCCCACCAACACGAACCTTTCGTTTCTCGTCAGGAGCATAGAGAAAGGCCCCGGTGATTCTGTTTGTCGCAAACTCACTTTGAGGGGACATTTGGGCGTCGTCGAGGGCCTCTGAGAGCACTCCTTCAGCGCACGGCTTTCTCCCTGCGGAAGTCTCCCTTTCCAGAAGCACAGTATGAGCCCCTTGTTTGGCTGCTGTCCATGCGGCCATAACTCCAGCTGGCCCAGCGCCAATAACTGCAACGTCGTAAGAGTCCATCTCAGCACCCTATTTTGATTGAGGAGAATCTGGAGGATCCTGTCCGTTTGTTGTAACGGCAAAGGAGTATGCTCTGGTCATGGGAGCCGTCTTCACTGTGTCCGCACCATAAAGGTCCTGCCGTGAAAAGGCGGCCTGTGGGGTCGGATTTCGTCTTTCTATCTCCTTGTCTATTCTGAATAGGAACCAGAGAGAGTACACTGAGAGGCTGAACACGAGTATTACGACTTTTGTTACAAAGACCAAGTTGAGAGGCTTTGGTAAGGAAGGCCACCTACTGGCGATCACATCAGGACTACATGGCGATGGGCTGCAACTCTGAGTCAGGACTTCTAGCGCTGACCAGATCATGAAATTGTAGAAGATTTCGTAGAAGGCTCCAAAAGCTACGAGGGCAGTTACGATGAAGAGAAATCGTCGAGTTCGCTCCGAAAAATTGAGGAAATGTATTCTCTGTGCCTCAAGTCCGGCTGACCAGTAGAGGAATGCTGCATAGATGAACCAAGTAATTGGTTTGCCGTAGAACCAGGGCGATATCGAAGGAGAAGGAAACTCAGCGTCCACAAACTGTGCTCCGATATTAGCTGGAGGGTTCCCTATGGATAGAATCCCGTAGTAGCCGATGAAGGCCAGAGCAACGAGGCCTGCGCTCCATGAGAGAAGAGACCAGGGTCTTCTCTGGATGAGATCGCGGACCTCAACGGTGCTAATCCAGCTCGGCTTCTGTACCTTCAAAGCGACTCAGAATCACAATCAGAATCGGTTATCGCACGGGCAGCTTTCATAAGCCTTCGCCCCACAACGGCCTACGGTTTTCACAGGTTTTCAGCTTATCCCCGTTAAGAGACATAGCTTCCTAGTCGCGCCGACAATAACCTGTGGCGATGAATGCTTCGTAACTATAGGACGAGAAAAAAGGGGACTGAGGGAGGAGAAAAATCCCTCGTCAGGTTCTACTGTATGACTTCGCCGGATGCGAAGCGGTTTGAAACCCGAGTAATCTTGACCTTAACATGGTCTCCGGGCTTCGTGTTCGGCACAAAGACAACCAGACCCTCAACGCGAGCTATACCTTCCCCGCGTCTGCTGATCTCTTTGATGTCAACGTCGTATTCCTTGCCTTCCTCGACTGGCTTAGGGCCGAATCTGTTTGCGCCGCCACCATAACCTCTCCTTTCATAACCCATAGGCATGTTCCACCTCCGCTTTTCGTCTGTTCTCGTTTCGGTTGCTACGGGAGAAAGCAGCGGTCGTTACGGTAACGGACAGCATACGTTCCTCGGCGAGCTAACCTTCAACAGGAAACCATCAACTTTTCCGATATAAAGTTGCCTTACAACCTTCAGACGATGGGTCGGGACAACCCGCACGCGACTAGCTTGAATACCACAACGATGCCGCGCTTTTCCGAAATGTCACACTCACTGGAAATAATCTCGCTGAATCAGCTTCCACTGCTCAAGGAAGGAGACGACCTTGCCGGAATGATAGTCTCGAGAGCTAGAAAACTGGGTGTTGGAATCAGGAATCGAGATCTCGTAGTAATCGGACAAAAGGCAGTGTCCAAAGCAGAAGGAAGAATCATCGATACACGTGACGTTACCCCATCGGTAAAGGCCACAAAGATCGCGAAAAAGACGGGAAAGACTGCTGAGTTCGTAGAAATTGTTTTGAAAGAATCTTCGAAAGTGCTCAGAGCCGACAAGGACGCATTTATCGTAAGGACGAAACGAGGAGCGACTTGCATGAACGCTGGCGTGGACAAATCGAATGTTAAGGGTAACAGTACGTATGCTCTACTACCTCAAGATCCGGACGCGTCTGCCAGAAGAATGAGGAAGAGAATCGAACGACTGACCGGGAAACAAGTGGCGGTTGTAATATGCGACACACGGAGCCGTCCCTTCCGGAAGGGCCAGGTTGAGGAGAGCATCGGGGTTGCGGGGCTCAATCCCTTGGTTGACTATCGGGGTCAGAAGGACCTATTCGGTTACACACTACGATTCAAGAATGTCGCTATAGCCGATGAACTAGCTTCTGCTGCAGAGCTTGTCATGGGCCAGGGAAGAGAGAGAACTCCAGTTGCAATCATCAGAGGGTTGACTAGAGTTCGACTTCAGAACCATGCATCAAGCAGATTCCTTGTAGTAAGTCCTGAAGAAGACTTGTTCACAGGAACTCTATAACTAACCGCTGTCGAGAACGAGTCGATTCTAACAAGAAGGTACTGCGTTCCTAAGCAAGAGCGATTGAAAGGGTAATATGAAACCCAGTCGGTTGCGCTCGCAACTTCACGCTGAGTGAGAAGCACCTTGAGTTCTCTGTTAGACCCCTACATTCCGCTTCTCGAATATCTGGGAGTGTGGTTTGTCATCGTAGGCATAGGCCTACTCATGAAAGCCGACAAACACGGAATTATCGTCAAACCCTACTATCTCATGCTGAGAACGAGCGTATTCAACAGCTGGATGCAGAGGCTGGGAAGCAAGTTCCGCAGAGCATGGCTGACCTACTTCGACATTGGAGCCGCGATGGGCCTTGGGCTCCTAGCCTTCATCATTTTCAGCCTAGTCTTGAACGCACTGAACCTGTTCAACCGTTCGTCCCAGGCTGGTCCAACGCTGCTGATAATCCCGGTTCCCGGCGTGACCATAAGCTGGGAAATCTTTCCCTACATTCTTATCTCAATCGCGGCGTTGCTCATCCCGCACGAAGCCGCCCATGGAATAGCGAGCGTGTTAGACAAGGTTCCAATCAAGTCTTCGGGGGTTTTTCTTGCAATATTCCTCCCGGGAGGGTTTGTAGAGATTGACGAAGAGGATCTTTCTAAGAGGAAAGCACGGACGAAACTCCGAGTCTTCGCTGGAGGATCGTTCACAAACGTAGTCAGCTGGTTCTTAGTCGTCCTTTTGATCACAAACTTTGCCCTAGTCATTAGTCCTCTCTACGACTCGAAATCGTCAGGGGTCCTGATTACGGGGCTAGTTAACGGCGGGGCAGCACAGAGCAACAATGTACCAAACTGGTCAGTGCTCGTCGCCGTCAATGGCACTACCGTCAACTCTGTTGAATCGCTAAGAAACGTTCTATCACCTTTAACACCTGGGCATCATCTTCTACTCACGATCAATAATGCCGCGTCAAATACCCAGACAACCTACTCGATCATCACCAAACCGGCCCCTGAAAATAGCAGTCGAGCAACGATCGGGATCTTCACTTTCCCGTATTACAAGCCTGTCGCATCTTTTCTGCCAGTCTCCCTGCCGTACCATTCCTACAACACTCTATCTTGGATGTCTCTGATACTTCTTGGAGTGGCATTGGTCAACATGCTGCCAATGTTTCCTTTTGACGGCGACAGGTATTTCGATAACTTGTAGTACTTGCAACCGGCACACTTCCTACTACAGACGTGAAAACGAGGGTGTAAACCTCTGCAAGGGTTGTTTCAAGGACTCTGTCGAGAGAAGGGTTCGGAGAACGATCAGCCACTGGAAGATGTTCTCTCCCGCGGATCACATTGCTGTCGCAGTCTCTGGCGGGAAGGACAGTCTTACGATGTTGATGATTCTCAAGAAACTATCGGCCAAGTTCAAGCAGACTAGGATTACCGCCGTCACTGTCGATGAGGGAATTGCTGGTTACAGGGAGGAGGCGGTAGACCTAGCAAAAGAATACTGTGACAAGCTCGACGTCGATCACGAGATCGTATCTTTCAAGGAATTGTACGGTGATGGTCTGGACGATTTTCTCAGAGGAAGACCAGAACGTATGACGGCGTGTTCGTATTGTGGCGTCTTCAGAAGAAAGGCGATCAACATCGGGGCCAAGAGGGTCGGAGCGACAAAGATTGCGACGGCTCACAACTTGGACGATGTTGTCCAGACATACTTGTTGAATTTGTTTCAGGGCGATGTTGAGAGGTTTGCTCGGTTCAACCCGGTCCTGCGGGATCCTCGCGGCGGTTTCCTCCCACGGGTCAAGCCGTTGTGCGAAGTGCCTGAGAAGGAGGTGGCGCTGTATGGATATGCGGAGGGTCTGACTTTCCAGTCGGCGTCGTGCCCCTACATGACTGAGGCTTTGAGGAATGAACTGCGGACCATGCTCAACAGGCTTGAACTCGCGCATCCGGGAGTATTATTCTCGTCCTACCGTGCAATGACAAAGCTTCGAGCCCTTGCAGAGCCAGGCGTTCCTGATTCCGTGCTACTATCGTGCCGATCTTGTGGTGAGCCCACTACCCTGGAGATTTGTGAGGCTTGCAAGATGGTCGGCGTCACAGTGGACAAACTTGAGGTCGCGGCATAGATCGATGATACCGACGACCGTCGTCACATACTTGGAAGGAGTGAAAGCTTGATCAACTCTTCGAAGGTCATAAGAAAAGAAACTATCACAACTGCCATCCTTCAAGATGCTTGGAAGGCCTGGACTACTATCGAAGGAGTAACAAGTTTCCTTGTCCCAAAGGCCAGCATTGAACCGATGGTCGGCGGTCGCTACGAACTATTCTCAAGTTTGAAATCGCCTAAAGGATTCCAAGGGACTGAGGGGTGCAAGATCCTGGCGCTCGAGCCCCAAAAGCATCTCTCGTTCGAGTTAATCGCGCCTCCCCAGTTTCCAAACGTGCGAAGATTGCGTACGAGAGTCGACATCACGTTTGGGGAAGTTGCCAAGGGAGGAGTTCTAAAATTGGACCTAGTTCACTCAGGTTTCCTGGAAGGCGAGGAGTGGGACGAGTTTTTTGAATTCTCCAATTGGAATTGGGACCTTGTGCTTGGACGTTTCCAGTACAGATTCTCCGTCGGACCTATCGACTGGAACAATCCGTACATTCCTCACGGGATTAATGCTCGTCCCGAGCGAAAGCTGCGAGACCATATTTCTTCGTAGGCCGAACCACCGACAGGCGATGTTTCACTCGACGCTACCTTTATAGCGACAGAACTAGGGTCTCCGCAATCGGGCGCGATTTATGAGCGAGGAAGGCTTCATGCCTGGGGCCACAACAGTGGGGCTCGTCTGTAAAGACGGCGCTATTCTAGCGTCCGAACGCAGATATTCATACGGCACCTTCGTGATGAGCAAGGTAGCAAAGAAAGTCTTCAAGATTACAGATAATATCGGAGTAGGCTGTGCTGGCATAATTGGCGACATGCAGGTTCTTGCTCGAGAAGCGAACGCCTACATGAGCATCTACCGGTACGAGCGGGGAAGACCGGGCACAGTCAAGAACACGGCGAAACTATTCGCGTCAATCCTTTCGAGCAGACGCCTCTTTCCTTACCTCGCACAGACAATAATTGCAGGAATCGACGACGGTGTCCCTGAACTGTTCGTTTTGGACCCGATCGGGTCGGTTCTCGGAGACAAGTTTGCTGCTGTAGGAACCGGCGCGGAGATTGCTATGGGAGTTCTTGAATCGGAATATAGAGATGGTCTGTCTGTAGAGGAAGGGAGGCCTCTGATTCTCAGAGCGATAAAGTCCGCGGTAGCACGGGATATATCAAGCGGCGATGGAGTTGACCTCTTGATAATTACACATAGCGGGATTAAGGAAGAATCCCAAAAGTTCGCCTGAACACGATACTCGCAGGCAAATTCTGTTATAGGGTCACTCACCCCAGTGGGCTCTAGGCTGAACTTGCGTGTTGAGTAAGAGAGACCTCGCTTCGATTCAGAAGCAGCTTGTTCATTATGACGAAGCCCGCGAAGCGGTACTGACCTTGTCGAGAACTGCTACGAGGCTTGCAGGATCGTCGATTCTGGAGATTCATCGGGGAGACATGGAATCCGCGTCAAATACGCTTCGCAAGGTTGAACAGACGTTGAGCAAGATCGGGATCCTCGCAAACGACTTCTCTGAATTCAAGACCTCATCAGGGGTGGTCGTCGCATTTCAAGAATATGTGGAGGCTATGACCCTTCGATCCTTCGCGCAGAGCGAACGAATTCCTACGATTTCGGAATTGAAGACGGATAATCGGAGCTATGTTCTGGGCTTGCTCGATGCCGTGGGCGAGTTTCGTAGAATGGCCCTGAACTCTCTTCGAAGAGGCGAAGTAAAGAGGGCGGAAAAGCTTCTGGGAGCGATGGAAGGCATATACGACGATCTTCAGACTCTCGAACACACATCGATCATTCCCACGTTTCGAGTCAAGATGGATGCTGACCGGCGCATCATTGAATCCACTCGAGGCGATGTTGTCACCGAGGTAAGACGCTATGCTCTTGAACAGTCGCTGGACAGGTTGGAGAAGCGGCTGAGTGCCTCTTCGAAGAATTGACAGCGGAAAAACTATTCCAGTTTGTAGACACAGATCACGCCGCAT
>WNGO01000999.1_pt1 | contig 17864 bp, 22 predicted proteins | sample 5400511 | NCBI WGS metagenome assembly WNGO01 (sample SAMN13153380, study PRJNA577476) | soil metagenome | isolation source: 20 cm soil or saprolite under Garry oak tree replicate 2 | place: USA:California | collected 2016-06-15 | reverse complement strand
GCGGCCGGATCCAGGAGTCGATGCGGCGTCGCGACCCGGATCAAGCGGTCGCCAAGGTAGCGGCGCGCGACGCGAATCGCGAGGATCTGCTGATCCTGCGTCATCCCGTTGCCGACCTCGCGGTCACGGGCGGCGATTTCGCGCTCCAACTTGTCACGATCGAGCCTGGGCTCATCCGTCAGGGCGTTCATCCCTCGCACCAGCTCGCCAATATCATTCGCCACCACGAAGTCCGCGCCGTGTTCCTTGAAGGCTTCGACGGGCGCTGGACCGGACTTCGAAATCACCCGCTGCAGCAGCAGGCGCACATCCTTGTTCGTCAGGTCGGGATTCTGCTCGGACCCGGAGAGCGCGAACTCGCGCTTGATGATGCGCTGCGTCAGGACAAACCACGAATGCTCAAGGCCCGTCGTTGCGAGGTGCTCGAGGGTGCCGAGCGTGTCGAAGCCGGGGAAGAGCGGCGCGGGCAGGCGATTTCCGAGCGCGTCAAACCACATCGACGACGGCCCGGGCAGGATTCGGATCCCGTGATCCGGCCAGATCGGGTTCCAGTTCTCGATGCCTTCCACGTAGTGCCACATGCGATCGCGGTTGATGAACGCGCCGCCCACGCGTTCGGTGATAGCGAGCATCCGGCCGTCGACGTGGGCCGGCACGCCGCACAGCATCTGCTGCGGCGGCGCGCCGAGGCGCGCGGGCCAGTTCTTGCGGACCAGCTCGTGATTGCCGCCGAGTCCACCCGAGGTTACGATCACCGCCTGCGCCTGGAGCTCGAATTCGCCGACCGCTAGACGCGAGCTCGGTCGACCTCGGTCTGCCGAGATCGGTTCGAGGATGGTGCCCTGCACGCCATCGACGGACCCGCCGCTCACCGTGAGCGCGTCGACGCGATGGCGGAACTTGATGGTGACGAGGCCGTGGGCGGCCGCCTCGCGAACGCGCCGCTCAAAGGGCGCCACGACGGCAGGGCCTGTCCCCCACGTCACGTGGAAGCGCGGCACGGAATTTCCCGGGCCACCAGCTATGGAGCCACCTCGCTCCGCCCAGCCGACGATCGGGAAGAACCGCACTCCCTGTGAGCGCAGCCACGACCGTTTCTCGCCGGCGGCAAAGGCGACGTAGGCCTCGGCCCATCGGCGAGGCCAGGCGTCTTCGGGCCGATCGAATCCGGCCGTGGCCATCCAGTCCTGTCGCGCCCGCTCCTGCGAGTCGCGAACCCCGAGCCGGCGCTGCTCCGGCGAGTTGACGAGAAAGAGGCCGCCGAACGACCAGAAGGCCTGTCCGCCCAACCACGGTGCGGGTTCCTGTTCGAGCAAGATCACGCGGCGGCCCGCATCCGCGAGCTCCGCCGTGGCGACCAGGCCGGCGAGACCGGCGCCGACGACGATGACGTCCGCGCTGTCACGCATTCAGATCAGCCAGCTCAGGCCCATTGGTACAGGTACCATAGTCAGAGTCGCGGGATTATGCGGATGAGGAGGAACGACATGCCGACATTCATGGACGTCCACGAGGGGATGCACGTCACGCCGGAGCAGCTCGCCGACGCGCATCAGAAAGATGTCGAAGCCCAGAAGGGTACCGGGGTTGAGTACACGCGCTACTGGCTGGACTCCAAGGCCGGAAAGGTTTTCTGCCTGGCCACCGGCCCGAATAAGGAGGCCGTTGCCGCCGTGCACCAGAAGGCCGGCCATCCGGCCCATGAACTCTACGAGGTCAACGAGGGCCGCTAAGCCTCTGGCCGTCAGCCGCCGAACGCTTTGCCCAGGCGCCGGCGCATCTGACGCCAGGAGAAGGCGTCTCTGACCCGGCCCAGGCCGTGCCGGGACGGCGGGATCGGCTCCGGTTTGTAACTGGCGCCGAACTCGCTGGCGTAGGCGACCAGGTCGCGGAGCTCGAGCAGCGGGATCGCGTACTCCCGCGTGACCTCTCGAAGAAGGAGTGCGGTTCGTTGCTGCACGCTCGGGCTTTCCGGCCGGCAGAGGGCCAGCGGCCGGGCGTGTTGCGCGCGCAGGCCCTCGGGGTGGATCACGATCCTTCCCCAGCACAACACGGCACCACCGAACATGTACGGTTCTTCGCGCAGCGCGCGAGTCATCGGCGCGATGTCGTGGTAGGCATAGATGCCGCAGCTGCACGCCGGCTCGGGTGACCTCCGCTCATCGTCGTGCCGGTGCAGTCCGGCGCGCGCGAGGCGAAGACCGGGGCGCGTTTGACACTCCGCGTCGAGCCGCTCCAGCGTGGGCCACAAGGTCTCCGCCACCGGCGATTGGAGCCGGCCACGCGTCCAGGCATCGTCGGGGTCCACCCGCCAGAAGCGGTAACCCACGGCGGGGATCATGCCGGAGTTGTGATCGGAACCTCTTCTTCCCTCTCGGTCCGCTGCGGCTCGCTCTCGGGCGCAAGCAGCGGCTCCGACATCGGTTCCGGTATTTCGATGACCCTGACAGGCTTGCTCGTGAATCCCATGGTCGAGCCCTGGTTTCACAGTAGCAAACGGGGCGGGCGTCGAGGCGATTCCCTATTGCCAATGGTCGGCGCCTCCAGGCGATTTCTGGACTAAAGCCCCCGCGTCAGGCGCCAGCCCGCGCCGGGGCCCTGGATGGCTGTTGCCGTCACCAGTGGAACCTCGGCCTGGCGCGTGCCCGCCGTGAGGAGCAGCGTACCGACCCGCGTTCCCGCCGGCAGCGTCGCCGGTAGGTCGTCGAGCTTTACCTGGCGGGTGACGACGGTGCCGTCGAGGAGGAGCCACGTGGCCGACTGGCTCGCCACGATGGCGCCGGCTTCGTCCCAGGGCGTGCGATAGCGGGCGATGACGTCGTCGCGACGGACCACGGAATGCGCATGCAGCGCCGAAACCAGGGCCGGTAGCAACGTACGGGTCGCTCCGAAGGCGCCCGCGAGGGCATTGGGCTGTCCCATCACCGCGCCATAGACGCGCGCCGTGATGCCGTCGATGGTCAGGTCGGCCGCCACGACGAAGCATCCCCCTCCCTGGTCGGTGTGCCCCGTCTTGATTCCGACCACGCCCCCCTGGCCGAGGAGGGTATCGAGATTGTGCACCACGCCCGCGACCGGAAGGCTGGCTTGCGTCTGGGCAACGATCTGCGCGAAAACCGGTTGCAACATCGCCGTCTGGCCAAGCTTGATCAGGTCCGACGGGATGCTGATGCTCAATGGTGAGAAGCCGCTGACATCGGCGTAGCGGGTCGCGCTCATACCCAGGGCGGCCGCTCGGGCATTCATCCGGGCGACGAACACGGGCACGCCGCCGAGGTCCCAGGTTGCCAGCAACTCGGCGAAATTACTCGCGGATGGCAGCAGCAGACCCTGCAGTAATTGGTACTCACTGAGTTGCTCTCCTGCCACCACCGGGAGGACGGACTCACCCTGACTCCGCTTCGCGTAAAAGGTGTTGACATCGGCTCGCGTGACCGTGATGGTCGGCCCAGGTTCGTTCAGAGCCAGCGGATGGTCCTCCAGCACGAGGAGCGCGGTCATCATCTTCGCGGTGCTCGCCATCGGCACCGGAGATCGTCCGCCCGAACTCCCGACTTCGCCGAGGCCTTCGACGAGGAGAGCCGCCTCGCCCTGCACCGGCCAGGGCAACGCCGGCGCGGTTCCCACGTGCTCCATCGCCGGGACGACCGAGGTCGCCGCGGTCACTGGCAGCGGCCGGAAATACTGGAAGGCCGCGGCCGCCAGTAGCAGCGCGAGCAGGTAAGGAAGTGGACGGCGGACGAGTGAATTGTGCGCTAGCGCCAGGCGATCGGCGGTCCGAGCACCGGCTCGGCGAGCTTGAGGATCTCACCCGCGTTGGGAAACCGATGCAACTTCAGCTTGCTGAAGATCAGCTTGTCGTCGAGCGTTACCTCGAAGCGCCCCTTACTTCCCGTGCGCAGGGACACGTCGATCATCACCGGGGCCCAGGCCCCGAGGATCTCCGCCGTCAGACCGACGGCTTGTTCCAGGTAGTTTCAGGGAACGCAGTATTCGATCGTGACGCGGTGCTTGGGATCGATCACCCGCCAAGCGTATCAGCGATTCCGACCGATGCGTCCCAGGTGCGTATCTTGAAAGCCAGTCGGCAGCTTCAGGCCGTATCCGACAAGCCGATCGACGCCGATATGACCGAACCAGATCAGTGCGATCGAGCCCGCCGCGCCCACCCCGGCCAGCAGCGCGACGATTCCGAAGAACCCGGGCAGCAGCCAGGTGTGGCCGAGGTTGTACAGCGCCGCTCCCGCCCGCGGGCCGCGTAGGTAGCCGAGCATGAAGAGATCGGGTGCCAGGATCAGCACGACGTAGAGGAGCCAGGCACCGGAATATTTCCAGAACAAGAGTAGAGAGAGCACGAGCAACATTCCACCCTCAAGCCGCTGCAGCGCGATCGGGTCGAGCAAGAAGCTGAGCGGACTGCGGCGACTATCCCTCACCGGCAGCCTATCTCGACCGGGTGGTAGTGGCGGCTGTTGGTCCCGCGAGTGCACGGGACAGCCGGTCGATCGACGAGCCGACGGCGTACGTCTCGCCGAGTTTTGCCAGCGCCATCGGATCCTTAGGCGTGGCAGGCCGCGTCCCTTTCGGTTTTGCGACCGGGGCGATCCCGACCGGGACGCCGACCCGCCGCGCTCGCTGGATGTAGGCGTTGGCCATATCACCCAGCTTGCCGCTGGCGATGATCCCGTCGAGGTCCTTATAGCGGCGCACCAGTTGAGCGGCCGTCTTCTCCCCCACGCCGGGCACACCGGGCAGCCCGTCCGACGGATCGCCGCGCAGCACCGCGTAGTCGCCGTAGGAACGACCTGGGATACCGTAGCGGCGCTCGACCTCCGCCTCATCGACAACCAGCAAGTTGCCGATCCCTTTCTGCGTGTAAAGCACGGTCACATCGGGATCGTGCACCAGCGAAAAGAGGTCGCGATCACCGGTCACGATCTCGACCTTGCCGCTGATCTTCGGCAGCAGCGAGGCGATCACGTCTTCCGCCTCGAAGCCCTTGGCACCGATCACCTCGACCCCCATCGCGCGCAGCACCGCGTGGATGATCGGCTCCTGAGGCACGAGCTCCGGGGGCATCGCGCCGCGCTCCAGGCGGTCCGTCTTGTAACTCGCGATCACGTTCACGCGAAACGCCGGCCGCCAGTCTTCGTCGGTCGCCACCACGAGCGCCTTCGGCTTGCGGTCGCTGACGAGCCGCGCCAGCATGTCGAGGAATCCCCGCACCGCGTTCACCGGCTGGCCATCCGGTGCCTTGAAGGCGGCGACGGGAATGCCGAAGAAGGCGCGAAACATGAGGCTGGACCCGTCGAGCAGAAGCCAGTCCGCTGCCATCGCTCAGGCGCCGGCGACGGCGCTCATTTTCGGCTCGAGCGTCGCCTCGAGCTGGGCGCCGAGCGATAGGATGCTGTACTCGTCGCGCGGCCGGCCGACCAGCTGGATGCCGATCGGGAGCCCATCCTTCGAGCTGGCGAGCGGCACGCTGATCGCCGGCTGCCCGGTGCAGTTGAAGGGATGGGTAAAGCTCAGCCAGTCCAGAAACTCCTCAGACGCCGTGTCGACGTCCTGGCCCAGCGCGCCCAAGCTGGGCGCCGGGTAGGTCAGGGTCGGCGTGAGCAGCACGTCGATCTGGTCCCAGGTGGCGATCAGCCGCCGCGCCTGCTGGTGCAGCTCGAGCAGCGCCTTGAGGTAATCGACGGCCGTGGACATCGCAGCGACCTCGAGCATCCGCCGGTTGAGGGGGTCGAGCAACTCCGGGTTGGCGATCGGTAAGGCGCCCACGGCGGTGACGGCGAGAATCTGGATGAGCGGACGAAACTGACCGAGGTCGGGGCGCACCCGGGTCACTCGATGCCCCAGGCGGGCCAACTCGGTCGCCACCGACTCGACGGCGGCCGCCACCTCGGGGTCAACGGTCGCCGGCGCATCGATGGTCCATCCCACCCGCAGCGTCGCCGGTTTGTGCTCTGCCGCCGGCAGGAACGGTTGCCTAATCTCGGCCCAGTACGGATCGCCCGGCAGGTGCCCGCTCATGGCGTCCAGGCCGAGCGCGGCGTCCGCCACGGTGCGCGCGATGACACCGCTCGTGGCCAGCCCCGCCCAGTCTTCGCCAAGGAGCGGCCCACTCGAGATGCGCCCGCGCGAGGGCTTCAGCCCCACCACCCCGCAACAGGACGCGGGAATTCGGATGGAACCGCCACCGTCACCACCATGGCTCAGGGCGCACAAGCCCGCCGCCACGGCCGCCGCTGCGCCGCCACTCGAGCCACCCGCTGTCCGGGTCGTGTCGACCGGGTTGCGAGCCGGCGGGAACATCGGCCCTTCGGTGATGGGGCGAGTCCCGAACTCCGGGGCGTTCGTCTTCCCGAGGATGACGGCCCCCTCGTCCTTCAACCGGCCGATGGCGAAGCTGTCCACCTGGGCGATCGACTTTTCGAAGACGAGCGAGCCGAGGCTGTTGCGATAACCCGCGAGCGCCGCGGTTTCCTTGATCGACACCGGCACGCCGTCGAGCAGGCCGAGCGGTTCCGCCCGTATCACCCGCTTCTCGGCCGCCGCGGCCTGGCTTTCCGCCAGCTCACGCGTCAGCAGCACATAGGCGTTGAGTTGCGGATCGATCCGCCCGATGCGCTCGTAGTACAGGGCAGTGAGTTCCACTGGCTTCACCAGCCTGGCCGCGACGGCGCGTGCCTGTTCGATTGCGCTCTTCAACGCCCAGGCGTCATCGATCACCCGGTAACTCTATCGAGCCCCACCCCGACCCTCCCCCCAAGCGGGAGAGGGAGACAAGGAAAACCCGCCAGGAAACCTGGCGGGCTGTATATGAAGGGGTCGACTTAGCGCGATTCGAGCGCGACTTCGGCTTCGATCTCTTTCTCGGCCTCGGCCGGCGTCGGCGCCGGCACGGCCTCAACGCCCATCTCGAGCTTGACCTCGTCCCCCAGGATGAAGCCGCCGGCCTCGAGCGCCTGGTTCCAGGTCAGGTCGTAGTCCTTGCGGTTGAGCTTGGTTTGCGCGTCGAAGCTCACCCGCCGATTGCCCCACGGGTCCTTGCCCTCGCCATTGAAGCTGGCGTCGAGCACCACTTCCTTGGTGATGCCGTGGATCGTCACATCACCGATCAGCTTGAAGTTCGAAGGGCCCTTGCCCTCGATACGCGTGCTGGTAAAGGTGATGGTCGGATAATTCGCGACGTCAAAATGACCGTCGGCGCTGCGGAGGTGGTTGTCGCGCATTTCCACCCCGGTATCAATACTGGCCGCATCCAGAACGACGCCGACCTTCGCGGTGCTGAGGTTGTCGTTCTCGACCTCGATCCAGCCTTCCTTGATCTTCATCTGGCCACGCACCTTCGACATCATGTGGCGGATCGTAAACGTAACGCTGCTGTGGTAGACGTCAAATGCCCACTTCATGTGTGTGTCGGTCCTCCCGGTCTTGAAATTGGTTGCATAAGCAACATTCTCTACAGCAAACAATTTGGTGCGACAATCTATTCCGAATGGCTAGCGCGCCGAATACGGCCGAACTACGTGCCTGGAGCGCCTTCCTCAACGCGCAGGCATCTCTCCTACGCCGCCTGGAGGCGGAACTGGTCGAAAGCCAGGACATGACCCTTGCCGAGTTCGACGTCCTCATCCAGCTCGGCATGGCCCCTGATCGGCGCCTGCGGATGACGGAGCTGTCCGATCGAGTGCGCCTCAGCCACAGCGGGGTGACCCGCCTGGTCGACCGCCTGACGCAGGCCGGCCTCGTCAAGCGCGCCCGCTGCGACTCCGACCGGCGCGGGACCTTCGCGACCTTGACGGCGGCCGGCAGGGCCCGGCTCCGACGCGCCGAGCCCATCCACCTCCGGGGGATCCGGGAGCATTTTGGCAAGCGCCTCACCGCGGCCCAGCTTTCCGCGGTCGCCGAGGCGCTCGAGCCGCTGGCGCACGACGCGCGCCCCACTCAGCCCAGCGCCCACTGACGGATGTCGCAAAAGTGGCGCACGATGTTGGGCGTCTCACTGGGCGCGTTGTGCCCGCCGATCGGTGTCAGCACGATTTCCATCGGACTGCCGGTGATCGCGGCGGCGCTCCACCAGGCTGTCACCTCGGCCGAATGGGTGATCGTCATCTACACCCTGGTGATCACCTCCCTGCTGATGACGTTCGGGCGATTGGGCGACCTGATCTCGACGAAGCTTCTCTACGTCGTGGGCTTTATCGTCTTCACGCTGGGCGCGCTCGCCAGTGGTGTCAGCCCGAGCTTCGGTTGGCTGCTCGCCAGCCGAGCGGTGCAGGGCCTGGGCGGCGCGATGATGTTCTCAGTCGCGGCGGCCATCGTGACGCGCGCCTTTCCTCCGTCTGAACGCGGTCTTGCGCTCGGCATCAACGCCGTCTTCATCTATGCCGGACTGACCGTCGGCCCGCTACTGGGGGCGTTCGTGCTCGTGACCTGGTCCTGGCGCGGCCTCTTTCTCATCAATGTGCCGCTGGGGATCGCCGGCATCGCCCTGGCCCTGCTTTTCCTACGTGACGAGGCGGACCGAACGCGGCGAGAGCCGGCTCGGTTCGATATCCTCGGAGCCCTCATCGGTTCACTCGCCCTCCTTTGCCTGCTGCTGGTTTTGAGCCAGGGCCCGAGCTGGGGGTTCTCCTCGCCACCAACGATTGGCTTGCTCGTTGTGAGCATCGGGCTCGCCATTGGCTTCGTCCGCTGGGAGCGGCGCGCCGCGGCGCCGATGGTCGACCTCTCCATGTTCAACGACCGATTGTTCTCGGCCGCGCTCGCCAGCAGTGTGCTGGCCTACCTCGCCATCTTCATGCTCAACCTGCTGGTCCCCTTCTACCTGATCCACGGCCTGGGTTTCGACTTCTTCCACGCCGGGATCCTGCTGACGCCGGTGCCGGTGGCAATGGTCGTGTTCGCTCCGATCAGCGGCTGGCTTTCTGACAAAGTCGGCTCGCGCGCGCTCACCTCGAGCGGAATGCTCCTGGTGGCGGCCAGCTTCTTCTGGCTGAGCCGGCTCGGGCTCCACCCCGACTACGGGCAACTCATTCCGCCGCTGCTGCTCAACGGGATCGGCACGGGTCTCTTCACCTCGCCGAACAACAGCGCCGTCATGGGCGCCGCCTCGCGGGCGCGCATGGGGACCGCCGCCGGGCTGCTCGCCACCAGCCGCAGCCTCGGCATGGCCCTTGGCACCGCGACCGCCGCCGCCGTCATCGCCCTGCGGATGCCAGCCCACCTCGCCGAACACGGCGGAGCGATCGTGGCGACGCTCGCCTCCTACCAGGACGGTTTCCTGGTTGCCAGCGCGGTGGCGCTCCTCGCCGCCATGACCTCGATGGTGCGTGGATCCGCGGCCTCGGCCAACCGGTCGTCGCGGGCCGTCGAGCCGCAGGCGATCGGGTAAGCTCGAAACCGCCAGTGCTGCGCCACGTCGCCCTTTTCCGCTGGAAGCCGGAGGCCACCGCCGAGGACGTTTCCAAAGTCGAGGCGGCCCTGCATCAATTGCCCGCCAAGATCCCCTGCATCCAGGCCTACCGCTTCGGCCGCGATCTCGGCGTCCAGGACGGCAACGCCGATTTTGCGCTGGTTGCGGACTTCACCGACCAGGAAGGGTTGGCCACCTATGCGAACCATCCCGATCACCAGGCCGTGCTCCAGAACCTGATCCGACCGATTCTGGCCCAGCGCGAAGTGATCCAATACGTCATCGATCATTCGGATTAGCTCCCCGACCCTGACCCTCCCCCGCAGGCGGGGGAGGGAAAAATGACCGTGCAGGCGGGGGAAGGAACGGTGACACGGACGACGGTCGCGAGCAGCTGGTCGTGGATGCGGCTCGACCTGGTGCTACGACTGGTTCCGCTCACGATCGTTCCGTTCGCCTTCAGCTGGCTGTCCGGAACGCCCCTGCGCAGCCTCGGCCTGGTGATCACGCATCCCCTGCGCGACCTTCTGGTCGCGGTCCCCGCCGGGCTGGCCGGCTTTGCGATCGCCGCGGCGTTCAACGTCTACCTCTCGCGCCGCAGCGGCCGCTGGTTCGCTCCGACCAAGCCCGACCTGCTCGTGCAATGCGGCTATTACGTGGTGCTCAACGCCCCGATCGAGGAGTGGTTCTTCCGCGGATTCTTGCAGGGCAGCCTCGCTCGTTGGTGGAACGCACCGCTGCTCGGCCTGCTCGTGGCCACCGCGATCTTCGGGGCCTACCACTTCCTCGACCGCTGGGGTTGGCGCCCGGTGGCGGGAGCCACCGCGGCAGGGCTGGCGCTCGGCCTCATTTATCTCTGGCAGCCGTCGCCGGCGTCGTTACTCGCCCCGGTCCTTGTTCACGCCGCGATCACCTGCGGATTCCTGAGTCTCGGTCCCTACCTGGTGTATCGCTGGCGGGCCCCCACCAAAATCGCGGTCTAGCCTTCTTCGGGCTGCCCCAACCACTCGCGCTGTTTGTAGCCCCAGTGGTGGCGCGCATAGATGCGGCGAAGCGTGCCGGAGCGGCTGCGCGTGACCAGCGATTCCGTCTCGGCCCAGTTCATGTGGTACTTGACACCCTGGAGAACCTCGCCATCGGTCACCCCGGTCGCAGCGAAGAAGACATCGTCGCTGCGGACGAGATCGTCGATGCCGAGGACGCGGTCGAAAATGGCCCCAGCCGCTTCCGCTTTCTCCTTTTCTTCGGGGCTGCTCGCGTAGAGTTTGCACTGGATCTCCCCGCCGAGGCATTTCAGCGCCGCGGCGGCCAGCACCGCTTCCGGCGAGCCGCCGATCCCCATCAACAGGTCGAGACCGGTGCCATCGATCGCGGTCATCACGGCGCCCGCCACGTCGCCGTCGCTGATCAGCTTGATGCGGGCGCCAGTGTCGCGGACTTCCTTGATCAGCGCCTCGTGACGCGGCCGGTCGAGAATGACGACCGTGAGATTGCTGACCCGCATCCGTTTGGCCCGGGCGACACGCTGCAGATTGACCGCCACGGGATCATCGATGTTCAACGAGCCCGCGGCATCGGCGCCGGTTGCGATCTTGTGCATGTAGTGGACGTGTTTGGCGTCGTAGAGCGATCCGCGCCCGGCGGCCATCGCCACCACGGAGATCGCGTTCGGCAGTCCCTTCGAGAGTAGCGTGGTGCCGTCGATAGGGTCGACCGCCACGTCGACCTGCGGCGGTTCACCCGTGCCGATCTGCTCGCCGATGTAGAGCATCGGTGCTTCGTCCTTCTCGCCCTCGCCGATGACGACCACGCCATCCATCGGGATCATGCCGAGGGCTCGTCGCATGGCATCAACCGCGGCGCCATCGGCCGTGTTCTTATCCCCCCGGCCCATCCAGCGCGCGCTGGCCAGGGCCCCGGCCTCGGTGACCCGGACCAGCTCGAGGGCGAGGTTTCGGCTGATCTCGGCTGACACGCTTTCGCTCGCCCGCAGCGGCCGCGCCATCAGCGAGTCCTCAAGGTCCTCAATGGACCTTCCCCAACCGACCCCTGCTTGCTACGCTTGCGATGTTCCGGCATGGCGCCCGCGCACCTACTTTAGCTGGGCGGCCCACCGGAGCGGGAAAATTTGGGAACCACCAGCCCGCCGCCAGTGACGGTTCCCTCCTGGACCCAGCGAGGGTCGATCCGCGGCGCCCGCGCCGTGCTGCAAACCTTCCTGATCTTTCCGCTGATGGGCGGCTTCTCGCCCCTGACGGTGATCGACCGCTTCCGGGTCAAGTCCCTCAAGGGCGGCGCCGTCTTCGTCTCCAATCACAGCAGCGCGCTCGATGCCGTCGTCATGCTGCAAGCGCTCCCCAACCGCTTCCGTTTCCGCGCGTTTGTGGTAGCCGCCGCCGACTCGATCTTCAAGCGCAAATGGGAAGCGGTCCTGACGCAGCTGTTGATCAACACCTTTCCGATCCCTCGCGCCGGGGGCGCCCGGCCGGCGTTGGATCGATTGAAAGACCATCTCGCCCATCGCTGGTCGGTCGTCATCTTTCCCGAGGGGACGCTTTCCCGGACCGGCAACATCGGAACATTCAAGAAGGGCGCGGCCATCCTGGCGATCGACGCCGGGGTGCCGATCGTGCCTGCCTACATCGACGGCCTCTACGAGGTCTTCCCCCGGTTCCGGCGTATCCCACGGCGACACCCGGCGAGTATCACATTCGGCGATCCGCTCTATCCGCAGCCGGGCGAAGACTACGACAGTTTCATCGCCCGCACCGAGCAAGCCGTCCGTACGCTCGCTGGGCCTAAGGGGCTGCTGCGGGACGAGCCGGCGCCAACGGGCTCAGGCTCAGCCGAAGGATCCAATTACTGGTACTGACTTAGACAATTCATATGGCACGCTCATCAGGGCTTCAACTTCAGCGTGCAAAATAAATTCATGGAAGGGCCGGACGGCGAGCACACCGCTCTTCCCGCCTTCACGGCGGTGGGCATCCTGGCCCTCTTCGTGTTGCTCTCGATCTCCGGCTACCTCATCCTGAGCGCGCGATAACCCCCAGCAAGCTCCGCTCTTCTGCCGACAGCTTGTAGGGATCGGGGTCATCTTTCTCGCTGATGGGCTCGAGTCCGCCAGAAAGGTAGGCGGCGATGACCGCGGGATGGATGTAGCCCTTCTTCGCGACCGCCGCCGTGTTGCCGAGCTCCTCGGCGACCCTGGCGATGGCGCGGACCAGCAGCTTCTTGGCCCCTCGCGAATTGGTCGCCCCGGCCGTCTCGCGCAGGAATCGCGCGGCAAGGATGGTACCGGCCCAGGTGCGGAAATCCTTGGCCGTGAAATCCTCACCGGTGATCTCGTGCAGGTACTCGTTGACGTCAGCCGAGTCGATGGCCTTGACCTCGCCCGCGTCGTCGACGTACTTGAACAGCTCCTGCCCAGGGATCTCGAGGAACCGCTTGATGATTCGCGCCATTCTGCGGTCGTGGAGCTCGATGGTGTGCTGCTTGCCACTCTTGCCGCGGAAGGTGAATCGGACGTCGGCGCCGATCACATTGACGTGCCGGTTGCGCAGCGTGGTCAACCCGTAGGAACCATTCTCCTTTCGATACTCGTCATTGCCGATGCGGATTCGAGTGTCTTCGAGCAGGCGGACGATGGTCGCGAGCACCTTCTCCCTCGGCAAGTCGGGTCGTTCGAGGTCGCGGTCCGTGTGTTCGCGGATCCTCGGCAGCGACTCGGCGAAGGCGAGCATGCGATCGTACTTGACCGCGTCACGGACCTCGCGCCAGCGAGCGTGGTAGCGATATTGCTTGCGCCCGCGCACGTCGCGTCCGGTCGCCTGCAGGTGGCCACGAGGGTCGGGACAAATCCAGACATCGGTCCAGGCGGGCGGGACGGCGAGGCGCTTGATCCGGCCGATGGTTTCCGCGTCCCGAAGGGTGCGACCGCCGCTATCGAGGTAAATGAACCCCTTGCCGACCCGCTTCCGCCGCAACCCCGGAGATTGGTCGGAGACGTAGCGCAGGCCCGCAGCCCGAGCCGACGCCACCGGGTCGACCAGCTCCCCCGTATCGGCGGCCAGGCGCGCTTGCCAGGTCTCAGAAACGGCGACCGCCATTCAACCCTTGACTCCTTGTCATCGCTGACCCATGATAAATGATATCGTTAATATAAGATCTGGGCCAAATGCGATGAGGCCCATCCAAACGGAGGTGCATCCTTGGCGAGTTTGATCTGGACGATCGTGGCGGTTCTCGTCATCCTTTGGCTGCTCGGCATCGGCTTTCATATCGGCGGCACTCTCATCTTCCTTTTGCTCGTGCTGGCGATCATCGGCGTGGTCTACAACTTGCTGGCGGGCGGGATGTACGGCGGCACCCGGCACCACCACCACACCACCGAGGTGACCGAGGTCGAGCACACGGACGTCTGACGGCGGCGCGGAGGCATAAGCGGCCCCCCGCGGGCCGCTTTTTTTGTTGCGCAGAGCCGTCTACAATTTGCCCCAGCCGGCCCGGCGCGCACCATGCCGAGGCCGAGGAGGTGGGGAATGGACGACAGCGAGTTCCTGAAGCTCTTGACCCACATCCACGACGAGATGCTGGAAGTGGTCAAAGAGCAACACCCCGCCCACGAGCAATTCGCCGCCTGGCTGCTGGGACAGATCGAGGGGCGGCTTCGGATGCGCATCGGCACGGTCAAGACGCCCTGACCATGGCGATCACGCCGCAGCCGATGGGCGGAGGCGCCCCCGAAGGATGGACGCTGAAGCAGATCGGCAAGGAGATCCCGCTCACCGACTCCGCCCGGGACGTCCTCGAGCTGGCGCAGCGATTCGCGGCACAATTTGGGGCAGCCACCGTCGAGCCCGTGCATGTGCTCTGCGGCATCGTCTTCCAGCCCCGGAATCCCGCGCGTCGGGCACTCGAAGCGATGGGAGCGGACATGGCGCAGCTCGAGTCGCTTCGCGTCGCGGGTGACAGCCTTGCGCCGGCGTCCTGGAAGGCGATGCCGATCGGGACCGCCACCCGGTACATGCTCAACCACGCCCACCGCGAAGCCGAGCAGCTCGGCCACTACCGGGTCGATCCGCTTCACATGCTGCTCGCCCTGCTTTACAAGGACTCGGCCCCCACGGCCGAGATCCTGGAGAAGGCCGGCGTGACGTTCTACGCGCTGCGCCAGTATCTGACGACACCCGGCTCAGTGAGCAAGAGTCTGCGCAGCCGCCCACTCCCCGCGCTGGATGGCGCGGTGCGGGTGAGCCCGGTCTTCGCCATCCCGGTGGGCGCGATGATCATTGGGGGCGCGGGACTCTGGTCCGGGGCCGCCCCGGGCCTGACGCTCCCCCTCAGCATCCTGCTCGTCGTCGGTGGCTGGGTGACCTCGCTCTGCATTCACGAGTTCGGCCACGCCTTCATCGCCTACCTGGGTGGCGACCGGTCGGTCGCGTCGGCCGGCTACCTCTCACTGAACCCACTCAAGTACACGCACCCGGTGCTCAGCATCGCCCTGCCCGTCGTGTTCCTGCTGATTGGGGGGATCGGCCTGCCCGGCGGGGCCGTGTACCTCAACGAGCGCGCCATCCGCAACGACCGTTGGCGCAGCTTCGCCTCGGCCGCGGGTCCGCTCGGCAACCTGCTTTTCGCGCTTCTGATCGGATGGCCGTTCCTCGTGTTTCGCGGTGCGCCGACCCTCGGCGATTTCCACTTCTGGGCGGCGCTGGCCTTCCTCGTCTTCCTGCAGGTCACCGCGGTGGTGCTGAACCTGATTCCGATTCCGCCCTTTGACGGTTTCGGAATCATCGCCCCCTGGCTGTCGATCGAACTGCGCATCCTCGCCAGCCGGCTAGGGATTCTCCCCATGCTGCTGCTGTTCTTCCTGCTCTGGCGGGGCGGACCGGTGAGCGCCGTCTTCTGGAACTCTGTCTACAGCCTGACCAACCTGCTGAACCTGCCCGAATACCTCATCTATCTCGGCCAGCACCAGTTCCTTCCCTGAGCTTTCCGCATCTTCTGAGCGCCACCCGCGTTTCAGCGGTCGTGGACCTCCTGAGGGTACTTGAGCGGTTGTTCTCCCGGGTTCGCTTTGAGATCGCCATCGGCGCACCAATTGCCCTCTTCCTCGTGCTCGACGCCGGGTCCCAACTGGCGATCCGCGGAATTTGGGGTGGAAGTCGGTCGCTCCTTCTCTGGGAGTGGTCGGCCTTCGTGGTTCCGCTGCTCGCCTTCCTGCCAGCGTATTTGGTGAGCGCCCTGGTGTTCGTTTCTCAGATGAGGCGGGTGGGTTGGTGGAGACTTCTCGATTCCAACCGGTCGCTCGATACCATCCGTTCACTGTCGTGGCGCGAGTTCGAGCGGCTGGTCGCCGGCGCCTTCGTGGAGCAGGGCTGGTCAGCCGAGCTGGTGGGCCAGCATGGTCCTGACGGTGGCACCGATCTCTTCCTGCGGAAAGGGAAGCAGCGGGCCATCGTGCAGTGCAAGCAGCGTCGATTTCCTGGCTATGTTGAAGCGCGTGATGTCCGCGAGTTCGTGGGCGTGATCACCGCCGGCAAATTGATGAAAGGCTTCTTCGTCACGTCGGGTGTCTTTACGCCGGAGGCCACGGACTTTGCTGCCAAGGTCGCTCAGCTCGAGTTGATCGACGGGACTGATCTTCTCGTTATGTTTGGGCACTGCCCAAAGTGCCGGGCGGCCGTTGAGCCCAAACGTGGCAAACACGGCGTCTTCCTGAGCTGCGTCCGCTATCCCGCCTGCGATGGCGCGCTCAACCTCGCTGCCTGACCCCACTACACTCACCCCGTGATCGGCGAGCGACCGGAAACCGGGGCACTGCAGGCGCTGGACACCGACGCCTGCGTCAAGCTGGCCCAAGACCTTGTCCGCGTCCCCTCCGTGACCGGCAACGAACGCGCCGTGCAAGACCTCGTCGCGCTCTCGCTCGAGGAAGCGGGGCTCGAGGTCGATCGGTTCGAGGCCGACGTGAGCCGGCTCAAGGCCCATCCGCGCTTCCCCGGAATGGAGGTGGAGCGGGCGGAGGCCGTCCTCGTCGCCGGCCTGCTCGGCCAGACGGGCGAACGCTCGCTGATCCTCAACGGTCATGTCGATGTCGTCCCCGTCGGCGACCGCCAGGCCTGGCATGCCTCCCCCTGGTCGGCGCACATTCAGGCCGGGCGTCTGTTCGGCCGCGGCGCGTGCGACATGAAGGCCGGTCTCGCGGTCGGCATCAGCGCCGCGGCGGCCCTCAAGAAGAGCGGCTTGCCGCTGCGCGGGCGCCTGATCGTACAGAGCGTCGTTGGTGAGGAGGATGGCGGCATCGGCACCTTTGCCATGGCGGACCGTGGCTACCGGGCGGATGCCGCGTATGTGCTCGAACCCACACGGCTGCGGCTCATCCCTGCCCAGGCTGGCGCGCTGTCCTTCCGGCTCCGGATCAGCGGCCGGTCGGCCCATGCCTCAGTTCGCTACGAGGGCGTCAGCGCCATCGAGAAGTTCGAGCTCGTCGAAGCGCGGCTCCGGCAGCTGGAGCGCGAATTGAATCAAAAACCCCATTCGCTCTTCCAGGACTACCCGATTGCCTACGCGCTGAGCATTGGACGGGTTCGGTCAGGTTCATGGTCGTCGACCGTGCCCGACGAGCTGGAGTGCGAGGGTCGGGTGGGCGTCCCGGTGGGCACGGCCTCCGCCGAGGTGCGCCGTCAGTTCGGGGCGGCGCTCGCCGACGCCGCGCAGCGCGATGGCTGGCTGAACGAGCATCCGCCGCAGGTCGAGTGGTACGGCGGACAGTTCGATGCGGTCGAGGTTGATCCTGATCTTCCTGCCTTCGCGGCCCTCCGAGCGGCCCACGCGCAGGAGTTCGACGTCCCTCCCGAGCTCGTGGGTGCGCCCTACGGATCCGACATGCGCTTGCTGGTGCACGAAGCCGAGACGCCGGCCATCCTCTATGGTCCCGGCGATATCCGCCAGGCGCACGCAACCGATGAATGGATCGCCGTGGACGAAATCGTGCAGGCGGCCCGTGTCGTTACCGCAGCGGCAGCCCGATATCTCGCGGCCTGACCTCGGCCCCGGCCGCGCCCAGAAGGCCGCCCGTCCAGGACCGCGCCAGCGAAAACGCGAGGCGACGCGCCATCGACTCCCCGGTCTCCCCTCCTTCGAGGCGAGCCTTGCGCGCCAGGTCAAGCGCGTCGTCGCGCTCGGGCGCATGCAGCCGTTCGAGCTCCGCGCCCAGGGCGTCGAGCGCGTCGCCCTTACACAGCACGCGGAACACATCCAACGCCAGCACGCTCGTCGTCCCTTCCCAGATCGGTAGCACCTGGGCATCGCGAAGCAGGCGCGGCAATCCCGTGTCCTCCATGTAGCCCTGACCGCCGAAGCACTCGATCGCCTCCGACGCGACAGTCACCGCTTGTCTGGCCGTGTACAGCTTGGCGAGGGCAATGCCGACTCGGAA
>WNGO01000998.1_pt1 | contig 17870 bp, 13 predicted proteins | sample 5400511 | NCBI WGS metagenome assembly WNGO01 (sample SAMN13153380, study PRJNA577476) | soil metagenome | isolation source: 20 cm soil or saprolite under Garry oak tree replicate 2 | place: USA:California | collected 2016-06-15 | reverse complement strand
CGACCAGCAGACGCTGGAGCAGCTTTTTGCACGCGTTCGCAATCAGGAAGAGGAGTTGCGCCGTCACCAAGGTGCATTGGTCGAGACCGAGAAGCAGCTCGCCGCGATCGATCGTACCATTGGGGAAAAAGAATCGCGCCACGAAGTTTTGCGTCAGCTAAACGAACAAGGTGAGGGGCTGGCCGAGGGATCCCAGGCATTGCTAAAAAGCGATCAGTTTGAGTTTGCTGGAGCGCTCGCCGCCCAACTCGATGTCACGCCTGAATTTGTCCCAGCAATTGAGGCGGCACTCGGTCGCAATCTGCACGCAATTCTCTTGCCCGATGCCGCACGCGCCTCCGCCATTATCAACTATCTAAATGGGCGCCAGCTTGGTCAGGCTGCGCTCGTCCTTGGCTGGATCGACGACGTCGAAGACGGATCAACGAGAAGGCTACCACAGGGCGCGATTGCCTGGGCCACGGCAAAAATAAAGGCGCCGGATGCGCTGCGCCCAATTGTTCATCGATTGCTTCAAGATGTTGCAATATTCGAAGACCTCCAAACCGCTCTCGACCATATCGTAAAGGAGCGCGACATCGCGGCGGCAACACTTCACGGCGAATTTATTTCTCGGGATGGGATCCTGTTCGGTGGCAGCGGAAATGGACGACCCGATTCATTGCTCGAGCGCAAAGCTCGAATCGATGCGCTTACGACCGAGCTCGCCGAATTGATGGGCGAACGATCGAGGATCGAACACCGCCGCGGCAATATTGAATCGCGGATGGAATCGGCCAATACGGCGCTGGAAGAAGCGAGGCAGCTGCATCAGCGCTCGGCTGCAGCGCAAACGGCAATGGTCTCGAAAGTCACGCAGCTCGAACGAGAACAGGATTCGACCGAACGGGAGTTAGAGATTTTGAAATCGGATCATGGCACGCTCGAACGCCAAATTGCGGTGGCAAACGCCCGCCTGCAGGAACTCGAGACGCAGCGTGGAAAACTCGAATTGCAAACTGCCGCGCAGGCCAGTGAGGCCGCGCGATTGAGCGCCGATAACGCGGAAGTTCTGGCACAGGAAGAGGACGCAAACGCCCGATTGGCTGAGTTACGCATCGCCGTCGCAACCGAGGAGCAGAAACATCAGAGCTTGCTGGCGCAGCGCGCGCCGATGCTCGCGCGCCAAAACGAATTGATGGAAGTAATCGCGTCGCGTCGCGACGACATTAAAAGTTATCGCGCTCGTTTGATCGTCCAGGAAGCGGAAATCGAGTTAGCGCGGGCGGCAATTGCGTCGCAAACAGAGGAGCAGACTCGGCGCGAAGCTGACGTTGAGCAGCTCATCGCCGAGCGGGCGAAACAACTGGGGGCAATCAACGCACACGAAGGAGAATTGCGCGAAACACGCAATCGTTTGAGCGAATTGCAGGAAAAGCGTGGCGCTCATTCGATCCGGCAAACGCAGTTGCAGCTCCAAATTGAACATCTGATCGAACATGTGACGCAACGCTATCAAATCGATTTGCGACAGTTTGTTCCAGATTCGTTCGCACATGAAAAAATATTACGGGCGCAACTGAAACGTGCCGACGTAGCTCCCCCATCGCCGACTGATAATGATCTTCAGAAATTGATAGCCGAGCTTGCGCGTCAACTCGACAGCATGGGACCGGTCAATCTCGATGCCGTCCAGGAGTATGATGAACTGGAAGAACGCCATCGCTTTCTCGAAACGCAGAATGCGGACCTGACAAATTCGCGTCGCGAATTGCTCGATGTGATCGCGCGGATTAATGCGACCACCCGGAAACTTTTCGCCGACACATTTGCACAAGTCCGGACGAATTTTCGCGAGATGTTTGCCGAAATGTTTGGCGGCGGCCGTGCTGATTTGCAGCTGCTGGACGAAAACGACACCCTGAATTGCGGAATCGAGATCATTGCGAAGCCGCCCGGAAAACAACTACAAAGCATTTCACTTTTAAGCGGAGGCGAACGCACAATGGCGGCGGTGGCTTTGCTCTTTGCCATATACATGGTTCGCCCGAGCCCATTCTGTGTGCTGGACGAAATGGATGCGCCGCTGGACGAGTCAAACATCAATCGTTTCATTCGCGTGCTTGAGCGCTTCGTGGAGCAAAGCCAGTTCATCATCATTACGCACAACAAGCGTACGATCGCTAAAGCTGATGTGCTCTACGGGGTGACGATGGAGGAGCGCGGGGTCAGCAAATTGGTCGGCATGAAGATGACTGCACCGCGACCGACCGAGGCGAACAATCCCATCGCCGTCGCGGGCGAGCAGCGCCATTTCTCAATGGCAGTGGAACGGCAGCCGAGTTTGGCCGCGAGTCGATAACAATTTAGCGGTGTCATCCTGAGCGGCATAGACGTTGAAGGATCTCTCACTGAATGACAGCCAGCACCTTGTGTAACGTTCCGATACATGTGAGGTCCGCCGCATTCGCTCAGGATGACAAAGAAGTGCGTGATTGAAAATTTTTGGGGCAGCGGCGCGGATGTTGGCTAGAATCGTCCGATGTTACAGACGGCGCGTCCGAAGGAAAAACCGGGAATTACAGGACCGCCGCACGAACGCTATTTTGAGGCGTTTCGATGGATGCTCCTGGCGCGTACCTTCGAAGAAAAACTTGCGAGCTTGTATCGTGGCGGACGAATTACGGGGGGCGTTTACGTTGGTAAAGGGCAGGAAGCGGTCAGCGTAGCCTGCGGAATTTTCTTGCGGAAAGGCGATGTCTTTGCGCCGCTAATCCGAGATCAAGCGGGACGCTCGGCCTTCGGGGAGCCGTTGGTTGATGTCGCGCGAACCTATCTTGGATCACGCCAAGGGCCGATGCGAGGTCGCGACGGGAACATTCACCGGGGCCGACCTCGAGAGGGCCAGCTTGCCATGATCAGTCACCTTGGCGCGATGATTTCGGTGGTTGTCGGATCACTCATGGCCAAACGCTGGCGAGGGGAGAAAGGATTTATTGGCCTGACCACTATCGGAGAAGGTGGAATGCAGACCGGTTCGACGCACGAAGGCTTGAACATCGCCGCCGTTGAACAAGTGCCTCTCGTAGTCGTCGCCACTAACAATCATTTTGCCTACTCTACCCCGAACGACCGAGAATTTGCCTGTCAGGCCTTGGTCGATCGGGCAGTTGGGTATGGCTTCGAAGGTTACGAAGTCGATGGCACCGATCTTGGCGCTTGTCTTGACGTAATTGGGAGCGCGGTAAAACGAGCGCGCGCTGGTCGTCCCCCGCAGTTGGTCGTTGCCTCAATTTTGCGATTAGCCGGCCACGGCGAACATGACGATTTCAGTTATGTCACCGAAGACATCCGAAAACAACCTTTTGCCCGGGACTGCCTTTTGCTGGCTGAGCGTTTCATCACCGAGAATAAGCTAGTCGACGCAGAAACGTTGCGGGCGTGGCGTGATCAAGCCGTGCAGAAAGTCGAGGAAGCAGTCAACATGGCGCAAAGAGAGCCGGTTCCAGAGGGAGCCGAAGAAGACTGGTGCGCGATTTCGACGCGGGCGCTTTGCGATCAGGCCGAATGAGTATCACGTATCTCGAAGCGATTCGTGAAGCGCAGGCCAAATTGTTACGTGATGACAGGCGCGTCTTCATCTATGGACAGGACGTTGGGGGAACATTCGGCGGCGCTTTTAAAGCGACAAAGGGTCTGGCCAAAGAATTCCCCGGCCGAGTCTTGAATACTCCCATCAGCGAGGACGCAATGGTCGGGACGGCGATTGGGGCGGCAATGGAAGGAATGCGGCCGATCGTTGAGATGCAATTCGCTGATTTCTCCAGCACCGCGTTGAACCAAATTTTGAACAACGCGGGGACGATCTTCTGGCGGACCGGCATTTCATGTCCGATCACGGTTCGTTTGCCATCGGGGGGAACCAAGGGCAGCGGGCCTTTCCACAGTCAATCGATGGAGGCGCTCTACTCGCATTATCCCGGCTTGATCGTGATGACGCCAGCGACAGTGGAAGACGCCTACACGATGCTAATCGAAGCAGTCGCGATCGACGATCCCGTCATTTACTGCGAACACAAATATCTTTATTATCATCTCAAAGCCGATCATCTGCCGAATGAAGACTCACCTGTTGGCCAGGCGCGGATTGCGCGGGTCGGGCACGATCTCACGATCGTGAGTTATAGCGCGATGTTACATGAATCACTCACGGCCGCTGAAAAACTCGCGAGAGAAGGTCTCGAAGTTGAAGTCGTTGATTTGCGATCAGTCAAGCCGCTCGATACCGCAACCGTTTTGGCCTCAGTCGCGAGAACTGGGCGACTGTTGGCAGTTGGCGAATCGTTCCCCTGGGGTGGCGTCACGGCAGAAGTGATCGCGCGAGTAGCGGCGGAAGGTTTTCATTTGCTCGATGCCGCGCCGGCCCGTGTGAACGCAAGGGACACGCCAATTCCCTATCACCCGAATCTTTGGTCGGCACACCGGCCGAGCAGCGATGCCATCGTCGCCAAAGCGCGTCAGCTCCTTAGAGAATAACTATGCCGCAAGTCCCCATCATTATGCCGCAGCTGGGCGAATCGATCGCGGAGGCGACAATCGTGACCATCAAAGTCCAACCGGGCGAAGAAGTCGCAGCCGACCAGGAGATCATCGAGGTTGAAACCAACAAAGCAGTGATGGGCGTAACCACTCCGTGTGCCGGCGAGGTTGCCAGGATCGACGCGAAAGCAAAAGAGACCTATCCGATTGGCGCCATCCTTGGTTATATCGAGGCAAGCGAAAAGGATGCGGCCCGATTTACCAAGCAAACTGCGGCCGACGTGCGAAAGGAAGTCCCCCAAGAGATCCCAGGACGTGCGGACCAGGAAAAAGTAGCGGCAAGAAAAGTGGCGGACAACGGCGCGACAGCGAAAATTCCTACCGATGGACTGCCGGTTCCCGCGCGCGCGAAAGGTGCAGGGTTTTTATCACCGCGCGTTCGGGCGCGGATGGCCGAGTTGCAACTCACCGCGGCGGATCTCGCCGGAATCGCCGGAACCGGTAGCGGCAATCGCGTTACCATTAAAGATCTCGAAACCTACCTGCGCCAAATTGAATCGCAGACAATCAGCGACGCGTCCGCGATTCGCAGCGGCGTTGCCGATGCGATGCGGCGCAGTTGGTCGCGACCGCTTGCCACCGTCGGTTCATCGATCAACCTCGATCCACTGCTGAACGATCGTAAACAGCGCGAGGGTAAGCCCGGTCCGGCGCTCTACGCGTTGCGAGCTCTTGCTCTGGCCCTGGCAGAAAATCCAGGCGCGGCGGCAAGGCTGATCGGTTCGCGCCTGCTGCAAGCGAATTCAATCGACGTCGGCCTCGCCATTGAAGCGGACGGCGGAATTATCGTTCCGATTGTCCGCGGTGCCGACAAGACCTCGCTTGCGGAGTTAGTTAATCGTTACAAGGAGCTTGTTAACCTCGGTCGACAACGACGCATTTCGCCCGACATGCAGACTGGTGGGATGGCTGCGGTATCAAATTTTGGCGTGTTCGGTGTCGAGTGGGGAACGCCGATTCCGTTACCTGATCAAACGATGATCCTAGGTCTCGGCGTTGGGAAGAAGACGCCACGGTGGGATGAATCCAAGGCCGAATTCGTCCCCGTGACCGAGGCGCAAATCACATTAAGTTTCGATCACCGCAGTCTCGACGGCGGCGGGGCAGGCCGGTTGTTAAAGCGTGTGATCGAAGGGCTGGAAAATCCGGCGAGTTTGTAGCGGCGGTCTCCACCGTCGAAGGTGAAATGCGGCCCTCGGAGAGCGTCGCTACCGTGCTTGCGCTTCAATCACCGCACCTTAGTTTTAATGGTGGAATCATCAACAGCATCGATCGATCCGCAGATCACCATGGGTGAATTGCTTCGGCAGTTTCCAGGTGCGCAACGCGCCTTGTTTCGTAGGTATCATATTGGCGGATGCAGCAGTTGCGGATTTAATGTGGATGAAACTCTAGCCGGCGTTTGCAGTCGCAACGATCGCTTGGCCGTTGATGACGTCATTCAGCACATTGTTGAGAGCGACTCGGCCGAGCGGGCGATGCAAATCGCGCCGCAAGATCTTTCGGAAAAGTTAAAGAACGGGGAGCAGATCAACCTGCTCGATGTCCGGACCCGCGAAGAATTTGAGGCGGTCAAGATCGACGGAGCAAAACTCTTCACTCAGGAATTAATGCAGGAGATCCTGGGCAAGTGGTCACGCCAAGATCCGTTTGTCGTTTACGATCACTCAGGAACAAAAAGTTTGGATGCGGCCGCCTATTTTCAGGGTCACGGTTTTGAAAACGTGAAGGTGCTTCGGGGCGGTATCGATGCGTGGAGTGTTTCCGTCGATCCAAAATTGCCGCGCTATCACCTCGAACATGCAACTACAGAAGCAAAGTAGTCTTTGTCATTCCGAGCGAAGTCGAGGAATCTCTCATTTTTCGCTGGTCGAATAGAAAGAGATGTCTCGACTTTGCTCGACATGACAAGGACGGGAGACGCGCGTTGGCTTTAGAAAAATTCCATGAACGATAATCTCGAGTCAAAAATCGCCGAGGCGATTCACAACCCTCAGAATCTCGGCGAAATGAAAGACGCGGATGCGGTTGGAACAGTGGGTAGCGTGGATTGCGGCGATATGCTGCGGATGTGGATCAAGTTTAAGGAAGAAAATGGCCGTCAGGTAATCGATCGTGCAACATTCCAATCATTCGGATGCCAGACGGCAATCGCGGTGGCAAGCGTTGCAACGCAATTGCTCAAAGGCAAAACGGCGGATGAAGCGAAGAAAATGAGTGGCGAGGAATTATCGGCGCCGCTTGGACCATTGCCGCCGGTTAAAATTCACTGTGCCCAGCTTGTTGAGGGAGCTTTGAGGAACGCGCTCGAAGGCGAAGGAGCCTCAGTGCACGGCGGGAAGGAGAATGCTCCTACTTTGCTCGGGCGAATTGCAGGAAAGCAAAAGAAAATGAAGATTGTCTTAGACCAAGAGCCCTGAGTTATGCACGAGAACACGGAATTCACCACGAGCCGGGAGATCGAAGCGATTCAGATTCCGATGGGAAACACGTTTACCATTCCGGCCGGAACGCCGGGAGTGATCACGCAATCGCTCGGCGGAAGTTATACGATCGCCACCTATCACGGGCTGGCGCGCGTCTCAGAAAAAGATATAGACGCGCTGGGGTTGGAGCCAGGCGAAACACCGCCAACTGAAAGAACGACCAGTAACGGCGAAGTTTCGGAAGAGGATGTTTGGAATCAGCTTAAGCAGTGCTACGACCCGGAAATCCCGGTCAATATTGTAGACCTTGGTCTGGTTTACGATTGCAAACTGACGAAGAAGGATGATGGGGGCACGCGCGTTGAAGTGAAAATGACGCTGACCGCGCCCGGCTGTGGGATGGGCCCGGCAATCGCGCATGATGCCCAGAGCAAAATTCTGACCATCGAAGGCGTGGACGAGGCCGACGTCCAACTCGTCTGGGATCCGCCGTGGAATCAGAACATGATCAGCGAAGCGGGTCGAATGAAGCTCGGAATGCTTTGATTCCGAAGAAAATTTCCGTTTGGATTGACACCAAGTTGGCCGGTTCTATACTCCTGCTCCCCGCTGCGGCCGAATTCTTTCAGGCGCGGGTTTTGTTATGCCATCGACTGAAATTATTCTAACCGAAAACGTGCCGGGCCTGGGAGCGGAAGCGGACGTAGTTAAGGTGCGCCGCGGTTATGCCCGCAATTTTCTTTTGCCTCGGGCCAAGGCTTATGAGGTCACTCCGGCGACCTTGCGTCAGCTCGACAATTTGAAGAAAAAACGCGCGGAACGGGAAGCGCGCGAGTTGAACGAGTCGGAGGAGTTGGCGCGCAGAATTAATAAACTGCGAATAATCTTTAAATTAGAGACCGGGGAAACCGGCAAAGCGTTCGGTTCCATTACTGCCCACGATATTGTGACCCGGTTAAAGAATGAGATCGGCCACGAAATTGATCGTCACAAGGTTCATCTCGAGCATCCGATCAAGACGACGGGTGAACACGAAGTGCAGATTAAGCTGCACCATGATGTGATTGTCGCTTTTCGATTTGATGTAAAATCAGCCGATGGGTCGAAGCCGGAAGCGACTGCGGCCGAAACGACAAAGACGCGCACGGACAAGAAACGGAAATAGATGCCGAGCTCTCAAGGTTCCGGAAACGGTCCTGAGAAGCCTCGCAAAACAGCGGCAAATGGCGCTGGCCGAGGCTCGGCCGGGCAGAGTGGCAGCAGAGTTTTTCAGAACTCACTCACAGGTTCGGCACAGGATATTCACCGCGCCCCGCCGCACAGTGTGGAAGCCGAGCAGGGCGTATTGGGCTCGATGTTGATCGCACCCCAGGACGCAATTCCTGAGTGCGTTGAAAAAATCACCGAGGAATATTTTTACATTCCTGCTCACCAGACGGTCTATCGGGTCTTGGTTGAACAATGGAACGCCGGCCAGGCGATCGATCTCATTACGTTCACGCAAACATTGCGTGATCAAAACTTGCTCGAAACAATCGGCGGCGCACCTTTCGTGACCAGTCTGTTTACGTTCGTGCCAACGGCCGCGAATGTTGACTACTACCTCGAAATTGTCCGGGACAAGTACGTCCTTCGGCAAATCATCAGCACCTGCACTGAAAGCGTGCGTCGCGCCTACGAAGAACAAGGTGAAGTGGGTGCATTGCTCGATGAAGTAGAGCAGAAAATTTTCAACGTCGGCGACGATCGTTTCCGAGGTCAATTGCTGACGATGAAAGAGCAGGTCATGGGTGCGCTCGAATCGATCGAGAAACTTTATGAACGGCGCGGAGGTATTACCGGTCTTTCCACCGGATTCACTGAGTTCGATCGGATGACGAGCGGACTACATCCGTCGGAAATGATCGTAATCGCGGCGCGTCCCAGCATGGGAAAGACAGCGCTCGCCATGAACATTTCCGAGCACGTCGCGATCGGCCAAAAACTGCCGGTCGCTGTCTTCAGCTTGGAGATGAGCAGTCAGCAACTCGTCCAACGCATGCTTTGTTCACGCGCGCGTGTGAATCTGCAACGCGTGCGCGACGGTTTCCTGGCCGAGCGCGATTTTCCGAGCCTTACCGCGGCGGCTTCAAAGCTCGCCGAAGCGCGCATTTTTATCGATGATGCCGCTTCCCTTAGCATCCTCGAGCTACGGGCTAAAGCCCGCCGGTTGAAAGCGCAACAGGATGTCCAGTTGATCGTGGTTGATTATTTGCAGCTTTTGCGATCCACCACTCGACGCGCGCAGGATAACCGCCAGCTCGAAATCTCTGAGATTTCCGCCGGCCTCAAAGGCCTGGCCAAGGAATTGAAAATTCCGGTGATTGTGATCGCGCAGTTGAACCGGCAACCTGAAGCGCGTTCCGGAGGCAAACCGCGACTCAGTGATCTGCGGGAATCGGGGTCGATCGAACAGGATGCCGATTTAGTTGGACTTCTCGTGCGTCCCGAAATTTACGAGGAAGACGAAGAAGCCCGGGCCGAGAAAGAAGGGGAAGCAGAATTGATCATCGCCAAGCAACGCAACGGTCCAGTCGGAGAAATTTCGCTGACGTTCTTGAAAGAGTTCACGCGCTTCGAAGATCGGGCGCGCGAAGCGGTTGAACCGCCTTAAGGATCAAAGGTGGGGGACGCGTGATCCGCGAGCCAAGCCAGTGGCTTCATCTCATCGTCACATCGGCTGTCTCGGGTCGCACACCGCCTAGGCGAGAGCCCTTGCTCCGTCCGGGGTCATATGCGTCATCATCGCGCGCCAGCGATTCGACGGCTTCGATGACGTGCTGCGCGTCTATTCCGAATTCCTTCATCACCTCTGCGCCGGGCGCGCTCAAGCCGAAGCGATATAAACCGACCACCTTTCCGTCAAGACCGACGTACTGGTACCAAATTTCGGGCACGCCGGCTTCAATCGCCACCCGCCTTCGGCAGGTAAGCGGTAACACTTCTTCGCGATACTCCGGCGTCTCTCGATTGAATCGTTCCATACACGGCATAGAAACGACGCGGGTGCCGGGACCGAGTTGTTTGGCAGCGGCAAGGGCATGCTGCAACTCACTGCCGCAGGAGAGAATAATCAGGTTCAGCTCCTCCGTTTCCCGTTTCGCTATATATCCGCCCCGACGGACGCCTTGGCGCCGGACGTCGACATCGATTTCGTTCAACATCGGCACGGTTTGTCGTGTCAGCGCGAGCAAGGTCGGACCGTCAATCCGCTCGCATGCCGCCACGAACGCACCCGCCGTTTCCTCCGAGTCGGCCGGTCGGATGACATCGAGCTGTCTGATCAATCGCAGGGCGCTGACGGTCTCTACCGGTTGATGGGTCGGCCCATCTTCGCCCACACCGATTGAGTCGTGGGTAAAAATGTAAATATTTGGCAGTTTCGCCAGCGCAGCTAGTCGGATCGCCGGTCGCGCGTAATCAGAAAAAACGAGGAAAGTCGCGCCCGAAGCGCGAAAGATGCCGTGATAGGAAACGCCGTTCAACATTGCGCACATGCCGTGCTCAAGAATTCCGAAACGGATGTTTCGTCCAGCGGGGTTGTCGCGGGTAAAATCGCCTCCGCCATCGATGTAATTCATGGTCGACCCGTACAGATCGGCACTTCCGCCGATCAGATTCGGCATAGCCTTAGCAATTGGCTGGAGCGCCTCGCCGCCAGCTTTGCGAGTCGCGAGTTTGGCATCGCGTGGAAACTCCGGAATTTTCTCGAGTAAATCGCTGGGAACTCGTTTATCGATCGCCCCATCCAAGATGCGTGCTTTGTCCGGATTTGCTTTGCGCCAGGCAGTCCAAGTTTTTTCCCAGCGCTCGAAATCGGCGAGTAACTTCTTTTTGTGCTCCGCAAAATAGGCGTAGGTCTCTTTCGAAACGAAATAATGCTCGTCCGGCAGGCCAAGATTCTTGCGGGCGGCATCGACATATTTTGCTCCGGCTTCGCCGTGCGCTTTGGCCGTTCCCTCAATTTCCGGAATCCCCTTACCGACCAGAGTATGGGCAATAATGAATTGCGGTTTCCCGTTATCGCGCTCCTTGGCGAGGTTTAAGGCATCGAGAAACGCCTGCATATCGTCGCCCTGAATTTCCTGCACGTCGAAACCATAGGCTTCATAACGTTTCCTCGTATCTTCGCTCTGGGTCTGCTTGGCCATCGCGTCCAGAGTGATTGCGTTCGAATCGTAAATGAGAATCAAGTTATCGAGCCCGAAATGAGCGGCGAAGGCGCTGGCTTCGGAAGAAACGCCTTCCTGCATGCAACCATCTCCGGCGAGACAAAAAATGTGCTGATCGAAAATACGATGCTCGGAGGTATTGAAATGTGCGGCTGCCATTTTCGCCGCCATGGCTATGCCGACCGCATTCCCCACCCCCTGCCCGAGTGGTCCGGTGGTGCATTCTACCCCGGGGGTCTCGAAATATTCCGGATGACCCGGGGTTTTACTGTGGAGCTGACGAAAGCGTTTGATGTCGTCGATGGAAAGGTCGTAACCGGTCATGTGGAGCCAGGCATAAAGGAACATGCTGCCGTGACCGGCAGAGAGAACGAAATAGTCCCGGCCAATCCAGCGCGGTTGCTCCGGATTATGCCTGAGCAAATAACCATAGAGAACCGCACCCATTTCCGCGCAGCCAAGTGGCAGACCGAGATGACCGGATTGCGATGCTTGCACCGCATCCATCGCCAAACCGCGCGCCTCATTCGCAGCGCGTTCGAGAGCTTCGATGTTTAAACTCATCCTGATTTATAATCGCGGTTGCGACACAGATAAAACATTTTCGGTCTTCTTGCATTCGCAGCCATTTCGCGACTGATTGAGGAGCGCGTGAATCGAACCGCTTTGCTTCACATTGTAGAACGTCTCGAGAGCTTCATCGGGAGATTGCCCGGTCCGATTCAGAAGCCGGTTTTGCACGAGCTCACGCCGCTAAAGGCGCTTTTTTTGCAGCAACGGCCGCCACGGTTTCTGCTTGCCGGATCGGGACGGCTGCCGGTCCCGCAGATCATCCCTCTGCTTTTTAGCGGTAGCCCGGCAGGCAATGCGCGGCAGCCTTTGTTCGAAGTTTTCCGCTGGCAAACGGTCGATGTCAAAGATCGCGGCACGATCACCCTCCTGGATGCGCGCGGCGCGGACGACACCACGGAGGAAACAGTTCGCGAGGAGCTGCGGCGTGAATCAGCCGATGTGATTCTGGTCCTGAGCGATGCCAGCGAGGGTCGCACCAAGGTCAAACGAAGCGCCGAGAACGGAAGCCTATGCGTGCACTGGAATGACGAAGTGCATCGCGACGCCGGAATCGTTGCCATTCACTTCAACCAAGCCCGTTCTGCCGAGCACAACGGCCGGGATGACGGCGCGCTGTGGCTGGAGAAAATCAAACCGGAACTGCATGGACGAGTCTGGGGTGGTTTCCAATTTTCCGCAGAACACGATCGTGCTGGCGCTGATCGCACTGTTTCGCGGCAGTTCGTTTCGTTGCTGGCAAAACGACTACCGAATGATTGTCGTGTCGAAATCGTTCGTATTTCCCACGACCGGGACGCACAGCGGGAAATCGCCTCGATTCTGATTAAATCCACGACGGCGGTTTGTAGCGCGATTGGCGCCCAACCAATTCCCCTCGCCGACCTGCCGATTCTAACCACGCTTCAGTTAATGATGGTTTCCGGTATCATGTATTTGAGCGGGCGGCCGCGCAGCCTGCGTGCGGCTACGGAATTCGTCGGCGCGCTCGGGGCGAACGTTGGCGCCGGCATGCTTCTACGCGAAGGCGCTCGTGCGCTTCTGAAATTCGTCCCGGGATGGGGAAACGTTGTCTGTGGTATGGTGGCAGGGGCAGGAACCTACGCCATTGGCCATGCTGCAGCGGCTTATTTCCTAGAAGGTGTTTCGCTCGGCGAAGCGCGCCGGACTTATTTAAAAGGCCGGAGCCGCAAAAAGCGTCCCACTTTGCAGCTGCAATGAGCGACGTTGAGAAGGTTGGGTGGGGTGCCCGTCAGCGGTGTGAATAACTTGTGTACAATCGCTGTCTTTGCCCTGCAATTTGTTCACAGATTTTTGTGAACAGGTTGCGCGCTTTTCAGCTGCGTCGTTCTAGTCACGGATGAACCTTTCTCAAATCCGAGCGGCCTTGGAAGAGGCGCGCGTACGACCGGTCAAAACACTTGGCCAAAATTTTCTGCACGACCGAAACCTTTCGCGCTGGATCATCACTCAAGCTGAGGTCAAGCCGGATGATTTTGTTTTAGAAATTGGACCGGGGCTCGGTGCATTGACCGAACAAATTTTGTCGCGTGGCGCGCGTGTAATCGCGATCGAGAAAGATGCTCGTCTGGTCGAATTTCTACGCCGAAAATTTCGCAGCTCGCGTTTTGAGGCTTGTCACGCCGACGCATTGAAATTTGATACGCGCGTTTTATTTGCCGAGCGCAATGTGAAGCTGCTCGGAAATCTGCCTTATTACATTGCGAGTCAACTGCTCGTCCGATTCGTTGATTATCCAGCCGCTATTTCACTGGCGTTGTTGATGTTACAGGATGAAATGGCCAGGCGCATCACTGCTAATCCAACGAGCACGGACTACGGAGCGCTCACATTGCGCATGCAGTTGCATCATCACGTCGAATATCTGCGGAAAATCCCCAACACTGTTTTCTTTCCTCAGCCGGAAGTAAGCTCAGCCGTTGTCCGCATTGCCCCCCGATCGCCGGGCGAAGTGAATGTGTTCGATTTGGCGATGTTTCGACGGATTGTAAGACTCGGTTTTTCGCAGCGTAGAAAACAACTGCGAAAATTATTGCGCGATTGCGTCGGCGAGTGGGAAACTGCGGCTGAAAAGATCGGAGTCCCTCTCTCCGCTCGGGCCGAGGAACTTTCGCTCGATCAGTGGATTGCTCTGGCGAATTTTATCACGCCGAACAATGAAAAAGCCCTGGCCGTGCTTCCAGAGGAGCGCTTCCCCGTTGTCGACGAACATGATCGGAAAATTGGCGAAGCATACCGAAGCGAAGTTCATGAGAATAACTTGCGGCATCGGGCCGTTCACGTCCTGATTTTCAGCCAAAAAGGCGAGCTGCTGTTGCAAAAACGCTCGCCCTGGAAGGATCGTCATCCCTCGCTTTGGGATTCAAGTGCGGCTGGTCACGTCAGCGCTGATGAAGAGTACGACGCCACAGCCAGACGTGAGCTTGCGGAAGAGCTAGGCGTGGAAACTGACCTAAATAGGGTCGCCAAAATTCAAGCATCGGAGCGAACAGGACAGGAGTTTATCTGGCTTTACTGCGGCCAAAGCGAAGGACCATTCCAATTTCCGCGGGAGGAGATCGATGCAGTGCAGTTTTTTCGCATCGAGGTAGTCGACAAATGGAACGCGCAGAAGCCGGAAGAATTCGCGCCGGGATTTCGCGAATGTTGGGCGATCTGGCGGGAGAAGCCTTTGGCTCAGGACGCAAAAATATTTTCGACCTCGGGAACCAACTAATGGAGTCCCACCAAATCCGGAGGCGGCAGATTCCAGGCCCGCCATTTAGCAGAGTACTCTCCAGCCATCAGTAGCGCGTAACACGGGTCCGCTGGGGCACGCAGCCACTTGATCATCCTAACCAGATCTTCTTCGGCCATGGTTGTGCAGCCGGTGGTGGGCCGATTGACCCCGCGGCGGATGTGAAAAAAAATCGCGCTCCCCTCTCCCGGAATCGGCGGATCAGAGTTATGCCGAATCTCAATTAGCCAATGATAGGCGAAATCACCGGGCCGCATTTTCTCGTGACTGTAATTATCCGGCGGATTCCGCGGATCGATCACGACGTGCCGGTTGTAGTTCGGCGAACGCGGATCGTCACTCCAGATATCGGCGTCACTCACTTGATGGAAAGGATAATCGGCCCCAGGCGGCAGCGACGCATCGTAGGTGTAAATTTTGCCAATTCGAAAAATCCCGGCCGGCGCTCGACCATCGCGCTCGTGTTTGCGCAGCCCCTGCTCGCCTTGTCCGGCGATCCCGCTGCCCCAGGCCAATCCTTTCTTGCCAAACAACACCGACACCGGTCCGGCCTCGAGTCGCCACTGGTCGCCTGTTTTGTCGAGCAAAAACAAATGTCCCCGCATTGAATTCCAGTCCGGCGCAATTCCGACGATGAGCTGAGCACAGTCTTGCGGCAGGGCAGCGGCACGCGCGTTGCTCGCAACGAGAGGTAACGCGATGGACAAAATGAGCGGTCGAAAGCGAATCACGCTGAACCTAGAAGCTGATCGCGTCAAAAGTGCAACGCGTTTTCTTCAATGAAACAACGAACCATCGTCCTCGCCGCGCTGATCGTGGTTTTGTTGACGGCGCATATCCCTGCATTCCGGGCAGGGTTTGTCTGGGACGATACCGCGCTAGTCCTTCGCGATCCGCTTATTCGGAGCTGGCGGCTGATTCCGGAAGGGTTCCAACATTTCCTTTTCCTCGACGCGACCGCGTCAAATTTTTATCGGCCGTTACAACGGCTGAGCTACGCGATGGAGTACTGGGCCTGCATTTTCAATCCGACCCCTTATCACGTCACAAACCTTCTGCTGCACGCGGTAGCCGCGGTCGCATTGTTTGCCTTCGCTCTGGCTCTCCTCCGCCTCTATGGCATGGGAGAACAGCGACGATTAATCGTCGCCTCGATCAGTACGGCCGCGTGGGCATTGCATCCCCTTCATTCGGCTGTGGTCGACTATGTCGCCGGCCGCGCCGACTCTCTTGCCGCCATATTTGGATTCGTTGGATTAAATCTCGCCATCCGAGCACTCGCGCTCGAGGGCCGCGCCGCCTGGAAATTTCATGCGCTTACCGCCATCGCGTTGCTCGCCAGCGCCCTGAGCAAAGAGAGCGGATTAATTTTCGCGGTGCTCTGGATAGCCTTGCTCTTTCTACAACGGCGCTGGGGCACTTTGGTACCGGCCAGTACCGCCATCGCATTCACATTCACGATCTACTTCACCCTGAGAATACAAGCGGGAGACGCTTATATACCCCAACTCACCCCACCCGCTCCGTTGCTGGTCCGTCCGATTATTGCTGCGCGCGCGATAGCTGAATACGCCGGGTTGCTGATCGCGCCGATAAATTTGCGCATGGATCGCGACGTCGAAAGTCATCCATGGGGATTCAGCGAGGCCAGTATGGCAGCCGCTTCCTGGCGCGAGTTGCAGACGGTCGCCGGCGCGGCTCTCTTCGGAGCGATTCTGATTTGGCTAGTCCGCGTGCGTAAGCATGACCCGGCTACGTTTACGCTGCTGATTCTGGCGACGATTTCGTACCTCCCCATATCTGGATTGTTCGCGCTCAACGCCACCGTGGCGGAACATTGGATTTACCTCCCCTCGGCATTTCTAGTCGTTGCTGTGGTAAATCAGATCACTCGGCTGACGGACGGCCGAGACAATCGGCTCGCTTGGAAGCTCGCGGTGGCGGCAAGTCTATGGATTGCTCTTTTGAGCGTGCGTACATGTTTTCGAGCGCAGGATTGGAAGAATCAACGCACCTTTCTTGAGCGAACAATCGCAACTGGCAGCGACTCTACTCGAATGTTGATTAACCTCGGCGCGCTCGAAATCAGCGATGGCCATCTCGATCGGGCGGAGTCGCTATTGCGGCGTGCCTTGGCAAAGGAACCGGGACAGCCGTTTGCTTTAGTGAATCTTGCCGCCGTCGCTCTCAAAAAGAACGACCTCGCAACTGCCCGAAATCTGATCGAGCAAGCCCGCAAGAATCCGGTGAGTGAGGCTCAAGCGCAGGAGATTCTGGCTGCAGTGGAAAACAGGCAGGATGGCAAAATCGATCTCGCGCGTTTGCGATTGGCGGCGCATACTGGACCGCCCGCATGGCCAGTGGAGCGGCGCTACGTCCGCGCACTAGATCAAACCGGTCGCACCGGTGATGCCGTCGCTGAATTGCAGACAGTGCTTCAGACAGATTGGTATCGAGCCGAGTCGTGGCAATTGTTGAGCGATTGTTTGGCGAAGCTTGACCGCAAGTCCGAAGCGGCCCTGGCCTTGGCAGCGGCGCGCGCTTACGACGTGCACCTCGGCGGGCATTGAGCCTGCCATAGCTCCCGCCGCGCGGGCGTCGATTACATCCGCGCAACGCATCGGCGGCGATATTTTACGAGTGCGACTGAATAACACAGCTTCGCGCATCGTCTCTGCATAAAAATATTATGATAACATCTGTTCTGATCGGGGCAAGCTTGGCCGCGCTGGGTCTGGCCGTTGCACCCGCTAACTCACAAACCCAGAGTTCAACTTCGACCAGTTTTGTTCCGGCAAGCAAAATCGTTGGAATGAAAGTTAAAGATTCTCGTGGCGAGGAAGTAGGCGTCGTGAAAGATGTCGTCCTTGATCGCAACACGGGTTGCATGGCTTATACCGTTTTGTCGGCCGGTGGCACGACTGGTCGCGCGACCGGCTCCGCCAAAACGGTTGCCGTTCCATGGTCGGTCTACAGCGTTGGACCGGATCCGAGTGTCGTTACAGTTCGCGTTGAGCGTGAGCGCATCTATAACGCGCCGGTGTTCGACTACGGTCGCATTGATGAGTACTCCACCAGCGGCTGGGTCAACAATGTTTATTCCTACTACGGTGTTCAGCCCGGCATTGGCGTCGGTGTCGGCGTCAGCGGAACGACCACCACCACCGGTGGCTATAACACCCAGACCGGCGTTTCCGGACAGACTAACGCTTACGCTTCCCCGGGAGCCACGGCTGCCACTTCATCGGCAATCGGTGGCTCGCCTGCAATGAGCGCAACGCCGGCGATGAGTCCGGCTGCCTCTGCTTCGCCCACTCCTACCGCCAA
>WNGO01001359.1_pt1 | contig 17881 bp, 10 predicted proteins | sample 5400511 | NCBI WGS metagenome assembly WNGO01 (sample SAMN13153380, study PRJNA577476) | soil metagenome | isolation source: 20 cm soil or saprolite under Garry oak tree replicate 2 | place: USA:California | collected 2016-06-15 | reverse complement strand
GATTGCCGTTCGGGTCATGGCCGACAACCTCACCAACAAAACACATCTCCCTCCCGCTGTGCACCTGAGCCCTGGAATAGTGATGTCGTCCAATTTACCTCTGTTCCGAGAAATGAAAGCAGCGGATTCCAAGCCCGACGAGCCGGATCTGAAGAACCGCCTGGCGCTCTAGGTGGACTAATGTCAATGAGACTTCTGACTCCAAGCGATTGGTCAAGAAAGGGAAGAGTACCACCGGTGAGGTGTGTCGGAGGCAACGTCGGATGCGGAATCAGGAAAACTAGGCGAATGTTTCGTCAAAGTCGGGACCTAATTCATTTGTTGCAACTAAGCCCGGATTTAGAGTCCAGGCCATTTTCAAAACTGACCACAACCCTTCGGAGTTCAAATTGATAAGACACCGACTCTATCTTGTTTTGCGGTTTTTTGCGGTGTGGCTGTTCATTGCTGGAAGCGTCCGCGCGCAGTGGAATCCCCTGAACCCAGTCCGTTCGGTGCAACGGGAGTCCGACGGAGTGCGACTGACGCTGCAAAACGGAGCGTTGAGGCTCCAAGTATGCTCCGACTCCAGCATCCGAGTGCGCTATTCACCGACGGCGCAATTTCCGTCCCGCCCTGAATTCCTCGTGATTAAAGAAGTTTGGCCGGCAACGAAGTGGGAAGTGCAGTCCTCTGAAGACGCCATCGCACTGAGCACGGCGCAATTGAAAGTCGTCATTGCACGCAAAGACAGCAATGTCTCATTCCAGGATTCTGCCGGTAAGACACTGTTCGAACAGAATGAAGTCAGCATGACTCCGACGGTGGTGAACGGCGAGCACACCTATCACGCGGAGCTTTATTCGAAGCTTTGGGGCTCCTATGAGGCCTTTTACGGACTCGGACAGCACCAGGCTGGCGTTTGGAACTATCGCGGAGAAACCGTAGACATCTCCCAGGACAACACCAATATCAGCATTCCTTTCCTGTTATCCAGCAACGGATATGGAATTTTCTGGAACAACTCGTCGCGCAGCCGCTTCAACAATCGCTTCCTGAATGCGCTTTACTTGAGTTCCGAATTGGCCGATGTACTCGACTACTACTTCTTCTATGGACCTGAATTCGACAAGATCATCGGTGGCTACCGAGAACTCACAGGCGCGCCGCCGATGTTCGGCAAATGGGCGTACGGCTTCTGGCAATGCAAGAACAAGTACAACTCTCAGGAAGAGTTACTCAACGTCGCCCACAAATACCGGCAACTGCACATTCCCGCTGACAATATTGTGCAGGACTGGTTCTGGTGGTACACCATGGGTGAACCAGTCTTCGACAAGGCTCGCTATCCCGATCCCCCGGGTATGGTGGAAGACCTCCACAGGAACAAATTCCACTTGATGATCTCCTTCTGGCCTTACTTCCGTCCGGGCACGAAGACATACGAAGACATGGACAGGCGGGGCTTTTTTATCGACAAGACCAAGGTTGGCGCCTTTCATCCGGCTCAAATGGCTTTGTATGATGCGTTCAATCCCGAGGCGCGAAAGTATTACTGGAATTTGATGGATAAAGCTCTCTTCAAGATTGGCGTGGATGCGTGGTGGCTGGACACCACCGAACCGGAAACCGAAGATCGTGAAACCAACATCCTCGTGACGAATAAGACCTACCTCGGAAATAGTGCGAGGTACGCAAACATGTTTCCTCTGATGACGACGAGCGCCGTGTATCAAGGCCAGAGAAGCGTATCCGACAAGAAGCGCGTTTTTATACTGTCGCGTTCCGCGTTCGCGGGTGCACAGCGCAACGCCGCCGCCGTCTGGTCCGGAGATGTGAATTCGGACTGGGTATTTTTCAAGAAACAAATACCGGCGGGATTGAATTATTCAATATCTGGACTGCCTTACTGGACAACGGACATTGGGGGATTCGTCTCGGGGAATCCCGACGACCCGGAATATCGTGAACTGTTTATTCGCTGGTTTCAATTCGGCACCTTCAATCCATTGTTGCGGGTGCACGGAACACGCTCCACGAACCAGAATGAATTGTGGTCGTATGGCCCCCAGGCTCAGAAGATCCTCATGAGCTATGACACGCTTCGCTACCGGATGCTGCCATACATCTATTCCATGGCCTGGATGACCACGAGCCAGGGCTACACGCCCATGCGCGGATTGGTGATGGATGGACCGGGACTTCCGTGGAAGGACCGCGCACAATTGATGCCGCGGCGCCGATCGAGAAGCTTCCGCTTTTTGTGCGCGCGGGATCGATCATTCCAATGGGGCCGGAGAAGGAATGGTCCACGGAGAAGCCGGAAGATCCTATGGAATTGCGCGTCTACCGCGGAGCAAACGGGAATTTCACCCTCTACGAGGACGAGAACGAAGGCTACAATTATGAAAAGGGTGCTTACGCCACAATTCAACTCCGTTGGGACGAAATGAATCAAACTTTGACGATCGGCGAACGCAAAGGGGAGTTTCCGGGGATGCTGGCCGAGCGCAGCTTTCAAGTTGTATTCGTCAGTGAGGACCACGGAGTAGGTGCCATGCCTGAAGGTAAACCGGACGAGGTCGTGCACTACGTGGGCAAGCAGATCACCGTCATGCCGTAGAATTTCCTTACTGAGGACGCCCACATGCAGCCGCTTCGCTTGATCCGAACAATGATAATTCTTCTTGTGGGACTTCCCCTTGCTTCCGCTCAGGTGCAATCCCAGGACGAGAAGCCTCTGCCAACGCAAGTCGAGGCGCGCATTGGCCACCGCGTGTGACCAATCAGAGCGTGAAAGCCGGTGGGGCACTAAGTCCAGTACTTGTGACACGTGGTCTCAATCCGGTCTTTGCCCACGGCTCGACGCGGTGCGAACAGAACTCCCCCTGCGTGGCTGCTACCACCTTATTGCGGGTGCCAATTTCGCCCTTCTCAAGAGAAGGGCGGTGAGCCGCTACCATCTGCCGAGCCAACTTGGCGCAACATCATGGGGCAGCAAGCGCAGCTTTCTTCTTGATTGCTTGTCCCTCTGTGATTTCATAGATTGCGTCCGCGGGCAGCTCTTCAAACTCCTGGTTAAACCCGCTCGGCCATCGGACCTGAACTTTCTTCATAGTGACCTCTTTTCCGAGTCCGAAATGCAGGCGGCAGTCACTTGTTGAGTTGTAACTACCGCCCGCCCGAACCTCATCAATCTGCGTCATTGTCGGCGTGATCACAACGACGCGTGCCCCAATTGCAGCACGGTTGCTTTTGGTTCCGATCAGTCGGAACAGTACGCGATGATTCGAATTCGTTGTTTCGTTAATGAAGAGCGAAGGTGGCCCGTTAACGTTGAAAACAACGACGTCCAGATTCCCATCGTTATTGATGTCGCCGAACGCGGTACCCCTGCGCGATTGCAAGCGCAGATCGTTCAGCCCCGCGCTGTCTGAAATATCTTCGAATGTCCGGTTTCCGAGATTGCGAAAAAGCTGCAGTGGTTCGGCATACCGAGCTTCGCCCGGGAGCGCGTCCATTGAAGATGAGAAATTGCCGTTGGCGATGAGAATGTCCGGCCATCCATCGTTGTCGAAATCACCGAATCCTGTCCCCCACTTGATTGACGCAAAAGTCGGCCAGGAAATCCTGGCCTTATCCGCAATATCCACGAAGTGTTCGCCGCGATTCCAAAACAAACTAGCAGGTTGATTCCCGAAACGAGTGACGATGAGGCCGAGCTTGCCGTCACGATTGAAATCACCGAAATCCGCCGCCATGTTTCCGTAGTTTTGTCCAAAGGGCCCGAGACCCGTGCCGGAGGGAATTCCGACTTCTTCGAAAGTCCCGTCATGTTTGTTGTGGTAGAGGAAGTTCCAGCCTGAATCATTGGTCACAAACAGGTCGGGCCAACCGTCGCCGTCGTAGTCTCCCCAAACAACGCCCATGCCGTGAAGCTTGTGCGGGTCATTGACACCTGCCTTCTCGGATACGTCCTCAAAGGTGCCGTCACCACGATTGCGAAACAAGAAGTCTGTTTCTCCTTCCATGGTGTCCGGCAGCTCGACGAGGACGCCTTTATAGCCGGCGGATTTCGCGGGGTTCGGAAGATGATGAACATCGGTGTGAACGTAACGAGCGACGAACAGATCGAGGAACCCATCCCGGTTATAGTCAGCCCAGGCGGCGCCTGTGCTGAAGCCGCCAACCTCGAGACCGGCTTTCTTCGTCACATCTTCGAATTTGCACCCACCAAGATTATGATAGAGCACGTTGTGGTCGTACCCGGTCAGGTATAGATCGGGGAGTCCGTCGTTGTCGTAGTCGCCCACGGCTATTCCCATTCCCCATCCTTTGGTAGTCAAGCCGGCGGCTCTTGTGATGTCCGTGAAATGCGGGGTAGGGGAGTCCGGATCCTGGTGGTAAAGCGTAATCATAAAGTCCCCGCCGTTCATGTACTGGTCGATCGTCGAATCGTTCACCAAAGCAATGTCGAGCTTCCCTTCATTGTCGCAATCAAAAAGAGCGATCCCGCCACCAGCCATGGTGTCAAGTACATACCGCCGGTATGAACTGGAGTGGGGGACGGTTGTAAGGCCCGCCTGGGTAGCTATATCGCGGAAACGGACTGCGGGCTTGAGAGCAGGGGGTAAACCCTCTCCTTTGCTGTCGTCCCGTACGGGGGAGGGGGGCGGAGAGCCTTGAGCATGAGCGATCCCATCTTCAAGAGGCTCGGTGGAGTGGGAGGATAGAAACGGGGAGGCGGCAATAACTACTAATGTCGCCACAAGGGACGAAATTACTAAACTGAACCTGCGCATGAGTCCGCCGGATTCTAGCAGAGTCGTTGGGCTCCTGGAGGTCATTCCGGCGCTGCCAAGCGCAGGTTGGTGCGGAAGTCATACAGAATCCGGCTTAACCAGCCACATTGGCTCCCCGATGGACGGGAACGGGGAGCAGCGCCCACTTTCCGGTGCCCAGGGCGCCTTAGCAAGAGACCGAGTTTTTGCCTCAGCGACTGGAGCCCTCCCGTATTCCGCTAAAAATAACGATATTCAACATTCAATTTCTCAAAGGGTGCAATTAAAAGTGCGAGTCACCGTGAGTGGATTGCGGCCTGCCGCAGGTGACTTCGCCGGGCTGTCTCTGAGTGTCATAGTTGGCATAGCGAGCTTAGAATCAAGCCAGTAGGGATGTCGTCTATCCATTTTCAGGGGCAACCGACGTCAGGAAATTTCCCGCAATTTAGAACTGCTTGACTCGCACTTTTAATTACACCCTTTTTTCAAAAGAACCCTTGACAATCGGGTTTCCCGAGGAGTAGAACGCTGTCACTAGGACGCCGTGAACGTTAACGGTCACAGTTTTGGGTTAAAGTTGCGCCAATCACTGGTGGGGTGCTTCATTCCATTGAATCAATTGGGGGGGTGCTAATGTGTTGAAGAGTATCGCGCGGTTCTCGATTACTGGGTTCCCTGCGGATCGGCTTTCACCAAAGAAAAGCGGTCATGAAATGAGACTCCCTCTCGTAGCTCTAAGTATTCTCCTCTCGGCATTTCTCTTGATCCAGCCAATCGCGTCAGCACAATCACAGTTCGCTAACCTCAGCGGAAGTGTGAAGGATGGTACAGGTGCAGTCGTGGTCGGTGCCACCGTCGTAGTAAAGGATGCGGCTTCCGGAGTGACGCGAAAGACAGTAACCAACCAGGACGGTTTTTTCAGTCTGTCGACTCTCCCAGTTGGCACATACAACGTGACTGTGGAATTGAAGGGTTTTCAGAAATGGCACGGCACTGGTGTCGTCCTCAACGGCGCCGACAGCCGCTCGATGAACATTGAGCTGAAGCTTGGATCCATGAGCGAAACCGTCGAAGTGAAGGGTACCTCGGAAAACTTAGCTACGGTGGACTCCGGCGAGAAATCGGCGATCATCACTTCCAAGGATTTGCAGGACCTTTCGCTTGTCGGTCGCAACGCCACCGAATTCATCAAGATTTTACCGGGCGCGACACTTTCGGCCAACGGGGCCCTAAACAAGGCCGCTTACAGTGGCGAAGTGGTCGGGATCAACGGTTTCTGCGCCGGCAACGGTTGCAATGCGGGCGGGTTGAGTTCTGTAAATATTAACGGACAAGCAGTGGGCATTACCCAAGATGGGCAGAATACTTTTGATCCAGGTGCTTCCGGTGCGGCGACTCCCGTGAACCCGAACCCGGAGATGATTTCGGAAGTGAAGGTGCTCACTTCGAACTTCACGGCCGAGAATGCCAAGGGACCGGTGGTCGTGAACACGAACACCAAGGGTGGCGGCAGCCAGTTCCGCGGTGCGGCATATCTCTATGCCCGCAATCATGTATTGAATGCCAACGATGCTTTCAACAAACAATCTACAGTTAATCAGCCCAGGCCAAACGACTCTTACTACTATCCAGGCTTCAACATTGGGGGCCCCATACTTCTTCCTGGCACTGGTTTCAACAAGAGCCGTCAGAAACTCTTCTTCTTCGAGGGTTTCGAATACTACGATCAGCATCTGGACGGCGGTGTGGACCGCGCCTTCATCCCGACTGCTGCGATGCTGAGCGGCGATTTCAGCCAAGTCGCTACGTTTGGCGTCACCCGTCCAGCAATGGGTGTGTTACCCAAGGCGCCCACCGCAGGTGCATGGGCAGGGTTTGATACCAGGGCTGCGGCGGGCTGCACGATCACTGGTGGAATTTTATCGTCGCAATGCATCTCCCCGGCCGCGCAAGCATTAATGATCGCAGAGACGCCCCCTGGACACTACGTTGATCCTGCCACTCACGCTGGGTACAACTACATCCAACAATTCGCGGCACCGCAGACGTCGTTCCAGAACGTGGCGCGTGGTGACTACAACATCAGCGACAATACGAAGGTCTACGTTACTTGGAGCCGACAAAGAGAAACCGCGAACATGCCGACAGGTCTCTGGGTCGGGGCAGGCGACTGGGCGGTTCCCCCGCAGAGCGCTACCATCGGGTCGAACGGTTCGGATTCGCTCACGACCACTTTTCTCCATGTATTCTCTCCAACCATGACTGTGGAGGGCAGGTTCGGCTACACGTACATCAATTTCCCGAGCTCTCCTTCCGATCCCAAAAAAGTGCTCCGCTCCGAAGCTGGATTCCCTTTGACGGGCGTCTTCGGCAATCCGGACTTGCCTGCCGTTCTTAGCTGGGGCGATAGCATGCCGAATTTCGGAGATGTAGGCCACGACTATCATCCGACGATGATCGCCTACAAAGGCATCCCCAGCACTTCGGCGAACCTGACCAAAGTCATCAGGACGCACAGCACCAAGTATGGATTTTATTTTGAGCATGTCTACAACAAGCAAGACAACTGGGGCCAGTTCATGGGCGTGTTTCAATACGCGTCGTGGGCCGGTTCTGCGACCGGGAACGAATATGCCGACGAACTCATGGGCATTGGGCAGGCTGGATACTTTGAGCAGGCTCTTCCGCCACCTTCAGAACTCGCGCAGAACATTGCCGCTTTCTATGCCCAGGATGACTGGAAGCTGACGCGGCGGGTCACCATTCAATACGGCATGCGGTTCGAGCACTATGCCAAGCCGTACTCACCGGGCCTCGGTTTAGCCATCTTCGATCCCGCAGCATACGCTTCCGCGACCGGTGGCAACCCCGGGGTTCTCTGGCATGCGACAGATGCGAGCATTCCTCTCTCGGGCAGCGACAGTAGGCCGCTCTTCTATTCTCCGCGATTCGGCGCTGCTATAGACGTCTTCGGCACTGGAAGAACTGTGGTGCGAGGTGGGTGGGGCAGATATCGCGCCTATGATTCAGTTCAAAGCAATAGCTACACCGGTCCCGCGCAAACTGCGTTGGGCGCGGTGGGCTGGAGTTGTGGCTCCAAGGATCCATTGTGCCCAACCTGGGAAGCCATCGATACCCATGCATTTACTCCATCGTTCGGAAATCCGAATTTGCTCGGTAGCAATCTGAGCGTGATGAACCCGAAGAACGATGAGCAGCCCTTGACGACCAGCTACAGTTTGAGTATCGATCAGCGACTGCCGGGGAAGTTCAACCTGGAGGTCTCCTACGTTGGCAATTACACGCAATTCCTACAAGGGACGGCCAACCTCAACTCCGTGCCCCTGGGTACGCTTGCGCCTACTTGTACCTCCACCGGCTGCATCAATTCTTTCCGCCCGTTCCAGAAGTATGGGACCATCACGGATAGCGTGACCGCCGGTGGCGCGCAGTTCGATTCTTTCCAGGCCAGCCTGAAGCGCTACGTCGGCTTCCTCACGTTGCAAGCCAACTACACGTTTTCGAAGGCCGTGGGCACCGGGTGGAACCTTAATAATGGGACGCTGACTGGTGCGCTTCCCGACTACGGGGTGAAGTGGCTCTGGGGCGTGTTGCCCATCGATCGTGCACACGCCTTTAGCGCCGCCTACGTCTTTAATCTTCCCAACATGAGGGGAGGGAATGCATTCCTTAGGGGCGCGGCAAGTGGCTGGCAGATCTCGGGCATTACCCAGATCGAGAGTGGCGCGCAACTAACAAACCAGTCTGGCAGCGGTGGGCTGAATTTCAACTACACAGGGCCGCCAGGCCAGGGCCCAATTCCGGCGCTGGGCACGCCGGACATCGTCCTATATCCGCAAATCACTTGCAATCCGAGATCAAGCCTGCAGCATAACCAATTCCTGAACCCGAATTGCTTCGCGCCAGCGCCCAATGGACGCCTGGGTACCGCTGGCATGCCTTATCTGCCCGGACCCATGTTCTGGAACACCGACGTGTCTCTATTGAAGACTTTCAAAATCACTGAACGCCAGGGATTACAACTCAGGTTCGCGGCATTTAACCCGCTTAACCATCCATTATTATCACTCAGCAACGGCGACAACAACCTTAAACTCAACTTCAATAACAACGGCGCCGCCTGTACTGTGACCTGCAATGCCAGCACGTTTGGAATTGCTACGAATCACTTTGGGCACCGAACGTTGGAGTTGGGCGTGAAGTACTCGTTCTAACCTTGCGTCAACAAATGGGGTGGCCCTTTCGGGCCACCCCATTTATATTTTACCTATGGTCATGGTTGTCTCCCTTCTCAGTCTTTTTCTCACGGCAAACCCGGTTCCTCAACACCTCCCGCAAAAGAGCTTCGACAAAATAGCCAAAGATGCTGAAGCGGCCCGAACCGGGGATCGAGTGACCGAGGCAATCCAGCTCTATTCCCAAGGCGTTCGCCTCCGCCCTTCGTGGGGCGATGGGTGGTGGTCGCTTGCAAGCCTGCTCTACGATCAGGACCGATTTCCCGAGGCCCAGGCCGCGTTTAAACGTTTTGTCGCGATTGCTCCAAAGCCTGGGCCAGCCTACGCGTTTCTAGCGCTCTGCGAATACGAAACGGGCGACTACGATCGCGCGCTGCTACACTTCCAGGCATGGGGGCGCAAGGGTTCGCCCGGCACTGGTGAGCTCATCGACGTAGCGGGGTTCCACTGGGCGCTGGTACTGACGCGGGAAGGGCGATTTCCCCAAGCCCTCTATCTGCTCGCTGCCAAGGCGCAAAAGTTGGGCCGCAGTCCGGCGTTAGTAGAAGCTATGGGCCTAGCGTCCCTGCGCATTACAAGTCTCCCCGAGGATTATCCTCCACAGCGACGTGAACTCGTTTGGCTGGCTGGTGAGGCTGCGTTTTATTCGGCAGTGAATGAACACGGCCGCGAGGAAGAATACGCCAACAAGTTGTTGATTCACTATGGCCAGGAGCCGAACGTCCACTATTTTCGGGGCACGTTGTTCGGCTTTCAAAAAGAGCCGGCGGAAGCCGCAAATGAGTACCAGCTGGAGCTGCGATTATCCCCCCAGCACATTCCCGCGATGGTCGAATTGGCTCTCCTTGACATCGACGATTTCAATCCTACTGAGGCCGTGCCTTTGGGAGAGCGTGCTGTTGGTCTCGATCCCAACAACTCCCGAGCGCAGTACGCCCTGGGCCGGGCGCTGCTCGAAACCGGCCGATTCCAAGAAAGCGCTGATCATCTGGAAATTGCCAAGCGACTTGCACCCGACAGCGCTCCTATCCGATTTGCCCTTGCTAAGACCTATAGGGCGGGTGGCCGGACCAAGGAAGCTGATCGAGAATCGGCCGCGTTCCTTTCGCTGAGGGCCAAGGAGGAGGTTTTGGCTCCTGCCCAGGAGAAGACCGCCATCCGGGAGCAGGCTGGTGGGCCACCCAAATGATAAATGCCAGCGTAGCTGTCCTTGGTCTGTCGTTGGCTATATCACCGGCTCAGACTGCCAGAGTGCCGCAGAGCAAGGCATCTACGCCAGCCGAGGCCGGATCGACAGCATCCATTACGTCCAGTTTCGAACAGCTGTCGCGGAGCGCTGACAAAGCACGTACAGAAAATCGTGATGACGAAGCCATCCGGTTATATGAGCGGGCCTTGAATTTGCAGCCGCGGTGGAAGGAGGGGCTTTGGTACTTGAGTACCATCCTATATGAGAAAGAGCTGTACGCCAACGCTCGCGATCTGCTGCGCCGCTTCGTTTCACAAGATTCCGGCGCCGGTCCAGGGTGGGCGCTACTGGGCATGAGCGAGTTCCAAACGCGAGAATATTCGCGCTCGTTGGACCACCTGCGGCATGCCATGGCTCTTGGCATGGGCGGCCGCAAGGAAATGGCCCAGTCCGTCTTCTATTTCGTAGCCGTATTGCGAACGAGATTCGAACAATTCAACGAGAGCACCAGCCTGTTGATCGCCATGGTGAAGTCCGGCCAACAGCCGGACCTGCTCGTTGAGCCTCTCGGACTTGCGGCACTGCGCATGCCTCTTCTGCCCGCGGAGATTCCAGCCGATCGCCGCGATATGATTCGGATGGCCGGGCAAGGCGCGCTGGCACTAGAAGCTCAGCGACAGGAGGAGGCGCAAAGGCTCTTCAGCGGGTTGGTGACCGCTTATTCGCACGAACCGGGAGTACATTTCCTCTATGGCGCGTTTCTCCTCGACGTTCGCCCGGAAGACGGCGTGGCGGAGATGAGACGAGAACTCCAGGTTTCCCCATTTCACGTGCCAGCTAGACTGCGGCTTGCCGAAGAGTACGTGAAGGAAGAGCGGCCGGATGAGGCGCTACCGCTGGTGCAGGAGGCCATCAGAATCGAACCCGGTCATGCACCGGCGCGTATGATGCTAGGCGAAGTTCTGATTGCGAAAGGAGATCTTACTGGAGGCATCCGCGAGTTGGAAGCAGCAGAGAGAGGCGCACCACAAACGGTGCGAATTCACTGGGATTTGCTCCGGGCTTATGCGGCCGCGGGCCGCAGCGACGACGCGATGCGCGAGAAGGAAGAAATTGAGAAACTCAACCGATCCGATGCAGGGCATTAGTATTCCATCGCAGTATTATATGTTTAATAAATCCTATGCCGTGTCGGCAGGCTCCATTCTGCTATTGGTGCTGTCGGTGGCAGGAATTACCTGGAAATGTACTGCCTTTGCCGATCTAGACAAAGCGAGCATACACTTTTCGTTCCGGCCCATACCCTTTGCACTCGACAGTTGTGAAACTCAGCAAAAGCATGCGCCGGAAACGATGGCCGGAGGCGTCGGATTGTTCGACTACGACAACGACGGCAACCTGGACGTCTTTTTCAGTAATGGGGCAGACATCTCCAGCCTGAAAAAAACTTCCCCCAAATATTGGAACAGGCTCTTCCGTAACAACGGAGATGGAACGTTCACGGACGTGACCGAAAGGGCGGGCCTCGCTGGGACGGGCTATGACATCGGCGTGGCAATCGGCGACTACGACAATGACGGCTATGAAGACATGTTTGTAGCCGGGGTGCATCGAAACACGCTCTATCACAACAACGGTGATGGCACGTTCACAGATGTCACCGAAAAGGCCGGACTTGCCCAGCCTGATAAGGAGTACGGCCCGCTCTGGTCGGTTGGCGCCGCGTGGGTGGATGTTAATAATGACGGGCTCCTCGATCTGTTTGTGATCAACTATATGAGCTGGGATGTAAACAAAGAGCCCGACTGCAAGCTTAATGGTAAGCCGGAATACTGCCATCCAAAGCTTTACAAGGAGCTTCCGAATCAGCTGTTCCTGAATAATGGGGACGGCACGTTTACAGACGTTTCCGCGAAATCCGGAATTCGCTCGCATCTGGGCAAAGGGATGGGTGTGGGCATTGCCGACTACGACGGAGATGGCCTGCCTGACATATTTGTCGCCAACGACAAGCTCTTCAATTTTCTATTCCACAACAAAGGGAATGCCCGTTTTGAGGAGGTGGCGTTTGAGACGGGAGTAGCTCTTCCCGAGCATGGCAATTTGATCTCCGGCATGGGTGTCGACTCTCGCGATTTGAACAATGATGGCAACCCCGATATCGTGCTCGTCGCCCTCGCTAACGAGACATTTCCGGTGTACCAGAATGATGGTAAGGGCGGGTTCATTGAAGTCACTGCCAAGAGCGGGATGAGCTTGATCAGCAATCCAATGTCTGGATACAGCGTAAATATCGCCGATTTTGACAACGACGGTTGGAAGGATATTTTCGTAAGCCGGGGTGACGTGCAATCACCTGCCATGGCGGAACGGCGAATGATCGACCAGCCCAACACGGTCTTTCGAAACATTCCCCGAGATAAATGGTCGGCGCTGACCGAAGAGGCTGGATTTGCCGCCCAGCCCCCTCGACGGCATCGCGGCTCGGCCTTTGGAGACTTCAATCACGATGGGAAGCTCGACCTGGTTGTAACTGCTCTTGGCGCTCCAGCGGAAATATGGATGAATGACAGCCCCAACGGAAACCACTGGTTGGAGCTTGCACTCCAGGGTACAAAAAGTAATCGCGATGCGATTGGAGCAAAGATTCGCGTGGTTGCAGGCGGAGAGACGCAGTTCAATTATGTAACGACGGCCACCGGCTATGCCTCTTCCAGCGCTGGACCCGTCCACTTTGGGTTGGGAGCCGCCAAGGTTGCGGATGAAGTCGAAGTCCGCTGGCCATCCGGGAAGAAGCAGACTCTACGGCAGGTGACCGCAGACAGAATTCTGAAGATTAGAGAATCGGAATAATGAGTGAATACATCAGGATAGGAACCGAACATTGCTTCATTGTGTTTCCAGTTGTGATTGCTTCAATTCCGAAGTCGGTGCACTCCGACGAAGCAAAGTTAGAATCTAGTGCGAATGCATGGTGGTGGTCCGCTTCGTGTCCTGCCTGTCGGAAGCCCACTGAAAAAGGTTCCGGCCCAACCAGTTCAGAATTCTGCGGCTCAAAATCGCAAGGGTGGCACAGTCGAGGTACAACACTACGCCATCGACTATGCCATTCCCAGTCAACACTTGCGCTTTAATTTCGAACGGCGATGCTCGTCGCGCCGTGGTCAATTTCATTGTTTCAGCGTTTGCGCATGAGGGAAAGGTGGTCGCCAGCAGTGCTGTGCCGATCACGCGGGATTCAAACTCCACCAGTTACCAGGATGTCGTGGTTGGTGGCTTCCGCATGCATCAGGGAATTGATGTACCGATTCGCGCAGTCTCCCTGCGCCTGGGGGTACCGGACGAGTCCACCACACATGTCGAACCTTCCTCTACCCCTCAAAGCGCCCCCGCATGCGCCTACTCTTCGCGCCAATGCACAACCGCCGATCGAGCCTGACTGACAAAGGAGATGTTGGGTCACGCGCGGCCCTTAGGGCTGGTCATGTGGCGTTGTCCCCCTGGCTTTTTCGTTAAGTTTGAGCACGATTGCTTGCTCCCGGCGGCTTTCCTCAGCGAGTTTCATCCGCGAATAGAGCGCCGCGAGTTGGACGTGCACCTCCAGAAAATCGGGCTGGATCCGTTCGATCTGCTTAAATTCTTTCCGTGCGGCCTCTAGCTTGCCTTCCGCGGCGTGTAACGCCGCGATCTGGAACTGGGCCTCCGAAGAAGCCGGCCGCAGCTGCAACGCTCGCTCCAGATAGGGAGCGGCTTCCGCATTGCTGCCATCGTGCCGCAGAATGGCACCGAGATAGAGATTGGCAGGGAAATCATTCGGATCTGCTTGAAGAGCACGCAGAAACGCTTCCTTCGCGCCAGGCGTATCTTCGCTGTCGAGCAGCGATCGTGCGTATAGAGACCACGCCCCCGGCAGGTTGGTATTGAGATCGAGAGCCTTGCGGAGAGTAGCGGCGGCAGTCTTGTAATCAGCGGCGGCGAACTGTGCCTCTCCCATGAGCAGATTTGCCTCGGCAGTGTTTCCGTCTTTCAGAATGCGATCGATTACCACTTCCCCCCGTTGAATCTGCCCGATGCGCATCAGCGCAGTCCCGAGGGCATAGTCCACGACGCGATCGTCGGCATTAATCAGGTAGGCGGGTTCAAGTAGCGCCACCGCATCCGAGTTCCTGCCCAGCCGTAAGTAGCAATCGGCAAGCAGATAGAGCGATTGCTGATTGTCGGGATGCTCCTCCCGTAACTTCTCCAGCTCTGTGGCTGCTTTGTCGAACTGGGCTTGTTTATACCACGCTAGTGCGAGATTAAGGTGAAGGAGCGCATTCCTCGGATCGTGCTTCAGGGCTTCTTGATACTGAGTGAGAGCTTCCCGGTAACGGCCAACCTGTGCCAACGCGACACCAAGGTTGGTTCGGGCTGGAACCGAATCTGGCTCCAGCTTGACCAGTCGCTCGTATAACAAAATTGACTGTGGGATTTGGCCTCGCTCATATGCGGCGTTGGCTTCCTTATACAGTTCTTCGGTGGACTGCCCATAGGCTGCAGCATGCGCGCCCAACACTGTTAGTGCGGCAAGAATGCGCGCGAGCACTTGGGTCTTTTTCACTAACATGAACACCATTTGAGATCTTACTCGGCTTGGCCCCCAAGATTATACGTCCATTGATGCCGCGGAAAAACCGCTCCGCGTCAGAGGGCAAAATCTCAGCGATTCGTACTTGCATAACTGCTGCCGTCATAGCGGCGGATCATCGCGCTAGAGCCCGAAGCTGCCCGGATCGCGGACGATTACGCCAGTCGCTTTGCCTGGAATTCTGCGATCTTGAATGGCTGCTCCGAGAATTGTTGCGCGGCAGAGTGCGGTGCACGAGCGCGCACTGCCAACAAACGGCTTCCTGGAGATGGCAGCCGAAGAAAAGATGAAGCAGGGTATGAGCCGCAAGGATGCGCTTCGAGCAGTGCGCTTGGAGCAGGGGAATTTGCAAGTTACAAAGGAAGTCGTCCGCGCTGCCGGCTGGGAATCTTTGGTGGAGACGTTGTGGCAGGATTTGCGCTTCGCTGCTCGCATGCTGCGCAAGAATCCGGGTGCCACTGCCGCCGTGGTGATCGCGCTGGCCCTGGGCATTGGCCTGAACACAGCGGTATTCACCTTTGTCAATGCGTTGCTAGTCCGTCCACCTGCAGGTGTGAAAGCGCCTGACCGATTGTTGGAGGTCTGGATACACAATCCACGTTCCTCCGGCGCGGAGAGCTATTTGCCACTGACCTATCCCGACTATCTTTATTACCGTAACCATAATCAGTCCTTCGGAGGGATGCTGGCGTTTGATGGCGACCCGGAATCCGTCATCTGGAACAAATCGGGCGAGGGTCAGGTTGTGATGGGCCAACTCGTTTCGGGGAATTTCTTCTCACTGCTCGGCGTACATGCTGTTCTGGGGCGCACCATCTCGGCGGAGGATGACCGTACGACAAATTCTCCACCCGTGGTGGTCCTTGGCCATGCCTTCTGGCAGCAAAGCTTTGGTTCTGATCCCATGATTGTCGGGAAGGCGCTCATGCTGAATGGCGTGAACTACAACGTTATCGGAGTGGCGCCGGCGAGCTTTGCTGGACTGCCGGTGGGTATCGAGCCGGACTTCTGGGCGCCCACAACGATGGTTCCTGACGGTAATTGGCTTGGTCGTTGGGCTCGGTATTTCGTTCGGAGCAGCACAACTTCTTTCGTCTTTGCTCTACGGGATCGGCCCCACCGATCTAACAACATTCATCGGCGTGGCATTGCTCATGTGCGTCGTTGCGGTGCTGGCGTGCTATATCCCCGCGCGCCGGGCGATGCGGGTTGACCCCCTGGTAGCCTTACGTTACGAGTAATTCGCCCTGTTTGTTTCTGCCGAGTCTGCTCCTCTCATTGCGATTCTCACTATGTTCAGTAAGCCGGGCGTTTGGCCACAGCGGTGGGAGTGGTCAGTGAGGACAAGGTTTTCCACGACCGTCTCGCACAGGCGGAGGACACTCCCACGGGTCGCACGGATTTGGACATGTGGCCACCACGGTTTCACGGTCACAAATCAGGCAAGATGGACGGGACGGTGTCCGCTGGACCGAAAGCCTACACCAGGTACGACGAATTGATCGTTTCCTCGAACCCAATCCCGGCTCCCAAGTTTTAGCAAGCTTCTGCGCGGACACCCAGCGGTCCTCAGTGATCTACGCCCCTCACTCTGCGGAGAAGCAGGCCTGAGTTCGCATTCGAGGAAAGCAAGCAGAGCGTCAATTGCTCGCGACCTTCGCGGTCCCCGCGCCCCCGAGGCTCGCGGTTTCGCCGGCCGTCCGCTCCAATGTGTCATACAGCGGCTGCGCCGGAGTTATGCGGCCAGCCTCGTCAGCCACGCTAATGGCTAGAATGCGAATGCGATCGTTGTCCGGCAAGGTTAACGTGGTTGCTCCTGCAGGCAGATCGATCGAATAGGCGAAAACGTACGTGTAGGAGTACGGCTCGTTGGACCCATCGGGCGCGTGGCGATGCGAACTGTACCACGCCACATCAGCGCGCTTGATGAAGCCCGGAATCAGCGTGCCTGAAAATTCTTCAATGGTGCGAACACGTTGCACGTTCGGCGGCAGAGTTTGTCCGGGGCGCGGCTGCACCAACTCCTGTCGCGTATTCCAAGTGCGGTCGTCCCACTGGCCGACAAAACCCGTCCAATTCTGAATGGTGAGCTGCACCGGCTGGTCACCTGCGTGGAACGTCCCTACCTGGTCGCCTACGGCTGCCGCTAGTAGGTAAGCGCGGTTGAAGCGTTGCTGCGGCAGCTTGATGGTTTGTCCTTTCGCCAGCAAAGCGTTGGGCTGGCCATTTCCTGCTGGGCCGAGGGTGAAGTGAATGCCGGCAAACTCGATGTCGCGCGGTAACATCTCTGCTGGCAGAGCACGTCCCTGCGCCGCCGAAGGATTGTTGGGAAGAATGTCAAAGCTGCCTTCCGCGGGATGGCCGTCTGTCGTCGCTGCAGGCAAGTCGTATTGTAATGGGATTGGCTGCGAGCGCGGAGCCGACAACTTTGCTGGTGCAGCCCCGAGCTTGAGAGCAAACGTCCGTGGCTGATATGCCCCGAGCGCAGTGGTAAGCGCGCCGTTGCCCACCGTCGCGCTCCCGACCGGCTGCTCCTGGCCGTTCACCTCGCGAGCTGAAGCGATCGGACCGGCGAAGCGCATCTCGACCTTGGGTTGCGCCTTGCCGTCGAGTTCCACGATACGCACGATAACCTCATCGCTGAGTTCGGCTTTCTTTACCGCCAGAACACGCACGCGCTCGCTGTTGAGCTTCAACAAAGAGAACTGCTTACGCAGCGGGCCGGCGTGCTTGGCGCTCTCGAACGGGATGAGCGGCTGGTTCAGGCGGTAGGCTTGCCAGTCCGTCTGTGCCTCGCGCCAGTCGCCCGCGTGCCCCGCCAGGCCAAAGATGAACTCGTGGTGCCCCAAGTCCTGAGAGCCTTGGTCGGTATAGCCGCCCCGAGTTCCCGGCGTGCGCACCAGGGTGAGCCGCAGGGTGTTGTCGTTGGGCTTATCCGAAGCGTTTTTGCAATCGGTGAGAATCGTGACACCGAAAGCGCCGCTTTGATCGGTCAGATCAATCCACTGGTGCGAGGCGACTTCGAACTGGCGCTCGTCTTCATTCGGAC
>WNGO01000997.1_pt1 | contig 17894 bp, 16 predicted proteins | sample 5400511 | NCBI WGS metagenome assembly WNGO01 (sample SAMN13153380, study PRJNA577476) | soil metagenome | isolation source: 20 cm soil or saprolite under Garry oak tree replicate 2 | place: USA:California | collected 2016-06-15 | reverse complement strand
GGCTGCAACAGCGAGGCGGTGAATTGGAACGCCAGCGTGATCATGCCGATCTGCGCGAAGTCGAGCGCGTAATTGTCTTTCAGGATCGGATATACCGACGCGATCAGCGACTGCATGGTGTCGTTGAGAAAATGCGAAAAGCTGATTCCCGCCAGCACGACATAAGCCGGCCCTGCAACGGCCGCATGGGCGGCGGAACCGGGCGTCAGCTCCGGCACGATCACCGGTGCGACCAGCGCTTCTTCGGAGACGACGACAGGCTTGTTCAAGGCATGATTCCCGAGAAGAGATTCGCAGGCGACACAGGTTTCCTACGATGGCCGCGGGGCCTCGACCAGCACCATAAAATAATGGCTGCGATGCGATCTGCGATCAGGCCGCGGCCTGGCCGAGCGCGGTGACGATGTTATCGACCACTTCCTCGACCAGGATGCGGTCGTCGCCCTCGCCCATCACGCGGATCACAGGCTCGGTGCCGGATGAGCGGACCAGCAAGCGGCCATGGCCGTTGAGCCGTTTTTCGCCGGCGTCGATGGCCGATTTGACCTCGGCGTCGTCGAGCGGCTTGCCGCTGCGATAACGCACATTCTTCAGGATTTGCGGCAACGGGTCGAAGCGATGACAAACCTCCGACACCGGCCGGCGAAGTTTTTGCACCACCGCGAGCACCTGCAGCGCCGCGACAAACCCGTCGCCAGTGGTAGCGTAGTCTGACAGAATAATGTGTCCGGAGGGCTCGCCGCCGAGGTTGTAGCCGCCGCTCAGCATCCGTTCGAGCACATAGCGATCGCCGACCGGCGTGCGCAGGAGCTCAATGCCCTGGCCTTCGAGGAAGCGCTCCAATCCCAGATTCGACATCACCGTCGAGACGATGGCCGGCTTGGCGAGGCGGCCGTCTTCCTTCCAGCTTTGCGCGATAACCGCGAGCAGCTGGTCGCCGTCGATCAGGTGTCCGCGTTCATCGGTCAGGATGACCCGATCGGCATCGCCATCGAGCGCGATGCCGATGTCGGCGCGCATTTCGCGCACCTTGCGGCTCAGTGCTTCCGGCGAGGTCGATCCGCATTCCTTGTTGATGTTGAATCCATCCGGCTCGACGCCGATCGAAATAACATCGGCGCCCAGCTCCCACAGCGCTTCCGGCACCACCCGGTAGGCGGCGCCGTTGGCGCAATCGACCACCACGCGCAAGCCGTCGAAGGAGAGATCGCGCGGCAGCGTGCGCTTGGCGAATTCAATGTAGCGGTCATGGACGCCGTCGATGCGGCGGGCGCGGCCGAGACTGGCGCTCTGCGCCAGGCGCTTGTCGAGGCGCTCGTCCATCAGCTGCTCGATCTGCTTTTCGACCTCGTCGGATAATTTGAAGCCCTGCGGACCGAACAGCTTGATGCCGTTGTCTTCGAACAGATTATGCGACGCCGAAATCATCACGCCGAGATCGGCGCGCATCGACTTGGTCAGCATCGCCACCGCCGGCGTCGGCATCGGGCCGAGCAGCAGCACATCCATGCCGACCGAGGTAAAACCGGCCACCATTGCGTATTCGATCATGTAGCCGGAAAGCCGCGTATCCTTGCCGATAACGACGCGATGGCGATGGTCGCCGCGCTGAAACACCAATCCGGCCGCCTGCCCGACTTTGAGCGCGAGCTCCGGAGTGATCAGACCGTTGGCACGGCCCCGAATCCCATCCGTACCGAAATATTTGCGGCTCATATGACCCCCGATATCGTCAGGGCTTCTCACGCCCCCCGCCAAGAATCCCCGAACGCCCGCCATTAAAGCGTGTAGGCTTATAATGCTTTCACCGCCAGAATGGCCTCAAAAAATATGATGAATCATTACCGGCGGTCAATCCGGCGGCTGACTGCTAAGATATTGTTAACGTACGAATTATGTCGGAAACTGGACCTTGGGGCCGCAGGCGTTAATCCTTCCGTTTGACGTGACGATCCTCTTTCGACGGCGGCGGCTGGGTGACATTGACCGGGTCGGAGGCCGGAAAGGTCTCTTCCAGCCCCTCCTCCAGGGCCTGATCGAGCCGGCGCTTCTCGGCGCTTTTGGCGTCCTCGGGCGCGGAGCGTGGTTCGGTCATGGCTGCCTCCTGGTTGCTCCCCCGTTCCGCCGAGCGATTTGGCGGATGGCCCAACCATGCTAGATGACCGTCAAAGCGATAAATACAAGAAGGGCCGGAAACGTCGATGAAACATGTCACCTGCATTGAGGATCTGCGCCAGCTGCACATGCGCCGCGTGCCGAAAGCGTTTTTCGACTACGCCGATCGCGGTTCTTATTCCGAGGACACGCTGCGCGCCAACCGCGCCGATCTCGAAGCGATCAAGTTTCGCCAGCGTGTACTGGTCGATGTCTCCAAGCGCGATCTCTCCACCACGATTCTCGGCGAGCCCGCGTCGATGCCGCTGATACTCGCACCGGTCGGGTTGTTGGGCATGCAACATGGCGACGGCGAAATCATCGCCTGCCGGGCGGCACAGGCCGCCGGCGTTCCGTTCACGCTAAGCACGATGTCGATCTGCTCGATCGAGGACGTTGCAGCGAGCGTCGACAAGCCGTTCTGGTTTCAGCTTTACGTCATGAAGGACCGCGGGTTCATCAAGGCGCTGATCGAACGCGCGATCGCCGCGAAATGCAGCGCGCTGGTCTTGACCGTCGACCTGCAGGTGATCGGGCAACGCCATCAGGACATCAAGAACGGCATGACGGTGCCGCCGGAATGGACGCTGTCGAAATTCTTCGATTTCGCCAGCAAGCCGGGCTGGGTAGCCGGCGTGCTGCGCGGCAAGCGCCGCACCTTCGGCAACCTCGTTGGTCATCTCAAAGGCACCGACGACATCACCGCGCTGGGGACGTGGATTGCGACGCAGTTCGACACCACGCTGACCTGGAAGGATATCGACTGGATCCGCAGCATCTGGCCCGGCAAGCTGATCCTGAAGGGGATCCTCGACGTCGAGGACGCCGAGGAAGCGGCGAAGACCGGCGCGCATGCACTGGTGGTTTCCAACCATGGCGGCCGGCAGCTCGACGGCGCGCCGTCGTCGATCGAGGCCTTGCCCGAGATCGTGGACACGATCGGCTCGCGGATGGAGATCATGCTCGACAGCGGCATTCGCTCGGGTCAGGACGTGATGCGCGCGCTGGCGCTTGGCGCAAAATCCTGCATGATCGGCCGCGCCTATGTTCACGGCCTCGGCGGCGGCGGCGAAGCCGGCGTCGCCAAGGCGATCGACCTCATTCGCAACGAGCTCCTCACGACCATGGGGCTGTGCGGCGTCAACACCATCGCCGAGATCGACGACCACGTGCTGGCGATTTAGAGGGCCGATAGCTACTGCCGTCATTGTGCGAGGAGCGATAGCGACGAAGCAATCCACCGTTTGCATTTGCGTTCATTGGATTGCTTCGCGGAGCCTGTCATCGGGCGCGTATTCGCGCGACCCGTTGGCTCGCAATGACGGGTTGCAGGGTGACTCACATCGGCGGCGTGATGCCGTCGCGACCGACGTTGACGCGGGCGGCTTCCAGGGTCCCGTCATCTTTCCGGGTGGCGCTGAAGATAATGATCCTGGCGCCCGGCTTCAGCTCGGACCTGTCGCCGGCGACGAAGCTGACGACCGGCGTATCCGGCGGTACCAGCACTTTCTTTTCGCCGTCCTTGTACTTGACCAGAATGATCTCGCCGTCGGTCCCCGCGACTGTCTCGGCGACGGTGGCGTTGGTCATGGTCGAGTTGGGACGAAGATCCCAGGGCCGGAAACCTTCGGCTACGCCGCGCTGGCTTTCCGGGAAGATCTGAACGGCGAGCGCCCTTTGGCTGCCGTCGGGCTCGGGCATCGCGGACACGCCGATGTAAGAACCCGGCTTGATTTCCGAGATCGCGGTCTTGGCGACGCCGAACACCGCCACATTGTCGGTGAGGCGCACCTTCATCTCGGTACCCTCGCGCGATTTCACCGCAATTAAGGAGCCGTCGACGGCCTCGATAGTGCCCCGGATACGAACCGTTGGCGACTGCTGTGCCCACGCCGGTCCCAGCACGAACATAACCATGAGCGAAGCCGGGAGCACGCGCGACATCGATGAAGTCTTCGGCATGGCTTTCTTCCTCCCAAGGTATTTTTCCCCGCCAAAGGAGAAAAACACCACGGCTTGGAAGCTATTCCATGGTCCACGCGGCGCGCAGTGCCGTCTTCACATCGGCGGGGTCAGTCCGTCGCGGCCGACGCTGACGCGGCTGGTTTCCAGCGAACCGTCCGGCAGCTTTTTGATGAAGGCGATGACCTTGGCGCCCGGTTTCAACTCGGATTTGTCGGCGGGGACATAGGTCACAACCGGCGTATCTGGCGAGACCACGACTTTTTTCTCGCCGTCCTTGTGTTTGACCACCAGGGTGTGGCCGTCATTGCCTTCGACAGTCTCGGCCACTGTCGCATTGGTCATGGTGCTGTTCGGGCGTAGATCGTACGGCCGCGATCCCTCCCCGGTGCCGCGCATGCTTTCCGGAAACACGTGAACCTCGAGCGCGTTTTGACTGCCGTCTGGTCCCGGCACCGTGGTGGCGCCAATGAAGGAGCCGACCCTGATATCGGCCATTGCGATCCTGGTGATGCCTACCACTTGCGTGTCGCCGGTCATGTGCAGTTTGACGTCCTCGCCACCGCGCGATTTGACGGCGAGTTCATCGCCGGCAAGACCTTCCACTGTGCCACGAACCCGGGACGGCGTAGGCGGCTGTTGGGCGATTGCGTAGAGGGACGACGCGACTACCATTGCAACCGCGACAAGCGGACGCGTGAGCGTTGAACGATGAAGGGGCATGAATTGGTCTCCGGTGGCACCACGTAACAATGGACACCGGGGCTTCAACGATGTTCCGATGCTTCAACCATGTTCCGCCTCAACCTTTTGTGAGATCGGCCTCGACCAGATCACGAAGCTCGGAAGTAACCACGGGACGCTGTCCGAACCACAATTCAAACCCGCGCACCGCCTGGTGCAGCAGCATGCCCAACCCATCGGCGCTCTTCAGTCCGCGCGCCCGCGCCGCTGACAGCAACGGTGTCTGCAGCGGCACATATACCAGGTCTGCGACAACGGCATGCGACGGGAGCAGGCCGACGTCGACCTCGAGCGCTGGCTGGCCATGCATGCCGAGCGATGTCGTATTGACCAGCAAGCCCGCGCGCGGCAGCAGATCGCTGATCGCATCCCATGAAACGGGATCGACGCCGGCGCCGAATTGACCCGCCAGCGCGCGGGCCCGTTCGAGGGTCCGGTTTGCCAAATGCACGCGCTTGACGCCGCGCTCGATCAATCCGAACACCACCGCGCGCGCCGAGCCGCCGGCGCCGAGCACCAGCGCATCGGTGGCGGCGTCCCACCCCGGCGCGCAGGCATCGAGATTATTGATAAAACCCTCGATATCGGTGTTGGTCGAGCGCAGTTCGTCGCCCTCATACCACAGCGTATTGGCGGCGCCGACCGCGCGGGCGCGCGCGTCCGGCTTCGACAGGATCAGCGCGCGCTCCTTGTGCGGAATGGTGACGTTGGCGCCGACAAAGCCGTGCGTCGAAAGGTGCAGCACGAACTCGGCAAAGCCCTCGGGCGGCACCGCTTCGATATTGTAGCCGCCCGCGATGCCGAGTTTCCGCAGCCAGTAGTGATGGATCAGCGGCGAGCGCGAATGCGCCGCCGGCCATCCGATCAGGCATGCGGCGCGGGCCTTTGCTTCGGCTGTCATCTGCCAATCCTGTTGCAGCGCCCCTCCAAACAGGCGTCGCCGCTGCTAAAATCAGGGCAAGCCGCGTTCGCTGTCAATGCTATCGGTGGGTTGTCGCCGCCAGGATTGCGCTTAGCGCCAGTGCTGCGCCGGCTGCGAACCAGATCGCTGCGAGATTGATCCAGTAATAGGCGAGCGCACCGCACAGGGAACCCATCACCATCGCCGCCCACAGCAGCAAATTCGGAACCCAGCCCCAGCGCGCGCCGCCGGTCAGCGCCGCGGCGGCCTGTTGGCCGACCTTCACCAGCGCGCCGGTGACGTAAGTGAGACCGAGACCGCCTCCGCCACGGATCTGGAACACCGCGTTCTCCAGTCCCATCGCCACGACAATCGCGGCGACCGCGACATTCGACAGGCCGAAGGCATAGCAGAGCGCCGCGGCGGCGAGCAGCAACGCTTCCGCCAGCAGCAGCCAGGGCTGGCGATTGGTGCCGCGGCCGAGCACGATCAGGCTGCCGGCCGCGGCGCCGATCACGAACAGCGCGATCAGGCCGAACGCTTCGGCCGCGCTCAACCACTGCCCCTCGGCAAGACTGACGCCCATTCGCGTCGAGTTGCCGCTCATGAAAGAGACGAACAGGCCGCCGAGATGAAGGAAGCCGATACCATCGACGTAGCCGGCCAGCGCGGAGAGCGCGCTGGCCAAGGATATGTTGCGGCTCGTATCGAGCATCGTCCGGAAACCGACCCATCCTGCAAAACAGAATTGTTCACGAAAGCAGCCAGGTTGGGAAGCGCGGCCGGGTTAAGGCTGGCGACGGGACAGGCGGGGCAAGACTTGACACCAGCAATTAAATGGGGGTACATTTAATCGTGTGAAAATCACCTTTGATCCGGAAAAACGGCAAGCTGCTCTCGGCCAAAGGGGGTTGGATTTTACCGATGCATCGATCGTCTTTGCTGGTCCGACGATTACGGTACAGGACATACGGCGGGACTATGGTGAGATGCGCTTCCAGACGATCGGATTTCTTGTTGATCGAATGGTGATGGTTGTTTGGACGCCGCGTGACGAAGCCCGGCATGTCATCTCGATGAGGAAGTGCAATGAGCGCGAGAAAGCGATCTATCAAAAGCGATTTAGCCAGGGTTGATGCTCATCGCATCACGAAGGCTGAGTACGACGAGGCTCCCGAATTGACAAAGGAGATGCTGGATCGCGCGGAAATTCGCCACGGCGACAAAATCATCAAGCGTGGCCGGCCGCCCCTGGAAAATCCAAAAGAGGCGGTGAAGCTTCGCCTCGACCACGACGTCCTCGCGGCCTATCGCAAGACCGGCAGAGGATGGCAAACGCGCATCAATGCCGATCTGCGAAAGGCCGCACGGAAGCTGGCGGGCTGATCACGCCGCAACGCGATGCGCGGCGATAGTCCGCACATGGACGGCCAACCTGCGGCGAGCCCCTCCGGCGCGGCGGCAGGCTTGTCGCGATGTCCTTTAATGTCCGCGATGGCCCGCGCAATGGTTTCGCGATCCTTGGCGCGCGGCGGGATCACTCCATGGCTGAGCAGTTCGCGGCGTGTCGGCCGCGCAGTAAATGGCATGCGCGATCCTTCAGAACCAGCAGATTACGGCCGGGAAGCATCCCTTAGATTAGATATCTCAGATATCATTTATTGACACTTTAACATCATTAATTATGATGCAAAGATGATGTCCAATATCGGCTGGGGTCCCGACAGTGAGGCAGGTCAATGATCACGGCAGCTCAATTGCGGGCTGCCAGGGCCCTTCTCGGCGTCGATCAGCGCCGGCTCGCCGAATTGTCGGGGCTCTCGGTGCCAACCATTCAGCGCATGGAGGCCAGCGAAGCGATGGTTCGGGGTAATGTCGATTCGCTGGTCAAGCTGATCGCCGCATTCGAAGCGGCGGGGATCGAGATGATCGACGAAGGCGCCGTTAGTTATTCGCGGGGGCGTGGGGTACGGCTCAAGATCAAATCGGGTTCGGCCAAGAAACCTGTGGACGTTCGACCGGCAAACAAGGCATCGGGCGGGACCAGGGCGCGCACATGATTTCTGCCGTCATCTTGCAAATGTGGTGTGTCGCGGGATTGCTCGCTATCGCGATCCTCGCGGTAGCGCTGAGCCGCTCGAAGATGTCCACTTCAGTGGTTTACAGCGCCAGCCTGGCGATTTGCGTCGCCGCCTTGTCGGGCTCGCTCTACTGGCTGGTCGTTGGCAAGGCGAATGCCTCGGAAATGACCCTGCCGATCGGATTGCCGTGGCTTGGCGCGCATTTCCGCCTGGACGTGCTGGCCTCGTTTTTCCTTGTTGTCGTCAACCTCGGAGGGGCATCCGCAAGCCTTTATGGTCTCGGCTACGGCCATCACGACCCGGCGCCGCAACGCGTGCTGCCTTTTTTCCCCGCCTATCTGGCCGGCATGAATCTGGTGGTGCTGGCGGACGATGCGTTTTCCTTTCTGCTTTGCTGGGAATTCATGTCGCTTGCTTCCTGGGCGCTGGTCATGGCGCATCACCGTGAAGCCGGCACCGCCAGGGCTGGCTACGTCTATCTCGTGATGGCAAGTTTTGGCACGCTGGCGTTGCTGCTGGCCTTCGGGCTGTTGGCGGGGCCGGCAGGAGGCTACGGATTCGCGGCCATTCGCGCCGCTCTACATACGCCGTATGTCGCCGCGCTGGTCTTGATCCTGATGCTGCTCGGAGCTGGATCGAAGGCAGGCCTTGTGCCGCTGCACGTCTGGCTGCCGCTCGCCCATCCAGCGGCCCCCAGCCACGTTTCGGCGCTGATGAGCGGCGTCATGACCAAGGTCGCGATCTACGGTTTCATTCGCGTCATCTTCGATCTGTTGGGACAACCGAGCTGGTCGGCGAGCGTGGTCGTGCTTTTCCTTGGCGGCATCACCGCGGTGATGGGGATCCTGTACGCAATGATGGAACGGGACCTCAAGCGCCTGTTGGCTTACAGCACCATCGAGAATATCGGCATCATCTTCGTGAGCCTCGGCCTGGCGCTGGCGTTTCAATCGAACGGGCTGAAGCTGGCGGCGGCGCTCGCGTTCAGCGCCGCGCTGTTTCACGTTCTTAACCACTCGTTCTTCAAGAGTTTGCTTTTCTTCGGAGCCGGCGCCGTTCTGACGTCGACCGGAGAGCGCGACATGGAAAAACTGGGTGGCCTCATTCACCGCATGCCGTTCACGAGCTTCGCCTTTCTGATCGGCTGCGTCGCCATATCGGCGCTGCCGCCGTTCAACGGCTTCGTCTCGGAATGGCTTATCTTCCAGGCCGTATTGCAAAGTCCGGAACTACCGCAATGGGCGCTGAAGATCATGGTGCCCGCGGTCGGGGCGATGCTGGCGCTGGCGGCAGCGTTGGCGGCCGCGTGCTTCGTCAAGGCCTTCGGCGTCACGTTTCTCGGACGACCGCGCAGCGTGGCGGCGGAGACCGCCAAGGAAGTCGACCGCTATTCGCTCACGGCAATGTTCATCCTCGCCACCCTGTGCCTGCTAGCCGGAATCCTGCCGGGCCTGGTGATCGACGCGCTTGCGCCGATCACGGTGGAGATCCTCGGTGGCGCCATGCCGATCCAGGCCAACGAACCGTGGCTTTCGATCGTGCCGATCGCCGAGAGCCGCAGTTCCTACAACGGACTGCTTGTGATGGTCTTCATAACGATTTCCGCGTCACTAGCCGTTTATTTCATTCATCGCTTTGCCTCGCATGCGTTGCGACGGGGACCGGCCTGGGGCTGCGGTTTTTCCGATCCGACGCCTGCGGCCCAGTATTCCGGCGGGAGCTTCGCGCAGCCCATCCGTCGGGTTTTCGGCACGATGGTGTTTCGCGCGCGCGATCACGTCGAGATGCCGCCGCCCGGAGATATCAGGCCGGCGCGGCTCAAGATTGAAGTGCATGATCTGGTCTGGGAGACAATCTACGCGCCGATTGCGGGTGCGGTTCGCTTCTCTGCCGAATGGCTCAACCGGCTGCAGTTCCTGACCATCCGGCAGTACCTCAGCCTCGTCTTCGCCACCCTCGTCACGCTGCTCCTGGTGCTTGCGATATGGTCGTGATCTCGGACATCCTTGTGCAGGGCCTGCAGATGCTGCTGGTGCTGCTGCTCGCGCCGCTGCTGACCGGCTTCGTGCGCAAGGTCAAGGCGCGGCTGGTGCGCCGCAGGGGCGCATCGGTTTTTCAACCCTATCGCGACCTGCTGCGGTTGCTCCGAAAAGAGGTGGTGCTGGCGGAAAACGCCTCATGGCTGTTCCGCGTGACGCCCTATGTGACTTTTGCCGCGATCTGGGTTGCCGCGGCGCTAGTGCCAACCTTCGCGACCGGTTTGCCGTTCAACTGGACGGCGGATCTGATCGCCATCGTTGCACTATTGGGTAGCGCGCGCTTCTTTCTGGCGCTTGCGGGCATGGATGTCGGCACTAGTTTCGGCGGCATCGGCTCGAGCCGCGAAGTCATGATCGCCGCGCTTGCGGAGCCGGCGATGCTGCTGATCGTGTTTTGCATGGCGCTGGTCGCCGGCTCGACCCAACTTTCGACGGTCGCAAACTTCATGGCCTCCTCCTATGTCGGCTTGCGGGTATCGCTGGGAATGGCCGTGATCGCGCTCATCATGGTGGCGCTCGCGGAGAACGCGCGAATCCCGGTCGACAATCCGGCCACGCACCTGGAGCTCACCATGGTGCACGAGGCCATGGTTCTTGAATATTCAGGCCGTCATCTCGCCATGATCGAATTTGGCGCCTTCCTCAAGCTATTGCTCTACATCTCGCTGATCGCCTGCGTGTTCCTGCCGTGGAAGATCGCCGTGTTCGGCACCGGCCCCTTGGCATACGCCGTCGGCGTCGCTGCCTATGTTGTCAAACTTGCGGTTGCAGGCTTTTCGCTGGCGCTGTTCGAGACCGCGACGGCGAAAATGCGGGTCTTTCGCGTTCCGCAATTTCTCGGCGCAGCGCTCATGCTGGGCCTCCTCGGTACCCTCCTGCTCTTCGTGTCAAAGAGTTTCTGATGCAGATGCACAGCCTCTCCTTCGACGTCTCGCATACGCTGGCAGGCAGCCTGGTCCTGATCAGCTTCATGATGCTGTACCAGGATCGGCTCTATTCGCTGCTCAACGTCTTTGCACTGCACGCCTTGGTACTTGCGCTTTCCGTCGCCTGGCAGGCCTTCGTCCAGAACGCGCCGCACCTTTACGTGACCGCGGCAATCGCCCTCATCTTCAAGGCAATCATCATTCCGGTGGCGCTGCACCGCATCGTCAAGCAGCTCGGGATCCACCGCGACATCGAATCGGCCGTGGGTATCGGTCCCACCATGCTGGCCGGGATGGGGCTGGTCGCGCTCTCCATGGTTTTGATGCTGCGGGTGACCGCCGAGGCAGACCCGTTGGCGCGCGAGGATCTCGCCTTCGCGCTGTCGGTCGTGCTGCTCGGGCTTCTGGTCATGGTGACCCGCCGCAATGCGGTCAGCCAGGTCGTGGGTTTCATGTCGCTCGAGAACGGACTGATCCTGGCGGCAACCGGTGCCAAGGGCATGCCGCTGGTGGTCGAGATCAGCGTCGCATTCTCGATCCTGATCGCGTTCATCGTCATCGGCATCTTCCTGTTCCGAATCCGGGAACGCTTCGATTCGGTTGATGTCTCGGCACTCGACGAGGCCCGGGGGGAGTGGCGATGAGCGCGCATTCCTTCGATGCCGTTGCGGCTGTCCTGTTGATTCCAATCGGGTCGGCGGCGTTGCTGGCCGCGCTGCCGGGCTACCGGCTGACGGCGCGGTTGAACGTCGTGGCGAGCCTGGCGACGTTTCTCTCCGCGCTTTCGCTGTTCGTGATCGAACGGCCGCAGCCTGGCCCGTACGTGCTGGTCGACGACCTCAACATCGTCTTCATCGTGCTCAACACTTTCGTTGGCTTCACGACCAGCATTTTCAGCGCGAGCTACATCGCGCACGAACTCGAAACCGGGCGGTTGACGCCGGTCTACGTGCGTTTCTACCACGCCATGTATCAGACCATGATGTTCGGCATGAACCTCGCCTTCGTCTCGAACAATATCGGCTTGATGTGGGTGGCGGTGGAAATCGCGACCCTGACCACCGTGCTGATGGTCGGCATCTATCGCACGCCTGCCGCGCTGGAAGCGGCGTGGAAATATTTTATTCTCGGCAGTGTCGGCATAGCCCTGGCGCTGTTCGGCACGATCCTGGTCTATATGGCGGCGCGTCCGGTCGTCGGCGAAGGTCAGGACGCCATGGTCTGGACAGTTCTGGTCGAACGCGCCGGTAATTTCGACCCGGCGCTTCTCAATGTTGCGTTTGTCTTCCTGTTTCTTGGCTACGGGACAAAGGTCGGGCTTGCGCCGCTGCATGCCTGGCTGCCCGACGCGCACGCCGAAGGTCCGACGCCGATATCGGCGGTACTTTCGGGCCTGCTCCTGAATGTCGCGCTCTACGCGCTGTTGCGCTTCAAGATATTGCTCGCCGCCAATCCGGCGGCGATCGCTCCCGGCGCACTGATGGTGACGATCGGGCTGGTTTCGATCGTGTTCGCGGCGTTCATGCTTTACCGCCGCCGCGACATCAAGCGCCTGTTCGCCTATTCCTCGATCGAACATATGGGCATCATCGTTTTCGCATTTGGAATGGGCGGCCCGCTCGCCAATTTTGCCGGGCTTCTGCACATGGTGATGCACAGCCTGACCAAATCGGCGATCTTCTACGCGGTCGGCCACATTTCGCAGATCAAGGGCACTCAGCGGATCGCCAGGATCAGGGGCCTGACAGTGACCCATCCGGCGCTGGGGTGGGGCCTGGTTGTGGGCGTCGTCGCGATCGCAGGCCTGCCGCCGCTCGGCATCTTCATGAGCGAATTTCTGGTCGTCAGCTCGACCTTCGCGCGCGCGCCCCTGCTCGCAATCGTGCTGGTGTTCGGGCTTTTGCTGGCGTTTGGCGCGTTGACGTGGCGCCTGACAAGCGTCGCATTCGGCGAACCCCGCGGCAGCACGGCCTCGGCGGAAGCTTCCTATGTGCCGATGTTTGCGCATCTCGCACTGGTTCTGGGCGCGGGAATTTATCTTCCCGCGCCGTTCGTGGTCTGGTTTCAGCATGTGGCTCGACTTCTTGGGTAATCGAGGGATCAACAGGATATGTCGTCGCTGATCGATCTCACGCCGGAAGGCCGCCGGATCCCGCAACACTGCCCGTGGCCGCGAGCCGTGATAGGTGCGCACCTCTGGAGATTTGCAGCAAGCGGGCTCGCGCAGGGACATTGGAGCCTGCTCGCGCTATGGGGTGAATCCTCAACGGTGCACATGGCGATCATGGATGAGGCCACGGCAGATATCGCGGTGGTCAGCCTGGAGTGCCCCGATCACACCTATCCCTCGGTCGGCATGCACCACCCGCCGGCGCTTCGATTGGAGCGCGCCGTCAACGATCTGTTCGGACTAACGGCGCAAGGCTTGCCCGATAGCCGCCCCTGGCTCGATCACCATCGTTGGGGCGTCCGCTTCCCGCTGGGCAATCGCATCGACGCGATATCGAAAGCTGTGCCCTATCGCTTCCTTCCGGTGGAAGGCGACGGCCTGCATCAGATTGCGGTCGGTCCAGTGCATGCCGGCATCATCGAACCAGGGCATTTCCGATTTACCGCGAGCGGGGAGACCGTGGTCCGGTTGGAACAGCGGCTGGGATATACCCACAAGGGCATCGAGGGGCTCATGACCGGCGCCGATCTCGATCGGGCCGTGCAGCTCGCTGGTCGGGTATCGGGCGACAGCACGATTGCCTATGCCTATGCATTTTCGAGGGCCGCTGAGGCGGCGCTCGAACTAGTCGTGCCTGATCGCGCGGTATGGCTGCGTGCTCTGCTTGCAGAGCTCGAGCGGCTCGCCAACCATCTCGGCGATATCGGCGCCATCTGCAACGATGCCTCCTTCACCCTGATCCACGCGCACTGCAGCGTGTTGCGCGAAAGCGTGCTGCGCGCGTCACATCGCGCCTTCGGTCATCGATTGATGCGGGATATCATCATGCCCGGTGGCGTGGCCCGCGATCTCGATCATGAGGCAAAGGAAAGCATCCGGGCCGCGCTGGACAATATCCGCCGGCGGTTTCCTCAACTGGTCGAACTCTACGACAACACAGCATCGCTGCAGGATCGCACCGTGGATACCGGCGTGCTCAAGCCCGCATTGGCAAGGCAATACGCCGCAGGTGGCTACATCGGCCGCGCCTCTGGCCGACCCTTCGACGCGCGGCGAAACCTCGCCTATCCGCCGTATGACAGCTTGCGCTTTGACGTACCCGTGCTGAATGAGGGTGACGTCAACGCGCGAGTCTGGATCCGTGTGCGCGAAGTCGAGCAATCGCTCTCACTGATCAATCAGATATTGGAACGGCTTCCCGAAGGCCCGTTGATAACGCCTGCGGGGTTTCGGCCGGAGCCGCGGGAAGGCATGGCGATCGTCGAGGGATTCCGCGGCGACATTCTGGTTTGGCTCCGCCTGCGGGATGGCCGGGTCGAACGCTGCCACCTGCGCGACCCATCCTGGTTTCAGTGGCCGCTGTTGGAGGCCGCCATCGAGAACAATATCGTCGCGGACTTTCCGCTCTGTAACAAGTCGTTCAACTGCTCCTATTCCGGGCACGACCTCTAAGGACGGCAAAGATGCGCAAGCTGCTTTTTGAAAGCCTGTTTCGCCGGCCCTTCACCGAGCCGGTGCCGTCGCCGGACGATGCCGCAGTGACCGAACTTGCAACCGCGGTCGGTCACGCGGCGCGGCGGCGGCTCGGCCGAAGCCTGTCGATACGCGAGGTCGATGCCGGCTCTTGCAATGGCTGCGAGCTGGAAGTCCACGCGTTGAACAACGCCTACTACGACGTCGAGCGCTTCGGGCTGCGCTTCGTGGCCTCGCCGCGGCATGCCGATGTGTTGATGGTGACCGGTCCGGTGACCAAGAACATGCGCGAAGCGCTGGAGCGCACCTATCAGGCGACCCCAAATCCCAAATGGGTCGTCGCGATCGGAGATTGCGCCCGGGATGGAGGGTGTTTCGCCGGCAGCTACGCGGTGGTTGGAGGCGTCTCCGAAGTGATCCCGGTCGATCTCCACATTCCCGGCTGTCCTCCTACTCCCATGGCCATGCTGCAAGGTCTTCTCGCGCTACTCGACCGGGTAGATGCAGGCGCCGCAACATCATGAATTCACCGGGCCCGCTCCAGGGCTCGCGAGGAGGACTGCCTTGCCTGCCGGACGTTCTTGATCTTCGGGTTTGCGACATGCTCCCTCAGCCGCACGCCTCGGCCACCATTCGTGCTCGCGACGCCCGGACTGATCAGTTCGATGCCCGCTTTATCAAGCGCGGAAACCAGCTTCATCAGCGAATCGACATTGCCGCGGATCACACCGTCGCTGGCTTCCATGCGCTGGATCGTGGGTACCGAAAGGTCCGCCAGATCAGCCATTTGCCGCTGATCGATATTCAGGAGCGCGCGCGCAGCCCTGAGCTGATGGGCAGAGATCATGAATATCGTTTCTCTCAATCAAATATGCTTACACCATGTGAATACCATCTTCAAGCATCAATCTACAGGGATGATATATCAAGTGGTGCAAACATCATACCGCAAGCAGGGCGTGCCGCAGGCACAAGCACCGTCGTTCCCGCGTGGCAGGAACGACGGCGCCGAAGGCCGGTAAGAGACGAAGCTAAGCCGCGACGCGGTGCGCGGCGATGATCTGATCGGCGGCCCGGCCGGTAACCTCGGCCATGCGGTCGAACTGCCGGGTGAAACTGCCGGCGCCAGCGGTGGCCGAGCGCAACTCCACGATCAACTCGCCGATCTCGGCTTCCGGCATCATGGCGCGGACACGATCCCATCCGGGCCAGCCCTCGCGGGTGTCGAAGCCGAGAATCTGACCGCGCCGCCCCGACAGGATGGCGTTGATCTTGGCGGTGGCCTCGGTGGGGCAGACGATCTCCACCAGATGGATCGGCTCCAGCAACACCGGCTGGCATTGCGGCAACCCTTCACTGACGCCGATCCGGGCCGCGGTCCGGAACGCGAGATCGGAGGAATCCACGCTGTGATACGAACCGTCGATCAGCGTGACCTGCACATCGATGACGGGAAAGCCGAGCGGCCCGCGCAGCAAGCCATCGACCACGCCCTCTTCCACCGCGCCGATATAGTTTCGCGGAACCGCGCCGCCGACGACCTTTTCATGAAACTCGAAGCCGCCGCCGCGCGGCAGCGGCTTGATCTCCAGCACCACATCGCCGAACTGGCCGTGGCCGCCGGATTGCTTCTTGTGACGGCCGCGCTGGGTGACCGCTTTGCGGATGGTTTCCTGATATCCGATGGCCGGCGGCTGCGATTTGACGTTGACGCCGAAACGGTCGCGCAGGCGCTCAAGTGCGACCCGCAGATGCATCTCGCCCTGTCCCCACAGCACGATGTCGTGGGTCCGGGGGTTGTGGATCATCGTCAGCGAAGGATCCTCCTCGTTCAGCCGCAACAGGGCCTGGCCGAGCTTGACGTCGTCCTTGCGGTCGGTTGCCGCGATCGCCATCGCCAGCACCGGCGGCTGCGGCTCGACCTGCGCCAGCGCCGGTGGCGCGGTCTTGCCGCTCGACAGCGTATCGCCGGTCTTGATGGCGTCGAGCTTGCCGAGCGCAACGGCATCGCCCGCCTCGGCCGCGGGGCGCTTGGTGTCATGGGCGCAACTCACCGCCGATATCCCCGACAGCCGGGCGGCCTCGCCCGATGAGGACTGCAGCGTCGCGCCGTCGTCGAGGTGCCCGGCCAGCAGGCGGGCCAGCGACAGCTTGCCGCCGTGCTGCAAATGCACGGTCTTGAATACATAGGCCAGCGCATCCTTGCCCGAAGCGGCGCCCAGACGCTTTGCCGTCTCCGCCACGCCGGGCGATTCATGGCGCAGCGCCTTCATCAGGCGGAGCACGCCGTTCTCGCGCGCGGCCGAGCCGAGCAGCACCGGACAGATCAATCCTTCGCGCAATTCGCGGGCCAGGTCGTCGAACACGGCATCCCGCGGCGGCTGGATATCCTCGAGCAATTGCTCCATCAGCGCGTCATCGTGATCGGCGAGCTTTTCCAGCATCGAGAAGCGGGCTTCCTTCTCGCGGTCGAGATCGCCGCCTTCGAGGGCTACGACTTCGGAAGCCTTGTGTTCGCGATAGACGAAGGCGCGTTCCAGCGCCAGATCGACGAAGCCCGCGACCAATTCGCCGTTCCAGATCGGAATCTGCCGCAGCACCAGCGGAATCCGCGATGCCGGCTGCAATGTCGCGAGTGTCTCGCGGATGCGCTTGCTGGCCTTGTCGATCTTGTTGAGGAAAAGGAAGCGGGGAATGCCGAGATCTTCGAGCTCGCGCAGGATGATCTGAAGCTGCGGCAGCTTTTTCTCGTCGGCCTCGCAGACCACCACCGCGGCGTCGACCGCCGGGATCGCGGCGCGCATGTCGTGGGTGAATTCGACCGAACCGGGGCAATCGATGAAGGTGTAGCTGTCGCCCATGAAAGTCGTGGTGGCGGCGGTGAGGCCGACGCCCATCTTGTGATGGCGGGCCTCCGGGCTGGCGTCGCCGACCGAGGTTCCGGCATCGACGCTGCCGGCGCGGGGAATTGCGCCCGTCCGCGCCAATATTGCTTCAAGAAGTGTGGTTTTACCGCTTTGGAATGGGCCCACCAGCGCGATGCACCGGGGACCGCGGGGACTTCTGACGTCTTGTCCCATCGCCGCCCTCCTTTATCTGGAGCTCGGCCCTTGATTGGGTCGGCGGGTTGGATGCTCCCCCGACATCAGGGATTTGGCAAGCCGGAAAAACGTCGCTGCGGTACATTGTTTCGCATATGGCAGTGTCGTCGCAAGGCGCAGGGCCAACCACAGCATCGTTGCGAGCCAACGGGTCGCGCGAATGGGCGCCCGATGATAAACTCCGTGAAGCAATCCAGAGAGCACATGCGCAAACTGGATTGCTTCGTCGCGGAGCCTGTCATCGGGCGCGCATTCGCGCGACCCGTTGGCTCCTCGCAATGACGGCAAAAGTGATCTGACTCACCGACCCGGCCGAAGTTCCAGGCTTTCCAAGCCGGCCGCG
>WNGO01000996.1_pt1 | contig 17895 bp, 14 predicted proteins | sample 5400511 | NCBI WGS metagenome assembly WNGO01 (sample SAMN13153380, study PRJNA577476) | soil metagenome | isolation source: 20 cm soil or saprolite under Garry oak tree replicate 2 | place: USA:California | collected 2016-06-15 | reverse complement strand
AGGTGACTTTGGTGCACGCCAACTTCTCACAAATCGGCGAGGTTTTCGCGGAGCGAAGGCTCCCCCCCGCCGACGGCGTGCTGGCGGATCTGGGCGTATCGAGCATGCAACTGGACCTGGGCGAGCGCGGTTTTTCCTTCCGCGAGCGCGGCCCGCTCGATATGCGCATGGATCGCGACACGGAAGAGACGGCAGACGACATTGTGAACACGGCGGAGGAGAAAGCACTCGCCAACCTGCTCTATGAGCTTGCTGAAGAGCGGGATTCACGCAGAATCGCCAGGACCATTGTTCGCGCGCGTCCCATACGGGACACCGAACATCTGGCAACGGTTGTGGCAGGGGTCCGAAAAGTAAGGGGAAGGCAGAAGCTGCATCCCGCGACAAAAACGTTTCTGGCGCTGCGGATTGCGGTGAATCGAGAGATGGAGGAACTCGGGCAGTTTCTTTCTAGGGTTCCTGCCACACTATCTCAGGGCGGCCGGTGGGTGATGCTCAGCTATCACTCGCTCGAAGACCGCCCGGTAAAACAGTGTTTTCAGCGGCTGGCCCGGGAGGGGGCGCTGAAGATTTTGACGAAGAAGGTGATTCAAGCTTCGGACGCGGAAATTGCGGCCAATCCGCGCGCCCGCAGCGCGAAAATGCGCGTTGCCGAGAAAATCGACTCCGACCAGCCCGCCACGGCGGGCCAGCACGGGTCGCCGCAAGGGAAAGCGTGGCAGCAATGACCGAATTCTTCACTGTCAAGCACATCGATAATTCGCGCCTGGTGCGCCCGATAGCACCCAATCGTATGCGCGAATGCGCGCGCCTGGTTTTGCTGGGCGTGTCGATCGCCCTGTGCGCATTCCTTTATGCCTGGCAGCATTTCGAGACGATCCAGCTTCGCTACCATCTCGAATCACTGCGCGGCGAGCGTACCCAGGCCGCGGAACTCAATCAGGAACTCAAACTGGAAGTCGCGGGCCTGCGCGCGCCCGGACGCATCGATATCATCGCGCGGCGTCAGCTTGGCTTGACGGCGCCGGTGCCCGGCCAAGTGGCTCCGATGGATCTGCCGCCGGGCGCTGTGTTGGCCGAAGCGCGCACCATGGGCACGCCGCTGGCGCAACGATAGCTTTTTTCTGGCGGGCCCCATGCCCCGGCCAGGCCGGTGAGTCCAGCTCAAAAGTAGAGCCTGCGCCCGTCTAACGGTGGCGTTCCTCCCCGCGTTGCACGGCGTGAAAGGCTGACCGGAGATATATGCTGACGCCGACACGCCGAAGCCGCCCTCGTCCACCGTAGCCCAACATTCTGGGCAAAGGCGGGAAGTCCTTTTGATTCGGAGTCTCCGGCAAGAATAGTTCATATGGATCTGCGCAGTCCCCGGACCCGATTACTGATAGTGGCTGGCCTGATCGCGATCTGGACCGGGGCCGCGTTGGGTCGTCTGGCCTACCTGCAACTTTTCCGCTACAGCGAATACTATTCACGCGCGCAACATCAGCAGCGGTTGATCGTGGAGGTGGGGGCACGGCGCGCGGAGATTTTCGACCGCAACCTGAACGCGCTCGCCATGAGCGTGCCGATGGATTCCTGCTTCGCGGTTCCCTCGGAGATTGCCGATCCCGACATGGTCGCACGGTTGATCGGAAAAGTCCTGGACGTTTCACCCGACGAGATCGCCACGCGCCTGGCGGGTTCCCATTCCTTCGTCTGGATCGCGCGCAAGCTGCCCCCGGAAAAGGCGGAGAGAATTGCGGCGATGAATCTGCGCGGGATTTATTTCCAACGGGAGGGCGGGCGGTTTTATCCCAAGCGGGAACTCGCCGCGCACGTCCTCGGTTACGTGGACATCGACGAGAAGGGCCTCGGCGGCGTCGAGTATTCACTCGACGACAATATTCGCAGCAAGCCCGGCAAGATGCTGATCCTGACCGATGCCCACCGCCGCTGGTATGACTCGACCGACAAAGCGCCGGACCTGGGTACAAGCGTCGTTCTCACACTCGACGAAAAAATCCAATATATCGCGGAGAAAGAACTCGCGCAGGCCATTCACGACACGCAGGCGAAATCGGGCACCGTCATTGTTGAGAACCCGAATACAGGCGAACTGCTGGCCGTCGCCAACTGGCCGACGTTCAATCCGAACGCTGCCAAGGACACCAATCCCGAGTCGCGGATGGACCGCGCCGCGAGCGCTCTCTATGAACCCGGGTCGGTCTTCAAGATCGTGACACTTTCCGCCGCCATCGATCAGGGCATTACGAATGCGGATGAGCTCATCGATTGCCAGATGGGTTCGATCTACATCGCGGGGCATCGTATTCGCGACCACAAGGCCTTTGGACTGCTCACTGTTTCACAGGTGTTGTCGAACTCAAGCGACGTTGGGGCGATTAAGGTAGGCCTGCGCCTGGGCGGGCCCAAATTCTATGATTACATCCGGTCCTTCGGTTTCGGCCAGCCGACCGGCATCGATCTGCCCGGGGAGAGCCGCGGAATGCTTCGCCGCCTGGAAAATTGGACTCCGGTTTCGGTGGGATCGGTCTCCATGGGGCAGGAAATCGGCGTGACGCCATTGCAAATGATTACGGCGATGTCGGCGATGGCCAATGGCGGGCTCATCGTGCGGCCACACGTAGTCCGCTCACTGCGCCGCGGGACGAAAATGGCCGAACCGCCACAACCGCAGCCCCGCCGAGTCATCCGGGCGACGACTGCCGCAACGATGCGCCGCATGCTCGAGGGCGTCGTGCTCAACGGTACCGGCAAGCGCGCGCGCCTGGACGGGTATACTTCGGCAGGAAAGACCGGCACCGCGCAAAAATTTGATATTACGACCGGCCACTACTCTCCGCACCAGTTGATCGCCTCCTACGTTGGATTCGCGCCGATCAATGCACCCGCAGTGACCATTCTGGTACAGCTCGATTCGCCGGTTGGCATGCACGAAGGAGGGCAGGTCGCCGCGCCCACATTCAAGCGCGTCGCTCAGCAGGTGCTCGCCTATTTGGACGTGCCGCACGACCTTGCCGTCCCGAACAGCGTACTTCTGGCGAACCGCCAGCGTAACGATGACCGGGATCTAGCTGATGTGACTGATTTCAATCCCATACAGGTCGACACCGCCGCTGTAGTCATGGATGATGTTCCAGGGGTGGTTGAACAGGCGCGCGGATCGACAGCCCCGACGGTTGAACTCGCGGAAGGGGAGGGAATCCCTGTACCGCAATTACAGGGGAGAACCGTGCGCGAAGTTACCGAACAATGTATGAAACTTGGATTGAGTCCCGTGTTGGTTGGCACGGGTATTGCAGTTGAACAATCTCCGGAGCCCGGGGCCATGACTCGCCGCGGCAGCCGCATCACCGTGCGGTTTGCGCGCGATGCTTCCGTGGTGTCCGCGGCGGCCCGGAGGGGAGCCCATTGAACGTGAAGGTGGCGAGTGTGGTGGAACACAGCGAAGGTGCGGCACAAAAGAAACTGCCTGGCGCAGGCCGCGATCCAATGCGGCTCGTGAAATTGCTGCGCGGCGTCGAGGCGGATGGGGCTGCGGCGCACGGCGATCTTGAGATTGCGGAGATCGCTTACGACAGCCGCAAAGTGAAAACGGGCACGCTGTTTGTCGCCATCCACGGCGAAAAAACGGATGGGAATAAATTTGTGCCGGACGCGTTAGCGCGCGGGGCAGCCGCGATCGTAAGCGAACAGGCGAGGCCGGAAGCAATTCCCGCTGAAATTCCCTGGATCAAAGTTCCGGATGCGCGCAAGGCATTGGCCTGCGTCGCGGCCAATTATTTCGGACATCCCGCCGAGGTGTTGAAGCTGGTCGGCGTTACGGGGACCAACGGAAAGACGACGACATCCTATCTGGTGGATTCGATCCTTCGAGCTGCGGGCTGCGAGGTCGGTTTATTAGGCACGATCGCGTACCGTCTGGTGCGCGTGTCGCGTCCCGCGATCCACACCACTCCTGAATCGCTTGACCTGCAGAATTTTCTCGCGGAAGTGGTCCGCGCCGGCGGCACTCATGCCGTGCTCGAAGCCAGCTCGCACGCTCTTGCCCTGGACCGCTTGTGGGGATGCCCCTTTGCGGTGGCGATTTTCACGAATCTCACTCGCGACCATCTGGATTATCATAAAACCTTTGACGACTATTTTGCCGCGAAGAGGCGGTTGTTCGAAGGCACCGGCGGTGCGGCGCCTGGCGTGGGCGTCATCAATCGTGATGATGCGTACGGCAAACAGCTTGCCGGGCTCGCGGCACGCACTCTGTCCTACGGTCTTGAGCCCGGTGCGGACATTACTACGCGCAAGCCGGTGCTTTCCTTTTCCGGCCTCGAACTGACGGCCGAAACTCCGGCCGGAAAAATTGAGGTCCGTTCACCACTGGTCGGGCGAATCAACGTCTACAATATTCTTGCGGCCATTGGTGCCGGCGTGGCGCTCGGTCTGGGGCGAGAAATCATCGCTGCCGGAATCGCCCAACTTGCTTCCGTGCCGGGCCGCTTCGAGCGAATCGATGCGGGGCAGCCGTTCCTGGTCGTCGTGGACTATGCGCACACCGATGACGCGCTGCGCAACCTTATGTCCACGGCAAAAGAACTCCATGCTGACGGGCGCATCATCACCATGTTTGGGTGCGGCGGTGACCGGGATCGCACCAAACGTCCTTTAATGGGCGAGGCGGCAGGACATTCGAGCGACGTCGTGGTGCTGACTTCGGACAATCCGCGCAGCGAAGACCCGCTCCTCATCATCAACGACGCAATTGTTGGCGTGCAGCGCACCAAAGCAAAGGTCCTGGTGGAGCCGGACCGGGAGCGCGCCATCGAAATCGCGCTCGATCAGGCGCGTCCCGGTGACATTGTGCTCCTCGCGGGCAAAGGCCACGAAACCTCCCAGGTCTTGCGCGACCGCTCCATCGAATTCGACGACCGCGAAGTGGCGCGGCGGATGCTTCGCCGGCGAGGCTACGGGGAATAGCGGGCCTTGTGCAACGATGACGCCTTGTAGGGGCACGGCATGCCGTGCCCCTACAATTAAGGGGAAGCAGACGCAAACTTACGGTATCGAACGTGCTCCCTGTAAGATTGTTAGTAAGGGACGCGGATTCAAGGGTGACCCAAGACCGGTGAAACCCAGCCCTTTGAGGACGCTATGCGGTGGACGGTTGAAGAAGTGGCTCGCGCTCTGGGTAGTAAGCCGCCCGGAGGCCTCGACCCCCTGGCCCGGCTGGCCGGTGTGTCGATTGATTCTCGGACCGTGTCTCACGGCGAGCTATTCGTTGCGATACACGGACCGCGTCACGATGGACACAGTTTCATTGTGGCAGCCTTGGATGCCGGAGCGCTGGCGGGGGTCGTGGCGCAAGATCGTATGGCAGGATTTGCGGAACCGGTTCGCTCCAAACTCCTTGCAGTTGGGGACACGCTCGCCGCGCTCCAGCGGCTCGCGCAGGCCGTTCGAACGCGATGGGGGCGGCGCCTGGCGGGCGTCACCGGCTCGGCGGGCAAGACCACAACGAAAGAAATTCTGGCGGCGCTGTTGGCCTCGCGGTTCAGGGTACTGAAATCCGAGGGCAACCTGAACAACGAGTACGGTCTGCCGCTGCAATTGCTGCGTCTCGATGATTCTGACGAGGCGGCTGTGGTCGAGCTAGGGATGTCGCATGCAGGGGAACTGCGGCGTCTGGCAGAAATCGCGCGCCCGGACGTGGGGGTGGTCACGCGCGTCGCGCCGGTACATCTGGAATTTTTCGCGTCCGTGGATGAAATTGCGCTGGCAAAGCGCGAATTGATTGAAGGGTTGGCGGGAAGCGACAGCGTCGCGATCCTGAACGCCGACGATCCGCGCGTGGCGCGTTTCGCCGTGGCTGCGCCTGGCCGCGTCATGACTTTTGGATTTTCGAGCAGCGCTGAATTCCGGGCCGAACGCATCGACGATCGTGGAGCGGACGGAATTGAATTTGATTTTATAGCGCCCACGGTGCGTGCGCGGCTCACGCTGCCGCTCGCCGGGCGTCACAACATTTCCAATGCACTGGCCGCTCTGGCGGCGGCGAGCGTCTGGGGCGTGGGAGCCGTTGAGGCGAAGGAAGTTTTTCCTCGCCTCGAGCCGGCAGGAATGCGTGGACGCGTGCTGCGCTACGACGCAGGGTTTTCCGTGATCAACGATTGCTACAACTCGAATCCAGTCGCGCTCGAGGCGATGATCGAAATTCTGGTGCGCACGCCTGCCTCCGGACGGCGCATTCTTGCCGCTGGCGAGATGCGTGAACTGGGACCCTCCTCCCGCGAGCTGCACCGGCAGGCCGGCCGCGCGGCCGCCGCAACCGGGAGGCTCGATTGGATCATCGGCGTGCACGGCGATGGCGAAAGCCTTGTCCGCGGCGCTATCGAAGCAGGCCATCCGGCCGCGCGCGCAAAATTTATCGATTCATCGGCTGAGGCGGCCGGGTTCATTGCGGACTTGCTTGCGCCGGGGGACTTGATGCTCGTGAAGGGTTCGCGCGGAGTAAAGATGGAACGCATCGTCGAAGCGCTCGACGCCCGGTTTTCGCGGCCGGGCGCGGCGCCTGCGGCGTCCCTGGCCAGCGGCACATCCAAGGAGCGCGGCTGAGATGCTTCTGTACCTTTTCTACCACGTGCTTCAGCCCTATTTTCACGCGCTCAACGTATTTCGCTACATCACGGTGCGCTTCGCGCTGGCGAGCATCACGGCTCTGCTGCTTGCCCTGGTGCTCGGTCCGTGGGTCATCCGCCGCCTGCAAATGTTGCAGATTGGCCAGTTCATCCGGGAAGAGGGCCCGAAAAGTCACCATTTAAAAGCGGGGACGCCCACGATGGGCGGTGTGTTGATCGTATGCTCGACCGTCATACCCACGCTCCTTTGGGGGGACCTCGAGAACGCTTACGTTTGGCTCGCCGTATGCACGATGTTTGTGTTCGGAGCGATCGGGTTTGTCGACGACTACAGCAAGGTAGTGAAGCGGCGGAATCTGGGCCTGAGCGGCAAGGCCAAATTTTCTTTGCAGGTGCTGGCAAGTCTTGGCGTGGCGATTACTTTGGTGATGCTGACGGCGGTAGGCACTTATTCAACGGAGTTGAGTGTTCCATTTTTGAAGAATTTTCACCCTGAGCTCGTCATCCATTCGTTGGTCAGTCATCCCTACCTCTGGACGGTAGCCTATCTGCCGTTCCTGTTGTTTGTTGTTTCGGTCATGGTGGGGTCCTCGAATGCGGTGAATCTGACCGACGGATTGGATGGGCTGGCGATTGGCTGCGTGGTCGTGGCTGCGGGCGCGCTCACGGTTCTTACTTATGTGACGAGCCATGCGCGGTTCTCGGCCTATCTTGACCTGCAGCATCTTCCCCAAGTGGGGGAACTCACGATTTTTTGCGGAGCCTTGGTGGGCTCCGCGCTCGGATTTCTGTGGTACAACGCGCACCCCGCGGAAGTGTTTATGGGAGATGTCGGATCGCTGGCGCTCGGCGGGTCCATCGGGATGGTGGCGGTCGCCATCAAGCAGGAAATCCTTCTGTTTTTTGTCGGTGGTGTTTTCGTGTTGGAAGCGCTTTCGGTGATCCTGCAGGTGGCGTCGTTCCGCCTGACGGGGAAGCGTATCTTCCGCATGTCCCCCTTGCATCACCATTTCGAGCTGGCTGGTTGGAGCGAATCGAAAATTATCGTGCGGTTCTGGATCGCGGCGCTGGTCTTCGCACTGTTCTCGCTGACGACGCTGAAACTGAGGTAATGAGTTGAAACCGGGAATCGAACTCGCGGGCAAGCAGGTGTTGGTCGTCGGACTGGCCCGCACGGGCATCGCCACGGCGCTCTTCTGCGCCGCGAGAGGCGCGCGCGTCACGGCCACCGAGGAGCGTCCCGAATCGCAAATCGCCGAAACCGCCGCGAAGCTGCGCGCCGCGGGCGTCACGCTCGAACTCGGTGGCCACAAGGCGCAGACCTTTATCGAGCAGGATTTGATCGTGCCCAGTCCCGGAGTGCCGCTGACAATGGCGGCGCTCGCCGCCGCGCGTGTCATCGGGATACCGGTTTGGAGTGAGCTGGAACTGGCGTGGCGATTCCTGCGGGGCCGCCTGGTGTGTATCACAGGTTCGAACGGCAAGACCACGACGACGTCGCTCATCGGCCACATTTTGGAAACCGCCGGGCTGCCCGTCCAGGTTGCCGGGAACATCGGCACGCCGCTGATCTCGCGCGTGGATGTGTCGAGCGATTCCGGCTTCACCGTGGTCGAAGCCAGCAGCTTCCAACTCGAATCGATTGTTGCTTTCCGTCCGGACGTCGCAGTGTTGCTCAATATCACTCCAGATCACCTCGACCGCCATGGATCGATCGAAGAATACGGCCGCGCGAAGGTGCGCATGTTCGAAAATCAGACCGAGGAAGATGCGGCCGTCTTGAACGCGGACGACGCAGCGGCGCCGCGGTACGCGCCGTCGCGCCCGCCGGTTTTCTGGTTCAGCCGGCAGAAACGCGTGGCCAGCGGCTGTTTCCTGCGTGACGATGAAATAGTTTTCCGGCGCGATGGCGCAGAGACCGTTCTCCTTCACCGCGAGGATATCGGCCTGCGGGGCGATCACAATGTTGAAAATGTTCTGGCCGCGGCCGCGGCCGCGACGCTGGCCGGTGTCGAACCCGCGGCAATTGTGGAAGGTGTGCGCAGCTTTGCGGGCGTGGAGCACCGAATTGAGTTCGTCGCCACGATTTCCGGCGTGGAGTATTTCAACGATTCCAAAGCCACGAACGTCGACGCCACGCTCAAGGCGCTCGATGCTTTTCCAGGCAATCTGCTGGTAATCCTTGGCGGCAAGGACAAGGGCTGCGACTACACGATCCTCCGCAAATCGTTACGGCAACACGCGCGCATGGTTCTGCTGATCGGCGCCGCCGCGGACAAGATTGAATCGCAATTGAGCGGCGTCGTGCCCGTCGAACGAGCGGGCACGATGGCGCGCGCCGTGGAACTCGCCGAGGAAAGCGCGCGTCCCGGCGACACCGTACTGCTGGCGCCCGCCTGCGCGAGTTTCGACCAGTTTGAGAGCTACGAGCACCGCGGACGCGTATTCAAGCAACTCGTTCGCAGTCTGGCTGAAAAAAATGCGGCGGACGAACCCGCCAGGAGGTCCTGATCGTGCCCCGGAATCTTCAAACCGACCGGTGGTTGTTTGGATCGACCGTGGCGCTTTGCTTGGTCGGCGCCGTCATGGTTTTCAGCGCCTCGGCGGTCACGGCGCGCGACGAATTCGGCAGCGGCTATCATTTTCTTCTCCACCAGCTTCTCTGGCTGGTGCTGGGCATCGGCGCAATGATGCTGGTGATGAATGTGGACTACCGCAAGCTCCGCCGGCCAGAGGTAGTTTTTACTGGATTTTTCGCGGTGCTCGTGATGCTGGTGGGAGCTTTTTTCCTCGACAAGTCGCACGCGACGCATCGCTGGATTCGCCTGGGTCCGGCCAGCCTGCAACCTTCCGAACTCGCCAAGCTCGCCGTGATTTTTTATCTGGCGTGGTTCCTCGAGAGGCGCGGCCGGCGTGACAGCTTTGGAATCAACGACTGGAAACGCACGATCCTTCCCGCGCTGGGACCGGTGCTCGCCTTGATTGGGCTAGTCGTTATCGAACCAGACCTCGGCACGGCCGTGGAGATTTTCATTATCGCGGTGGCGATGCTCTACGTTGCTGGACTCAATGCCAAGTACATCGTCGGAGCCGGGCTCGCTTCGCTTCCTATTATTTATCTACTTATCGTGCGCGTATCGTATAGGTACGATCGCGTCATGGCGTTCCTGAATCCCATGGCGGACCCGCAGGGACGCGGCTTTCAATTGCTACAGTCGCTGATCGCGGTGGGATCGGGCGGATTCACCGGCGTGGGCCTGATGGAGAGCAAGCAGAAACTGTTTTACCTGCCCGAAGCGCACACGGATTTTATTTACGCCGTACTGTGCGAAGAGATGGGTTTCATCGGTGGAGCGCTGGTGCTCGGACTTTTCGCGGTCTACGGATGGCGCGGAATGCGGTCCGCGTTCAAGGTCACCGACGAATTTGGCCGCTTCGTCGCGTTGGGCATCACGGTCATGGTCCTGAGCCAGGCGCTGATCAATCTTGGCGTGGTGCTTGGAATGATGCCGACGAAAGGCATTCCGCTGCCATTCATCAGTTATGGCGGTTCGAGTTTGCTGGTGATGTTGGTGGCGACCGGAGTGCTTCTGAACATCAGCCAGCAGGCGGAGTAGATCAGTACGCGCGGCTCGGAGCGCCATGTGGCGGATGCGGGGCAAAGGGATTTGAAGCTGTTGATCGCGGGAGGCGGCACAGGAGGGCATGTTTTTCCTGCACTGGCCGTCGCCCTGGAATGGATTTCGCGCGGAGAGGAAAGAAAAGTAGTGTTCGTCGGAACTCAACGCGGAATTGAAGCCCGCCTGGTACCCGAGGCCGGGTTTCCACTCGACACGATTCGCTCCGCGGGCCTCAAGGGTATTGGCGGGATGAAATTTGTCCGGAATTTCGCGAAGCTCGCCCCCGCGATGTGGGACTCTTTCGCGATCCTGCGCCGCCACAAGTTTGCCGCCGCGCTGGGAGTCGGGGGATACGCGGCCGGGCCGATGATGCTTGCTGCCGTGTTGCGCGGACTGCCCACCGTGGTCTTCGAGCCGAACGCCGAACCGGGATTCACGAACCGAGTGTTGGCGGGGATGGTGACACGCGTCGCGACGGCGTACGAGGCGCCGACGAAGCTTTGGGGACGTAAAGCGACACTCACGGGAATTCCCGTACGGCCGGATTTTTTCGCCATCCCTCAGCGTGCACCGGCCGAACCGTTCCACATTCTGATTACCGGCGGCAGCCAGGGCGCACTTGTCATTAACCGCACGCTGGTGGATGCCGCGGAGTTGCTGGCTAGGCACAAGGACCGCATCTCGATCGTTCACCAGACCGGCGAACGTGACTATAATGCGGTGCGCGTGGCTTATGCCCGGCGTGAAATCCACGCGGAGGTGCTGCCCTTCATCGGAAACATGGCAGAGCGATTTGCACATGCTGACTTGATCGTTTGCCGGGCGGGCGCGATTACGGTTGCTGAAGTCGCGGCGGCCGGCCGTGCCGCCATCTTCATCCCGTTCGGCGCCTCCACCGACAGCCATCAGTTGCGCAACGCCCAGGAAATGCAACGCGCCGGCGCGGCGCGTTTGATCCCGGAGCCCCAGCTCACCGCGGAACGTTTGACGCAAGAAATCTTTTCGTTGCTCGACCAGCCCCTCGAGTTGCAAGCCATGGCGGCGAATGCGCGCCGGCTGGCAAAGCCTCGCGCCGTGCAAGATATCGTGGATCTGATAGAAGGGGTCGCGCTCCGGGGCGCGGGCTCTAGTGGGAGCCCGCAGGAATAAATATGATGGTGACCTTTCACAATTTCAAGCGCATTCATCTGGTAGGTATCGGCGGGATCGGCATGAGCGGTATAGCCGAGGTGCTGCTAACGCTCGGCTACACGGTTTCCGGGTCCGATGTGAAGACCACCGCGATCACTGAACGTCTTCAGAACCTGGGCGCTGAAATTTTCGAGGGCCACAAGGCCGAGCACATTCACGGAGCGCACGTTGTGGTCGTTTCCTCAGCGGTGCGCCGCGACAACCCGGAAATCGCCGAAGCTGTCCGCCACAAGATTCCCGTCATCCCCCGCGCCGAAATGCTCGCGGAGTTGATGCGTTTGAAATATGGGATCGCGATCGCCGGCGCGCACGGCAAAACGACGACGACCTCGATGACGGCTTCCGTCCTCGCCGCTGCGGGCCTCGATCCCACGTTTGTTGTGGGCGGCCGCGTGAACCACATCGGCGCGACCGCGCGCCTGGGCCGCGGTGAATACATGGTCGTCGAGGCGGACGAGAGTGACCGCACTTTCCTGCTGCTTGCTCCCGTCGTCGCCGTGGTTACGACGATCGATCGAGAACACCTGGACACCTACAAATCGATAGCGGAAATTCAGGAAATCTTCTCCCAGTTCGTTAACCGCGTCCCGTTCTACGGGGCGGCGGTGCTCTGCCTGGACGAGGCGAACGTGCAGGCCATCATCCCGAACATCCATCGTCCCGTCATGACGTATGGCACTTCAAACCAGGCCGATCTCGTGATTGGTGAAATCGAGCTCCAGGGACTCGAAAGCACGTTCCGGCTGACTTACCGTGGCGACGACCTTGGAAAATTTCATTTGAATGGCCCTCCGGGAATCCACAATGTGCGCAACGCCGCCGCAGCCGCGGCTGTAGCGCTCTACCTGAACGTTCCGGCGGACCTGATTCGCGCCGGGCTCGAGGAGTTTGCCGGGGTGGGCCGGCGTTTCGAAGTCAAGGGAGTTATCAATAAGATTACGTTAATTGATGATTATGGACATCATCCGGCCGAGATTCGCGCGACACTCGAAGCGGCGCGCGGCTGCAACTTTAACCGTATCCTCGTGCTCTTCCAGCCGCATCGGTACACGCGCACCAGGCATCTCTGGGACGATTTCTGCAGTGCTTTCAATCAGGCCGACCTGGTCGTGCTAATGGACATTTATGCGGCTGGCGAGCCGCCGATTCCCGGAATTACAGGACAGGCGCTGGCGGATGCCATTCGTGCCGCGGGGCACAAGAACGTCGTATTCCACAGCTCCATGCAACAGGGAATCGAGGAGTTGTTGAGGGCAGCGCGTCCCGGCGACGCAATTTTGACGATCGGCGCCGGCAACGTGAGCCGTGCGCCGGGTGAGCTGGCGGTGCTATTGGGCGCGAGGGTTTCACTGCATCATGCGCATTAACGATCCCAAATTGATCGGAGCACTGGCCGCCCTGGGCGTCGAGCACGAGGCGGGTGTTTCGTTGGCGGACAAAACTTCTTTGGAGATTGGAGGTACGTCCGACCTCCTGTTGATTCTCCGGCATCACTCCTTGCCTGAGTTGGTGCGCCTGCTGAAACAGAATGGCGTGCCGTATCGCTTCCTCGGCGGCGGAAGCAATGTACTTCTCCCAGACGGCGAGCTGCCGTGGGTGATCCTCCAGCTCGAACGCCAGAACCCCGAAGTCCGCATCGAAGGAAATTCGGTGCTCGTGGATTGCGCCGCCGACCTCGGCCGCACGGTCACGACCTGTGCCAAGGCCGACTTGGGCGGGATGGAGGGCCTGATCGGCGTGCCCGGCACTATCGGAGGGGCGCTGCGGATGAATGCGGGGGCCTACGGGACCCAAATTGGGACCTTCGTGCGGGAGGTTCAGGTGTATCGCGCGGCCACGGGCCGGATTGAAACTCTGCGCGGGTCCGAAATAAATTTCGAATACCGGCACACTTCTTTTGCGCCCGATGATATTATGCTGACGGTGCAACTGGAACTTCCCTCCAAACCGTACAACGAAATACTTCAAGGAATTCGCATCTGCAATGAAAAGCGGCGCGCCAGCCAGCCGCTCAACCAAAAAAGCGCGGGCTGTATTTTCAAGAATCCGCCGGGCGGGTCCGCCGGGCGCATGATTGATGAGCTGGGCCTGAAGGGCCATTCCGTCGGCGATGCCCGCGTCAGCGACCGCCACGCCAATTTTTTTGTGAACGCAGGACACGCCACCGCCGCCGACATGCTCGCGCTGATCGCCGATGTGCGCCGGCGCGTCCACGAACGTTACGGCGTCGAACTGGAAGAAGAAGTGATCGTGTGGAAGGAATCATGAGCGCGGAACCAGATTATCTTCCTGCGGATGTGCTGGCCGAAGAGGAGCCCAAGTATCTCCGCCGACAGAAGGCGGTGGAGATCCGCAAGCGCAAGTTCAGCGGGAAGGCGTGGCCGCTGTACCGCCGGGTGCTGGTGGGTGGAATCGCCGCGCTTGCGTCAGGACTGGTGCTTTACCAAGCGGGACGTTATTTCTTGTTTTCTCCGAGCGTCATGATCGAACGCGCGGACCAGATTGTGATCCGGGGCAACCGGTTCGTGCCTCCCGAGGCGATCGTCGAGAAATTTTCGGCGGACCTGCACCGCAGCGTCGTTCGCGTGCCGCTCGGGGAACGCCGCCAGGCGCTCGAGTCACTGCCGTGGGTGGAGCACGCCGATGTGCAGCGCGTGCTGCCGAATCGCATCCGCGTCGAGATCACCGAGCGCACGCCGGTCGCATTTCTGCGCGGGGCGAACGAACTTTCCCTGCTGGATGCCTACGGCATGATTCTGGATCGGCCGGTCGAGGGCGAGTTCCGATTCCCGGTTGTGAGCGGCCTCGGAGAAGCCATGCCGCGCGTATTGCGCGAGCAGCGCATGAATTTATTTGTCCGGTTCATGAAGGAGATCGAGCAAGCACTGCCGGGCGCGGACGACCACATCAGCGAAGTGGATCTTTCCGATGCCACCGATATTCGCGCCACACTGACCGGACTTGGCGCGGCCGCGGGCAATTCATCGCCGATACTCGTGCACTTTGGCGATTCCGATTTCGCCAATCGCTATCACCTGCTGGCTGAGAATATCGACCAGTGGCGAGCCAGCGCCGGACGGGTGGATTCCGTGGATTTGCGGTTCGCGAGGCAGGTGGTGGTGAATTCGGAAATCAGGACGGTGGCGGCCCGCGCGTCACAGAGCGCTCCGCTGCGGGCGCAGGCCGTACGGAAGCGGCGGTAAAAAGTTTTGAGCGATTCCGTTTCGGGCGCGCGTCCCCGCCCGGACCGGAGCGAAGAGTTGAAGGAGCGGCAGCTTGACCAAAAAGGATAAATATTTGGTGGCGCTGGACGTGGGGAGCACGAAAACGTGCGCCCTGCTCAGCGAAGTGGACGATTCCGGGGCAGCGAAATTCATTTCCATGGGCGCGGCGGAATCGAAAGGTCTGCGCAAGGGACTGATTGCCAATCTGGGCGCGACGGCCACGTCGATCCGCCGAGCGATCGAAGAAGCGGAGAGCGTTGCCGGCGTGCCCGTGGAGCGCGCCATTGTCGGCGTCGCGGGAAGCCACATCCGCGGCGTCAACAGCCGTGGCGGCATCACGCTGGGGAACCGCCCGCGGGATATTGACCGCGAGGACATCCGGCGCGCCGTGGACGCCGCGCGCAACGTCACGCTGCCCGAAGACCGTATCATCCTGCATGTCCTTCCGCAGGAATTTCTTGTGGATTCGCAAGACAACATTCGCGACCCGATGTCCATGGTGGGCCAGCGCCTCGAAGTCAACGTGCATCTGGTGACCTCCTCCGCATCGGCCATGCAGAACCTGGTCACCGCCGTGAATCAGGCGGGCATCGAAGTGGCGGACACCGTTCTCGAGCCGCTCGCTTCGGCGGAATCCTGCCTCACGCAGGATGAGCGAGAACTCGGCTGCTGCCTGCTCGATATCGGCGGAGGGACGACCGAGCTCGTCGTCTTCGGCAATGGAATGCTGCGCCATGCGTCGGCCATTTCCGTGGGCGGCGACCATTTCACCAACGATCTTGCCGTGGGACTGCGGACGCCAATTCCAGAGGCGGAAAAAATCAAGCGCGAGCACGGATGCGTCTTCAAGAAACTGATTCACGAGGACCACGCGATTGAGATCGCCAGCGTGGGCGATCGTCCTCCGCGCACCGTATTTACGCGAATGCTGAACGAAATTGTCGAGCCGCGGGCGCAGGAATTGCTCTCGCTCGTTCGCGACGAATTGCAGCGCGGCGGTTTTGGCGCGCTGATCCCCGCCGGCCTGGTGCTATCCGGCGGCGGAGCACACCTGAAGGGCCTGACGGAGCTGGCCGAGGGCATGTTCAATTTGCCCGTGCGCCTGGCAGCTCCACGCGGCCTCGAAGGCATGCCCGAACAGCTTTCCCAGCCCGAGTACGCCACGGTGGTCGGTCTGCTGCTTTACGGCGCGCGCGCCCGTCGCCAGGCGCCCCAGCGGTCCGGGAATTTTGTGGCCAAGATCAAGAGCATGTTCGTCGGTGCGTAACACGAAACGCTCCGGCGGGGCAGGAACATTTTTCCGGGGAGGACAATGATGACGGCGAAAGACACGGGAATTCGGATTTCATTCAGCGAAGAGAATCAACAGGGCGCGAAGATCAAAGTGATCGGGGTGGGCGGCGGAGGATGCAACGCCGTCAACCGCATGATCCGCGCCAAGGTCGAGGGCGTCGAGTTTATTGCCGCGAACACGGACTTGCAGGCCCTCAAGCTCTCACAAGCGCCCGTCAAGCTGCAGATCGGCGGAAAGCTCACCAAAGGACTTGGCGCGGGCGCGAATCCCGAGGTGGGCCGCAAAGCCGCGCTCGAAGACACCGACAAGATCATCGAGGCGCTCGAAGGCTCGGACATGATTTTTCTCACCACCGGCCTCGGCGGAGGCACCGGCAGCGGCGCTGCTCCCGTTGTCGCCTCGCTGGCGAGCGAGCTCGGCGCGCTCACGGTGGCCGTAGTCACCAAGCCGTTCGCGTTCGAGGGCAAACGCCGCCAGCAGCAAGCCGAGCAGGCGCTCTCCGAACTAGTGGGCTGCGTGGACACCGTGATTGTCATCCCCAACGAAAGGCTGATGGAGACGGTCGAAACCGGAACGAGCTTCTTCGAAGCATTCCGCATCGCCGACGATATTCTTCGCCAGGCCGTGCAGGGCATCAGCGACATCATTACGATCCCCGGGATCATCAATCGCGACTTTGCTGACGTAAGGACCATCATGCAGGGGCAGGGGTACGCCGTGATGGGCACTGCCGTCGCTTCCGGTTCCAATCGCGCCGTGGACGCCGCCAATCGCGCCATCAACAGCCCGCTGCTCGAGGACAATTCGATCCAGGGCGCGCAGGGCATTCTCATCAACATCTGCGGATCTTCCAGCCTCACCCTCCATGAAGTACACGAGGCCTCCTCGGTCATCCAGAAGGCCGCGCATGAGAACGCCAACATTATCTTCGGCGCCGTAATGGATGATGCCATGAAAGAACAGGTGAAGATCACCGTCATTGCCGCGGGATTCCGTGAGGCGGCCCGCCGGCAGCCTCACCAGAAGCCCGCCTACCTGCCGAAAACATGGAAAGCCGGGCGCGACGAACAGGCCGTCGAGCCGCATGACGCCGCGCAGGAAGCACCGCAACGTCCCGCCGTCAACGAAGTGATTCACCAGGAAAATACCGCTACCGCGGATGATCTTGATGTGCCCACGTTCCTCCGGCGCGCGGCGCAAAAAGCGTAGCGTCCCGCTATGATTTTTGCCGGGGCGCCTCGACGGCGCCCCCGCAGGAGTCAGCAGTCTGAACGTAACGGTCTGACAGGGGACTGCTGCCACACGCGTGGTTGTATTGCCCGCCGGGCAGCGTAGGGTACACTGGCGCGGATGCCCAATGCTGTCGGAGTGCGTGCGGGAATCGTGGAAGAAATGTTGCGCCATTCGCGGAGCGAACCGGGCGTGGAATGCTGCGGGCTCCTCGCGGGCGCCGGCGGGGTCATCACCAGGATTTTTCCCGCGAAGAACGCGCTGGCCAGCCCAACCGCATACGAGGTTGCCCCCCATGAATTGTTTCAGCTATTCCGGCGGATGCGTGAGGAAGAGTTGGAGCATCTAGGCATCTATCATTCGCATCCGGCCACCGAAAACGTCCCGTCGCCTCGCGACATTGAGCTGGCCGCCTATCCGAACGAAGCGTACTTCATCGTTTCACTGCTGCCCGCCGCACCGCATCCGGTCCGCGCATTTTCCATTCGCGATGGCAGTGTGGAAGAGCTGGAGATTGTTATTGCTGACGTGTAGGGGCACGGCATGCCGTGCCCCTACTTTTTCGGTGGGTGCTCGGCGAGCACGGAGCGGTAAACTTCGCGAACTTGGTCCGCGGAACGCTCCCACGAATACTTGCGCACCAAATCGTGTCCGCGGCGGGTCAGGGCCTCCCGCGTCACGTCCTCTGTAAGAATCTGCCGGATCCC
>WNGO01001331.1_pt1 | contig 17896 bp, 18 predicted proteins | sample 5400511 | NCBI WGS metagenome assembly WNGO01 (sample SAMN13153380, study PRJNA577476) | soil metagenome | isolation source: 20 cm soil or saprolite under Garry oak tree replicate 2 | place: USA:California | collected 2016-06-15 | reverse complement strand
AGCGCCACGCCGGCGAAGCCGACGACCAGGCCTGCGATCGCCGTCGGCGACAACCGTCGCCCGAAGAACGCCCGATCCATCAGCGCGAACCAGAGCGGGATGATCGCCACCATCAGCGCAGCCAGACCGGACTCGAGCCGCGTCTCCGCCCAGGCGACCCCTCCGTTTCCGATCATCAGCAACGCGGCGCCGACAATGGCCGCGGCCCCCCACTCACGGAGGGTCGGACGCGCGCGGCCCCGCGAGGCGAAGGCGTAGAGGGCCGCGCCCGCGATAAGGAAACGGACGGAGGACATCAGCAACGGCGGCATCGTCCGGTCGGTCACCCGGATCGCCAGGTAGGTGGAGCCCCAGACGAGGTAGATGGTGGCCAAGGCAGGGGCCACCGCGGCCGGTGAGCGGCGGGCGAACGCTGCGGTCACGAGGCCCTAGATCGACCGGCGGTCATCGGGATTGCGTGAATCCGCGCCGAAGACCACGGCGAGCGGGCCGATCGCAACCAGAAACACCAGGACGAGAATGCCAGTCACACCTCCATGATCGGCGCCCGCCGGACTGCCATTAGGACAAATCCAGTTATAATGGACTTCGATTATGGGAACTGATAGCTGGCTGGGTGTCGAGGTACGCCACTTCCTCGCTCTGGAAGCGGTGGCACGGGAGGGGTCCTTCGGCAAGGCGGCGACGGCCCTCGGCTATACGCAGTCGGCGGTGAGCCAGCAGATCGCCACCCTCGAACGGATCGTCGGGCACCGGCTGATCGAGCGGCCCGGCGGCCCCAAGCCGGTGTCCCTGACCGAGGCCGGCAGCCTTCTCCTCACTCACGCCGGCGCAATCGCGGCGCGCGTGGCGGCCGCCCAGGCTGACCTCACTGCCCTCGCGGAGGGCCAGGCGGGAACCCTTCGGGTCGGCGTCTTCCAGAGCGTCGGGCAGCGGATCCTCCCTGAAGTAATGCGCCGTTTCCTCGCCGCCTGGCCGCAGGTGGACGTCGCACTGACCGAGTCCGCGGACGACGCCGAACTGCTCGGCCTCGTCGAGCGCGGCGACCTCGACCTCACGTTCGCCGACCTCCCGCTCACGGACGGTCCCTTCGACTCGGTGGAGCTGCTGCGCGACCCATATGTGCTCGTCGTGCCGGCCGGCTCGCCGCTCGCCGAGCGCCATGCCGCGCCCACGTGGCGCGATCTGGCCGAGCTCGACCTGATCGGACACAAATACTGCAGGTCGCTGGCGCAACTGGAACGCGATGCGCGGCGCCCGTTGCGCTTCGTTTTCCGTTCCGATCACAACCAGACGGTGCAGGCGCTCGTGGCGTCCGGGGTCGGCTGCGCGCTCGTCCCGCGCCTGACGATGGACCCCGAGGACGAGAGCACCGAGCTGATCGAGCTGCCCAAGGTGCAACCGCGGCTCATCGCCTTCGTCTGGCACCGGGACCGCTACCGGACTCCAGCCGCACACGCTTTCGTCGAGACCGCCCAGGCGGTCTGCGCGGAGCTCGAGCTAGAGCCGGTCCTCGTCTAGTTGTACGGCTGAGAGTCGTCGGAGCTGACGGCCGCAACGCCGGCGACGACGCTCTCCTGCGAACGCTCGTGCAAGCGTTCGCGCCCGCGCTTGACCGCGCTCAGGAACTTCTCGAGGTTGACCTCGAGTGTCGACAGGATCGAGTCGGCCCAGTCCTCCATCTCGAGCCTGGTTTCCCTTGCCTGTCTCCGCGCCTCGTCGACGATGTCCTGCGCCTGGCGCTCCGCGATCTTGACGATCTCCGTCTGCGACGCCTCGCGCACCGCCTGCTCGCGCGCCTCGCCGAGGAGCCGGTCGGTCTCGCGCTTGGCCTCGGCGAGCATCTCCTGCCGCTCCTTCACGATCCAGCGGGCCTGCTTGATCTCCTCGGGAATCGTGGCCCGCATCTGGTCGAGGATGTCGTAGATCTCCTCGCGGTCGATCCGGACCTGATCGGTGAGGGGCACGGCCTTCGCGTTGTGAACGAGGTCGTCGAGCTTGTCGATGAGTACGAGTACGTCCATGGGCTCCTATTCTTGCGGATTCTCCGGGGTACCCGGTCGTCCACTTTCCCGCCGAAGGCAGCGATCTCCTTCACGCCGCTCGAGGAGACGAAGCTCACGGCCGGGCTGGCCATCACGTAGACCGTCTCCACGTCGGGCGCCAGGGTGCGGTTCAGCTGGTTCATCTGGAACTCCCATTCGAAGTCGGAGATCACCCGCAGGCCCTTCACGATCACCTTGGCGTTCCACTTGCGCGCGAAGTCGACGACGAGCTCGGAGAAGACTGCGACCTCGACGTTCGGCAGGTCGCCGAGAGCGTCGTGCAGAAACGCGACTCGCTCGTCGAGCGCGAACATCGGTGTCTTGTGCGTCGGCTTCCCCACCACCCCCACGACGACGCGGTCGAAGATTCCGGCTGCGCGGCCGATCACGTCGATGTGGCCGTTCGTGACCGGGTCGTACGAACCGGGTGCGATCGCGGTGATCATGGGTGCTCGAACACCGTCACCCTCGTCGAGCCGTACTTGCGCGACGTGCGCACGACGAGCTCAGGAAGCTCCGGCTCGTTCTTCGCGGCCGTCTCGAAGACGAGCAGCCCGTCCTCGGCGAGCACGCCGGGGAGATAACGAGAGAGCGAGTGGTAGTCGGTCATGGTGTACGGGGGGTCTGCGAGCACGAGATCGTACTTTCTGCGCGCCCCCGCTTCCTGCGCCAGACCGGTGACGGCGTCGAGGCGCACGACTCGGGCGCGGGTGAGGCCGAGCTTGTCCAGGTTGCGCTCGATCGCGCGCACGGCCTCGGCGTCGGACTCGACGAACACGGCGGCCTCGGCGCCGCGCGACAACGCCTCGAGCCCCATCGCCCCTGACCCCGCGTAGAGGTCGAGCACCCGTGCGCCCTCGACCCACGGCGCGACGATGTTGAACACGTTCTCACGAACGCGGTCCGAGGTGGGACGAGTGTCGAGCCCCTTGGGTGCCTGGATGGTGTGACCTCTGCGCGAGCCGGCGATGATCCTCACGCCGGCTTGGCAAGAATTCGCTCGGCGTCGGCGACGAGCTCGGCCACGATCTCGGCAGCCGGCTGCGTGCGTGTGACGAGGCCGACACTCTGGCCCGCCCAGTTCGGGAGCGCCTCGATGTCGCCGGTCATGGTTGCTTGCGGAGTGGCCGACGCGTAGCGCTTGACGGGAGACCCATCGGCACGAGCGGCGACCTCGTCTTCCTCGCCCGGCCGCTCGCCGGCCGGAGGTCGCCCGGCTTCCTCCCAGGCCTCGACCGTGCTGTTACGCAACACGCGGTGCGGCGCATCCGGCCAGCCTCCGTCGAAGAGGGAGGTGTAGTAGCTGTCCGCTTCAGTCGCCTCGAGCACCCGCTGCCGGTACTCGTCGTGGATCGAGGCCTCGCGCGCGCCGAGAAAGCGCGTCCCGACCCAGCCGCCTGCGGCGCCGAGCGCGAGCACCGCGGCGAGGCCACGACCATCGGCTATCCCGCCCGCGGCGACGACCGGAACGGGATCGACGGCGTCGACCACGCGCGGAACGAGCGCGAGGGTCGTGACCGTCCCGCGCACATGCCCGCCTGCCTCCCACCCCTGGGCGACGACGACGTCGGCTCCTGCGTCGGCCGCACGAACCGCTTCATCCACGCTGCCGACGCTGACGAAGACGACGGCGCCCCCGTCATGCGCTTGCGGCACGAGCTCGGACACGTCGCCCCAGAAAAGTGAGATGGCGGGCACGCCCGCGTCCAGCGCAGCGGCCAGCCGCTCCCGCTGCTCCCATTCCAGAATCAGGTTGATCCCGAACGGCCGGTCGGTCAATGCGGCGATCTCGCCGGCGGTGCTTTTGATCTCGTCAGGCGTGCTGTAGCTCAGCGGGATGACGCCGAGGCCGCCCGCATTGGAGACGGCTGCAGCAAGCTCGGGCGTAACCGCTCCGCCCATCGGGGCGAGCACGATCGGCGCTTCGATGCCGAGCAGTTCGGTCAAGGCCGTGCGCACGACCTCATTCTCCCACCGCGGCTGTCGGGCGGGGCAACGTCTCGCCGCCCCGCCCGTCTGATGGCTACGAGGTGAGCGGCTCGCCCGTCTCGAGCAGCGATCTCCCAGCTCACGCGGCTCGGCTCCTCCGTCCGAACCTTAGGCGCGAGTCAGACGGTCATCACGAAACAGGCGTCGTGCGAGGACGGCGAGACCTGCACGCGGCGGACCAGGCGTCCCTGGCGGTCGAGCACACAGAAGGACCCGCGGTCGAGGGACGGCGTCACGATCCAGCCGAAAGCTTCCTGCACGTTGTACGAGCCCAGCGGCACCCTCGTCGTGTGCACGACCCGGCCATTCTGCAAGGACAGCACGCGCAGCGTCCCGTCCTCCCCGCTCGTCACGTACGCGTGCGAGCCGGAGAACGTCACGTGCTGCGGTGGCGCATCCGCCGGCAGCCGGCGCAGGACTTCGCCGGTTCGCTTGTCATAGACCGCGAGCGCGCCGCGGTCGCCCGAGCTGACCCAGACATGCCGGCCGCCGGGAGCCATGCCGACGTCGTGCGCGAGGAACGGCGGCCGGAAGCGCCGCAAGAGCCGCGGCGCCAGCGGTCGCGACACGTCCACCACCGCGACCTCCTCTGCCTTCGAGCCGAGCGAGACCCAGAGGATCTTGTAGCTCGGATCGATCGAGACATGGCGCGCCGGACCGCCAACGCCGACGCGGGCCACGGCGCGCCCACTGAGAACGTCGACCGTGACAACTTCGTGGCTGCCGGAGTCCGTGACGAATGCGTGTCGGGCGTTCGCACCTGCGGCCGTGTAGCGCGGCTCGTCGAAGTGACCGTGCACGCGCCGGACGCGCAGGCTCGGCCCGTCGACGAGCGAGACGACCCCGTGTGCGGTGTGACAGACGACGGCGAGCTTCCCCCACACGCTCTCGATGCTCCGAGGACCGGCGGTCGTGGGAATCGAGCGCAGGATCTTGCCGGTCGCAAGCTCGACGACGGCGACGCGAGACTGGGTGTCCGCCGTGACGAGCGCGACCGGCGTCCCGCCGGCGAGCGCACCGGGAGCGAAACGCAGGGCGACGGGCAACGTCACCGCGCCCACGAGGAACTCGCGGCGGTTCATGGTCGGGATACGGGCTCAGGCTGCCGAGAGGTCCCCTTCGGCGAAGGCGCGTTCGACTTCGTCCGAAAGCGGCCCGCCGGCATCGACGAGCTCGTCTGCGAGAACGCGAGCACGTTCGAGCAGCGGTCGGTCCTTGCGCAGATGCGCAAACCGGAGATCGGTCAGGCCGGATTGGCGCGTTCCGAGCAGCTGGCCGCTGCCGCGGATGTCGAGGTCGACCTCCGCGAGCTCGAAGCCGTCGTTCGTGCGCACGAGCGCCTCGAGCCGTTCGACGGCGGGCTCCGTCAGATCCTCGCGCGCGCGGGAGATCAGAAGGCAGTACGACTGTTCGGCGCCGCGGCCGACGCGGCCGCGCAGCTGGTGCAACTGGGCCAGGCCGAACCGGTCCGCTTCCTGAACGATCATGATCGTCGCGTTCGGGACGTCGACGCCGACCTCGATCACCGTCGTCGCGACGAGCACGTCCAGGTCGCGCGCCTTGAAGCGCGCCATCAGCTCGCGGCGATCGGCCGGACGCAGGCGCCCATGCAGTAGGCCGACCCGGTAGCCACGCAACTCGGCGCTCTGCAGTCGCTCGGCCTCCGCTTCCGCGGCCCGGGCTTGCGTCGTTTCCGACTCCTCGATCAGCGGGCAGACCACATACGCCTGACGTCCTGCGTCGAGGTGCTTCCGCAAGCGCGAGTAGGCTGCGGCGCTCCGATCCTCGGCTACCCAGGCGGTCTTGATCGGCTTACGGTCTGCCGGCGGGCGCACGATCTCCGACACCGCGAGATCGCCGTAAACGGTGAGCGCCAGCGTGCGCGGGATCGGTGTCGCCGTCATGTGCAGGACGTGCGGCGACCTCCCTTCCGTGAGAGCCTTGCGCTGCTCGACGCCAAAGCGATGCTGCTCGTCGACGACGGCGACGGCGAGGTCACGGAACTGAACGCTCTCCTGGATCAGCGCGTGGGTGCCGACGACGATGTCCGCGTTCGGAGCGAGCTCGCGTTCGCGCTTCGCCGAGGAGCTCGTGAGCAGTGCACACGTGACACCGAGCAGGCTGCAGGGCTCCTCTAGCGTGAGGAAGTGCTGCTCCGCAAGGGTCTCGGTCGGCGCCATCAGCGCGCCCTGCTTCCCTGCCTCGACCGCGCGCAGCAGCGCGTAGAGCGCCACGACGGTCTTGCCGGACCCGACCTCGCCCTGCAGGAGCCTCTGCATCGGCACGCTGCGCTCGAGGTCGCCGTCGAGCTCCGCGATCGCACGCTCCTGGTGCTCGGTCAGCCGGAACGGCAGCACGCCCCGGTAGCGCCCGACCAGCTCGCCGGGCGGGCCGAGCGCGGGTGCGAGCTCCGACTCGCGCTCGCGGCGCCGGCGCGCGAGCCAGATCTGCAGGAGCAGCAGCTCGTCGAAGGCGAGCCGCCGCCGTCCCGCCTCCGCCTCGCCGAGGGAGCGTGGCCGGTGCAGGGCCCAAAGCGCGTCCACCCGCTCGGGGAGCGCCTCGCGTTGCTTCAGGTCGGCCGGGAGTGGATCCGAAAGGGCACGGGGCAGCGCAGCGCCGACCAGCTCGCGCAGCTTCTTGGCGGTGATGTCCTCGCTCGCGGGATAGACCGGCGCGAAATCGGCGGTGGCTTCGCCGTCACCGATGTCGAAGCTGCGCACGTCGAAGCCGTAGCGTCCCTGGCGACCGTGTAGGCGCACCGCCGTTCCCGGCTGCAGTTGGCGCTCGAGCCACGGCTGGTTGAACCAGGTGGCGGAAACGGTGGCGGTGCCGTCGCTGATGCGCGCCGTCAGCATCTGCAACCTCCCGCGCCGGCGGGTGGACGTCGAGAGCACTTCGCCCGCAATCGCTACGTCCTCGTCCGCGCGGAGGTCCGCCATGCGGACCTCGGGCACGGGCTCCTCGTAGCGAAACGGCCTGTGTGCCAGCAGGTCGCCCACGGTCTCCAATCCCAACCGCTCGAGCCTCTTTCTCACCGCAGGTCCGACGCCCGGAAGAACCTCGACCGAACGCCCGAGCTCCTCAGCTCGCGGGAACGAGCGCGGCCGCGGCCACGCGGCCGCATCCACGCCCGCGAAACCCACCGGCAGCCCTACTAAGACGGTCGTCACTCCGTGTCATCGAACCAGAAGAAGCCGACGGTGCCGGGGCCCGCGTGCGTCCCGACGACCGCGCCGAGGGTGGTCACGATCTCCACCTCTGCGTGCGGACGCTCGGCGTGCACCATCTTCTTCAGCTGCTCCGCGCGCTCCGGCGCGTCGGCGTGCGCGATCCCGACCTTCAGCGTCGCTGTGTCGTTGGTGGTCGAGGTGAACTCCGACACGAACTCCTGCATCGCCTTCTGGTTTCCGCGCACGCGCTTGAGCGGGACCACCTCACGCTTGATCGTGAGGATCGGCTTGACGTGCAAGAGGTTCCCGGCCCACGCGCTCGCGCGGCCGATCCGTCCGCCACGCCGCAGGAACTCGAGCGTGTCGACGGTGAAGATCAGACCCGCGTCGGCCTTGAAACGCCGGATCAACTCGTCGATCTCGTTGTCGGTCGTCCCTCGCTCGAGCCGACGCTGGATCGCCAAACCGAGCATGGCGATCGCCGCGGACGCACTTTCGGAATCGACGACCCGCACCTGGTCGCCGAGCTCCTGTGCTGCAGTTCGCGCGCTCTGGTAGGTGCCGGAGAGCGCCGCTGAAAGGTGGAGGGAGTAAATGCGCTCGTAGCCGCTCAGCTCTTCATAGGTCTTCAGGAAGTCGCCCGGAGTCGGCTGCGACGTCGTCGGCAGGCTTTCGGAGGTGCGCAGCCGTGCGTAGAACTGCTCCGGAGCCAGGTCGACGTAGTCGCGGTAGCTGGCGTCGCCGAAGAGGACGTACAGGGGTACGACGCGCCAGTTCGGGAAACGCTCTGGAGCCTCCGGGAAATCGGCGGTCGAGTCGAGGACGATCGCCGTGTTCTGCGCGGTCAGTGTCACTAGGCCGCCTGCCTGATCGCGTCGACGATCTCGTCGAGCTCCTGGTCCTTGGAGAGACAGGCAACCGCGCCCGCTTCATAGAGCGCGTCGACCTCGCGGAAGTTGGCGGACGCCGTCAGGCAGACCACGGCGACGTCAGGGTAAGCCTCGCGCACGGCCCGCGTCGCCTGCACGCCGTCGAGCCCCGGCAGGCGGTAGTCCATCAGCACGACGTCCGGCTTGTGCGTGCGCACGACCTCGGCGGCCGAGGAGCCGTCGCCCACCGAGGCCACGACCTCGATGTCGGACTGGAGCCCCAGCAGCAGCTCGAGCGCCTCGCGGAACACCTGGTTGTCTTCCACGAGGACGAGGCGAATCGGCTCGGCCATGGCGCCGAAGGTTATTCCGCTGACAGCAGGAGCGGATAGTGAGGCTGACCGCCGGCCTGGACATCCAGCTCCAGCTGGGGATGGGCCTCCTGGATCCGCCGCAGCAGCTCGTCGAGCTCGGGCTCGTCCGCGCCGGTGAGGAGCGTCATGACGTCGCGCGGCTCCTCGAGGAGGCGCTCGGCGACCGCAGCAGCGACGTCGTCGAAGTCCGGGCCGCCGGCGACAGCCTCGCCGCCCGCGAGGCCGAGCCAGGCGCCTTTGCGCACCGCCACCCCGTTCAGCTCGACGTCGCGTGAAGCGATCGTCACCTCGCCGGTCTTCACGCCGCCGACGACCTCGTTCATCGCCTCCGCGTTCTCCGCGGCCGGACGTTCCGGGTCGAACGCGAGCATCGCGGCCAACCCCGCCGGCAGCGAATCGGTCGGGACGACGATGACCGGCTTGTCGACGAGACCGGAGGCCTGCTCCGCAGAGAGGATGACGTTGGAGTTGTTCGGCAGCAGAACGATCTCGGCGGCGGGTGTCGCTCCGATCGCGCTAACGAGCTCCGCTGTCGACGGGTTCATCGTCTGCCCGCCCTCGACGATCTTCGTAGCGCCGAGACTCTCGAAGAGCCGTCGGTTGCCGTCGCCCGCGACCACCGCGACGACTCCGGTCGTGGACGGCAAAGCATCGGGCACCGCTTCGAGCAGGCGATGTTCGCGCTGCAACGTCTGCTCGTGCATGTTGGCGATCTCGACTCGGTCGATCACGCCGGCCCGAGTCCCCACCGAGAGCGCGCGGCCCGGCTCGTCGGTGTGGACGTGCACCTTCAGCGCTTCGGGATCCCCCACGACGAGCAGCGAATCGCCGAGCTGCTCGAGCTCGTGCTCGATCCCGTCGCTATCGAGATCGTCGCCCTCGATCATGAAGGTCGTGCAGTAGCGGTAGGGCGAGAGCTCCTGATGAATGGCCTCGATGTTGAGCTCCTCGCGTTCCGCAGGGGCTTCGGGCAAGGGCTCGCCCGTCGCCGTGGCAGCAAGGCCCCGCACGATCTCGAGCAGGCCCGCGCCCCCCGCGTCGACAACCCCAGCCTCGCGCAGCACCTCGAGCTGCTCCGGCGTGCGCGCGACGGCCTCTTCCCCACGCCGGACGAGCCTCGTCAAAAGCTCGGGCTTGGTCAGACCGTCGTTCTCCGCGCTTTCCCCTTCTTCGGCCATCTCGCGGATGACGGAGAGCATCGTTCCCTCGACCGGTTGGCGCACCGCGCGATACGCGGCATCGCTCGCCGAACGAAAAGCGGCGGCAAGCGTCTGCGTGTCGACCTCGCCGTTCGTGCCGAGCGTCTCGGCCGCGCCGCGGATGATCTGCGAGAGGATGACGCCGGAGTTGCCGCGCGCGCCCATCAGCGCTGCACGCGTGACCTCTTTGACGAGGCCGGCGCGATCCTCTGTCGTCGTCCGGTCGAGCTCCTCGACCACGGCACGCGCCGTCATCGTGAGGTTCGTCCCGGTGTCGCCGTCGGGCACGGGATAGACGTTGAGGTCATCGATGCGCTGGCGGTTGCGCTCGAGCGAGGCGAGCGCGCCGTGCGCGAGCTCCTGCACCCGCTCGCGGTCTCTCACGCCGTCGACCTCTTGACGTCCTGGATGCGCACATCCACTTCGGCCACGGGCAGCCCGGTGAGACGCTCGACCTCGTACTGCACGCGGTTTCGCAGCGTCGACGCGACCTCGGCGAGGTTCAGGCCGTACTCGACGATGACATGGAGCTCGATCGTGACGCCCTCGTCGGCGCTGCCGCCGATCGTGATCCCCTGGCGTAGCCGGTCGCGCGTCAGGAGCTTCTCGCGCGGATTGCGCGCGGCCATGCCGACCACCCCGTAGGCCTCGGCCGCGACGCGGCCGACGATGTGAGCCACCGCCTCGTGGGAGATCGAGATCCGCCCCAGCGGAGACGACAGCGAAGGAGCTGCCTCCACGGCGGGATTAGACCACGACGAGCCGCTGGAAGTTGCTGCTCAGATGGCCTTTTGCACCTTGCCGCCCTTGAGGCAGCGGGTGCAGACATATGCCCGGGTCGCCTTGCCCTTGAGGAGGACGCGGACGCGCTGGAGGTTCGGGTTGAAGCGGCGCTTGGTGGCCACCATCGAGTGGCTCCGGTTGTTACCGAAGCCGGGCTTCTTCCCACAGACTGCGCAGACCTTGGACATCGGCCGGGCAGTGTAGCCAACGAGCCCAAAACGGCTGGGGTCAGACCCTTGCAGTTCGAGACGTGGCTCTGACATCAGTTCAGCGCGACGCGGAAGCCCGCAGCTGCGAGAAAGCGTCGGCCATCTCGAGCGCGGTCCGCACTGCTTCCGCGCCTTTCGAGACTCGGGCTTCCGCCTGCTCGATCATGTCCACCGTCAGGACGCCGAACGCGACGGGAACGCCCGTCTCCAGAGCGGCCAACTGGAGGCCGCTCGCCGCTTCCGAGGCGATGAACTCGAAATGCGGGGTCTCGCCGCGAACGATGCAGCCCAGCGCCACCACGCACGCGAACCGGCGCGTCTTCGCAAGGGCCATCGCGGCGAGCGGTAGCTCGAAGGCCCCCGGAACAGGCATGACTGTGATCGCGTCACGACGCACGCCCGCCTCGTCGAGCTCCCCGAGCGCCGCCTCGAGCAGCTTGTTCGTGATCTCGCCGTTGTACCGCGAGGCGACGATCGCGACACCGCGTCGCGTTCCGTCCGGCTCCCCTTCGATGACATTCACGTCGTCCGGGATGTCGAGCTCGCCGTACGCATGCTGCTCGTCGGGCGCGCGCAACTGAGGCAGCTCTTCTTCCTCCGCGACCTCGGCGGCCGGAAGCTTCTCCTCGTCGGCCTCGTCGCCCTCCGGTTCTTCCACCTGCGTCGGTTGACCCGGCCAGCGCTCGCTCATTCGCCCTCCAGGGGCTCGTACTTCAGGTCCTGGTGATGAAGCTTGTGGCCGAGCTTGTCACGTTTCGTGGCGAGGTACTGCGCGTTCTGCGCGGTGGGCGTGGTCTCGATCGGCACCTGCTCGACCACCTCCAGCCCGAAGCCTTCGATTCCCGTGATCTTCTTCGGGTTGTTCGTGAGGATGCGGATCGTCGTCAGGCCGAGCTCGGCGAGGATCTGATTGCCGATCCCGTAGTCGCGCATGTCCGGCTGGAACCCGAGCTCGAGGTTCGCCTCGACCGTGTCGTAGCCGTTCTCCTGGAGCTCGTAGGCGCGGAGCTTGTTGAGAAGACCGATGCCGCGACCTTCCTGGGCCATGTAGAGCAGCACGCCCTGCTCCTCGGCGGCGATCCGCTCGAGTGCCTGCTCGAGCTGCTCGCCGCAGTCGCAGCGCAAGGAGTGGAAGACGTCGCCCGTCAAACACTCGGAGTGCACGCGCACGAGCACGTTCTCGGCGCCCTCGACGTCGCCCTTCACGAGCGCGACGTGGTGCTTGCCTGTCAGCGTCTCGCGGAACGCGACAGCCGTGAAGTCGCCGTACGCGGTCGGCATCGCGACCGTCGTCATGCGCTCGACGAGCCGCTCGTGCCGCCGCCTGTATTCGATCAGGTCCGCGGTGGTGATCAGCTTCAACCCGTGGCGCGCGCAATACGGGATCAGATCCGGGACGCGGGCCATCGTTCCGTCCTCGTTCATGATCTCGCAGACGACGCCTGCGGGAATCAGGCCGGCAAGCCGGGCCAGGTCGACCGCCGCCTCCGTCTGGCCTGCACGGGCGAGCACGCCACCTTCGCGCGCGCGCAACGGGAAGACGTGGCCGGGCTGCACGAGATCTTCCGGCTTCGCGTCGGGATCGACTGCGACCTGGATCGTGCGCGAGCGATCCGGCGCCGAGATGCCGGTCGTCACTCCCTCGCGCGCCTCGACGGAGACGGTGAAAGCGGTGCCGTACGGCGTCTCGTTCCGCTCCGTCATCTGGCGGAGGCCGAGCGCGTCGCAGCGGTCCTCGGTGAGGCAGAGGCAGATGAGCCCGCGCGCCTCCTTCGTCATGAAGTTCACCGCTTCGGGCGTGGCGAACTGGGCCGCGATCGTCAGGTCACCCTCGTTCTCGCGGTCGGCCGCGTCGACGACCACGACGAACTTGCCCTGCCGGATGTCCTCGATCGCGTCCTCGACGGTCGCGAAGGCGCTCCTTTCCTCGACTTTCATTGCAAGGATGGTAGCCCCGGGAGGAGCCGCTCCACGTACTTGGCCAGGACGTCGGTCTCGAGGTTGACCTTGTCGCCGGGCGCCAGGCCGCCGAGCGTCGTCGCAGCGAGCGTGTGCTGCACGAGCGCGACCGCAAACCCGTCCGCGTCCAACTGCGCAACCGTCAGCGAGACGCCCTCGACGGTGATCGATCCCTTCTCGACGAGGTAGCGCAGGAGCTCGGGCTCGGCGTCGATCCAGACACGCTTGCCATCACCCTCCGGATCGACAGAGCGCACCGTCCCGACGCCGTCGACGTGTCCCTGGACGTAGTGGCCGCCGAGCGGGTCGCCCGCCCGCAGCGCGGGCTCGAGGTTCACCTGTGCGCCGAAGAGCTTCGCCCTGCTCAGGGTCTCGACCATCACGTCGAACGCCAGGGTGCCGTTCCGCGCGTCGGTGACCGTGAGGCAGACGCCGTCGACGGCAACCGAGTCTCCGACCTCCGCTTCGATCCTGCTCTCGACGATCAGGCGTCCTCCGTCGAAGGAAGCCACGCGCCCACGCTCCTGGACGATCCCGGTGAACATGCCGCAAAGGCTACTGGGCACGCAAAAGAAGCGGGCCCTTCCCGGACCCGCTTCTTTGCTGTTCTTGGCGGAGTGTCTAGGTGCTTGCGAGCCCCGTCGGGCCAGACCGGTGGCGGCGGCTCAGGACGAAAGCCGTCACCAGCATCAGCGCTGCGGCGAAGGCGACCAGGGCGCCGACGCCTGCGTCGCTCCAGTTGAAGCCGTCAGACGTCGCGGTCTGGGTCTGGATTACCGGCGCGGAGTAAGCGTCGTGCTTTGCGTTGCTCAGCGCGGCTCCCGCGGCGGTGATGCCGGGCCGATTCTGGTACTGGTTTGCCATTGCCATCCAGCGCTGCCCCTCGACCTGCAACTGGGAGACCGGCGACTGAACGGAGATCTCGGAAGCGACCGGCCGCTGTGCAACGGCCTGGGAGACCGGTGCGGGCGCGTTCACAAGCGCGGCGCCGGTCAGCTTGATCGCGGTGCCGCCCAGCTGTGAGCCCGGCGACTGAACGGAGATCTCGGAAGCGATCGGCTGGTTTGCAACGGGCGTGGACGCCGGCGCGGGGTTCCCGGGGAGGATGACCTTTGCCTGCGCGGTGGGTACCACGACTGCTGCAAACGCGAGACCGAGAGCGATCTTCTTGAGCCTGAAATGCTTGCGGATCATGGTGTTTCTCCCTTCCCCACTTAGCTCATCCGATGGCGCAACGATCGCTCCTCGCGGTAACGAGAGCCTCACGAGGGACCCACAGTCGCCCATCGCCGGGTAACGGTGTAATTTCACGCAGAGTCGCGATGGACTACCGCATCCTCGGGCCGATCGAGGCGCTCGACGGGGAGCGACAGCTCCCGCTCGGCGGCGCGAGGCAGCGCGCCGTGCTCGCCCTCCTGCTCCTGCACGGCAACGAGACGCTCACGCGGGACGTGATCGTCGACGAGCTCTGGGGCGAGGACGCTCCACCGACCGCCGCGAAGGTGCTCCAGAACTGCGTGTCGGCACTGCGCAAGGAACTGCCGGACGACACCATCCGGACGGTTGCCGGGGCCTACGGGCTCGCACTCGAGCCCGACGAGCTCGACCGCGACCGCTTCGAACGGTTGCTGGCGGAAGGCCGAGCCGCCCTCGAAACCGGAGACCACGGGGAAGCGTTGGACCAGTTCCGCCGGGCGCTCGCGCTGTGGCGAGGAGCACCGCTCTCCGACCTCTCGTACGAGCCCTTCGCCCAAGACGAGATCAAGCGACTCGAGGAGCTTCACGTCGCCGCACTGGAAGACAGGATCGAGTCAGAGCTCGCCCTCGGCCACCACGACGAGCTCGTGCCGGAGCTGGAGGGGCTCGTCTCGAGGCACCCGTTGCGGGAACGCCTGCGCGGCCAGCTCATGCTCGCGCTCTACCGCGCGGGCCGGCAGGCCGAGGCGCTCGAGGCGTATCGGGCCGCGCGTCGAACGCTCCTTGCGGAGCTCGGGATCGAGCCGGGACGGGCGTTGCGCGAGCTCGAGCATGCGATCCTCGCGCAGGTTCCGGCGCTCGACGTCGCACCGCGGCAGGCGCGGCCTGTCCTGCGCCCGGGCCGAGCGGCGGCGTCGCCCCTCGAAGGACGTGCGCAGGAGCTCGGCCTGCTCGAGGCCGGCCTCGACGATGCACTCGCCGGCCGTGGCCGGCTGTTCGTCGTCGTCGGCGACGCGGGCACGGGCAAGACCCGGCTCGCCGACGAGCTCGCGAGCAGCGCGAAGCACCGCGGCGCACGGATCCTCTGGGGCCGCGGCTGGGCCGGCGGCGGTGCTCCTCCCTACTGGCCGTGGACGCAGGCGCTGCGCGACGCGTTGCCGACCGCGAGCTCGGACGAGCCCGAAGGGCAGTTCCGCTTCTTCGAAGCGGTGACCCAGGCACTCCGCGAGCAAACCGCAGCGCAACCACTCCTGCTCGTACTGGACGACCTCCAGGCAGCGGACGAGGCGTCGATCCTGCTGCTCGAGTTCGTGGCGACCGAGCTCCCTGAGATGTCGGCGCTCGTCGTGGCGGTCGGGCGACCGGAGACGGCACGCCTGGACGAGCTCGAGCGCCACGCCACGCGGACCGTGCGGCTCTAGTACTCAGGGCTCGTGGACATACCCACTCAGCAAGACGTCGTCCCCGACCTGCTCGGCCTGCAAGCGCTTCAGCTCAACGGGTGCGGACAGCTCGGGCGCAAAGGACGGACCGTTCCCTGCGATCGTCGGCGCGACGAAGAGCAGAACCTTGTCGACGAGATCCGCGCGCAGAAACGACGCGGCAAGAGTAGGGCCGCCCTCGAGGAGGAGCGACTGCACTCCTTCCGCCCCAAGCGCCGCCAGCTCGTCCTCGAGCGCACCCGTGCGTAACTGCAACTCCGATGCGCTCGGGAGCGGCCCGGCGCCGAATGCAAGCCCCCGCGGCTGCCGGCTCGCCATCACGTCGCGCGCACTCAGTTGCGGGTCGTCCGCCCTCACCGTCCCCATCCCGACCGCAACGGCGTCGACCTGCGCACGCAGCTCGTGCACGCGCCGCCGCGACTCCTCGCCGCTGACCCAGCGCGTGCCCGGCACAGCGACCCGCCCGTCGAGCGTGAGCGCGAGCTTGAGGATGACGAACGGACGCCCGGCGGCGATCCACACGCGCCACGCCTCGTTCTGCGCGCGCGCCGCCGCCGAGTCCGCGTGCTCCGTCTCGACGCCGGCAGCACGCAGGACCTCCAGCCCGCCGCCCGCCTCGGGATTGGGGTCGAGCGAGCCTGCAACGACCTTCGCGACTCCGGCGGCGAGCACCGCATCCGTGCACGGCGGTGTCGAGCCGTGACTCTTGCACGGCTCCATCGTCACGAAGAGCGTCGCCCCTTTCGCGCGCTCGCCGGCCGCCTCGAGCGCGATCACCTCCGCGTGCGCCTCGCCCTTGCGCTGGTGCCAGCCCTCGCCGACCACCTCGCCGTCCCGGACGACGACCGCCCCCACGACCGGATTCGGCTGCGTCGTGCCGCGTCCGCGCTCCGCTAGCTCGAGCGCGCGTTCGAGCGGGCGTTCGAGATTCACGCGAGCTCTTGGAGGAGCCGGCGGTAGGCGCGCGGTAGATCTTCGCGGGCGAAGATCGACGTCCCGGCGACGAACAGGGTCGCGCCCGCGTCCCGCACCGCCTTGATGTTCTCCGGGCCGATGCCGCCATCGACCTGGACGTGCACATCGCGCGGCAGAACCGAGCGCAGGACGCGGATCCGGTCGAGCGCCTCGGGCATGAACTCCTGACCCGAGTACCCAGGTTCAATGCTCATGCAGAGGACGATGTCCACGTGCGACGTGATCGCCGCGTGCGCTGCGTACGCCGCGCTCGTCTCCGGCTTGAACGCTAGTCCAACCTGGAGGTCGTGCGTGCGCGCCGCGAGCACGACCGAGTTCAGATCGGGACAAGCCTCGTAGTGGACGGTGACGCTGTCACCGCCGGCTTTCTTGATCGCGGCGAAGTGCTTTTCGGGCGTCTCCGTCATCAGGTGACAGTCGACGAACGAGCCTGCTGCGTGGATGATCGGCGCGATCGACTGCAGGACGATCGGGCCCATCGTGATCGGCTCGATGAAGTGGCCGTCGCCGACATCGAAGTGGAAGACGCGCACGCCGGCGCGCAAGAGGATGTCGATCTGCTCGCCGAGGCGTGAGAAGTCGGCCGCGTAGAGCGACGGCTCGACCTCCACCGTCCTGACCCAATCGTTCCAGCTCATGTGGCGAGTCTAGGTTCTGAGGCGGGCTATGAAGAAGCCCGCGGTGCCGTGCAGGTGCGGTTGCGTGAGCAGGAACTCGGGGCGGCGCGGGTGGCGGAACTGCGGCCACTCCTCCCCGAGCGGCTCGATCGCGAGACCGGAGGCGTCGACGATCGCCTCGTTCTCCTCGGGGTTCAGCGTGCAGACCGAGTAGACGATCGTCCCGCCGGGCTGCACACGCTCAGCCGCCACTCGCAGGAGCTCTGCCTGGAGCTCCGGCAGCGGTCGCGAGCGCCAGCGCAGGTCGGGCCGAGCGGCGAGCACACCGAGGCCGGAGCACGGCGCATCCACCAAGACGCGGTCGAAGCCGGTGAGCTCCGCCGGGAGCTTCGTCGCGTCGGCGTTCACGACCGTGACGTTGTCCGCGCCAAGCAGCCTGCAGTTCTCCTCGAGCTCGCGGGCACGGCCCGGATGAAGCTCGACGGCGACCACGTCGCCCTCCAACTGGGTGGCCTTGCCACCGGGCGCAGCGCAGAGGTCGAGCGTCCGCTCCCCAGGCTGTGAGCCGACAACGACTCCGGCCAGCTGGGAGCCGCGGCTCTGTGGCCAGATCAAGCCCGTGCGCAGGGCGTCCTCGTCGATGCGTTCGACGTGCAGCGCATCCGGCAAGTCCGGATCGGGCCGGCCTTCGACCTGCCCCGGCTTCCGGCGGTTCAGGCGGACGACACGCTCGGGCGGCTCGTTCTGCGCGCGCATCAGGGCGAGCGCCCCTTCCGGGCCGAGCTCCTCCCACCACAGCTCGGCGACCCAGTCGGGATACGAGTGCTTGAGCGCGGCAGCGTGGGGATTGTCCTCCGGAAGGGCGGCGAGCAGAGGCGCGATGCCTTCGGAGAGCCTGCGCATGACCGCGTTCGTGAACGGCACCGCACGCTCGAGGCGTGCGGAGCGAACGAGCTCGACCGTCTCGTTCACCGCTGCGTGCAGCGGAACGTCGGTGTAGCCGAGTTGGTAGGCGCCGAGTCGCAACGCAGCGCGCACAGGCGGGTCGAGCTTACGCACCGGACGCTT
>WNGO01000995.1_pt1 | contig 17899 bp, 10 predicted proteins | sample 5400511 | NCBI WGS metagenome assembly WNGO01 (sample SAMN13153380, study PRJNA577476) | soil metagenome | isolation source: 20 cm soil or saprolite under Garry oak tree replicate 2 | place: USA:California | collected 2016-06-15 | reverse complement strand
CTTCGATGAACGGCGTGCGTATACCGGACGGCTTCGGCCTTATATACGGGCGAGTTTGCTTCTGTTCGGCGCCGGCCTGATCGTCGGCCTGATGGTCGTCTCCCATTTTCCTTTCCTCGCCGATCACTTTGAAGAGACCGTCGCGTCGTTTGTCAAGATATTTAGCGGCATGTCCCGGCTCAAACTAGCCGGAGCAATCTTTCTCAACAATGCTTTTAAAACCCTTTTAGCGATTTTGCTCGGCACGTTGCTCGGGATCATTCCCGGGATTTTTCTTTTCGCCAACGGCCTCGCGCTCGGCGTTGCCTGGTCACTTTCATCCTCCTCGCGCGGCCCGTGGCTCTCGCTGCTGAGCATTTTGCCTCATGGCATGATCGAGCTGCCCGCGGTATTTTTGGGCACCAGCATCGGCTTGATGATCGGCTTCCAAGCGTTCCAACGACTCTTCGGCAGATCCGAGACAAAGATTGGCGGTGAAGTTGTTCAAGGCCTGCGCTACTTTTGTACCGTGATCATGCCCTTATTGCTCGCTGCCGCATTTGTCGAAGCTTTCGTCACAGCCTCCCTGATCGCGCCGCGATAGACGAGGCACTTCACTCTGTCGGTAATGAACCAGCAGCTGAAATCTGACATCTCACATCTCCGACACAATTCACCTTGATACCGGTCTAAGCAGCGCAGCGCGCATCAGCAATCGTGTAATGCGGCCGAGGTCGGCGCTGGAATATTCCCGAGTCTCGTGCAAATTGCCCCACACCGGCGCCGGCCAACAGGGATCGCTGGCCTTTCGCCCGACGACATGCAAGTGCAGCTGCGGCACCACGTTGCCGATGCTGGCGAAGTTCACCTTGGAAAAGCCGAGGGTCGTTTTGAGGAATTCAGAAACCAGCGCCGCCTCTTTTATCGCAAGAGCTCGTTGCGCATCCGGCAGATCGAGCAAATCCGCGGCGTCCGTTTCGGGCACTAATATAAACCACGGGACCGAAGCATTCTTGTGCAACAGCACATGGCAGAGATCGAACCGACCGATGGCATGACAATCGGCGACGAGTTGCGGATGGAGCTGAAACTCAGTCACGTCACGATCTTGCTTGCTCCGCTTTTCCAGAACAGTCACCCGGCGTCGTGCGCGCAGCGAAACCCGACGTTGTCCGAACGATTCGCCGGACTCGCGTACATGCGTTTGGTCGCGGTGATCCGAACCGGCGGATCATACCAACCGCCGCCGCGCATTACTTTTCCCGCGCCGCTATCCGGCCCTTTCGGGTTGCGTACTTCGTTGGACGGAAAGGATTCCGCGAACCAATCCGCCACCCACTCCCAGACATTGCCAGCAAGATCGTTAATACCGAACGGACTCATTCCCTTGGAATAAGATCCCACACGAGCGACTCCATCTTTGTAGACGGGATTGTCGTAGGGCTGGGCGAATCTAGCTCGCTCGGGGGTCGGCTCATCGTTGCCCCAAGGATACTTGCGCTCGTCAGCGCCGCGCGCCGCTTTTTCCCACTCCGCTTCAGTTGGCAAGCGCTTGCCGGCCCATCGGCAGTAGCTGTTGGCGTCCTGCCAATCGACGCCCACCACCGGCAGCTCGGCGTCGTTCCGGAGATTTATTGTGTCCCATTCGTCCGGCGCTCTCACGTTGCCGGTTGCCTTCATAAAAGTCGCATAGCGCCCCACCGTCACTTCATATCGATCCATGTAAAACGCGTCCAGAAAAATTTCCCGGCGCGGCGACTCCTCATCATCCCCCATGATAAATACGCCGGCCGGAATCAGCACCGCCGGCGCACCGTCTTTGCCGATGACGTCCGTTCGCGAGCGCGCTTTCAAGCCATAGAATGATCCGACCGAGATTATGACAATCGCGGCGGTTGCTGCCGCCGCGTACTTCAATCGGCGCCATCTCCATTCGGCGGCAATGCGGTGCACTTCGGCGGCGACGGCACCGGGCAAACTGCCGTCGGTCTCCAGAAAAGTTACCGCCTTGATCACCGCCGGCAGTTGTTCGACCGCCACTTTGTGAAGCATCACCGGCAAGAGCTTGATGCCGGATTTATCCGCGATGTCCAATTCGGTCAGCGTGTAACTGCCGTCGTCGAGCGCATTGGCGCTGATCAGAAACAAAAACAGGTGAGATTTCTCGATCGCGGCTCGGATACGGTTGTGATATTCGTCTCCCGGCGGCAGATCGGCGCGGTCGAAAAATACTGCGTGTCCCTGATCGCGCAGCGCCAGATAAATATTTTTCGCCGGTTCACTGTCTTGGGACGCGTAACTTAGAAAAATTCTCATGGCGAACGGGAATATTGCGCCGTCGACGCTGGCGCGCGGCGAGATCGCGTGGTTGAGTCAATAGGAAGCAAATTAAATTCGTTAGGCAGCTGCGGTTCGACTTGCAGAGCCGGCGCCGTGACACTTAGACTCACACCCCTCGCGCCACGACGCCGACGCTTTTACTGAACCATCGCCGTTTGCTGTCCCGGACGAAGCAGCAATTTCTGCACGCGCCAGTTCAAGACTTCGGCGACGTAGAGCTCGTTTTCCGACGGGCAAGCCATTTCGTGAATCCAGCCGAATTGCTTCAGTTGCTTGCCGGCTTCGCCGAGCACGCCGAGAATTTTGCCGTCGAGAGTCAATTTATAGATTCGCCCGGGATACGCGTCCGCGCTATACAAAACTTGCCGCGGTCCCGGCGTGATGCAGATCGCCCAGGGCGCCCCGGGCGCCTGCGTGCCTTTGGCATCCTCCGGCGGCTTGTTGCCGATGGCGGCGCGGGCAGTGTTGCGGTCGAACGGCACGTCGATTTTAATCTCGCGGAGAAACTTGCCGTCGCCGTCGAATACCTGGATTCTACCGTTGCTCCGATCGCCGACGTAAACGTTGCCTTGCGCATCGGCAGCAATCGTGTGAGGCAGGTTAAACTCGCCGGGCTTTTCGCCACGCTCGCCCCAGGACTTGAGCCAGTTGCCGTTTTTATCGACTTTGGCAATGCGCGAGTTGACATAGCCGTCACTGATGTAAGCGTTTCCCGCCGGATCCCACGTGACATCCGTCGGCTGACGAAAACGGCCGTCTTCATGTTTGGGCGGCGGGCCCGTGCGTTTGTGCGGCGCGGCTTCATCGGACGCTTCCTGCTTGCGGCCGAAAACCATATCGACCCGGCCGTCGGGCGTAAACTTCACCACCATGTCCGATCCTTTGTCGGTCGCCCAGATGTTGTCCTGTTTATCGATCCTGACCGTATGCGCGAATGCCCAGGCGTAAAGATTCTTGCCGATCTCACGCAGATAACGGCCGTCGGGCGCAAACTCCAAAAGTTGCGCCGCTGCCGCACCGAACGCCGGACCGTTGGTGTTGCCGCGCGAGAATACGAACACGTGTTTTTTCGAGTTGACCGCGACGCCGGCCGCTTCACCAAAATACATATTCGGCGGCAGCCGCACGGCGTTAGGCACCGACTCGTACTGAATCACCGGCACCGACTGAGCGTTAACCGCTGATGCAAACAGCAAGACTGCAAGCAATAATCCGTATTTCATAGGCACCTCCAAAATAAATTTACACCATTGGCAAGGCCGTGATGGGGGTTGCTTTAACGCGAACTGGCATTCTTGGCAAGGAAATTTTGCTATGTTACAAAAAGGATGACCGATTGTTACAGAATTTTACGGTCGTTTCCGTTCGTCGGGCACGGCGCTGCCCCAAAGCTCTTTCATGAAACCACTTTTGTCGAGGTTGTCGACAAAGGTATTATCGAAAATCTCATTCGCCTTTTTTCTGATGACCGCGCCGTCCTCGCGCGCGAGATCTAAATTCTCGGCAACCATTTTGGCCGGCACGATCATACGCCGGTTGATCAGATTCTTCGCGTAGGCTTCGTACGCGGACCGCAGCGTGTCGGCGTCCTTGATGCGCAAGACTTTACCCACCGAAGCCATCGCCTGCTCTGGATTTTTCTCCACGAAATAAACCGACTCGGCGAGCGCCGCCACGGCTTTCTGCACGATTGCCGGCCGCTCTTTCAAAGTTCTGGAGTTTGTGAATAAGGAGCTGTAGATGAACGGCAAACCAAGATCGTTGAGATTATAGATGACGTTAAAACCGTCTTTTTTTCCGCGCGCATCGAGCGGCGGCTGGATCAGTGTGGCTTGAAAGACATCTTGCACGAGCGCCGCATAGCGCTCCATGGGCGTGCCGCCGACCGTCGCCAATGTCACGTCCTTTTCACTGAGATTGTGTTTTTTGAGAAACTCCTTTGCCAGCCGATAGGGAAAGTCTCCCGGCCGGGTGACGCCGATGGTTTTGCCTTTCAAGTCCGCCGGTCGCTTGATGTCCTTTCTTGCCAAAACGACGTAAGGCAATCCGATGAGCGGCGACGCGACCAGTTTCCCGTCCCCGCCCGCGCCGATGCGCACGATATTCGCGTCAGCGTTACAGTACAGAAAATTGATCTCATCCGACGCCAACGCCGCCATCGCCACGCTGCCGCCGCGCACGACGACATTTTCGGCGCTGATGCCATATTTTTCGAAGAGCCGATGATCGAGCGCGGTATAAAGATGGATAAAGCCGCCCGTGACGGCGCAGGTGCCGATGCGGACTTTAACTACCGGCTCGCCGGGCTTGGCGAGATACGGATTAGCCTGGGCGCGACCACCGCTCGCCACGCCGAGCGCCAAGGTGAAGAGCGCGCCGACTCCGATCCTTTTAGGATAAATGAGAAAGCGTGTCATGGCTTGTCTCCGGCGGCCGATTCGCTCCCGCACTCATGTGCGGCCTTTTCATCGCCTCGCATTAATCCCCTGCGGCTTGCGGTGGTGCAATGACAAAATACTTGACTCCGTCCGCCGTTGAGGCTTATTGCCGTCACTTTGAAATATGGCACTGGACATCGCTCATGTCAGGAGGCATTTTCCCTCCAGCGTAAATTAGCCTATAGTACACATCCATAGGGTGAATCTATGGAGAACAACCGGGAGTTTTTCAACCTCTATAATCATGGGTTTATTCGCGTCGCCGTCGGCGTGCCCGAAGTCCGCGTAGCCGATCCCGTTTTCAACGGCGCGCGCACCATCGAGCTCATGGAGCAGGCCGAGCGCGAGCGCGCCGTCCTCGTGCTTTTTCCCGAATTGGGTCTTTCGGCTTATTCATGCGACGACCTGTTTCACCAACAGGCGCTGCTCGATACTTCGTTGGCTGCGCTGCAAACCGTCCTGAAGGCATCGGAAAATCTCGGCGTCATCGCCGTCGTCGGCTTACCGCTGCAGGTCGATCATTTGTTGTTCAACTGCGGCGTGGCGCTCCAGCGTGGAAAAATTCTCGGCATCGTGCCGAAAACCTACTTGCCCAACTATCGCGAGTTCTACGAAAGCCGGCAATTCGCGCCGGCGGCGGCGGCGCATAGCCCCGTCATCGACGTGCTTGGCCAGCGCGATATTCCTTTCGGCGAAGAGCTTCTTTTTCAGTCCGAGAAAGATCGCGCCTTCACTTTTTTCGTGGAGATCTGCGAAGACCTCTGGGTGCCGATCCCGCCGTCGTGCAAGGCGGCGCTTGCCGGCGCCACGGTGATCCTCAATCTCTCTGCCTCGAACATCACCATCGGCAAGACGGAATATCGCCACAGCTTGGTCGCCAATCAATCGGCGCGCTGCTTGGCCGGCTATCTGTATACGGCCGCCGGCACCGGCGAATCGACCACGGATCTTGCATGGGACGGCCATGCGATGATCTACGAAAACGGCGTCTTGCTCGCTGAGTCGGAGAGATTTCGCTATGAGTCGCACCACATCGTCGCGGAGATCGATCTCGACCGGCTGAGCCAGGAACGCATGCGCCAGAACAGCTTTGGCCAAAGCATGCAGCGGCACAGCGATGAATTGCGCCAATTCCGCCGGGTCAACTTCGACCTCGATCCGCCGAACAGCGGCCGGCTCCTGTGCCACCGGCCAATCGACCGATTTCCCTACGTGTCGGCAGATCCCGAGCTACGCAATCGCCGCTGTTACGAAGCCTACAACATCCAAGTTCAAGGATTGGTGAAAAGGCTGCAGAGCGCCAAGATATCAAAAGTCGTCATCGGTATCTCCGGCGGTCTCGATTCAACCCAGGCGCTCATCGTCGCGGCTCGCGCCATGGACGTGCTCAAGTTACCGCGCGCCAATATCCTCGCGTATACGATGCCCGGCTTTGCCACCACTCAGCGCACCGCCGCCAACGCCCGAGCGCTGATGGAAGCCATAGGATGCTCGGCGCACGAGCTCGACATCCGGCCGAGCTGTGATCAGATGCTCCGGGATATCGATCATCCCCACGCCCACGGCGAACCGGTTTACGATCTCACTTTTGAAAATGTCCAAGCCGGAGAACGGACGAGTCACCTTTTTCGCCTTGCCAATCTCCACCAGGCTCTAGTGCTGGGAACCGGTGATTTGAGCGAGCTCGCTCTCGGTTGGTGCACCTATGGCGTGGGCGATCACATGTCTCACTACGGCATCAACGCCAGCGTTCCCAAGACGCTGATTCAGTTTCTGATCCGCTGGGTCGCGGATACAAACCAACTGGGCGCGCCAACGAGCGTCGTTCTCCGTTCCATACTTGCGACCGACTTTAGCCCGGAGCTCATTCCGGGCGATCCCGCTACCGATCAACCGGCGCAAAGAACTGAGGACGTCGTCGGCCCCTACGAGCTTCAGGATTTTACGCTCTATTATACCCTCCGATTCGGCTTTCTGCCTTCCAAGATCGCGTTTCTCGCGTACTGCTCTTGGCGCGACCGCGCTTCTGGGCGATGGCCGGACATCCCGAAGGAAAAACGCCAACAGTACACGATCAGCCAAATCAAGCATTGGTTGTCCGGTTTCGCCTGGCGGTTTTTCCAGATGAGCCAGTTCAAACGCACTTGCATCCCCAACGCGCCCAAGGTCGGCTCGGGCGGCTCCCTATCACCACGCGGCGACTACCGGGCACCCAGCGACAGCGAGGCGACGCTCTGGCTCGCCGAAATCACCAAGATTCCCGACCGCGATGGTGAGACGTAAAGTCTGGCACGTTGAAAAAATTTTGAATGACAATGATGGCGATTCGCCCACGGAAATCGCGCGAAAAGTCCGATTGCGGTGAATGAAGAAGGTTGGCTTTCGCGTGAGGATTTGATGTCTCTGTTGGCGATGGATGAAATTCCTCGCTCCTTCGATCGGAATCAAAACGGACCTGGATGCCGGTTTTCACCGGCATGACGGAAATTAGAGTCAACTTCCAGTCGACTACGCCAGAACCCTGCTTGGAGCCGACGGCCGTTCAGTTTTTCGTTTACTTGGGCGGCGAAGCTCGAAGTACGTGTCGCAACTCTTCGGTCAGTTGCTCGCTCAGTTCTGGGCGGCCATGAAACGCCGCCGGCGTATTTTGAAACAGCGCAATCGACCATTGAGCGTCTTTGTGGGTAACGACCAGGGACTGAATCGCATTGACCGCAGGATTGATGTCGGATTGGCGCGCTGTTTTCTCAGCATACCCCGCTTGAATGACAACTCAAGTTCAGACCGTTAGCTTGAATTTCCGCCGGGTATAGCAGGAAGAATCTTGACGGTTGGCGACCGGCGTAATTTATTTACGTCCGAGTATTAGTCGCTGCAACGCCTGCACCCGCGGCAAGACAAACCACAGCGTCGCGAATACAGCGAATAAGCCAGTTGCCAGCAGCCCGCTCGGCGCGCCGCCGAGAATCACCTTGACGATCAGATAGAAATCGCCATGATAATTGCCACGGCGAGGCAATGAGACCGATGGCGAGCAGATGCAGACGCTGGTCAAAAGCCGTGAGCTTTTGATCGAAGCCGGGATTGAATACCACGATTAGCTGAAACCCGAGCAACGCCTGAATGCCCGGCAGCACCATGCGGCATTCATCGAGGACAAACTCCACCGCTTTGGACAACGGCAGCTTTTCCTTTTCTACGTCTTGGGATTGTGCTTGATCCGCCATGCAAATGCCGCCGCGGGCGACTGCCTACGATGAGAATAGGCGCCGATGGCGCAAACTTACGAGCGGATCATACGCAAGACGACGTCTGTCATCCGCTACGCTTGATCCGCGTCGTGATACACCTTGGGAAATTTAACTAATGTGATCATCGACTCGAGGCTTTTCAGCGAAACCTGTTTATGTTTCCACTCGGCATCGACCTGGAACTCCAGCGGGAGGTCTTTGACATCTTGCTGGAGTACAAACGCAAACACCTGCAGCTTCTTGTTCTTGACCGCGCACACGACCTTCCAGAAACGCGACGGCAGCTTGACGTCTTCGGTGCCTGAAAACACCTTGTCGTTGGTCGCCAAGATCGGCGCGGCGAAGATGCACAATCGCTCGGTGTCAGCCTGTGCGCCGATGAAGTTTTCCAAGCCTCCCCAAATACCGGGTGCCCGGTTAAACCCGGAGCGCTGCGGCGAGCAATTGGTGACGTGGAATGTGTCGCCGTTGCCCCGTTGCACTTGCGCGTAGCTCGTGCCGAAACAGACGTCTTCCCGACGCACGATATGCCCTTTGTCGAACGCGCCTTTGTCGCGATTGTAGAACGCGTCCGGGATTTGAAACTTCGCGTCCACGCGGGGATCGAGCACCCATTTTTCTTGCTGATCTTTGTTTAGCCCAGTAAGGCCGTCGCGCGTGTAATTTTTGCCGGCTTCGGGGCGCTTTGCTTTTGCGCTGCTGTCAACATTCGACGCGGTGAATATGGCAAGTTTCCGCTCTCTGTGTAACACGATGCTGAAATGTTCATAGGGAATCACGTTGCGGCCGTTTTTCATCGACGCGATAAGTGTTTCGTTAACGACGCTCGGCAAGGGCGTTGATATTCCCAGAAATTTCTCGTCGAAACCGGTGCGTGATGAATAGTCGGTGTCGATGATCGGTTCCTTGAGCGCTTCCGCTTCGTCGCTGGTTTGTCCCGGCGTCAACTGAGCGCCGCTTGCGGCCAGCGGCAGCGCGAGGTTGCCGCCCGTCACGCTGTCGTTAAGTTCCAACACCAACGTGCCGAGAACGACTTTATTGCCAGCGTTCGCGCGGAAGCCACTGGAGATCATGAAATTTCCTCCGGTTGGTTGATTTTGCTGATATGCGTTGGATAGAACATCGCCACCTTGCATCGCCGTTTTCAGCTCCGCCAAGTAGCCGTTGTTTTCGCTGACTTCCGCCACGATGCAAGCGCAAATGCGGCTCACGCGAATGCCGGCATTGGCGATCCAGTCCACTTCGGAGTCATCCACGTCAGTCAGGCTGCTCACTTTTTTCCCGTTTTTAAGAATATAGTTTTTTTGTTCGTCCTGGCGCGCCACGCCGGAGTGATGCAGCGCGACGACTTGGAAACTGTCGTTCAGCACCGGCGCGCCGCTCGATCCCTGGGCTGTGTCGCTCATGTACCAAATCACGTCGGGATCTTGGTCTTCGACGCATTGGTTCTCGCGGATGGCAAATTGCCGCCGTGCGCCGCCCGGATGTTGAACGATGGTCATCCATTCTTTGATCAACCCCTTGCCGCTTTCCGCGATCAGGCGATGATAACCAAAGGCACCGAGCGTCATCCGCCGATCGATCGAGTTCGGCTCGACGGCAACGATGGCGAAATCCAGATCTTCGTTATTGAAAAAGAACTGATCCGGCCGAAGAACGAATTGATACGACGGCTCGGGCCGACCGGCGATGTCGAAGCGATAGTTGAATTCCGCGATCGACGGCTCGGCTTCTTCCGCCGAGCCGAACACATGCTCATTGGTCAGCAGCAATCGCGGCGAGATCATAAAACCCGTGGCGCAACCGCGCTCGTGGCCCGAGGGCGCGCGGATACTGATTCGGCAAACGGGACGAGCCGCGACCAGAGCACGCTCGAGATAGAACTCGTCCACCAGGTCATCGGTGCCCATCAGCCTTTCGAGCTCGGTATCGGTGGGACGCGCGCCGCCGAGACTGAGAAACGCCGCTCGGCGAGCCAGCGCGGCGGGCTGCACGTCGCGCGGACGATCCTTCGCGTAGTCAAGCACGTTGCGAGTGAGAATACCTGCGGGAAGCCTGCTGGCTCGCTGAACCCCGGCAGCAATCACTTTGTTAGGAAGATTCATCGTCGTTATTCTAGTTGATCCGGTCCCGCCGCTTTTGACTCATCGGGCACGGAAGGCTCAAATGATTATGCTTTATCGATCACAATGTCACCGTACGTACTCTCGACGATGGCGCGCAATTCAGACTGCTCCGCCGCGGCAACTTTGAACTTGTCGACGGTTTGCTGAAAGTCATCCATAAATGCGATCCATTCTTGCGGCGTGATATTGAGATGGCGATGAGAGTCGGCCATCGAGCGTCCGGTATATTTCTGCGGGCCGCCGGTTGCCCAGCAAACCATCTCCGTCACGAGATACTTAAAGCCCGCCGGCGGTACCTTGTGGTGCGCTTCATCGACCGCCGGGTTGGCGTTCAGACGCGCGTCCGCCATAACGCGGTCGACAAAGTCATCGACGACAGTCGCTATACTGTAGACGCCGCCCAGGCGCTCATAAAGAGTAGGTTGAGTTTCTTGCGTTGACATAGCTTTGCTCCTTTATACTGTGCTGGAGTTCTTGCCAATAAAAACCTCTAGCAGGCCGCTGAAAAACCCTCTCGGAGTCCTTCGACCGCGCTCAGGACGAACGGAGGGATTTTGATATCGTTGAGGATTTTCCGTTCATGGTGAGGCTCTCGAACCATTCCGAATCTTTTTTCAGCAACCTGCTAGAGAAACTTGGTCGCAATGATCCGTGTCCCTGGAATTCAGGGAGAAGGTTTCAAGAAATGTTGCATGCTTGGTGGCCTGTATGACGGCTCAGAGCGGCATTGTTTCTTTTAGAGAGTAACCGATAACGCACGAGGGCTGTGAAATAGCGCAGCCGTCGTGTCGTAATCGATCCGTCTAATGCTTATGGCCTCGTGCCTATTGTGGTTTTTTTCCTTCCGGGTTCCTAATGGCTTTTCACAATTTCGGTGCTCTGTAGGGCGCGTCGATGTGATCCATGCTGAGCAGCGTAATTATGTCTCACGCGAGTCAGCGACGAAGGATAATGTTATGAGGATTGACTAACGAATTAATTTCGCCGGCGAGTTTCTCGGAGTCCAATATGCTCTCAGTGCGTGAAAACGACTCGGCGCACTGCGCTGGCTCTTTATGTCAGCGCTAGTTGTACGGATTCGGGCTCAAAGAAACGCGACGCATGAGCGGCGTCCAGCGCGGGAGAGAAAAGAAAACCTTGCCCAAATTCACATCCGAGATCTTTCAGAATGTTGAGCTGATTGGATACTTCGACACCTTCGGCAACGACCTGCATGCCGAGAATTTGTGCCAGAGCGACGATCGTGCGGACGATTTCATAGGGACGTTTTTTGCCGTGGTCGTTGCTTGCGTTGATTGCCAGTCGCCGCACGAAGGAACGATCGATCTTTAAGACATCGATCGGAAACCGGTGCAGATAATTGAGCGACGAAAAACCCTTGCCGAAGTCATCCAGACAAAGCTTAATCTTCCGCTTTTTGATCTGCGCTAAAGTGTGCGCCGCGACGCGGGTGTTTTCCACCAGGGCGCTTTCAGTAATTTCCAGGCGCAGATACTGCGGCTCCAGTCCGGTTTCGTGAAGGATTTCGTCGAGTTCGTCGATCAGACTGCCGTGGGAGACCTGCTTGCTCGACACGTTGACGCTAATGAAACAGCTATCCTGTAACGGAAAGCGTTCGCGCCAATCGCGCATCTGCACACAGGCTTGCTTAAACACCGATCGGCTCAGTTGGCCGACCATTCCGGTTTCTTCGGCAAGCGGGATAAACTGCGCTGGAGAAATCGTGCCGCGTCCGTTGTGGTGCCAGCGCGCCAAAGCTTCAAAGCCCGCGAGCTTGCCCGTCTCTAGTGAAATGATCGGCTGGTAGTGGAGTTGAATATCCTTTCGTTCGATGGCGCGCTTCATGTCGATCTCCAAGCGCATCCTGTCCAGCGCGCGGGCATGCATCCTGGCATCGAAAATCTGATAGCCCGAGCGCCGCGTCTTGGCTTGGTACATGGCCATGTCCGCGTCTCGCAGCAAGTCTTCGGGGCTTTCTTCACCAGTAAGGCTCAGCGCAATACCGATGCTCGCCGTGATCGATACTTCGTTGTCGTCTAACATCAAGGGATCGGCGAGGCGTTCCAGCGCCCGTTCGGCCACGCGCACTGCGTCCTCGGGACCGCGCACCTGCTCGAGCAGAAGGGCGAATTCGTCGCCGCCGAGCCGGGCCACGGTGTCCTCCTCCCGAGTGCATTCGACCAGACGGTGCGCCATTTCGATCAACAATTTGTCGCCGGCGCTGTGTCCCAAGCTGTCGTTGATCACTTTGAACCTGTCCAGGTCTAAAAACAGCAAGGCGAAAGGATGATGGCCGTGCCGTTTGGCCGCGGCGTTGAGCCGAAGCAGATTGTCGAGAAACAAAGTGCGATTGGGAAGGCCGGTCAGGCCATCGTGAAAGGCGCTGCGCTTGAGCTCGGCTTCAACTCGTTTGCGTTCGGTGATGTCGACCATGGAAACCAGGAAGCCGGTACCGGCCGGTGTATGGATCGGGGTTACGCCGATTTCTAGCGGAAGCTCGGTCGCGTCTTTGCGCAGACCATAGAACTCTTGCGCGCGCCCCATCCATTTGATCTGCGATGTCACCAGGGAAGTCTCTTTGTGGCTCGGAACTATACTGCGAAATCTTTCGGGCAACAGAAATTCAAACGGGCGCCCCAATAACTCCTCGCGACCGAACCCGAACAACTGCTCTACGTGCGGGTTTAAAAACGCGATGCGCCCGTCTTGATTCAAAATCACGATGCCGTTCGGCGCTGACTCCACCGCGACTCGAAATTGTTCCTGCGCCCAAGTGCGCTCGTTGATTTCCATCTGGAGCGCGTCGAACAGTCGAGCGACCTCTTCGCTCCCTTCGCGCACCTGAATCTCCAACTCGTCATGGGCCCGTTGCAAAGTCTCGCGGATCTGCATGTCTCCGGTAATGTCGCGCAGAAAACACGTGAACAGGACATCACTTTTGGTGCGGAGCTCGCTGAAGGTGACTTGGACGGGCAGGATTTTGCCATTCTCCCACTTGGCTATCGCCGTCTGGGAATGCCCCGCGGAAATAGCTAATTGTTGCCCGTTGGGCCCGGTAATAAATTCCTCAAGTTTGCCGCGAAGGATTTTCTCGGCCCTGTAGCCTAGCAGGTCTTCGGCGGCCGGATTGACCGACTCGATACGCCGGGCTTTGTCGATCGTCAAAATGCCAATCGGTGCGCCCGCCAGAAGGGATTGATTTCGAATCTGGCTTTCCAAAAGCAAAATGACTCGCTGATAAAAGGTGTCGTCAGTTTTGTTCTTGTCTGAAACGTTGCGTACCAGCATCCAGATCCGCTGGGCCTTTCCATGCTTGTCGGTTTGCAGCCACTTTTTGATGGCCACGGGAAAAACCGTTCCATCTTTTCTCAATAACTCGATCTCGTATTCGTCAGCAATTCCGTGCTCGATGACTTCCTTCCGGGTGGACTCTTCTTTGGCATGCCATTCTGTCGATACGAGACTTACAAACGGGCGTTCCTTGAAGTCTTCCTCATCGCCGAGCAAGAGGCGGGCGAGCGCCGGATTGCAGTCGATGATGTGTCCGGCAAGATCAGTTTCGACGATGCTGAGGGTTGCGGAATCAAAAAGTGACTGATAGTGGGACGGTCTGGCAACGACTCCGTTTTTGCTGGGGTTCCGTGAGGCGACTAAACCGGTCGAGAGTAGCTTGCTCCCGCCTTTCGCTTTTTTCATTCACCACCTATTTCCACATGAATTTGATAGCGCGTCTGGGAAGAAGCGTTTTATTCATGAGATCGTTCCTTGTGTGCGCCGTCGAGCGTTGGTTGGTGAGCATGTTTCAGATGGAGCGTCGTCACAGATTCGTTATGCGAGAAGCCCGTAAGACGCGCCGGATCAAATGATCAATTTTGTCAGGGCCCTGAACTACCAGTCGAATCTTGGACAGGAGTCAACTTTGACAAAATCGCTATTTCCGGTCAGATTAACGAACTTCTTGTCACGCAAATTGGATTAACAGAACACCTGTCCAACAAATCCCCACGCTTCAGGTATCAAATAGCAACCCTGGTGCCAGTACGGTAGGACAGGTGACAGTGGACGGTAACCGTCGAGGCGGAAAATTGACTGTGGCTATGTGTTGCAGGAAAAGATGGAACGCGGCTGAAAAAGTTTAGAAAGCCTTCTCGGCGGCATGATTCCTTTTGTATAGTAAATAGGCTGTGCGACGCCGCCTTTTCGGTTTTTCCCGTGTCAGTGCCTATGGCGATTTTTGCCGCTCGGCTTTTCTTATGACAGCCCACAATTTCGGTGCCGTGTACGGCATGTCGATGTGGTCGATTCCCAGCGGCGCGAGCGCGTCCATGACGGCATTGGCCACCGACGGCGGTGCGCCGTTGGTGCCGCACTCGCCGACGCCTTTAACGCCCAGCGGATTGAACGGATTCGGCGTGATCGTTTCGCCGAGGACCATCGGCGGCATGTCGGCGGCGCGCATGATCGCGTAATTCATGAACGTGCCGGTTCGCACTTGACCGTCGTCGCCGTAGAGCATCTGCTCGCGTTGCGCTTCGCCGAGGCCTTGCGCGACGCCGCCGTGAATCTGGCCTTCGACAATCATCGGGTTAATAACGACGCCGCAGTCATCGACAAGAACCAACTTTTCGATGGTCAATTTGCCCGTATCGCGATCTATACTGACAAACGCGACGTGAGTGCCGAAACCCCAGGCTTCCCGCTTCGGATCGAAAAACGCGGTTTCCTGCAGGCCGATTTCCATGCCTTTGGGAACTCGACCGCCGTAGGCGGCTGTGGCGATCTGGCGCCAGGTGATCTTTTTGTCGGGAACGCCCTTGACGGCGAAGCCGCCGTCGGTTTGCGTCATGTCTTCGGGCGCCGCTTCGACGAGATGGGCCGCGATGCGTTTGCCTTTCTCGATCACCCGCTCGGCCGCGACTGCGAGCGCACCGCCGCCGACAACGGCGCTGCGGCTGCCAAACGTGCCGGTGCCTTGCTGGCTGACATGCGTGTCCCCGTGGAGGATCGTCACATGCTCCATGGACGTCTGCATTAGCTCAGCGGCGATTTGCGCCCATGAAGTTTCATGGCCTTGACCATGTGAGCTCGAGCCGGTGAGTACGGTGATCTCGCCTGTGCGCTCGACGCGCACGGTACCGCTCTCGAAGCCGGCGCCGCCGCTGGGCTCGACGAAAGTGGAAAAGCCGACGCCGACCAACTCGCCGCGCTGGCGCCGTTCATCGCACTGGCGCAGCAGATCGTCATAGTTGGACATCTTCAGCGCTTCGCGCAGTGGCTTTTCGTAATCGCCGGAATCGTACTCCACGCCGGTGCCGGTGGTGTAGGGGAATTGGTCGGGCTGAATGAAATTTTTCCGGCGGATTTCCAAACGATCCATACCCAAAACCGCTGCGGCTTTGTCGAGCAACCGCTCGATGTTCAATACCGACTCCGGCCGGCCCGCGCCGCGATAGGGGCCCGTCGGGCAAGTGTTGGTGAATACTGAGACAATCTCGACCCGGCAGTCTTTGATCTGATAGCTGCCGCACGCCATGCCGAGCATGCGCTGCGGCGGTCCCGCCGTGCTCGAATGGAGATAGGCGCCGAGGTTAGCGACGACTTGGACTTTTAAGCCCAAAATTTTGCCGTCCTTTCGAAGCGCCATTTCGGAAGTCATCGCCTGATCGCGGCCTTGAATCGTCGTGATGAAGTCTTCGCTGCGTGTCGCGACCCATTTGATCGGTTTGCGTAATTTGAGTGCGAGATAGCAGGCGACAATATCTTCCCGGTAAACCGGTCCTTTGCTGCCGAAGCCACCGCCGACGTCGGGGGCGATCAAATGAATTTTATGCTCGGGAAAACCGAGCACGTTGGCGATCTCGGCGCGGGCGCGATGCGGCCCCTGGGTGGAAAGCCAGACGCTTAGGTTTTTGCCAAACGGATCCGGGCTGGCGACGATACCGCGGGGTTCCATGGCCAACGCCACCTGGCGTGGGCTGGCGATGTGCATAGTGAAAACATGATCTGCATCGGCAAACGCTTTATCGATGTCGCCGCCATTTTTCGTCATCGTGTAGCAGACGTTGCTGTCGATCTCTTCGCGCGCAAGCGGCGCGCCTGGTTTGAGCGCCTCTTCCGCGTTCGAAACGCTAGGCAACGCTTCATATTCGACCTCAACAGCCTCGGCCGCGTCCTCGGCTTGCGCTCGCGTGGTCGCCACCACCGCCGCGACGGGAACACCGGCGCAGTGCACGGCGCCGCGGGCGAGCACCGGGTGTGGCGGAATCTTCATGTTCGGCAGCATCTGGGACGACGTGAGATTGAGCTTTTCGCTGATGTCGTTGCCCGTGATCACGGTTGCGACGCCGGGCAGGGTTTTAGCCTTGCTGGTGTCGATGGAGAGAATTTTCGCGTGCGGATAGGGACTGCGCTGAAATGCCAAATGCAGCATGCCGGGAAGGTTGATGTCATCGACATAGCAACCCTTGCCGGTGATAAGCGGCGGGTCTTCGACCCGTTTCAGCGATGCACCGATGAGTCCATTCGATGTGTGTTCGGTTGTCATGATTAACCTCTCACCGTGATCGTGTTCGTGGTTCGTGCTCGTTTTCCGAACACGTGTCACGAACACGATCACGGTTCTTAGCTTTTTGCTCGTTCCACCGCCGCTTCGATCGCCATGCGTGCATAGACCGTCGCCACGTGAAGTTTGTATTCGGCGCTAGCGTAGGAATCTTCCACCGGGTCCGTTTCTTCCGCTGCTTTCGCTGCAGCTGAAGCGACGATCTGCGGCGTCAACGGTTTGCCCTGCAATTCGATCTCTGTGGCAATCGCACGGATCGGACCGCTACCCAATCCGCCGATCGCGACGCGCGCGCCAGTGCAACTCCCGGAGGCTTGTCTCGTGAGCAGTGCGCCGGCGCTCACCACGACGTAGCCCGAGGCGGGATGCGGTAATTTCGCATAGGCAGTGCCGGTTCCTGAAGACGGAATCGGAACGCGGATCTCAGTTAGAATTTCATTCGGACTCATCGCCGTGGTGTAAAAATCTGTGAAAAAATCATCGGCTGCGATCGTGCGATTGCCAGTGGACGATTGGACGACAAACGACGCATTGAGCGCCGTCAAGATCACCGGAAAATCCGCCGCCGGATCGGCGTGAGCGATACTGCCGCCGATGGTGCCGCGATTACGCACCTGCAGATCGCCGATCACCGACGCCGCATCGGCCAAACCGCAAACATGCTTGCGCACAAGTTCTGAGGCAGCCACATCAGCGTGAACCGTGAGTGCACCGATGACGAGATGATTTTCGTCAACGCGCACGCCACGCAGGCCGGGCACTGTGGCGAGATCGATCAAAGTCCGTGGCGACTGCAGGCGCAGTTTCATCGCCGGAATGAGACTGTGGCCGCCGGCGAGAAGTTTTCCTTCTTCGCCGTGTTTCGCCATTAATTTGAGCGCCTCTTCCACCGAGCGCGCGGCGACGTATCCAAAGCTAGCGGGAAACATGGACGCCTCCGGCTTGAGTAAGGGGTAAGGGGTTAGGGGTGACGGCTGATTTCGGATAATTTCTTGGCAGTTTAGTCGTCATAGTTGCTTCCTCATTTTTTCGGCTGCCCATTTAATCGATTCGACGATGTTGATGTAGCCGGTGCAGCGGCAGAGATTGCCTTCCAGAGCATGTTTGATCTCGTCGTCGCTTGGGTTTGGATTGGTTTCCAACAGGTGTACCGCGGTCATGATCATGCCCGGCGTGCAGTAACCGCATTGCAGTCCATGCTTT
>WNGO01002963.1_pt1 | contig 17904 bp, 13 predicted proteins | sample 5400511 | NCBI WGS metagenome assembly WNGO01 (sample SAMN13153380, study PRJNA577476) | soil metagenome | isolation source: 20 cm soil or saprolite under Garry oak tree replicate 2 | place: USA:California | collected 2016-06-15 | reverse complement strand
TGAGTAAGTAAAGATTGCTGTTCTGCATCAAGTTTAGTTATTTGCTCTTCAATAGAATTTATAGATTCTTGTATGTCAACACCCTTATAATTTTTATCCCCAGTAAATCCTTCTTTATTACCAACAGTCCGCAAATTGTATTCTTGTTTTCTTAAATCAATTATTTGATTATAGATACTTTCAATTCTTTTTTGGTTCTCATCACTAGCAACACTCTCCTCAACTCTAACTTGCCCACTTTGAATAATATCAATTAAATCATTCTTACTAATCTTCTTTCCTTCATTTTCCTTTAAAAAATCTTCTAACCCAACAGTCCACTCAAATTCATTCTTATGAACTCCTAAAACATTTCTAGCTTGTTCAACAGTAAATTTATTCGGCAACTTCTCAGCAGCATCTTGCTTCATTTTACTAAAAAACGGATCAGCAACATTACTCTGCCAATAATTATTTCCATCTTCCCAAGCTTTTTTTAATAAATCATCGTTTAAATATCTTCCAAAATCTCCTAAACTTTCTCTTAATCTATTTCCAATAACATCTATAGTTGGCTTAATTCCTCTATGATAAGCATCTTCAATAAAAAACGCTGACAAGTAACCCAAATCTCCAGCTTTTTTAGCTAGAACATCACCATAAGGAATTATAGATAAACCTAATTTATTACTAGAAGAGGTTATTTTAAAGAAGTTATTCAAAACTTGTTCAGCGTTTTGTTTAGTTGTCCAATTATTTTGGCTTCCAATATCTTCTCTAAGTTTTCCATTGGAAAAAACTGGTTGCTTATCTATAACTTTTTGGTTATCAGAAATCTTTTCCACCGCAGTTAAAGCTTCCCATTCAGTATTAGTTAATTTTGCAGTTTGATTATTTCCAGCTAGCCATTTTTGAATCAAAGGATCATCTTTATTAATTTCCTGAAACTTAATTTCAAGAGGATTTTCTGGATTAGAAACAAGACCACCAAATTTTGTATCTCCATTTTCTCCAATAGTTTCAACTAATCGTCCCAATAATTTATTCCCAACTTCGTCACCCATATGTAAAAATGGAAGAATACCAAATGGAGCATTTTCTATGAAAGCTTGATTTATATCTTTACCTTCTAAAACTCCTTGACCAGTTAATGCCGTAGTGAAAGCTCCTGATTGGCCTAAAGTAGAAATTATTTTCTCAGTAGTTGGTGAAATAGATTTAAACGCAGCTTCTTCAGCTAATCCTGTTGGAGTAATTGCAGCAGGTTCAAATATTTTCCCAAGTCCACCTAAAGCAACTTGGAAAACAACTCCCATTCCACCACCTTTTAATGCAGGGACAATTCCATTTCTTCTTTGTTCCCAATAACCTAAAAGTGGAAGTTGTGCTGGCCCTAAAAAAGAAGTTCCAGTTAATTTTATTACTGTTGGAATTGTTCCAGTAATTTCTCTAGCAAATGGCGCCCAAGAAGCAGTTCTTTCTCCAGGAATTCTTTCTTCTTCAGGATGAGAAGCTCTTAAAATATTACTAGCAGTATTCCAAATATCAGATTCATTATATAAACTTCCAGACAAAGCAGAATTAGCATCAACTCCAGTTAATTTATTTCCTAAATAATTTGTGGCTAATCCAACTGGAGAAAAATCTTGTGCGGATTTTACAACTCCACCTAATAAATTATAAATTCCACCAATTCCTTCTCCAGCACCTTCGCTTGCTCCGCGATAAAAAGCAGAACTTGCATTTTCTGCGTCTTTAACAAATCCTTCAATTCTTCTAGCATCCGTTTGAGAATAAACCTTTCCACCAATATCTAAACCAGAAGTTTTAGCTTTTTCATTTAAAGCTTTAATATCTTCAGAATCAGAAATATCAAAAGTTGTATAACCTTTTTGTTGTTCAGCCTGAATTTCTTCTGGAGTTAATTTAACATTTGAAAATCCCTGATAAAGCCCGCCTCTTCCTTGAGATTTTGCATTATTTAATCTTTCTACAGCAAATACTCTAGCATCAAAATCTGGAATACCTCTAGCTCTAGCAACATTATAATAACCTTTTTGAATTAATTGTTCTTCAGAATCTTCTGGTTTAATTTCAAGCGGAACTGAAAACGGTTTAGTAATTCCATTAGTCAGCATTTCACCTAATGAAGTTCCGTTCTGCGAAGCTAAAACTTGTTGCTTATTTAATTTCTGATAAGCTAACTTTTTAGCCGCTTGTTCAGTTGGAGTTCCAGTAAATTCGATAGCATTAGTTGTAACAACATCAAACTGATCAGATAAATCTTTAGCTGTTTCTAAATTAGTGGTATCTTTATTAATTTGATCTTGAACTTCAGGTCTATCTAAAATAGAAAAATCTAAAGTTGGAGTGGGAGTTTGTGAAGTTTGGTTTTCAGGTAAAACATCAGCGGTATTTGCGACTTGGGTGTTTTGTTGATTTGAGTTATCAATAGAAAAATATTTTTGTGGATCAACTGGAACTCCATTAAGCATAGCTTTAATATGCAAATGTGGGCCTTTTGATCTGCCAGTATTTCCAGATAATCCTAGAATTGCTTCTGAAGAAATTTTATCTCCAACTTCAACTTTTTGCTGATTTAAATGTCCATAAGTTAATTCTAATCCACCACCGTAGTCTACAGTTACAAATTTGCCATAATCTTTTTTACCAGAATCACCAACGTTTATAACTGTTCCGTTTCCTAAAGATTTTACAGGAGAATTTAATGGAAGTTTTAAATCAATTCCATTATGAAATTTTGCTTGGCCTGTGAATGGATCACTGCGGATACCAAATTTGCTTTTAACTGGCTCTGTTGGTTTTTCTAAGGGTTGTTGTTTATCTGGAAATAGATTATCTAAACTTGATAAATCTAAAGCTTGTGGAGCTTTTTTTGGCGTTTGTAAATCTGGATTTAAATCCAAATTCTCATTAGTTTTATCATTAAACGAAAAATTATCTAAGCTAGATAAATCTAACTTTGGAGCTTCTATAGGAAAATTATCTAATGATGAAAGATTTAATTCCACGATTTTTATTTTCTACCACTAGCAATTATTTGAGCAGCAATTTCATCATCAGTCATATTAGCTGCGTCTTTATTTTTAGGGTCATTTCTAACCGCTGCAATCATAGCTTTCATTCTAGGAGTTATGTTTGAGGAAACTTTTTTAGTTAAAGTATTGTTCCCACTATTACCTAATCTTTTACTAGCAGCATCCAATGCTTTTTTATTACCCGCATCAACTGAAGCAGCCGCATCAGCTTTAGATTTTAAAGAATTATATTGATTAACCGCAGCTTTGTAAGCACCATTTAATTTTATAAAATCACTATCGGTAGTATCAGCTTTTTCTTTCCCATTTTGGGTCAACCAAGTATCTAAAGCATCTTTTGCAGGAGTAACTATATTTAAATAATGATTATGCGCTTCATCTGCAAATTGTTTTGCTTCTGCTGAGGATTTAATTGCGTTTGAATAAGCATCATCATAAGATTTTTGTAAAGCTAATTGATTTTGTTTATCTGCTCTAACATCATCAGCGGTTTGTGATGGAGAAATTGGTGTTTTCCCAGCATTAACATTTGTAACTTGTGTAGTCTTACCACTTAAATAATCAGTAGAAGCCTGATAATGAGTGGCAAAATCTTTTGCAGCCGCAGCATTAGCTTCACTTTCAGTATATAATTGTCCTGTAGCTGGATTAGTCTTGTTTAAATATCCTTGTTCTAAATTTGCTAATGTCGCTGAAGGTTTATTTGCTGAAGTTTCAGCAATAGATAATTTTAAGGGTTTAAATCCAGCAGGCAAAACATTAGTCTTTGTATCACCAGAATTGTTTGTTAAAATTTGTACATAATTACCACTTTTATCTGTACCTTCACTGGTAATTTTATAACCATTAGCTTTGTAAGACTTTTCTTGTAAATCAAAATTTATTCTGGCTATTCTTTCTGCTTTTTTAATATCACTTTCATCAGAAGCAGCTTGCAACGATTTTCTTTGCTGAAACGCCACATCATTAGGAGTTAAATTTCCTCTTTTAGTTAATCCTTGTGATTGTCCAATTACACCTACTTGTGGATTAATAACATCTGGCGTAGCACCAGTTTGAGAAGTATCTAATAAATTTGTTGCAGAAGTTCCAGCAATCGGTAATTGATCTTGAACCGCGGGCTGGTTTGGATCAGCAACATCTTCTTCATTTAACTTATTATATCCTAAAGTAGTTGATAAACTCGGATGGTCGTATAAATTTCCAACAGCATCAATTAATTTTGCTCGCTGATAAAATTTAGTATTAGGATCACGAATCTGCTCCATTAAAACATCTTCAATGTGAGCATTTTTTTGGAGCTTTTGCTGATTTTTCATTTGAGAGACTTGGATGAAACTTTTAATAAAAGAATCGACACCCTGAGCCGCCCCATTTGCTATGGCTACGCCGTTTCCACCAGTAGGCATTTTATTTTACCTCAACAATTGGATCGTCATCTTCGCACATAAAATCATTAATTATTAAAACAAAACATTCCTCTTCATTGTCCAATTTTAAAATTCTAACAATAGATTCTTCTTCACCAAGAATTTTTATAGATTTGGCAATTATATTATGTGTTTTTCCATGAGCAACAAAAAGCAAATCATCATCGACTAAATCTCCACAAATTAATTTATCAAAATTTCCATCATAAAAAACATGAGATTTTGTCGGCCTGATTTTTCTACTACCTTGCTCAATAACTCTGACAATTTGTTTTTCTTCTGAATCTCTAACTCTAATCACAGTTCTAATAACTTGTTCACCAGTTTCTTTATCAAAAGATAAAACTTTATCACCAACTTCAATTCTAGAAATTGGAACTTTTCCTGACGGAGTTGCAATAAAGGAATCACCAATAGAAACACACATCGCAGCTAAAGCTCCGGCGCTAGACCCAATCGCCGAAAAAATACTACTAATCATAGCAGCATGACGATCTTTATCTTTTTGTTTTAAATCTTCAATACCAAAAATAGGTTGAACAGCAGAATTACTGGCAGAAGTAGAACTTCCTAATTCGCCTAAACCTAAATTTCCAATCCCTTGCGCAATTCCAGCTAATTTATCTGGGGCAGCAAAACGTAATTGAGATAATAATTTATTAAGCATTGCATCTTTATTAAATCCAGCTTGACCTAAACTTGCTGCTCTTTGTCCACCTCTAACACCCAATTCACCAGCTTGTTGAAAATTTTCATCTAAATTAGTAGTAGCTCCAGAAGCATCCAGTAAACTTAAAAGTTGATCATCAGAACCAGAAAATAAACTTTTTAAATAATTAGCAACATAATCATAATCACCAGTAGCTTTATCTACATTAGTAATTCCAGCATTAGATTGATCTGTAGCAATTTTAGTTTGAGCTTGAATTAAAGGATTAAGTTGTTCTAAAAGAGCGGCGTAAGGATCAGTCTTTTTTTGATTATGTCCCCAATTTGGTGCAATAGTTCCACTAATTCCACCAGTTAAAATATTTGTAAGCCCGCTCAAAAAACTCATAATAATTTCCTTTTAAAATAAAAAATTTATAGCTATTATCTGGATTAACTACTATTGCTGTGTATTTATTAGTCTCCCTCTCTCCCGCTTCGCGGTTTGAGTTTAGCAACTTGAAAAGCAAAAGTCAAGCTAGTAAGTTATATTAATTTGATTTAATAGCTTTTGTTATTAATATAAATTAAATAGCTATGAAAAGTTTATATATTAAATATCATGTTTGCTCAATTCCAAAAATACAATAATCTACAGAAGTTGAAGCAGAACAATCGCCTTCAATTAAATCTCCAGCTTCTAATATTATATTTCTTTCAATTACTGTTTCTAAAGCAATATCAAAAGTTGTATCTTTAGCAATTATTCTTCTTGAAGTTGCTCGCTTGATATATATATTTCCTGTTAAATTCCCGCCAGAAATATTTACTAAATTTATAGTTTTAATTAAAGCACTTGTTAAAGCCGGACAAGTATATAAAGTTCCCTTTGCATTTGGAAGTTGTCCATTAGCCAATAATTTTAAAGTTCTAGTTGCCATTTATTGTGCTAGCCAATCTAAAATATCATCATTAGTCTCTATTCCGATTAAATCATCAGCTACTATTTTTCTAAAAGTTGGAATTGCATCACCACCTGAAGTTGGACCAAATAATCCTTTATTAACATTTTGAGCTTTTAGTGCCAAATTCGGAGTAGTATCAGAAGTAGTTACATTAAAAATAGCTCCATCTGTTACTGTAAAAATTGTAACAGTCCCACTTCCTAAAGTTACTAATGGGTTTTTTGTATCTGGTAAACCAATTAATTTTGTTCCAAAGCCATTAAGTAAACTAGATTGTGATTCAATTATTGCCACTTGAGATTTTAGTTTAGCATCAAAATCAGATTTTTGTTGATTAAGTTTACTTGTAAAGTAATCATAAATTCTTAAGAAACTCTGGTAAATTTCTGTCTCAACTTTTGGGTCTACCAAATTTCGTAATCTTGGCAGCATAGTCATAAAATCTGAATTTTGATTTGCCATTATTTTGTCTAGCTTTGAAGCGTTACAATTAAATGCTGGTCTAAGCCACGAACATACCAGTTACGCAAAGAAACTTCATGATCGTATGATTCTTCAAAAGAAGCTTCTGGAAGTATAAACTTACTAACAATATCTGGTTCTGTAGAAAACTCAATAGCTGTAGTATTACCAACTTTAGAAAAATATTCTATTTTAAACGCTGATGTTTGTGGTAGAGGTACTTGACTATTTGCTAATCTTGAAGCATCTATCAAGTCAACTAAGTAAACAAAATTAGCTGTACAAACTATTTCAGTTGATTCTGCCATTTTATTTTATTCCTTATTATTAAATTTCTGCGTCGCGAACGTTTGAATTTCCACCTAAAACTGAAATTGGTTGGAATGGGCCTTGTGAATTTATTTGTTTAATCCATACTTGCATTGATTTTTTATATGGTCGAATAGGTTCTGTTGATTCAATTCTGTACTTGCAAGCCCTAAATTTAACACAATTAATATAAAATTGCTCAATATGATAATCTCCATTACTTAGGGGTAAATCATAATCAACAAAATCTATTGCGTTATCGAATTTCAATCTGATTTTTGCCTCTTTAGTTGACCTATAAGCAATAGACATTCTATTAATTAGTTTTAAATCTGGAAGTTGAGAAATATTAAATTCGCCTTCCCACTCTAATGCACTCTCAGGTTCAACATCAAATACATAAGCCTCATTATAACTTGTCCATAAAACTCCATCAGTTGAAGTTCTTCTAATTGTATGGGAAATGAATGGGTTATTAAAAGAATAAGCTATAGTTTGTTTTCCGTTATGATTAATAGTTAAAGTTGCTTGCATAACATTTCTATCATCATAGAATTTTAATTTCTTATCTTCACCATTTGTATCTGCCTGTAAAATAACTCCCTGCCAAAGCTTATCCCCAATCCCATCACCAAATTCGAAATCTCCAGCCCTATCTTTTATCTCATCAGCTTGCGGAATAAAATAAATTATTCTTTCATAAAATTTAGTTCCACTAGCAATATCCCAAGATAAAATAGTAGTTATATTTTGCTTTGATAATCCCGATCCACCATTTATTTGCTGAATAAATTGCTGCCTCTTATGCCCAACATTTGCAGGAATTACTACAGCAGCATCATTTGTATCTCCATTATTCCAATAAGTTTTATAAGTAAAGCCTAAAAGTCCTTGATCCAAGCTTTCAATAATTTCACTAAATAATTTATTAATTCTTGCATCCCCGCCATCGAAAGCAAAAGGAATTACCTTTGAAATAACTCCTGCTTCATAAGCTCCAGCATTTTCAAACTTAGCAACTACATCGTTTATTCCAACTAAAATATCTGTCCCTGATTCTTTTTCTTCATGATAAATTGCACCACAAATCCCATTTTTATAGCTATCAAATGAAATCCAATCATTTAAAGTTTCATCTAAAACTATAGTTCTTTGTTCGTTATTTGTATCAATAAATCTGAAGAAAACATAATCACTTACATGAAATAATCTTAGGTCACCTTTTTTAGAAAAATCTGGTGGATAAACAATTGTTCCATCAATTAGAGTTACGTTTGAAGGAACTTTTCCATTGTTATAAAAAAGATTGTCTAAAGCTCCTGAGATTAATTCAGGATTACCATTTCCAGGAACTCTATAAATTCCATCTGCATTTTCACTTAAAGAATAAATAAAATCTCTACCAACACAAATTGCGTATCTAGAATATAAACCTCTTGAATTTGAATTTTCTCTAGCAATGAATGAAAACTGATTTCCGTTAAAAGTTGGAACTAATTGGAAACTTCTTTTTGTGGAATAAACATAACCTAATCCATCATAAATAACTCCTGACATTAATGGTTCACTTGGAGAAGTTATTTCTAAAGAATTTAAATCACTCATAGTTCCTGGAGAATTTCCATCTAACCAATAAATTGTGCCGGCGTTCTTTTTATCTCCAAGACCAAAAAAGAATAATCCAAAATTACCTTCTCCAAATGGGCCAAAAATTATTGGTAAAGTTTGACCTGTGAGTAAAGGAGATAATAATTCAAAACTTACATCTGCCAAACTTCCCATATCTACTTCTAATTCTACTTTAGTCGCTGCATCGGCGGTTGTGGTAGAAGTTGGATTAGAGTAAAATCTATTTGCTTTCCCATTAATTAAAATTAAAGTGCCTCTAGGATAAGTAGTATTTAATTTATCTCCAGTTTTCCAAATTAGGCTAGTTCCAATAATATCGCAAGTTCCAACTTTTGGGATATCTAGAATTGCAAAAGGTTTATAAAAGTCAAAAACCGCGTCAGTATTTCCGCCTTCCAATCTTCCTGCTAATTCGTTATCTGCAATTAAACGATCCGAACTCGTATCTGTATAAACTGAACCATCATTTTTTATAGACCCAACTATTCTAAAATCATTTAAAGTTCCACCAAATCTTGCTATATCAATTTTATAACTTGCTGGATAAGTTGTATTTGCGTCAGGAAAAGTTAAAACTACATTTCCTCTAGATAATTTTATTCCACTTCTAAGCGGCGGACTCCAATTTGAAGGTTCTTTTGTTGCTGGATTTCTAACCCTCCAAACATAATTATAAGGTAAAAATCCTTGCGTTGGGGTTGAATTTAAAGCATTACTTCCACCAATCCAAAGAGAATCTATAGCAACTTCTACTGCGGCTGACGCATTTATTGAAATTCTAATGGCATTTACATCTTTTAAAGTTCTAGATAAATCCGACCCGACACGAGATTTTAAAATATCACTTAATAAAATTTCTAATTCTGTCCATTGAGTTTGTCCTAAAGAAGTTTCAGTAACAAAATTCGATGAGGTTTGATTTGGTAAAACTACATCTTGAGTAGAATAAATTCCAGGATCATAACCACCAGATTCCGAACTTTGTTGAATTTTATTAAATATATTTTGCTGAGCTATTGTAGCATCTAATAAATCTTGTCTCTGATTTGCTTGCTGGATTACAGCTAAAGTTGAACTTGTCTGTTGAGCGGAACCAGTAAAAAAGTTTGGGGTTATTACATAATAGAAATAATTTTCTTGAAAAGCTATTCCAGTTGAACCGATGTTGAATTGTATTTGTATTTCAATCAAAGCCGCCGGATCACTGGGTTTTAATGAAATATGAAAAACATCTTCTGGTGATAAAGCTTTAGTTCCTGTATTACTTAAATCAACATTAAAAGTTCTAGTTATACTTGAAACTCCTAAAGCAGTAATTACTGATTTGATATATTTACCAACAATTGTATTTCCAGCCGCATAAGCAACAGTTGAAAAAATTCTAAATGAATCGATTCCTGAGATTGTGTTTCCAGCAGCGAAAGTTCCAATTGTAAAAACTCTAACCGACGGGATACCTTTATCGTCAAAAGTTACGTCTTGGACTCTAACATATTCTGTTCCGTTTAAAAATAAAACTGAATCTCTTTTAATATCTGAACTAGAAACTGATAAAACAATTGTAGCAAATCCAGCAACTCCGACGTCGTAGAAAATTTTAGAAATAGTCGCAATACCAGTTTTTAAAACTGCTGGTAAAACATCTTCTACTACAACTTCGGCAGCGCCATTTAATTTTAAAATTGCTCCCTTTTGAATATCTGGAGTAAATATTGTTGGAACTATTGAAGCAAAATTTGGCTCTACAGCGTCTTTTAAATAAGCTAAAATTGTAGTATCTACTCTAGTTTCTAAAGTTGGTGCTACGGCAGAACCAGTTAAATGATTCCAATCTCCCTCACTTCCGGCTTCGATTGAAGCAATAATTTTTCTTTCTGGTTTTCCAATTTGCCATGTTGCAGATTTTTGCGGTGGATCAATTCCTACATTAGAAAGAACATCTGAAACAGAAACTTTTACAAATTTATTCTCATCAGCGATGTAAAGATAAGCTTCTACAGATTCTTCGGGACGGAAAGAAACTTGACTTAAAGGCTTACCAGAAAATCCAGTGGCCTTTTCTGCTAATGCTAAGCCATTTCCTGTATAAAGTTTAGTTCCTGCTCCAACTATTCTGTTAAAATTAGCAGTATTTTGGTCTAAAATTGTTTTAATAGAATGTGGAACTTGATTTACACTTCCTGTTAAAGTTAAAAAATTGTTAAGCCTCGGTCTTGACTCAATTATTCCAGTAGTAAAAATTCGCACGTTTTGCAAATACTTGAATCGTCCTTCAGAACGCAAATCATCTGCAACGCTAATTTCAAGAATGCCGAAGCTTTTAATTTTAACCTATTATTATTTCCAACGGCTTGTTGAATAAGTTCCTTCCTAGCCGAACTTGTTTGACTTAATTCAAAAATACCACATTTAGTTTGAGCTAAATGAACAATATACGCGCCTAAGCAATCCATATATTCTTCTGCAATATCAATACTATCTAAATCATTAATTGGAATTGGTGCATTTAAATTAGTAACTAATCCAATAGAGTGCTCATCAACAGCTGGAATTAAATCTAATGCAAATATATTAAATCCTGCTATACCCAAAAGCGTCGGTGGAGTTTTTATTTTTGGATAATCACAGAATAAATCCAAACTATGAAGTGAATCCATTAATATTGAAAGTCCATCGGCTCGTGCCAGATTAAAAGAATTATAATTCTTCCCAACCATTATTCCTTCCTGCCAACGACTTTCACAATAAGCTTTTTTTCCTGAGTTATTCCAAATTCCATCTTTAGAATAAATTTCAGCAAGAACTCCGTACTTTAAATACGGAACCAAATTGTTTGGAAGATTAATAACTGCTTCTTCATTTATTTCTCCAACAAAGCCATTGATAGAAATAACTTTTAAAATCCCATGAACTTGTGGAATTGGATATAATTTAATGTCATTCGGCGAGCCAAAAATTGTAGAATAATAAGCTGGAATTCCTTCTTCAGTTAAAGAATCTGTTTCGATATAACCTAATTCAGCTTCGTCAACTTTTTTTAAAATATATTCTACTGATGGAATAGCTAAATCATCAACGAAAACAACCCTAACTAAATCAATAATATTATTTCCTAAACTAATTTCATTCTGCTGTGGAGGAACATTTATATCCTCTATTTTAGTTAGAACTAATTGTGTTTGGAGTTGAAATAAGTTATATTTAGAAACTATTAAATTTAAAAGTTCGTCTAGAGTTAAATAATCAGAAGTTGGTATTCCTGTCGATAAGCTTTCTATTAAATCTATATTTAACCAGCTAACTAACTTTCCAAAAGTAATAGAAGGTTTTATATTAGTTATATCATTTGCATCTGTGAAAATATCATATAGATATTTATTTTCTATAGTTGTAACTAATAGTTCTCTTTTCCAAAAAGCCGAAAACCCACCAAAAGTTAATAAAGCCTGTTCTATTAATTTATCAATCTCGGCGGATTTCCAAAAAACCATCTTCTCATCACCAAGTGATTTGGCAATAGTAGTTCGGAAATCCGCTAAGGTCGTATGAGAGTATTTAGTTTGCACAAAAATTAATCATATACCTCGATCATAATAGCTGTGTTAGTAAGTAAACCATCCAAAACACCAGCGGTATCATCTGAAGTTTTATAATTTTTAGTTTTAAAAGTAATTGAATTTACATCTGTTAAAACCGCTTCAATACTTGCAATATCATCTACTGGAATCGGAGTTCCAAATCTAACCACAGTTTTATTAACTGTAAATGCTCCAGCCAAAGTTGCTACATAAAGTCCAGCAGAAGTTCTACTAAATACTACTGCCGCACTCAAATTATTTATTAAAACAGTTGGAACAGGTGCGTTTCCAGCAGTTTGAGTTAAATTTGCTACATATTTTTTAACTCCACCACCAAGCGGAATTGTAAAAGCATCACCAGCTGAATCTTTAGCAATTAATTTAATTGTATTAGTAGCTGCATCTACAACAAATTCTGCTTGATTATTTTCTAAATCAGCCGCATTTTTTGTTGTTTCAGAAGATATATCTATTTCATAACTCATAATAATTTATTTTCCTTTTTTTTTATTAATTAATTACATGATAACTATAACAAGCTGGATTTGTAGTTGGGCCAATAACTATTGAAATTGTAAAACTTGTTCCAGCAGTTCTAGCTGTAATAACTGGTGGCCCTAAAACTAAAATACTTTGAGTATTACAAGTTACACCTAGTCTAGTTCCTAAAGAAGAATCTTCTTGTACAAATATTTGAGAATTTGCTGTTACAGCAGTTGTAGAAACTGTTACACTCGTAGCAGCAGCATCAATTACAAAACTCCCCGCAGCGGCAGAACCACAAGCTGCCGCACCAGCAGAATCAGAACAATTAGTTGCTGTAGAGTAAGTTGCACTATTTATATTCCCAAGCCAAGTAAAAGTTGTTGTAGCAAAAGTTCCTCGATTTGTAAAAGGACTAGCACCATCATTTATAGTAAATGTATTTGCATATATTTCAATACGATTTGGACTAGCATGAGATTTACCATATAAAACTAAAGTAGCTTGACCAGTTAATGTATCAGAACCGCCCACGAGTTGAAGAGTAGAATTATCAACATTTCTTCCAATTACTCCACCACTTCCAGAATGAAAAATTCTTGCAACATTAACTGAACCATTTGTACCTAGATTTAAATCTATAAAATCTCCACTACCAGTTCCAGAAGTAGATTGTAAAGATAAAGATGAGCCAGCAGCAGAACCACCAATTAAAGTTGGTACAATAATAGACGTTCCAAAATATCCAGTTCTAGGTCTGGTTGCCCCACTTGCACCAATATCTAATGTATTATCAGTAAATAATAAGTTACCAGTTAAAGTCCCACCGGCTAATTTTAACCATCTAGTATCACCAAGAGAATTAAAATCAGTGATTCCATAACCAGCAATAGTTGTAGCAGGAACTTGATAATCTGTTCCGGGAGTAGCAATAGATAAAACTCCTGTGGTTGTAGTATTTTTTAAAACTCCCGTAGCTAAAGCAGAAAGAGCTTGTTCATTAGTCAAATTTGCATCGGCAGTTTGAGTTATATATTTAGCTCCAATTGGGGCATAAGTAGTTATTCCACTTAAATCAAAAGATTTATACCCAGTATTTGTGCATCCATAAAAATTATGCAAAGTCATTGAATAGCCAATGGAATTTTCTGCACAAGAGGAAGGAACAGCAGTAAAAGGTCTTATTCTGCTTGCGTAAGGATCAATAAATCCAATAAAAGCAACAAGAGAAATAAAAAATATAAATATTATTAATTTTTTCATTTGCCCAAACCCTTATTTACAATGCCATTTAGAATCAGAAGCATACAAACAAGTAACTATATCATTTGCAGCAGGAGTTGTTACAGGAGTTATAATATTTCCAGTATTATCCATAGTAAATGGAGTTGCTCCTGCTATTAAATAAATAGTTCCACTAAAGTTAGAAGGTGCAGTTATTGTTTTTATAAGTCCAGTTCCAACTATATGAATAGAATTAGTTGGGACTATATTGTTACTAGAAATTGTGAGAGTAGCTCCTTCACTTTGAGTTAGTAAGCCGGATAGGACAAGTGATCCTAAAGAGCTTTTAGAAATTCCTGTTAGTTTTAAATCTGAAAAAGTAACTAAACCACCAGAAACTATTGGCGGTGTTGCACCAGAATAATTTATTAATGAAACATTTGATAAACTAACGGTTGAATTTGTAAAAGTTAGTGGAACCATGTTACTTCCAGCAACAGCATCAGCAACTAAATTTGTAATTTTTAGATTAGTCACTGTATCAGCAGAAATAACTCCACCAACGTTTACTCCTGTTGGCTCATTCATTGTGTAGGAAGTATTAATTATTTGTATATCATTAGCTCCAGCTCCCAATTCAAATAATTTATTTCCACCCACATGCTCAGAGGCTATTGTATTTGATATAACTACATGATTAACTACTCCACTTGTTCGTACAAATCCTCTAATACCAACCCCTAAAAATGTATTAATTATGCGAATATTTTCACTAAACTGACTTGGAGACGCGCTTGCAAAATCTAATAAAGCAAGACCAGCATCAACTCTATTATTTAAAAAATCAAAGTCTAAAGCACTCCCATGTAAAATTCCTTGAGCAGAGACTCCTATATCGAAAAAACAATGCTCAATTGTAGAAGAAAATAATCCATTAAGTCCGCCACCCTCTACAGTCCAAAATATCCAACCACTAAAGGCATTATTTCCATGAAATCTTAATCCTTGAAATTCAATATTAGATATATTTTGTACATTTATAAAAAAAGCATTGGGCCCGCCTAATACTGAAATATTGGAAGTTAAATTTTGAAATGTTACCCCAATACCAGCTCCAATAATATGTTGATTTTGTTTAGTTATATAAACTGGACTTCCTAAAGAATAAGCATTTAGAGTGGGTAAAAATTTTATTTGAATATTATCATTAGATGCAAATGCAGCATTTATAGCTGGAGAATCATCAAAAGTTCCATTACCAATAGCACCCCACCATTGTGGATAAATTTCAGTTGTTCCAGAAGGAATTATAGTCCCTAATCCAGCAGTAGCATTATAGAATCTTTGGATATTTTTTGGGCCAATTTCATCCCCTAAAATAGTTATAGTATTGCTTGTATTTGAATAAATTCCACCAGAGCTATTGAAATTAAATGTAATATTTCTTGGAAATGAAATAGTATTTAATCTACAGATAGTTTTAGGCATGCCTATTGTAGAATTATTTGAACCTATTATAGTTTTTATTGCCGTAAACACAGTAGTATCATTAGTAGAATTATCACATTTAGCTCCAAAACTTTTTGGATTATACTCATCTTGAGGATCAGATAAACTTATACTAGCTCTGGTGAAAGGTGAAGAAATTCCAGTTCCACTAAATTTTATATCATAAAATCCATTATCGGCATAAAATTCATAATAAGCTTTTGAATCCGCATTAAAAGGATTAGATTTTACTGTTCCAATATTATTAGAATAAATAGTAGCTAAAGTAATTGTTCCAGCTTCATAAATTGTTATAGTGGAATTTGGAAATGTTTCCATTAACAAATAAGTCGTAAGAGTAGAAGTTTTTACACTTTTGCCTCCAACTTCAACATATTCAGAATATTTAGCTCTGGCACTTATTCCTATAGATAAAAATAGAATAAGTACAAAACAACTTAATAGTTTCTTTATCATAATTTTTAAAACTCTATTTGTTAGCTGAATCCATTTTATTTGGTTTGTTGTTTATTCTAGAAGTTGTGGATTTCTGTGCTTGTCGATTATTTCTTTCCATAACACTAGAAGTCATTGGATTCTTTTTAGCTGGCATTCCAATATTTTCAGCAAATTTAGTTGGAATTTCATTTGGCCCGCCAGTAGAACGCCCATATTGAGAAAGTCCTGGATCAGGATTATGATCATAAATTCCATTAGATTCTTTCAAGTTTACTTTATTTCCATAAGACTTGTCATCATCAGCATGATCCATTGTATTCGTTTTCATAATTTTTATCCTTTTTTGTTTTGAGTAGAAATTTATTTATTAAACTTGAGAAGTTGCGTCTATAACTAGAGTATCTCCAAAACTATCATGTGGGAGAGTGAAATCAAATCCATAATAGCCCCAAATATCGTCAAAATAATTACAGCTAGAAAAATCACCCAAATAAGCCTGAGGGAAAAGTTCTTCATCTTTCTTTTCGGCCTTAGACAATAAAACTGGATAAGAATTTAAATTATTCCTATTATTCAACATTGCTATTAAATTAAAGAAAGGGGTTGTAGACTTAACTGAATCTAATTTTCCTTGATTCGCAGCAACCCATTCGTATGCTCTAATTTTTGCACGAGCTAGAATTAATTCTTGAGAAATAATATTATCAGGAATTAAATCAGAATCATTTTTTAAAGCACTACCATTTCTTAAATACCTGACCCGCAAAACAGTTTCGGTTTTTGGAATTGGATTTAATTCATAAAGTTGATTTCCATTTGAATCTATTCCACTTCCAACTAAATATTGAGGATAGGAGAAATTAGTTCTTTGAGGATCTAGCTTATTTAGTTCATCTAGATTTTTATCTAAAATTAATCTACGGTTGAAATTTGGAGAAAAAACATAAGCGAATCTTCTAAAATCTATTATAGGATTCCCATTAAATATATAATAAGGAGCAGTATAATAAACTTTAAAAATGTCTAATTTAATTGCAATATTGGAATCATCAAAATAAATTGGGTCAATTTGAAAAGTTCCTGTTAAAGTATCATAGCTATCCGAAACTATATTATAAAATAAAGCTTTGTCTACTTTGTTAGTTCCATAAAATTTAACTTGTCTTTCATCAAAAGGAACATCTTCAGTTATAATTACATTAATTAAAGCTTTTGTGGTAGCGTCTAAAGTTACCACATTAGAATACTTTGTAACAGAAGCAAATCCTGTAATTAAAGTTGGAGTTCTAATAAATCCTTCAGTCCATAAAAATCCCCAATCTCTTTCGTCATAAATATCTCTAAGAGCAGAATTAATTATGTCCTTACAAACAGAAGCGGGTACAACATCTATCGCGCTTTCAAGTTTATTGTAAAGCTGTTTAAATGTTGTACCCATCTTCTACCCCTCTAAAAAGAAAATATTAAATTGTTTTAACTACTATTACCCATTTAATATTCCCCTTGTGCATGTATTCTAAATTTAAATGTATGTAAATCAACTCCATTACCAATTTCTGTTCCAGCTAAATCAGTAAATAAAAGTTTAACTGATTTATTCGGGCCAGCGTTATCTGGATAAATTACATGACATAACCTATCTCCAGAAGTAGAAGCTGAAACATAAACAAAATTTAGCCAAGTTAATTCTAATTCTTCTGCTGTTAAGATAACTCCACCAGTTTCATAAGCCGTAGGCCCAACTAAAGCTTTTAGAGTTTCTTTATATTTTCCAACAGATTGTGGTTGAACTATTTGACCACTTGCAGAATAAAAACTCGCTTCAAATGTAGGACTTCCCATGATTTTTATTTTTCCTTTCTATAAGATTTTAAGAAAATCCTACATAATTCCTTGATTATAGCGCTGAATGGCATTTTCAAGAAAAATTCTTTTAATTCCACTTGCCGCCGGATTTGCAGGAACTTCCAAAACTCGACCAACTTGTGCTTTCATTTGAACATTTGTCCAAGCAGTTGCATCGAGAATTACTTCCAAATCAGCCAAATTTGCACCAATTTTTAGTTGTAAAGGATCATATAAAACTGGGACAACTTTTGTCGAAGCCGCCGCCCACAATCCTTCAACATCACCATAAACACAAATATGAACTAAATCTCCGGCAGTTGCAGGAGTGTTCAAACAAATTCCA
>WNGO01002046.1_pt1 | contig 17909 bp, 15 predicted proteins | sample 5400511 | NCBI WGS metagenome assembly WNGO01 (sample SAMN13153380, study PRJNA577476) | soil metagenome | isolation source: 20 cm soil or saprolite under Garry oak tree replicate 2 | place: USA:California | collected 2016-06-15 | reverse complement strand
TTGAATTCCTCCTCTTGCGTGGCGCTCCATTCCGTCCCGCGCGCGCTCATGCCGTCGCGCCGCACCGTCGCCAAGACCGAGGCCGCCTGCTCGCCGCCCATCACCGAAATGCGAGCGTTGGGCCACATCCACAAGAAGCGCGGGCTGTAGGCGCGGCCGCACATGCCGTAATTGCCGGCGCCAAAGCTACCGCCGATGATGACGGTGAATTTCGGCACGCTCGCGGTCGCGACGGCGGTCACCATCTTGGCGCCGTCTTTCGCGATCCCCTGATTCTCGTATTTCTTGCCGACCATAAAGCCGGTGATGTTCTGCAGAAAGACAAGCGGGATCCCGCGCTGCACGCACAACTCGATAAAATGCGCGCCCTTGAGCGCGCTCTCCGAAAACAGGATGCCGTTATTGGCGAGGATGCCCACGGGATAGCCGCAGATGCGCGCGAAGCCGCACACGAGGGTCGCGCCGTAGAGCTGCTTGAACTCGTCCAACTCGCTGCCGTCAACGATGCGGGCAATGATGTCGCGCGCGTCATAGGGCCGGCGTACGTCGTTCGGGATGATGCCGTAGATCTCTTCGGCCGGATAAAGCGGCTTCCGCGGCTCGGCGAGCGCCAGCGGCATCGGCTTCACTGAATTCAGATTGCCGACGATCCGCCGCGCGATGCCGAGCGCGTGCCGGTCGTCAAGCGCGTAATGATCGGTAACGCCGGAGATGCGGCTATGCACATCGGCGCCACCCAATTCCTCGGCCGTGACGATCTCGCCGGTCGCGGCCTTCACCAAGGGGGGGCCGCCGAGAAAGATCGTGCCCTGGCCCTTGACGATGATCGACTCGTCGGACATCGCCGGCACATAGGCGCCGCCCGCCGTGCACGAACCCATGACGATCGCGATCTGCGGCACGCCAAGCGACGAGAGATTGGCCTGGTTATAGAAGATGCGGCCGAAATGCTCGCGGTCGGGAAACACCTCGTCCTGCGCCGGCAGGAACGCTCCGCCGCTATCGACGAGGTAGAGGCAGGGCAGGCGGTTGTCGCGCGCGATCTCCTGGGCGCGCAGATGCTTCTTGACCGTCATCGGGAAATAGGTGCCGCCCTTGACCGTCGCGTCATTGGCGACGAGGACGCATTCGCGCCCGGCGATGCGGCCAATGCCGGTGACGATCCCGGCGGCCGGCACCGCGCCGTCATACATCTCGTAAGCGGCAAAGGCGGAGAGCTCGAGAAAGGGGGAACCCGGATCGAGCAAGAGGCGGATGCGCTCGCGGGCCAGCAATTTGCCGCGCCCAAGATGGCGCTGCCGCGACGGCTCGTCGCCGCCCTGCGCGATCGCCTGCGATTTGTCGCGCAGATCGGCGACGACCGCACGCATCGCCTGGTCGTTGGCGCGGAACGCCTCGGAACGCCGGTCTATCGAGGAAAGGATTACGGGCATCGCTCGTCCGCACCTTAAAGGCTACGCCGGGCCGGGCAAAGAATCGGTTTTGTGCCGGAAGCGCCGAGTGCGTGTAAGCTTCCCCCAGCCGCCGGGCCTGCCTGGGCGGCATAGGGAGGACGGTTTGAGCGCAGAGCGGGTCGAGCGCCGGCTGGCGGCGATCCTCGCTGCCGATGTCGCCGGCTACAGCCGGCTCATGGGCCGCGACGAGGCCGGCACTTTGGCGCGCCTCAAGGCCTTGCGCCGCGAGCTGATCGACCCGATGGTCGCCGAGCACAAGGGCCGCATCGTCAAGACGACCGGCGACGGCCTCCTGATCGAATTTCCGAGCGTCGTCGAGGCGGTCGCCTGCGCCATTACCGTGCAGAGCGGGATGGGGTCGCGGAATGCCGCCACGCCGGAAGACCGGCGCATCGAATTCCGCGTCGGGATCAATTCGGGCGACATCATTGTCGAGGACGGCGACATCCACGGCGACGGCGTCAACATCGCGGCGCGGCTGGAGGGCGTGGCCGAGCCCGGCGGGATCTGTGTGTCGGCGATCGTGCACGACCAGGTGCGGGACCGGCTCGATTGCGTCTTCGAGGATCTCGGCGAGCAAAGCCTCAAGAATATCGTGAGGCCAGTCCGCGTGTATCGCATCGGACCGGAGATCGGACCGCGGGCGTTTCGCCCGCTTTCCGGCGTTGATGCGACCGGGACGGCCGCGGTCCAACCCGCGGCGCTGCCGCTGCCCGACAAGCCGTCGATCGCAGTGTTGCCGTTCCAGAACATGTCTGGCGATCCGGAGCAGGAGTACTTCGTCGACGGCATGGTCGAAGAAATCATCACGGCGCTCAGCCGCATCCGTTGGCTGTTCGTCATCGCCCGTAACTCGACCTTCACCTATAAGGGCCGTCCGATTGAGGTGAAAGAGATCGGGCGCGAACTCGGCGTGCGCTACATCCTCGAAGGCTCGGTGCGCAAAGGCGGTAGCCGGGTGCGCATCACGGCGCAGCTGATCGACGCCGAAACCGGTGCGCATCTCTGGGCCGATCGCTTCGACGGCTTAATCGAAGATGTGTTCGAGCTTCAGGACAAAATCGCTCTCAGCGTCGCCGGCGTCATCGAACCGGCATTACAAGCCGCTGAGATGCGCCGATCCGCAGCGCGTCCGACAACCGACCTCACCGCCTACGATCTCTATTTGCGTGCGCTTGCGGTCTTCTACCCAATAACCAAAGAGCGGGTTATCGAGGCGCTGCGTTTGTTCGAGGAGGCGATCGCGATCGATCCGCATTACGGGCCGGCACTTTCCTGGGCGGCGATGTGCCACCGTGAGATCGCCACTTCCGGATGGGCCGAAGCGCCGGAGACAAGTTGGCGCAAAGGAAGCGCTCTCGCCCGGCAGGCGGTCCAGGCGGCAGAGAATGATCCCCGTGTTCTCGTCAACGCCGCGCTCGTGCTGGCGCATTTCGGCGACGATATCGGCGAGGATATCGGCGCCATGATTGGACTGATCGACCGGGCGCTGGCGCTGAATCCGAGCTTCGCTCGCGGCTGGAATGTGAGCGGTATTCTGCGGAATATTGCCGGTGAGCACGATCTCGCTATCGAGCATATCGGGATTGCGCTGCGACTGAGTCCGCGCGAACGTATCGGTACGCCCCTAGTCGTGCTGGGCATGGCCTATTTCCTCAAACGTCAGTTCGATGAAGCAGCGTCGAAGCTGCTCCTGGCTGTTCAAGACAATCCAGGCCATCCCGGTACGTACCGCTGTCTCGCCGCCTGCTATGCCCATATGGGGCGGCTGGACGAAGCGCATGAGATCGTTACTCGGCTGCGCGCCATTACCCCGATCATCGTGCCGAGCGACGTGCCCTACCGCAACCTGGAGTACCGCGAGTTGCTCCTGTCCGGCTTGCGATTGGCGATGGGTGAGAGTTAACGGAGCAATTAATGATAATGAGCAGTTATGCCGAGACCTATCGCCGGTCGATCGAGAAGCCGGAGGAATTCTGGGCGGAGGCGGCCGAGGCGATCGAGTGGGAGAGGCGCTGGGACCGCGTGCTCGATGACACACGGCCGCCGTTTTACCGCTGGTTTGCCGGGGCGCGGCTCAACACCTGCTGGAACGCGCTCGACCGGCATGTCGCGGCCGGGCATGGCGAGCGGCTCGCGCTGATTTGGGACAGCCCGGTCACGGACCAGATCGTGCGCTTCACGTATAGCGACCTGCGCGATCGTACCGCGCACTTCGCCGGCGTCCTCTCGGGGCTCGGGGTCAAGACCGGCGACCGGGTGCTCATCTACATGCCGATGGTGCCCGAGGCGGTAATCGCGATGCTCGCCTGCGCCCGCATCGGCGCGATCCACTCGGTCGTGTTCGGCGGCTTCGCGTCGCACGAATTGGCGACCCGCATCGACGACGCGAAGCCGGTCGCGATCGTCTCGGCATCGTGCGGCGTCGAGATCAACCGGGTCATCCCCTACAAGCCGTTGCGCGACCATGATTGGCAGGAGCTGGACGCCAAGGCGCCGCCCGTCGATTGCGTGCCCCTCGCCGCGACCGACCCCCTCTATATCCTCTACACCTCGGGCACGACCGGCGTGCCGAAAGGCGTCGTCCGCGACAATGGCGGGCATGCCGTCGCGCTCCATTGGTCGATGCGGCACGTCTACGGCATGGAGCCCGGTGAAGCCTATTGGGCGGCGTCAGACATAGGCTGGGCGGTCGGGCATTCCTACACGGTCTACGCGCCGCTCCTCTATGGCTGCACCTCGATCATGTATGAGGGGAAGCCGGTCGGGACCCCGGATGCGGGCGCGTTCTGGCGCGTGATCGCCGAACATGATGTCCGCGTGCTGTTCACCGCGCCGACAGCGTTCCGCGCGATCCGCCAGCAGGACCCCGACGGAAAATTGATCGGGAGATACGATCTCACCCGGTTTCGCACACTGTTCCTCGCGGGCGAGCGGGCCGATCCCCCGACCGTGCAATGGGCCGAGGAAAAGCTGAAGGTGCCGGTCATCGACCATTGGTGGCAGACCGAGACGGGCTGGCCGATCGGCGCCAACTGCCTCGGCATCGAGCAATTGCCGGTCAAGTACGGCTCCTGCACAAAGGCGGTGCCGGGCTGGGATGTGCGCGTGCTGGACGCCGACGCCATCGGCCAGGCGATCGAAATAAAGCCGGGCGAGATCGGCGCCATCGCGGTCAAATTGCCCTTGCCGCCCGGCACGCTCCCGACCTTGTGGCAGCAGGACGAGCGCTTTGTCGAATCCTACCTGACGACCTATCCCGGTTATTACCAGACCGCCGATGCCGGGCTCATCGACGAGGATGGCTACATCCATGTCATGACCCGGACCGACGACATCATCAATGTCGCCGGGCATCGGCTCTCGACCGGCGGCATGGAGGAGGTGCTGGCGGCGCATCCCGATGTCGCCGAATGCGCCGTCATGGGGGTCGCCGATGCCCTGAAGGGGCAGGTGCCGCTCGGGCTCCTCGTGCTGAAGCGATTGCCGAGGAGGCGGTTGCACTGGTGCGGCAGCGCATCGGCCCGGTCGCCAGCTTCCGGACCGCGCTAATTGTCGAGCGGCTGCCAAAGACGCGCTCGGGCAAGATCCTGCGCGGCACGATCCGGCATATCGCCGACGGGCAGGACTACACGATGCCGGCGACGATCGACGATCCCGCGATCCTCCCCGAGATCGCCGAGGCGCTCGCGCAGGCCGGCTACGCGCAGAAGGGCTGAAAACCCTGCCCTAAATTGGCGTCCCGGCGAAAGCCGGGACCCATCGTTCAACCGCTCGTGCCTCTGACAAATGGGTTCCGGCTTTCGCCGGGACGCGGTGTTATTTCGCCGGGAATGTCACTTGGCGCTCATCAGCTCTCTCGCCCGTTCGAGATCGGCCGGGGTGTCGACCTGCACGCCAAGCCGCGCCTTGTCGATCAGGCTGACCGAGAAGCGCATCCCGGCTTCCAGCGCGCGCAACTGCTCCAAGCGCTCGCGCTGTTCCAGGATGCCGCGCGGCAATGTCACAAAGCGCTCCAGCGCGGCGCGGCGGTAGGCGTAGAGCCCGATATGCTCGTAATGCGGCCCCTCGCCCCACGGCACGACCGCCTTCGAGAAATAAAGCGCGCGCGCGGGGCGGGCAGGGTCGGCAAAGCCGGCGACGACCTTGTTGACGCTCGTATCCGTGAGGGCGGCCGGATCGGTGATCGCCGCCGCGAGCGTCGCGATATCGGTTTCGGGATCGGCGAGGGCTTCGAGCGCAAGCCGGATCGCGGCGGGATCGAGCATCGGCATGTCGCCCTGCACATTGACAACCGCGTCGTGATGCCGCTCCGGGTCGAGCGCCGTTATCGCGGCATGAATGCGGTCGGAGCCGGTCGGAAGATCCGGCTCGGTCAGCACCGCCCGCCCGCCCTCGCGCTCCACGATGTCGGCGATCTCGCGGTCGCCGGACGCGACGACGACCGGGCCGAGCTCGGCGGCGACCGCTCGGCGCCAGACATGCAGGATCATCGGCGACCCGGCGATGTCCGCGAGCGGCTTTCGCGGCAGCCGGGCGGCGGCGAGCCGGGTCGGGATCAGGATGATCGGGTGTTGGGGCAGGGCGGAATGGTACATGCGGTACAATTCGGGCGCATAGGGAGCGACAACATGCCCGCTTCGTCGGCAGGCCGGAAGCGGCATAATTCGCCTGCACAATTCGGTTGAGTTGACCGCTGGAATCCGATTTTCTGCGGCGCCGTACGGTTGCCGCGGGCTGCCGGCCGCTTCTACGAGAAGGCGAAAGGGCGTCGATGCCATCGTTCGAGTGGAACAAGATCATTGCATCGGTGCTGACTGCGATGATCGTCGCGATGGTGACCGGCATCATCGCCAGCTCATTTGTCCGCCCGCGGCATCTGGAGAAGGCGGCCTATCTGCCCCCCGGCGCCGAGGAAGGCGCGGCGGCAGCCACCGCGGCGGCGCCCGCCGGCGGCGCCGCGGCCGGCCCTGAGCCGATCGCGCCCGTTATGGCCAAGGCCGACCCGAAGCATGGCGAGCAGGTTGCCAAGGTCTGCCAGCAATGCCACACCTTTGACAAAGGCGGCGCCAACAAGATCGGCCCCAACCTCTACGGCATCATGGAGGAGAACATCGCCGCGGTGCCGAACTATCAGTTCTCGCAGGCGCTTGCTGCGCACAAGAGCGAGAAATGGGATCCGGACAAGCTCAATGTCTGGCTCTACAAGCCGCAGGACTTTGCGAAGGGCACCAAGATGACCTTCCCGGGGCTCCCGAAGGTACAGGACCGCGCCGATGTCGTCGCCTATCTCGAAAGCCTGAAATAGGAGGAATGTGAGCGAGCTCGACGATTTCCTGGCGCTCGCTTCCGACCTCGCCGACGCCGCCGGAGAGGCCATCCGCCCGCATTTCCGGCAGAGGATCGCGGTCGACGACAAGCCCGATTTGTCGCCGGTGACAATCGCCGACCGCAATGCCGAGGCGGCGATGCGGCGGCTCATCACGGCGCGTTTCCCGGATCACGGCATCATCGGCGAGGAATATGGGGCGGAGCGCGAAAACGCCGAGTTCGTCTGGGTGCTCGACCCGATTGACGGCACCAAATCCTTTATCAGCGGCGTGCCGCTGTTCGGGACGCTGATCGCACTGGCGCATCAGGGCCGGCCGATCCTCGGCATCATCGACCAGCCGATCTCGCGCGAGCGCTGGATCGGCGCGACCGGGCGGCCGACAACATTCAACGGCAGCACGGTCCGCTGCCGCCCCTGCCCAGCGCTCGCCGCCGCGACCGTGTTCTCGACGAGCCCCGATATGTTCAAAGGCGCTGATGCGGCCGCGCAGGCGCGCGTCGCGGCAAAGGCCAAGCTCGTCCGCTACGGCGCCGATTGCTATGCTTATGGCCTCGTCGCGCTCGGCTTTATCGATCTTGTCATTGAGGCGAGCCTTAAGCCTTACGATTTCAGCGCGATGGCGCCGATCGTCGAAGGCGCCGGCGGCCTCGCGACCGACTGGCAGGGACAGAAACTGTCGCTGGCCTCGGACGGCCGCATCGTCGTGGCCGGCGATCCCCATGCGCACCGCGAGGTGCTGGCGTTGTTAGCGGCGTGAGCGCCCTCACAAAGCCGGTTTGCACAAGGACGGTTTGATGCTCCATGTTTCCCGCCGGCCGAGGCGTCTCGGTGCCACTCTCGGCGCGCTGATCGGCTGCGCCGTCGCGAGCGCGGCCCTTGCCGCCGGCACTTACGGCGTGTCGCTATTCGGCGAATTGAAATACGGGCCGGACTTCAAGAATTTCGACTACGTCAATCCGAACGCCCCAAAAGGCGGGACGATGAAATTCTCCGCGATCGGCACCTACGACACCTTCAACCCCTATGTCGTCAAGGGCCTGCCGGCCGCCGGCATCGGCGGCATCTTCGACACACTGACGACGGCGTCGGAAGACGAGCCCGGCAGCGAATACGGGCTCGCCGCCGAGACGATCGACCTCGCGCCCGACAAGCTGTCGGTTGTCTACACGCTGCGCAAGGGCGCGCGCTTTCACGACGGCTCGCCGATGACCCCCGAGGACATCATCTGGACCTTCAACACGCTGCGCGAGAAGGGGCACCCGCGCTACCGCTCCTATTACGGCGATGTGACCAAGCTCGAGAAAGCCGGCGAGCGCGGCGTCCGCTTCACGTTGAAATCGGCTGATAACCGCGAATTGCCGCAGATCATTGGCCAGATGCCCGTGTTGTCGAAAGCCTACTGGTCGAACCGCGATTTCACAAAGACGACGCTGGAGCCGCCGCTCGGCAGCGGCGCCTATAAGATCGACTCGTTCGATCCCGGCCGCTCGGTAACCTATCGCCGGGTCGCGGATTACTGGGGCGAGGATCTGCCGGTCAACAAGGGCCGGCACAATGTCGATGTGCTCCGCTACGACTATTACCGCGACGGCACGATCGCGCTCGAGGCCTTCAAGGCCGGGCAATACGACATCCGGCTGGAGAACTCGTCAAAATCCTGGGCAACGGGATATGACAGCCCGGCCCTGCGCGAGGGACTCATCAAGAAAGAGGAGATCCCGAACCAGCTGCCAAGCGGTATGCAGGGCTTTGGCTACAATCTGCGCCGGCCGATCTTTCAGGACCCGAGGGTGCGGCAGGCGCTGGCCTACGGTTTCGATTTCGAATGGTCGAACAAGAATTTGTTCTATGGCGCCTACAAGCGGACGCGCAGCTACTTCGACAACTCCGAGCTGGCCGCTACCGGGGTGCCCCAAGGCGAGGAGCTGAAAATCCTCGAACCGTATCGGGGCAAGATTCCCGACGAGGTTTTCACAAAGGAATACGACCCGCCGAAATACGACGGCTCAGGCAATATCCGCGACGGCTTGCGTGAGGCGCTGAAGCTGTTGAAGGAAGCGGGGTGGAGCTTCAAGAACGAGAAGCTCGTCAATGATAAGTCCGGCCAGCCTTTCGAATTCGAAATCCTGCTCAGCGATCCGCAGATGGAACGGATCGTGCTGCCCTTTGCAAAGAATTTGGAACGCATGGGCGTGACCGCCCGGGTCCGCACAGTAGACAACGCGCAATACGAAAAACGGATGGAGACCTTCGACTACGACATGGCCGTCGAGGTGTTCGGACAATCGCTATCCCCGGGCAACGAGCAGCGCGACTATTGGGGATCGAAAGCGGCCGAGGAGGAAGGGAGCCGCAACCTCCTCGGCATCAAGAGCCCGCTCATCGACGAACTGATCGAGGAGTTGATCAAATCGCCCGACCGCGCCAGCCTCGTCGCGCACACGCATGCGCTCGATCGGGTCTTGCAGTACGGGTATTACATGATCCCCAATTTCCATGTGGCTGCGTTCCGCGTCGCCTATTGGGACAAGTTCCGCCGCCCGCAGGTCTCGCCGAAATACGGCATCGGCATCGATGGCTGGTGGGTCGATCCGAAGGCCGAGCAGACGATCGAGGCGAAGAAGGGCGAGGTCAACAAGGGCGAGGCGAAGCCGTGATCGCCTATGCGATCCGGCGCATCGCGCTGATGATCCCGACGATCTTTGCGATCATGGTCGTCAATTTCGTCATCGTGCAGGCGGCGCCCGGCGGCCCGATCCAGCAGATGATCTCGAAGTTGAAGGGGAGCGACATCGCCGCGACCGAGCGGGTCAGCGGCGCCGGCGGCGAATTGCGCAACCAGCCGAGCAACACGCAAACCCAGTACCGCGGCGCCCGCGGTCTCGATCCCGCCTTTATCAAGGAGCTCGAAAAGCAGTACGGCTTCGACAAGCCGCCCTTCGAGCGCTTCGTCTTGATGATGAAGAACTATGCGACGTTCGATTTCGGCACGAGCTTCTTCCGCGACCGCCGCGTCGTCGATCTCATTCGCGACAAATTGCCGGTGTCGATCTCGATCGGGCTGTGGACGACGCTCCTCACCTACCTGATTTCGATCCCGCTGGGCATCCGCAAGGCGGTGCGCGACGGCAGCCGCTTTGATGTCTGGACGAGCGCCGTCATCATCGTCGGCTACGCCATCCCGAGCTTTCTGTTTGCGGTGTTGCTGATCGTGCTGTTCGCAGGCGGCAGCTATTTCTCGATTTTTCCGCTGCGCGGTCTCGTCAGCGACGATTGGTGGTCATTCGACTGGCCGCACAAGATCCTCGATTATTTCTGGCATATCGCCTTGCCGATCACGGCCTTGGTGATCGGCGGCTTCGCGACGTTGACGATGCTGACGAAGAACTGCTTTCTCGATGAGATCAACAAGCAGTACGTGCTGACCGCCCGCTCCAAGGGCTTGACCGAGCACCGCGTCCTCTACGGCCACATCTTCCGAAACGCGATGCTGCTGGTGGTCGCGGGGTTTCCGGCGGCGTTTATCGGGATCCTGTTCACCGGCGCCTTGTTGATCGAGGTCATATTCTCGCTCGATGGGCTCGGGCTTCTCGGCTTCGAAGCGGCGATCAACCGCGACTATCCCATCATGTTCGCGACACTCTATGTTTTTACGCTGATCGGGCTCGTGCTGAAGCTGATCAGCGATTTGACGTATATGGTCATCGACCCGCGCATCGATTTTGGGCGGCGTTAGCACCCTTTCAGAGCGTCTCCGCGCCCGTCGGCCTCAGCTTGCCGCAATTTCGACGGGCTAAAAGCGCGTCATCGAAAAGCCACGCTCGGTTTTTACAACCCCAAGGCGCAGAAGTTTTGGCCGGAGCCCTTCCGATGATCCGCCATTTTGCCGCCGTGCTCGCCGCGACCGTCTTGCTGGCCGGCCCTGCCGCCGCACAGCAGAGCCCGCCGCCCCCGATCCCGCTCTATCCCGGGGCGGCGCCGCGCTCGATCGAGCCCGAGCCGCTGCCACCGCTCCCGCCAGCCCGGTCGGAGTCCCCCGCCGCAATGCCCCTACCGCCACCGGCGGAAACGGCTCTCCCACCCCCCGCCTCAACCTCGCCTTTACTGGCAGCGCCGCCCGTTGTCGCAGGGCCCGCGACCGAGCGCGTCTTCTGCGACCAGCCGGTCATGGTGCGCCTCCCTGACCGCGCCGTCATTCCCGAGCGCTACCGCCCATTTGTCGGAATCTGGAGCGATGCCGCCTGGACACCGCAGCTCTGCGCCGCGTTGGTCGTCGAGGCGGTGCAGCCCGACGGGACAGCGGCGATCGTCTATGTCTACGGCCCGATCGGTTCGAACAATCGCCGCCCGGGCGGCGTTCTGCACGGAACCGGGATCATCCGCGACGGCGAGCTGCGCTTCCAGAATTCCGATGGCACCCAATTTGCCTTCCGGCCGCTCTACGCCGATCTCGACGGCCGTCTCACGACCGCGCAGGGCCAGAGCTACCAGGCCGTGTTCAAGAAGACGCTGTAGCCATTGGCACACTTCCGCTGGGCCGGATTGCGCTCGCCCTTCCTCGCAGCGCTGCTTCTCGTCCTGGCGCTGCCGGTCATGGCGGCGGCGGTGAACTGGACCCGCCTCAGCGAGCCGTGGCCGGATCCGGCGAGCCTCGCCGATATACAAGGTGTCCCGGTCAGCTGGCCAAGCAGCAGCCCGTTCGCGATCGAGGATATCGGCGGCGATCCCGACGATGCACCGCCGACCACCGCGCTCGGCCGCTTCTATCTACCGCCCGGGCCACATGCGGCGCGCTCGGTGCCGGCGGTCGTGCTGTTGCACGGATCGGGGGGCGTCCTCGCCTCGCGCGAGCTGACCTACGCGCCGCAGCTGGCGCGGATGGGGGTCGCCGCCCTCGTCGTCGATTCCTTCGGAGCGCGGCGCGACCGCGGCACCGAATTCATCGAGCGCGTCCTCAACATCACCGAGACGATGATGCTGGCCGACGCCTATTCCGGGCTCGGCTTTCTCGCCACGCGGCCCGAGATCGACCCGCGCCGCGTCGTGCTGACCGGTTTTTCTTATGGCGCGATGGCGACGATGTACGCGCTTTATGCGCAGGTGGCCGACAAGCTCGCACCGCCGCTTCCAAATGGCGAGCGGCTGCGCTTTGCCGGGCACGTCGCCTTTTACGGTCCATGCATCGCGCGCTTCGACGACAGCCGGACGACCGGCGCGCCCCTATTGATGCTGATCGGCGGCCGGGACGCGATCACCGACCAGAGACGCTGCGCCGAGATCGCCGCGGATCTCCGGCGCGGCGGCAGCCGGGTCGACACGATCGTCTATCCCGAGGCGGTGCATCAATGGGACGGCGCCTTCGCGCCGCGCCTGATCGGCCGCAACCTCGCGGGTTGCTCGTTCCGGGTCGAGCGCGACGGCACGATCCGCGATACCCATACCGGCCTCGGAATGTCGGGGCCGTTCTGGCGCAAGATCATCCTTGGGCTCTGCACCCTGGGCGCCGGGCCCTACCCGATCGGGCGCGACGACCGGGTGCGGGCCCAGGCGAGCGCCGATTACGGCCACTTCCTCGCCGGCATCTTCGCCGCCCCACCCCGACCCTAGGATGTCGGATGAGTTGACCCTGACCGGCAGCATTCCTAGATTTCCCGAACGCGCGGAATGGTCGGTCGAGAACATGAGCAAAGAACCCGATCGCCGCCGCGGTTTCCCGATCAGCGGTGGCGCGAACAAATGAAGAGCGGCGAGCGCAACCCTCCGGCGACGGCGCCATCGCCGATCAGCGAGCTGAACGAGCGCAGCCGGGAGATCTTCCGGCTGATCGTCGACGGCTATGTCCAGACCGGCGAGCCGATCGGCTCGCGGACGCTATCACGGCTGTTGGGCCAGCACCTGTCGCCGGCGACGATCCGCAACGTCATGGCGGATCTCGAAGAGGCGGGGCTCCTCTATTCGCCGCACACCTCGGCCGGGCGGCTGCCGACAGAGGCGGGGCTGCGCCTGTTCGTGAACGGCCTCTTGGAGATCGGCAATCTCGCGGAGGCCGAGCGGCACAATCTCGAGAGCCTCTGCGCGGCGCGGGGCAAGAGCCTCGCGCAGGCGCTGGAAGAGGCGACCTCGGCGCTCTCCGGCCTGTCGCACTGTGCCGGGGTCGTCGTCGTGCCAAAGACGGAACGGCCACTGAAGCACATCGAGTTCGTGCATCTCGGGCCGGGCCGCGCGCTTGTCGTGCTGGTCACCGAGGACGGCCTCGTCGAGAACCGGGTGATCGAGGTGCCGCTCGGTCTGCCGCCTGCAGCCCTGATCAGCGCCGGTAATTACCTCAATGCTCGGCTCGTCGGCCGCACGATCGAGGAGGCGCGGACGGATATCGAGGATGAGGTCGGCTCGCATAAGGCGCAGCTCGACGAGCTGACATCGAGGGTGGTCTCGACCGGGCTGGCGAGCTGGGCCGGCGGCGACGCTGAGAGCGCGCTGATCGTGCGCGGCCAGGCCAATCTGCTCGAGGACGTCACCGCGCTCGCCGATCTCGAGCGGCTGCGCTCGCTGTTCGAGATGCTGGAGACCAAGGAAACCGTGCTGCGCCTGCTCGACGCCAGCAAGCGGGCCGACGGGGTGCAGATTTTTATCGGCGCCGACAGCCATTTCTTCGGCGTCGCCGGCTGTTCGGTCATCATCGCGCCGTACCAGAACAGCCGCGAGCAGATCGTCGGCGCGATCGGGGTCATCGGCCCGACGCGGATCAACTATGCCCGGATCATCCCTATGGTGGATTACACCGCGAAGATGATCGGGCGGCTCATCGGATGAAGGCATGAACGAGGACAAGGACCAAGCAGCGCGGGCGCCCGCCAACGATGTGGGCGATGCCGCGGTAGGCGAATTTCCCGACGAGGGCGCCGCGACGGTCTCGCCGGAGGAGCGGGTCGAGGCGCTCGAACAGGAGCTGGCCGAAGCGAAGGACCGGCTGCTGCGGGCGCTCGCCGAGACTGAGAACGTAAGGCGGCGCGCCCAGCGCGAGCGCGAGGACACGCTGAAATATGCGATCAGCAATTTTGCGCGCGATCTTCTGTCGCCAGTCGACAATCTACGCCGCGCGCTCGACAGCGTGAAGGAGGCGGAGATTGACGATCCGCGCGCGAAAAGCCTCCTCGACGGCGTCGCCGCGACCGAGCGCGAGCTCTTGGCCACTTTCGAGCGCCACGGGCTGAAACGCATCGACCCGAAGGGCGAGCGCTTCGACCACAATTTCCACCAGGCGATCTTCGAGGCGGAGCGCCCCGGCGCGGCGCCCGGGACGATCATCGAGGTATTGCAGCCGGGCTATGTGCTGCACGATCGGCTGTTGCGGCCGGCGATGGTCGGGGTCGCCAAGGCCGGATCGCCGCCCGCCGAGGACGCAGCCTCCGACGAGGAAACCTAAGCCTCCCTCCCGTATCGCGGCGGGATGGGGTTTGCCGCCCCGACCGATACCCAATAAAACAGGGCATCAGTGGCGGGACGGCTTTGGCATGAGTGAAGCAGCAGCGGCGCGGACCATCGCCTTTCAGGGGCAGCCCGGCGCCTACTCCGATCTCGCCTGCCGCCGCGTGTTCCCGGCCATGACCACTCTGCCCTGCGCGGCCTTCGAAGACGCTTTCGCCGCGGTGCGCGAGGGCCGGGCGGCTTTGGCGATGATCCCGATCGAAAACTCGGTCGCGGGCCGCGTTGCCGACATCCACCACCTTATGCCCGATTCCGGGCTCTTCATCATCGCCGAGCATTTCGAGCGGGTGAGGCATCATCTGCTGGGCTTGCCGGGCGCGACGCTCGACGGGATCCGCACGGTGCGCAGCCACGTCCACGCGCTGTCGCAATGCCGCAACTTTATTCGCGCGCACGGGCTGACCCCGGTCATCGCCGCCGACACCGCCGGCAGCGCCGCCGAGATCAAGGAGCGCGGCGACAAGTCGATCGCCGCGGTCGCCTCGGAACTCGCCGGCCAGATCTACGGGCTCGTATCGCTCGCCGAGAACATCGAGGACGCCGAACACAACACGACCCGCTTTCTGATCATGTCGCGCGAGGCGCAATGGGCGGCGGCGAATGGGCCGACCGTGACGACTTTTGTATTCAATGTGCGCAACGTGCCGGCGGCGCTCTACAAGGCGCTGGGCGGCTTTGCGACGAACGGCGTCAACATGACAAAGCTCGAGAGCTACATGGTCGGGGGCCGTTTCGCCGCGACCCAGTTTTACGCCGATGTCGAGGCGCACCCGGACGACCGGCCGCTCAGGCTTGCGCTCGAGGAGCTCCGTTTCTTACCGACCGAGGTCAACATTCTCGGCGTCTATCCGGCGCACGAGCTGCGGGTCGCGGCACGGCAAAAAGAACGCGGAGAGGACTGATGCTGCTGATCGATGCCGGCGAGCTGGACCGCATAGGCCGCCGGGTTTTCGCCGCCGCGGGCAGCGCCGAGGGCGAGGCCGAAATCGTCGCCGGCCATCTCCTCGAGGCCAATCTGAAGGGCCACGACAGCCACGGCGTCGGGATGATCCCGTCCTATCTGCGCAATCTCGAAGGCGGCAAGGTCAAACCGAACGAGCCCGGACATATCGCCAGCGATACGGGGGCGCTCGTCGTCTATGAGGGAGCGCGCGGCTACGGCCAGATTGTCGCCCGCAACGCGACCGAGCTGGCGATCGCGCGCGCCAAGACGAACGGCGTCGCGGTCGTCGCGCTAAAGAACGCGCATCATATCGGCCGGGTCGGCACTTATGGCGAACTATGCGCTGCGGCCGGGCTGGTCTCATTGCATTTCGTCAACATCACCGACCAGCGGCCGGCGGTCGCACCGTGGCGCGGCAGCGACGGGCGCTTTGGCACAAACCCGCTCTGCATTGCGCTGCCCGGCCCCGCGCCCGACCGGCCCATCATCGCCGATATGGCGACGAGCCGCATCGCAATGGGCAAGGTGCGCGTCGCGCGCAACAAGGGCGAGCAGGTCACGGCGGGAACCTTGCTCGATAGCGAGGGGAAGCCGACGACGGACCCGCATGTCATGTACCGCCGGCCGCGCGGCGCGCTGATGACCTTCGGCGAGCACAAGGGCTACGCGCTCGCCTTTATCTGCGAGATGCTCGCGGGCGCGGTGACCGGCAGCGGCACGATGCGGCCGGAGCGCCAGGACGCCGAGAGCGTCACGAACGGCATGCTGACGATCGCGATCGACCCGAGCCGGCTCGTCGACCGCGCCTGGATGCTCGACGAGATCGCCGCCATGGCTGGCTATATCACAGCCTCGCCGCCCGGGCGCTCGGGCGAGCCGGTACTCATCCCGGGCGACCCGGAGCGCGCCAACCGCGCCCAGCGCCTCAAAGAGGGCGTGCCGATCGACGAGGAGACCTGGCGCGAGATCACGCTCGCCGCGCGCGGTCTCAATGTGTTGATCGAGACGCCGCAGAAATCCGCGTAAGATTGCTCCTGCACTCAGCACTGGTGCGGGAGGTTCCGATGAAACCGGCAGCGATGTTCGCGGCGGCATTTGGCTTGGCTCTGGCCTTGGGCCCGACGCTCGCCTTAGCCGATGGCGGCGGCGGGGGCGGCAGCGGCGGCGCCAATGCCGATTGTCCACGCGGCGAAATCTGGGACCAGCGCAGCGGGCGCTGTGTCAAGCAGGGGAGTGCGCTCCCCGACAAGGTCCTGCGGGACTACGCTTATGCGCTCGCCAAGGCCGAGCGCTATGATGAAGCGCTCGCGACGCTCGACCTGTTGCGCAACCCGAATACCCCGGAGGCGCTCAATTATCGCGGCTATGCGACGCGGAAGCTCGGCCGGCTCGACGAGGGAATCGGCTATTACCTGAAATCGGTCGCGCTGGCGCCCCGTTACGCGCAGGTGCGCGAATATCTCGGCGAGGCTTATGTCACAAAGGGCGACATGGGCAGCGCCAAGGCCCAGCTGCGCGTCATCAAAGGAATCTGCGGCACCGGCTGCGAGCAATACAAGCATCTCGCCGACGCGATCGCCACCCCCGCCAAGAGCTGAACCGGCCAAGATCTGAGCTGGCCAAGCTCTCAGAAAGCGCGGCGCCGAGGACGGCGGCGCTCCGCTTTGTTGAACGACTAGCGACCACCGTTGTTGAAGCAGGGAACGGTTCCCGCCGGCGCCAGACCGCCGGCGGAGGGCCGGCAACTCGAGTTCGCGCTTCAACAGGAGGTCAATCGTGCCCAAGCAGCTCTTCAGAAATGCTGCGCTGACAACCGCATGCCTGCTGATGACGACCGGGGCGGGGTCGGCGCAGCAGCACCACTATTCCCAGGTCTCGGCGATGCCGTACGGATCATCGCAGAGCCAGGCCGCCGCGCCGGTTGTCGGCAAGTACACATCGGAAGCGTTCTATCCGAGCCCCCTCGTTCTCAACGTCACCGGCATGGATCAATACGGCAACCTGTCCGGCTCGCTCTGGGGGATGTCGACCAAGCCGCAGAACGGTTGGGACCCGGCCTGGGAGTATTGGCAAAAAGTGTTCGGCCGCAATGCGCGGGCGGTCTACCGCAACGGCCAGGTCGTCATCACGTTCGATAACGGCGCAACCTATAAGCTGAACGTGAGCGGCATGGAATTGCGCGGTCAGTTCGAGGCGAAGGACGAACATCGCGACGTGACATTCCTGAAAGCCTCCAGCGTCGCGGCGCGCTAGCCTACTCTAGCGGGGCCGGTTCAGCCCGCGCGCAAACCGGAGGATGCGCTCCGCGGCATCGCGGAGCCGCGCCTCCGGGGCGCTGAGTGCGATGCGCAGGTGACCCGCCGCGCTCGGGCCGAAGCCGTCGCAGGGCAGCACCGCGACGCGCTCGCTGTCGAGCAGCCGGTGCGCGAAATCCGCGGCGGCGAGCCCGGTGCCGCGTACATCGAGCAAGACGAACATGCCGCCTTCCGGCGCGATCACGCGGCAGCCCGGCGCGTCGGCAAGAAGATCCGACATTAGCGCTGCGCGCCGGCGGTAATCCTCGCGCAGCGCCGCGACCTCGGGCAGCTCGTCACGCAATGCCGCGAGGGCGCCATACTGGATAAAAGCCGGGCTGCCATAGGTGAGGCACAGCAGCAGGTTGGCCAAATGCCGGATCAGTTCTGGCGGCCCG
>WNGO01001287.1_pt1 | contig 17922 bp, 21 predicted proteins | sample 5400511 | NCBI WGS metagenome assembly WNGO01 (sample SAMN13153380, study PRJNA577476) | soil metagenome | isolation source: 20 cm soil or saprolite under Garry oak tree replicate 2 | place: USA:California | collected 2016-06-15 | reverse complement strand
TCGTGGCATTCGCCCGAGGGAACGACCAGCACCATGTTTGGGCTGTCGATATCGCGAAGCAAATTACCGAACCCTTACTGACGTGCGAAGCTGTCTTGGCCGAAGCTGCCTTTCAACTTGAATCCAGTTCGTATGTTCTCGCGCTGCTGCAGGATCAGATGCTGCGCCTGGCCTTCGACTGCAATCGCAACATCGCGCCCTTGGCAGAACTCGCCCGGCGTTATCGTGACCGCAACCCAGATCTGGCCGATCTCTGTTTGATACGAATGAGCGAGCTTTATCCTCGGCACGTTGTTATCACGGTTGACAGTGACTTTCGCGTTTATCGCCGGAATCGGCGGGAGGCGATTCCGATTCATCTGCCACCACAGCGACCCTGAAGCAGTGAAGCCTCGCCCCTTCCATCACTGAGTTCGAAACACAGCAAAGGGTATATCGATAACACTATGAATTCAAAAAGCTGAAGGGGTGGCGCGCCCAAGGGGACGATTTTAGAACTTTTCTTACCGAATTCGTGTCAAGCATCCCACAGGCTGAGCTTCCCAATGGGAGACTCGCGGCACTTGATATCTGGTAACTAAACAGGAGTTGGCAGGCAGAACTTTTCAGTTGCTGTCATGGTCTTCACCATTGCTCGCCTTCGATTTGTGGCGACCTCCAAGATTTAGGGTGATGAAGTAAGGAGTCCCTCGTTGCAATCTGGGAGGAAAGAGCCGCGTAAATGCCCTTCGATACAGGAAAAGACCGCTAGTCGCTACCCCATACGACACCGGGTAGGTTAACCAAGCGCCTAGATTTCCTGGAAGCCAGTCCGTTAACAAAATAAGCGTGCAGAGAATCAAGGAACAGAATCCAAAAGCCGTTGCAAATCGCATTACATTTTGATAGCTGTCGGAAAGACTCAGCGGCTCCCTGCATGATGGACACTCGAATACTTCACTCAGCTTGATTTGCAGTAGTTTCAAATGTGTCTGACAAACAGGACATTTGGTTCCCGGTATCTGCCAAGTTTTGCGGCTCTGTCGGTCTTGGGACAATTGTCCCACTCCCCACAGGTAGACCGCCTGAACCGCGAGATGAGCCGTAAAGGGAGCGAGGAAAGATCCCTGCCACAAAAAAAGGAACCCGAAGAACACTCCTTCGAGGCTGGCGACGGCCGCACGCTGAAGGCCTAGGCTTAGGCACCCGCTGCCAAAGGCGACGCTAACGGCGACGACCGAAAAAAGAGGCGAATTTCGGCTGGTCACCAGAGCCGCGATTGCTGTAACCCGCCACGTCTCTTCCGCTAAAGCTCCCACCAGCCAAACCGCAATCTGAACTTTGAGCGGGGCCATTAGCCCAGGGATTTCGCGCCGCATCCGTCCCGTTGCGGCACCTAGCGCCAGAAACCAAATTGAAACGCCCGCCCAAGATACGCCTAAGTATCCGCCGATTAGCGCACTCGATAACCACGTGTTTGTGGAGAAGCTGGCTTTGTCTAGACCCACGGAAAAGAATAGCTGCCACAATAGGGTGGCACACATCAAACAGCCGTACATGAAGAGCGATATTAATGCGCCCAGGCGCGCCGTCGCTGCCTTCTCAGTCTCAGTCACCGCGTCTGCAGCCAAGTTCGGAACTGGCGGTAGCATTTTCGGCCATAGCGAGTAAAAGACAACGGGCGCAGCCATGCCAACGACAGGGTACAAGACCAGTAGTAAAACTGAAGGAGACATGCCATCTCCGGCGGAGAGTGTACAACAATTAGATTAGCGCCTAGATTAGCGCCTGATTGAAGCAGTTACCGGACACGTTATCCGAACCGAGCGTTAGACCTGAGTTCGAAACGAGGTAAAGGGTATCGCTTGATGTGAGATTCGAACTCCCGACCTTCTGGTTCGTAGCCGTTCGAACTACTTTGCCAAATCTTGCCAGAGGAGTGGCTAATCGAACGGAATCAGCAAGTTGGGGCAAATTCCAGCAACTTACTTTCTCCTTCCTTTGTTGCCGTGTGCCGCATTTTTTGCCGCCGCCTTCCGCACTTTGCGTTACATTTTCGTGACAGTGGCTAGATTCCGATTGCAAAGGCGAATAGCAGCTGTAATTCGCCAAATCGTTGTACCCTGTAAGCCCAAACAATTTCAAGCCGTTCTAGTTTTTTGACCATACGAGTTCCAACCCGAATTTCCCCATGCGTTCCTGCAGTTCCTGCAAGAATCGCTTGGCGTCGTCCCGATGTTGAAACCCCAGCACGGCATCGTCCTTCCACCGTGGGCTGCACAGAATTTTCGGGAGGCACAGCCACACCGTTCGTGTCTGGTTTTTTGAAGCGCACCCTTTGCGCTCCGGACGATCCCGGGGCGGGTGCGATTCTTTTCCGCGCTTTAAACCAAGCTGAACCGCCGCCCCAGTCAGCCGCAACGGCGACGAGGTGCGTGTAGCTTAGAAGACGACTTTGAAGCCGAACTCCAGCGAGCGAGGGGCGCCTAGCGCAAACACGCCAGACCCCAGCCCAACCAGGTTCGACCGGTTCCCGCGCGTCGTGCCGTTCAACGTTCCCGCCGTTCCATTCAGGATGCCGCTCAGCGGCTGGCTTGGCGAGTCGAAGTTCTGGCGGTTGAACAGATTATAGACGCTAACCTGGGGCTCAATCGTCAGGCGCTCCCACCGATGATCTGGCTTTATCTTCCATCCGAGCTTCAGGTCAAAGGTAAACATGTTGCCGAGGCCTTCCTCACCCGCTGGCGGAGCCGAAATCGTCGGCGTAACTGCGCCTAGCGCGACCAGCTGCGTCTGGGTGAAGAGCCCGGCGTCTACCAGCGCCTGCCCAGCGGGAGTCAGCTTGCCTGCGCCGCTCGAATTCCACTGGCTGATCAGGCTCGCCAGTCCAGTAACGCCGATATCTCGACCGAAAGAGCCGATTCCTGTCCCCGTCAGCAAGTCACCAGATTGGCCGCTGGTGTTGCCGGCCAGCGAGCCGTCGCCGTCCAAGTCCGAAGTAAAGATTGCTCCGGATATCCCATTGGCTGGCGAAGGCAGGAACACGCTTGACGGCAGCGGGCTGTACCAGTGCGTGATGAAGCTTATCGCTCCGCCGTACTTGAAGTCCATGGCTGCCCCGGCCGAGAACTGATGCCTGCGGTCCAGCCCGTTCGGCCCTCTGAGACTCGTATTCCGGAAACTGAACGCGTTATTGATGAAGTCTCCGTCGCGCGCCTTGGCCGTCAGCCGCGAAAACGCATACGAAGCGACGAAGTTCACGTTCGTCATGCCTCGGACCGGGTTAGCTTTCTGTGACGTGAGTTTCACTTGCAGTGCGTTGTACGCGGACCGGCCGATAGGAAAGAGCATTTGGTTCGCTCCGACATTGGCGTTAATCCCCGGGAAGGCAGCCCCTGTATCCGGCGTCCGACCGGTAGCGGGAGCTCCGAGGCTACCCAGGAAACCGTAGCCAGAATCAAGGCCGTGCGCTGCAAAGTCAAAGATAGTCGCGGGACCCGCGCTGGGCATCGTAGGTGGGTTCGCCGAATGGAGTCCTGGGCAAGCAGCGATCGCTTGGTCAATTGTGCTGACGCCGCAGGCCTTCAGTGTAGCGGCAATGGCGTTTTGTGCGGCAGTCGTGTTTAGGTACCGCGCATCGCCCACGTGGTTTGTGTCGTAACCAAGCAGACTATGCAAGCCAATGTTGCGGAGATAATCCACGGTCAACACTGTGCCTGGCCGCAATTCTCGCTGCACGCCAATGTTGAATTGCATGGAATACGGGGTACGGTAGCTCGGCGCGAGAAGCTCGGTTCCGGTGTTATTGAACGAATCCGCCAGAATGTTACCGATAAAACCCGAATTGCTCTGGGCTCCCGCACTTGCTGTTGCCTGCTGCAAGGTCTGTTCGACGGCCATTGCATCGCTGACAACGCTCCCGATAGGCTGGCCGCAAACCTGCGTCGAAATGTTCTTGCCGTTGATCGTCGTCTGCAAAGTTCCGTTGGGCAGGGCAATCCCGCCCTGGCTGCAAACTTCCTGGATGCCGAAGAAAATCCCCTTCTGGAGGCGAGGCGGCCTGTCGAAGAGAATGTTGTTCCAGATTGCATTTTCGTAGTAAACCCCAAACCCCGCTCGAATCGCCGTCTTTCCGTTCTTCCATGGGTCCCAGGCTAGCCCAATTTGCGGCCCAAAGTTTTTGTTTGGTTGGCGTACACGCCCGCCTAGTCCGGCTCCGAACTGATCGAGCAGATTACCAGTGCAATTGATGATGGATACAGAGCAAGGAATCGGATCAATGTCACTATCCGTTCGCCCGGTGTCGCGCACATACCGCAAGCCAATCGTGGCCGTCAGGTTTGACCGGACCTTCCACTGATCCCCGAAATACGCAGTGAATCGTGTGTCTGACGATCCGCCTGCCGGAAAGCCAAATCCGGGCTTTTCGGTGAAGAACCCTTGGCCGTTTCCGATCAAGATAGCGTCAACGGTGTATGCCAGCGGGTCCGATTGGCCGGGGACGGGCGTCAAGGAGGTTACGATCGGCGCGGTCCCAACGAAGGCCGCAAAGACAGCTCCCTGAATTCGATTTACGCCAACACCGTATCGTAATGTGTGCCGGCCGAACGTGATGCTGCCGTCGTATTTTGTTTGTTTGTTGCTCTGATAGGTCTTCTGTGGCGCCAAAAAGTTAGGTCCAGAGCAGAACGCATCCACTCCGGCGCCCAAACAAGTTATGTCACCGCCGATGGCGATTGCAATCCCGGGAGCTGGATCCGTGATCCCGGAACCCAGCACTGCGTCAGCGATTCCGTTGCGGAATTTCGTGTAGCCGAACCGAATGCTGTGTGAAAACGCGCCCGTGTTGAAGTCGAGTCCAGCCGCGTGCACCGGCGTGTGGTCCACATTTTTAAAGGGTGTAAACGTATTCGGTATGAAGCCGCGCACCACGCTGTTCTGCTCGTAAGAGAAACGGTAGAACAATTTCCAGTTGGGCCTCAACTGCCAGTCCAGCCTTCCAATCGGCTCTAGGTCTCGGAAAGGCGAGTTGTACGTGGCATTGAATGAACTAAAAGGATCCGGAAACACTTGCGCCGCCTGCAAGTCCTGGTGGGTCCGTTCTAGGCCGCCGAAAAAAAACAGCCTGTCCTTCAGCATTGGCCCGCCCAGGCGCGCACCGTATTGCTTGCGATCGAAGGGTACGGGAATCAAGCTTTGCTTGGCCGCAACGCTGTCGCCCCTCCAGTAGAAGAATCCTTCACCATGGACGTCATTCGCACCCGAGCGCGTCACGACGTTAATGGTGCCGGTGGATGTCAGCTCTGTTGAAAGATCTAGATTCGATTGGCCCACCTGAAACTCGCCGATGGCGATCTGTGGGATATTTTGGGTGGTCGTCCCGACGGTTTCATCGCTGATATCAATCCCGTCCACCTCAATTCGAGCAGTTCTCCCAAAATGCCCAGCGAAGGAGACAGAGGAGAAGCCATTTTTCGTGGGGTCGAAATTGGCGCCATCCTGAATCTGAACGCCCGGCTCGAGCTGTGCGAGATCGAGAAAGTTCCTCCCGTTGACTGGCAGATTCTCAATCTGTTCAGCAGTGAGCACGCCCTGCACCGTCGCCTGCTCGGTGTTCACCGAAATCGCTGAGCTCTCCACCCTGAGGACCGTGCTTTCCGAGCCGAGCTCGAATGTAACGTTTGCGGTTGTGATTATGCCGACAGCTACGACAACCGTTTGCTCGACTGTCTTGAATCCTTTCGCCGCTACCCGAACTACATACTGCCCCGGCGGGAGAGGGCCGGAATTATAAGTTCCAGCCGACGTGACCTCCGGCTCCAACATCTGTCCCGTGTCTTTATTCGTGATCGTAACCTTGGCAGAGACTACGACCGCGCCTTTCGGGTCCAGAATCGCTCCCTGAACGCTTCCGGTGGAGATTGTGGCCTGGGTGCTTGCCTTTGGCGGAGCGACAAGCATTACACCCAAGAAAAGAGCGGCGACTACCGACAGTGCGACAAATGAGATACCGCTGCGGCTATGACGCATGACGCCTCCATTTCTCTACCTGAGGTTCAAGCAGGATTTCATCTGACATTACTGGCTAGCCCCATGAGCCCCGATCCAGGCAGATCTTCTCATGGAGAGCCAGCACCGTCCGGAAGTGTACGTTTCTATTCCGCAGGATCACGAACGACACCTATGCGGGCCTAAATATTGCAAGAAACCAGACAATGTCAAGCTAAAATAAATCTTGCCCTCCCCCAGTTTGGGGCGTAATCGACAATCACCTGCCATCCGCTGTGCTCTATCGGGCGCGAGGGAAACAATTCTTACAGGCTTTCCGAGGATCTTCGCTTCGAGGTCAGTGTCTGTAACGTCCGTTCAAATTCAACTGGCTCATCAAGAACGGAGTTTTTGGTAGGGACAGTATCCTCAAGGTTAGCGCCGGATTCGCAACCGATTTGAGTTCACCCGCTGCAGAATTGAAGGGTAGACAGCAGAATGATTCTGGGGGCAAAATGCCGGTCGTTCGGCGAGTCACCCTGTGGAGAGTTCCTGGCGCAGGCCAGCACGAGGAAGATGCGTCTTCGATGCCTAAGGCACCGAGGTGACGAGTGTATCCAGTGGGGCCGGTGAGCCAGGTATTCCTGCAAATCGCGGTCACGCTGGTCATTTCGCCGTAGTGGTGCACGGGAGAACGCCATGAAATGCAATCGCAAATTTTGGGGATGGCTTATTTTATGCAGTTTGCTCTTCGCTTCCGGAACGCTGGGCCAAACGTTTCGGGGTGGCGTTGCCGGGACGGTGGTGGACAAGTCCTAGTCGGACCTGGTAAAGTATGACGTTTTCGTGACAGTTTTTGCGGCCCATAGAAAGAAGTCGCATTCGCATCGGTAACGTGTTGATTTTGCAAGATGAAAAATACTTGTGAGAACTGCTCATGCTAGAGCGTCTGGTCATTACGGGGATGTCGCGCTACACGCCATACAAAGCCAACACACAGGAACCAATAGAATCAGCGCGTCACGGCAATTCTATTAGGCTGCTTTTGTACCACGTTGTACCCCGTTCACGGACAATCACACGGACAAAGAATCGGCCGACAGCTCTCTCTCGCGACTCCAAAATTCTCGCCCATAAACACCAATTCACCAGCATGTAACAAAAAGTTACGCACCTGTGCATGGGATAGGGGCACAGTGGCAGTTTGTGGCTCTGCAGGGCAATCTTAGTTTTGCGGGCCGTCTGACTGCCTACCCGAAGTTCCTCTACAAGTGTCTGATTCTGGAAAGGTTGAAGGTGAGTGTCCGTGTTATGGCCGCATTTGGCGAGGCTTGCGGGGATGGCGGGCTGCCGAACGCATGATCCAGTTTGGCCCGGTCAGCCCACCGACTAGAGCCTGATGGCCAAGCCCTAGCTCATCATAGCCCCGTAAATGGCGAATTGATTCTACCATGTAGGGGACTGGCCTGCCTACCCTTGCCACTGCCCTAGCGCCTGCTAGGAGGCAAGGCGGGCCATCCTGTGCGGTTATCCTGGCAGGCAAAGAAATACCAAAAGCATGCTTACGCTCGAAGCCGGGTGTACCGACCCCTGGCACCCCATCGAACAGGTCGCGCAGCACACCAGCCCTCACACAAAGTTTTGAAATCCAAAGGGATCCTTTAGGGCCAGGCCGGGGGGGGGGCATGCGTTTGTAGCCACAGATGCGTAGACGGGGGGGTAGCCTCAATTTTTACCAAAAACTCAAACGGCCCGCAGTTAGGGACACTTCACGATGGGCGGGGAGCATCGCGTTCAACATTCGGGTGATTCCGTAGTAAAACTTTAACCCATTTCGCTTAATCGCCCCGTGCGGACGCGCGCCGTCTTGACCCAGTGGGGAACTTTGCCTTTGGCGAATTGGCGTAACGCGATAGCGAAGTAACCCCCAAATTCATCGCTTTCGGTCCTGAAATGGAGCACTTCCCACGCCCCAGAGCCTTGCATGTCAAACACGAGCATCTGAGGCGCATCTTCGAAAACGCGATACCAGGGCATTTCTCGTATTTGGGCAATCCGGGCAATCGTCCAACTGCCGGAGGGTTTCAAGTACAACTTACCGACAAACTCGGAAGCGCCAAATTCCCTGAGGATTTCCACGGCAACATCTGGTTCGCCCGTCTGTACCTCGCCGTAGAAACCACCTGCCCTGTTCCGCATGCCGAGCCAAAGGAAATTGCCGTACACAAATGTTTGCCCCTTCTGGGTCATAATTTAGGCTCCGAAATCGCCACGTATCCAGTTTTCCCTTTTAGAGCCTTATCATACGCGTCCCAAATTTTCTTGACGGTCCGTTTAATCTCGAATCGACTCCAGGTTTCGTAGAAAAAGTCTTTTGTATTAGAAAACTGCTTGTCTAGGTCGATTGCAGGCGGTGGTACGCCAAGACTCGCAACACCACCAAATAGATGGGCAATATCGACTTGAGCGGTTTCTTCTTTGAAAATAAGGACGGGCCTGTCAGCACCACGCAAGGCGCCGTATTCGTAAATTACATTGGGACGAAGGCCATCCAAGCATACAACCCCGAATGCACATCCAGTCACGGAGGCAAGGATCGCTTTGTGCTGGCTCTCTCCCGACGTAAGTGACGCAGGCGTTTTCCCTAATTCGAAATGTTTACCGAAAACAATCTCAAGGCACTCTATGAATAGTTTAATTTGCGGTTCGCCGGTTGAATAGGACAAAAAGTAGAAGGGCTTTTTAGCTGGCGCGGCGGCCTTAGCTTCTGCCTTCTTTGGCATGGCGGGAAGTGTACCACCAGCCGAATAGGTGTAGAATCCCGTCTCCTGCCTCTACCGCATGTCAAGACTTGCTCCCGCGCTTGCGCTTCTCGTTTGCTTCCTTGAGGGCCTTGAGGGTGCCGGGTTGCCGCCCTTGCGTGCCCGGTTCAACTCCGGCCTTCTGCCTGTCCCTAGCATCGCGTTGACGATGTATCTCGAGGTGCGCATCACACTCACGGATCGAATGGTGGGCCAACGGCTTCGTGCATTTCTCGCACAGGCCTTTGGCGATGCGCCGTTCACGCGACTGTTTCTCGGAAGCACTACGGCCGGCCCGGCGCTGCTCCACTGTTAGATACTTCCGTTGCCTCACCAGCCAAGGGCTCGGCATCGCACCGTCTTCTTTCTCTTCCTCGCTGCGTCCTGCGTCGCGGATTTCTTCCCTGGCCCGCGTCAGGGCTTCATCAGGTTCAAACAGTTCCGGCCCTTTTGCCTGATGGAGAATCGTGCGCCTAGCAGCCTCCAGCAACACCTCCCGGTTTTCCATGAGCCATCGGGCCACGCCTGCTACTTCCCGCTGCGCCACAGCCTCGTCCATCTCATCCTTGGCACGTTTAAGGGCATTCGATGAACGGCTGAGGCTGATTAGCTCCAGCTCGCAGAGTGTCGCGTGAGAATGACTTAGCAGAAAATCCAAGTCGGGCATTCGCTCCATGATCCGCCCTGTAGGCGAGACCGTAGGGGCTGCAAGGGGCAGGGGGTTTACCGAAGGCGGCAGGATCCCTGCCGTTTTGATATCCCGCTTGGTTTTGACGGTGACACTCATAGCAGCCTCGCTTCCCGCTGCCACAAGGCGCCGCGGACGGCACGCATCCTTCTGTCATCAGTAATCCATGATGCGGCGTAGAACTTGCGCCAAGCATCGCGTTCGACTGAGCACGGACCGTTGAGGAGCACAGAAGTAGCAACGGCACCGGCTTCCATCCGAGGAATCTTCGTTACGTCTGGCGGAGCTACCTTGCCAATGACCCAATGCAGAAATGCCTTCATTGCCCGCCCCCGCGCTGCGTCCATTCCTCCACAACCCAACTGAGCAATTGGGGGAATGCTTCGAGGAGCTTCTGCTGGCAGACATAACCTAATTCGCGGAGACTCCGAGCGACGAGTTTCTCATCCGCCTCGACTCTCGAGTCGATTCCTGCAAGAAACGGAATTACGCTGGAGAGGAAAACGTAGCTGGATTCGAGCGCACTTCTTTGTTGTGGTGATAAAGTCTGGGTAGCCGACATGAAAGTACCTCTTTCGTGTTTGGTTAGGGGCGTGTCGGTGTTCGAGCACCGATGCGTCCCGCTTACTGCTTAGCCTTAGCCTATCCCGACAACCTTACGCGCTGGTGACGTGGCGACGTATTGCTGCGTTTTCGCCAGCGCTTCCCGCTTCTGTTCTTCATTCACGATGGCATAGCGACGGAACATGGAATCGGTACGATGTCCGGTGATCTTCATGGCGACGGCCTGAGGAACGCCAGCCGCGATCATATTGCGCGAAGCCGTGCGGCGAAGGTCATGGAACAGGCGATGGCTTATATTCGCCGCTTTGCAAGCCGTTGCCCAGGCCTTCCGGAAATCTCCTACCGGCTCGCCCTTATCGTGGAACACGAATTCGGCAAATCGCGTCTCTCCGTCTTTGCCTTTGAGGATTGCGGCAGCGCGGCGCCGTTCGAAGATCTCGCCTAACTCACCCTCGAGCGGGATAGTTTCAGGCTTTCGCGTCTTGGAGTTTTCGGCTCGCAGATAGATCACGTCTTCGCCAACATCCGCCCAGCGCAGCGACTCGATGGAGCCCTTCCGCCAGCCCGTGACGAAACCGAACCGGCAGAAATCACGGAGATATTCCGGCAGGTGCGACACGACGGCCTCGAAATCGGCAGTCTCGAAAAAGCCCTGTCTCTCGTTGCCGAGTTCAGAAAGCCGCGGGATGAATGGAATTGCCGACAACAGTTTGTTGCGAATCGCTATTTTGAATGCCTGCCCGAGGAGTTGCGTGCGGCGGTTCGCCGTCGCGTTGGAGTATTTCTGCTCGCGCAGATTCTCGATGTATGTTCCGATGGCTTCCGAGGTCACTTCGACGGCGCGCCATGTGCCGAAGTGTTCGCGTAGCGGCTTCACGTTTGATGCAACTTTCCGATTCCATCTATCGCGCAGTCTGTAATCGCTCTCCAATCCGCCGAGTAATTTGTTGATCGTGACGCGCTCTTGCTGAGGCCCGACGAATGCGCGACCGCCGTGCTTCTCGGCAACAAGCTCCCCGAGCCGATGCTTCAAGAAGCGCTCGGCTTCGTGGTGGTTCTTCTCGGTTATTTCGAGTTTGTCGCCAGTACGAACGTGTTTCGCGACTTCGCGGATCTCCTTGCCATGCGAATAATAAGCGACCCACAAAAACGGACTGCCCGTGCGTTGGAAAACCCTTCCCTGCCCTCGCGTGTTCATGGCGTCAATCCTTTCCGCGTTGTCTCAGGAATTCCGAAACGCTCAAGCCCTTAGCCTTGGCCTTCGCTCTTAATTTCCGATATTCCGCACCGGAAATCCTCAGTTGCACCAATTTCGACCGGCGCTCTGCTTTCGGCTTTGGTGGGCGTCCCATGCGTTTCTTCATTTCCTACCCCCCACAATACTTTATGTAATTACAATAAGTCAAGCTCTTTGTTGGCGAATGTGTTTGTCGATGCCGAGGGCCGAAAACAGCAGCTTGCGCCCCTGGCGCCGGGTGAAAGAGTACTCCTGAGAGTGACGGTATAGGTAGTCTCGGCTTACGCCCAGGCGCTCCGCGGCGGCTTCCACGACCAACAGTTCGTCGTGCTCAATCGCTCGAGGTGTTGGCGCGGTCAGGCGCGCCCAGGCTGTAGCCTTGATGGACTCCAACTGCCCGATCAGCTCCGGCAGCTCTTCTGCGGGCAGCTTGCGTGCGGCATCCCGGCAACGATCCAATGCGGGCTTGAGAGCATCGACTTGACCTTGAACGATTCCGAGCTTTGCCGGGGTCGCCACGGTTTTTTATTGCACCCACCGCCAGGCTTGCCCAGTCCCTTTGCAAGTGGCACACTCGCCCGGGCCTGCCTGCCAGCAAGCCATACACGCACATCTTTTCTCGCCCTGGCAATGCCAGCACGTCACCACAACCTTGCGTGGTGCCTCCGCTTCCGGCTGGATCGTGGTACAGCCTTTCCACGGATGGTGAATCCAAACGTCGGGTTCAACCTCGTAGCACTCCGGGGAACACGTCGCCGGCCGGTTCCGTAGGGCTTCAAGGATCGCCGGCTTCGCGTCGCGGACGCGGGCCAGCAATGCGTCGTCCAGGGCCCGCCTCGGCTTCAGCGAAAGGTCGTCGCCGACGACCGCGACGACCACGCCGCGGCGCTCCAATTCGCCCAGGATTTCGGACACTTGGGGGTTCACAGGAGCACCTCGCCATCATCCTCGAAGGCTTCAAAGGTGCTCACTTCCGAATGTTGAGCACCTTTGGCCGAGCGATTGCCGTTAAGTCCTTTATTTTCAAGGGCCCCCTCAAAGGTGCTCAACTGTGGGGTAAGGGGTTGAGCACCTTTAGGCTGAGCACCTTTGAGGCACCACTGCCAAGCGCCCTGATAGCCAGCCTTCTCAGTGGCGACGCCGAGCACATCCTTCGCACGCCGCATGGTCGCCCAGGAGAAGCCCTCTTTCGCAGCATCCGACTTAAGCTCTCGTTGAGCGACGGCGCCGTTTGCAAGCCGCTCCCTGAGCCAATCCATTGCATCGAACCGTTCGGATTGCCGCTCGGCCCCCTCCGGCTCGAGAACAGCATCCGCCTGAACCGAGACGGCCGCGCCCCAAGCTACGACCGCGGTCCCCTCCTTCGCTTCCAACCTGTAGCTCAATCCCGTCTGATCTGGCGCAAGATTCATCTTTCCAGGCAGCATTAACCGCTGGTGAGGATCGTCTGGGCTTTTGGCGAAGAACCACACGGCACGAGCCGCAGCGACGAAGGCGATAGATCCCGAAGCGCGGTACAGCGCAGAGGAAGCGTTCTTATTGAAATGCGTCACAGCCAACACCGTCACGCCAAGGGCGGAAGCAACGCCTGTGAGCGGCGCCAGCAAGCTCCGTACTTTGGCATTGACGTGAGAATCCACCCCACCGAGATAGGCTGACACCGGGTCAACGATAACGAGCCTGGTGTCGCCGAGCGATGCGACTGCATCTTGAAGAGCACTTAAGTCGGTTTCGAGACTGAAGTGCTCAAGCGTTGTGTCGCCATTCCGTCCGGGCCGCCGAACGGCTTGCAGGATATGTACCTTCGTTAAGTCTGCGCCGGCAGCTTCAAGGCGTGGGCGGATTGTATCCCCCGGGTCATCCTCCGCGCTTAAAATAACGGCACTTCCGGCCTCGCAACTCGCCCGAGCGCCGTCCGGCAACGCCAATCCTCGCGTTACACGCGCTGCAATGTCGATGGTAGTAAAACTCTTTCCCAGCCCCGGATCACCAGCGAATAGCGTCAGCTTGCCCAGCGGGATACGTCCTGGCCAGAGCCAGCGCAATTCCTGCTTTTCGATGTCGGACACGCAGCGCAGCACCGCCCCTGGCGCCTGAGCCTCTACTGTATATTTGGGATCGGAAAAAATTTCCTCGTAATTGATGCTCATCGTTTGCCCCCTACGACCACCCGCGCAAGCCACAGCGCGACTTGCCACTGGGTCATTCGCGGATGATTGCGCGCCACATCGAGAATGAGCTTTTCGACGAAGTCGAGTAGGCGTTGTTCCGCCTCGGCTGCAGGCTCGGCCTCGATGATTTCGGCGGGAATTGTCATAGAATTCATGCGGCACGTTTGGCGACGGCAACGCGGCGCAGCCACACATAATCTTCATAGTTGGATTCCGCGAAGCGGTCAGGATGCCGGTAAAGGTTCTGAGACAACTCGGCGGAAGTGATGCGGACTGTAGACATTTCTTGCTTTTCAGGAACTTTGTCGTTATAACCACTATCAGCCATGTAGTTTGTTTCTCCTGAATCTCTGGCCCGGATGGGAGTCCGGGCCTTTTCTATTTCCGAGGCAAGGACTTGGCTCGTACTGCCCTCGCCAAATACAGGCTAACATGGAATCTAAAAAACAAGGTAGCTGTTTTTTAGCCTATTTTGTACCCCTCAACACTGGGCCGCATAGCCCCCCATGCCAGCCAAATTTAGGTTGCTGACAGACTGGCTGCATTGCCAGCGATTCGTACAAAGATAAAGTATGCGCTTGCTTTTTTTTAGCAAGGGAGTAAAATCTAAAAATAGAGAGGGACTTGATTTATGGCAGACATCGGCGGCTTCAAGAATGCGGCCTTTAGAAATGTGCTGGTAGCCCTGCGTAAGAGGTTGAAGCTCACTCTTCAAGATGTCAGCGACAAGAGCGGAGTCAACATTTCAACCCTTAGTCTATTCGAGAATTTCAAGGCGGGTCTATCGGATGAAGCTCAGGGGAAGGTTGTCTCTGCGCTCCTGACATTTCTCGATAAGGCACAAGAAGATCAGCAAAGGGAAAAGGAACGGGAACGGCGGGAACTGCTTGACCTGGCTATTAACGCTAGAGGTCTTTCGTCCGCACTGTCAGAGAGCCTCAAGAATTTGGCAGTCGGCACAACGAATGCCCCGCTTAATAAGAAAGAGCAGGCGCTAGTGAATCAATGAAGCCAGTAGCCCATTTCGGCGACGGGGTTGCATTGGTGATGACGCCGTGATCGTTTATCCCGTTTACCTATCCAATGGATTGGTGCGCCATGTGGAGTTAGAAACCGCCGAAAGGTACCAGACTATCAAGATACCGATTAACAATCCCACGATTTGCGAGACCGTCCACATAGCTTTTAGCGAGCTATCGAAGGCTTATCACCAAATACCTGAACCTGGTAAGCCGTTAGCCTCGACGGACCGCGAAGTGTTTCTGCACATGGTAGTGCAAGGGCCAATTCAATGAGCAGGGAATGCATTCTCGCCGCGGCCTTGCTTCTCTCGCCTTGCTTGGCATCGGCGCAGGGGCTAAAAAGGGATGACTTCTTTCTCAAGCCATTGCCAGCGGGCGGAGTGGGCGCGGTAAGCGGACTAGAAACTGTCTGCACTGGCGCGGGACTTGCTACCACGGCGGCCAGCGTAACGTCGAACGTAGTCACGCTAACGATGGCGTCGAATCCCGTCACGGCTGGCTTCGCGAGCGGGAGAACAATTCAGGTTCTCAACTTCACGGGGACAGATACTTATTTCAACGGTACTTTCGTTTTAACAAACGTGAGTAGCACGCAACTGCAGTATTCCTTGACCCACGCAAACAACTCAGCCAGCACCAATGGCGGCGTGGTGCAGAATCCTACGGCGGCAAGTGGCTGCTCGCCACTGGCGACCATTTATTCCGATCAGGCGCTAACCGTTCCGATCGTCCAGGGTTTTCCTGACGACGGCCGGGGCAACACCACTTTCTACGCGGCTCCAGGAAATTATTGGGTTGCGTATTCGGCAAGCGGATTGAATCCCATGCCGATGAACTTCATCACTTTGCCCTGCACAGGCGCAAGCGGATGCACGTTCACGGGACCGACTACTACGCCGAAGCTGAATAACATCATCATGGTGGATGGTGTCACGTATCCGTTTTCTACGGCTGGCCTGCAAGCAGCAATCGCTGCAGCTATCGCCGCTGGCGGTGGGATCGTCGATGCCCGGGGCATGGGCTCTTTCAACATTACAAGCGAGATAGATGTAGGAAATCATGCGCAAGTACCTGTAACTCTACTCCTACCTCAAGCAGCTACTTGGACAGTAAGTGGAATTACAAACGGTACTTCATGCGCCATCAAACAATTTAGCCAGTCAAGCATCTTAGGACCGGGAACCGGCGGCAGTTCTGCGATGGTAATTCATGCTGGCGCGGTAACTAACAACCTGGATTCGCTCTACTGTACGGAACCTTCACCCAACGGGAACGGTTCTTATATCCGCGCCGAAGGTTTCCAGCTCTACAACCCGAATACGGCGACGATGGTTAACGGCGCGATGAACGTGACGGCGTTGTTTGACGATAGCGAGTTTAAGAATATCGTGGTCGCAAGTTATGGGACTGTTGGACTCAACGTTCACGGCATCGTCTGTTGCGGCGCGCATTTCACGAACCTAACATCCAATGGAAACAACGTCGCCAACTCCATCCCCGTGCAAATCTTAGGTGCAAGCTCCATAGTGGCGTTCTACAATCTCTCTGCTGGCCATCCCGGCACAGGCAAGAACGCAATCTTCATAAGCGGAGTAGGGAACGGCCAAGCCGTACGCTTCTATAACACCTATTCGGAAGGCAACAGTACCGACACGACTACCGCGAATGTATCAGCCGGAAGCACGGCAGGGCCGATAGAGTTCTACTCGCTGACGTGTAATGACAACGGAAGCTCCACGGCATATTGTGTAGACATCCCAAACTCTGGCACCCCCAACGTAAACGCGTTTGGAATGCAACAGATCGTAGGTGGATCGGCGAACTGTTTGAACGATCACTATTCCGGCAAGACTTACGCTTGCCAGAGCGGGAACATGCCGCTATTCGCAAACCGCGGCGTCCAGCCAGGTGCCTCAACGGTTGCGCAGCTACCAGCGGCCAGCGTAAACAACGCGGGCCAGATGCGGGTTGTTACCGATTCGACGGCGATTGCCGCCGAGGGGCAGACATGCGCTGGGTCGAGCACAAATACGGCGCTGGCCTTTTCGAGCGGCGCAGCGTGGAAGTGTTTTTAGAAATGGGGAAGATTGATGTGCAAATTATTCCAGCGCAAGAAGGAGCGCGAGAAAATGCCCCCAGCCGAGCATAGCGATATTTTTTCGGAGTGGGCCAGCAAAACGGATGTCGAGCGGCAAGTAGCACGCTTTTTCCGTCCATCTGCGGAGAGCAGGGCTACGCTCCAATCCCGGGCAAGCACTTCGTTGGCAAAGAAGGCAGTGGCGTTAGTACCTCAATCCATAAGGCAACGGGCGTTTGATCGCTGGCAGTACGCATTTAGCAAGGCAGACTCGCGAGGAAAGTGGTCATCCCTAAAATTCATTTGGGACATTTTCGTGGGCAAGGAGAAATAAGTGGGAGAAACGCTGCGTAGGGAGATGAGCATATCTCCCGTGGAAACGGGCAGAGTTACGCCGGGCACTTCGGCACAGCTTTCTAATGTCGGCACATTCGACCCTTCCTCTGGCAGCGGGAGCATGCCGTCGATCACGCCAGGAACACCGGGCATGCCAATTACGCGGCCATCCTTCCTTAGTTCGTTCCTCGCCTCTCTTCCTTCCGCTTTGGCCGGCGGCCTTATGTCCAATGGAGATCCACGGTTCCCATTCGGTACGGGCTTGCCCGGAGCCTTGGCGGGAATCGCGCAAAACGATCAATTAAGATTGCAGCAACGCAACCAACAGATAGCGGAAGCCCGGCAGGATGCTCTAGCGGCTGGAACGCTTGCAAACCAGCAAAGCGAAGCGCAGCTACGACAGGCACAGATCGACGCATTGCAGATGCGGCCACCAGAGAAACCGCTAGGTGACGCATTCGTAGATGCCGATAACAACCGCGTCCAGTACATGCAGGCAGCGGACGGAGCCTTGCGGCAAGTCATTTTAGGCAAGGCAGCGCCGAAGGCCCCGACGGCGGAATCCGTCAAAGTGGATTTCAACGGGCTAGTGCAAAAGGCGCTAACCGGCATGCCGCCGACGTTTGATCCGAAAACGCTGCAAGATCCGAAAGCGATTTACGCGATGGTTTCAACCTCTACGGCTTTGACTCCGCAAGAAAAAAACAAAGCCCTTTCTTACATGGTAACGAATCCTGAAAAATCCGAGATGGCTACGAATTTGTTTTACAGGGCTGCGCAAGGCGACCCGACGGCGCAAAAGGCCCTGACTCTCGAAACCAATCAAAAGCTCGCAGTGGCAAAGGCCGCGCAGCAAGGACTACCGGCAGGGCTGGCAAACGTAGCGCCGCATCTTGTAGCGCCAGCGGCGGCAGATGCACAGAAGGCCGGGGCGGATTATGTCAACGCGAAGCAAGGGGCAGACGACATGCAGACTTTCGTCTCGCTCGCCAAAAGCGGAAACAAGATCGCGTATGCCTATGCACCGACGGAAGGCGTCTTGTCGTTCAATACTTCGCG
>WNGO01005850.1_pt1 | contig 17926 bp, 17 predicted proteins | sample 5400511 | NCBI WGS metagenome assembly WNGO01 (sample SAMN13153380, study PRJNA577476) | soil metagenome | isolation source: 20 cm soil or saprolite under Garry oak tree replicate 2 | place: USA:California | collected 2016-06-15 | reverse complement strand
CAGCCCAGCACCACGAGCAGCAGGCACAGGGCGCCATTCCGCACGGCTACTGCAAGACCCGGCGCGCGCCGATCCAGCGCGACAGCCAGTAACCGCCCTCGGGGTCGTGCGGGTCGAGCTGCGACAGGCGGACGCCGGTACTCGAACTGTGGATGAACTTCCCCTCCCCGACGTACATCCCCACGTGGGTGACGCCCGCGCCCGGCGTCGCCGAAAACAGCAGGATGTCGCCCGGTTGCAGCGCTTCCACCACCGGCGTGATCGTCGTGCCCGACCCCGCTTGATCGCGACTGGTGCGCGGCAGCCGGACGCCGTGTTGCCCGTAGGCGTATTGGATCAAGCCGGAGCAATCGAATCCGTTGGCCGCCGTGCCGCCCCACTGGTAGGGAGTGCCCAGCGCGTCGAGTGCGGTCCGAACGACATCGGACGCGCTGCCGCCGATGGTCGCGGGCGCCGTGAGCGGTACGGAGCGACTCGCGGTGCGGTTGCCGCCCCCGCCCCGTCCCAGACCGATCGTCACTCCCGCCGAAAAGCTGATGCCGTTGCGCGCGTCGGAGCGGGGATGCCAGAAACCGTGCGGGCCGCGGTCTTCCAGGCGGTAGCGCGCCTCGGCGCCGAGCGCGAACCGCTCGATCGGCCGCCACTCGACGCCGCCGCCGATATTCCACTGGGCGGCGATCTCCTGCGTGGTCGTATCGGTCGACAGCCCCATCAACAGGCCCACCAACGCGTAGGGACCGAGTGCCGTGCGCCGCCGGAATGCCTGCAGCTCATAGCCCAGCCCGTAGAACGCGCGACGGCGGCCGATGCTGTCGTTGAGCACCACCGCCACCACCGGTCCGTGCGTCAGGGCACCGAACCAGGGCTGGCTGCTGCGCAGCTCGTACGTCGTGGCGTCGTTGCCGCCGTACCAGCGGCCGTAGTGCGCCTCGACGTCCCGCGTTTGTGCGCGAGCCGCACCGACCACGCCGAGCGCGAGCAGCGCGACGACGCTAATCGGCCGCGGCAACTTCGGTGTGTTGCTGTGACGCCCGGGGCGCCATGTGGTGGGAGAGCAGATGCGGGACGCGGCGCATGAACCGCACCCAGACCCAGAGGGTGCTGAAACCGGCGCTGGCCGTGACGAGGGCGGCGACGCCCAGCATGGCCGGGGGCGATGCAAAGCGGGCGCCGAGCAACGCGCCCAGCCACATCCCCAGATACGACGCGCCCCACGCCAATGCGGGCGTGGCGAGCCAGCCGACGACGACGACGAGGTGGGCGAGCCAGCGTGGCATTCCCACCGTCCGGGCGCTAGCCCTTACGCGCGATGCCCGCGACTGCGAGCACGGTCAATGTGAGCGCGTAGACGGCGCCGACCATCACCGGCAGGATCACGGGGCAGCCCGCGAGCCGCGCCACGATCGCGCGCGCGGCGCGGGTCGCCGACAACATGCCGCCCATCCAGGCCACGAACGTCCCGAGCATCCACCAAATCGGCAGATACCACCACGTGGAGCCGCCGCCCACGGCGTCCCACGTCCAGGGGTAGGCGTGGAACGGCCGCAGGATGACGATGTCGATGGCGGAGAAGACGACGGTCCCGACCAAGCCAACCGCTGCGGCGCCCGCGATGCCTTCGATGCTGCGCGGGGCGGTCCAGCGGGCCGGCAGCAGGCTCACGAGCGGCGCCGCGGCGAGCACGACGAGCGCCTGCACCGCCTCCCGCGCCACGCCCGGGGCAAGCAGCCGGGACACCACCAGGAAGACGACCACCACCGCGCCGGTGAAGGCGCCCAACCGGGCGCCGCTGGCGGTGACGTTGCGGAAGTCCGAGCGATCCGTGAGGACGGGTGCCGCGCTGGCCGACATCCTGTTGCGCTCCTCTGAAGAGGGGTGGTGGCGGTAATTTAGCTCAGCCGCCGAAGCGGGCAAACACCACGAGCACCACCAGATCCGTGACTGCCCAGGCGCCCAGCGCCCGGTACATCCCCTGTTGATGCTGGGCCGGCGTGTAACGGTCGCGCGCCATCATCCAGGGCACCAGCACCGCCAGCCAGGCGGCGAGCGGCAGCAGCAGCAAGAAAGCCGTCACGCGCAACACCACTGCGGCCCACCCGAACAGCCCGAACGCCAGGATAGTACACCCCAGAGCGACCCAAAGGCTCGCCCGCATGCCCAGAATCAACGCCAGCGTGCGGTCGCCGCGACGGCGGTCTTCATCGAACTGATAGAGCTGCGTCAGGGGATAGAGGGCGGCGAACAACGGGCAGAACGCCAGCAATACCAGGCCATGCCCGAAATCGAGCGGCCGCCCCGTCGCGGCCCAGCCCGCGAACGGCGTGAGCGTGCCGAAGCCCCACATGTTGATCACCCAATCCACGCCAGCCACGGCTTTGAACCGGAACGGCGGCACCGAATACAACACCGACAAGAGGAAGCAGATAGCGTAGGCGACCTGAAACGCCGGCGGCAGGGCGAGCGCCAGCAGTTGGCCGCCCAAGAGCAGCGCGACGCTGAACGCCAGCAGGTAGCGCGGCAACGGCGGCGGCGCGTTGAGGTACCCGATGTCGCCTTCGTCCTTATCGAACACACTGTTGATCGCGAGCGTGCCGCCGTTCAGAAAAATCACCCAGATCGCGAGGCCGGCCAGGGCCTGCCACAACCACGCACCACGCACCACGCCACCGAATCCCACGGCCAGGACGTAGCCGAGGACCGTATGCGCCGCCATGATCGGCCACTCGGCCGGGCGCATATGCATGATGTAGGAGAAACTCTCGCCGGGGAGGAGGCCGTAGCCCCAGCGGCGCCACGCGTTGAGGGCGCGGGCGTCCGTCACCAGGTGAGCCCGAGCGCCGTGGCCGCGAGGCGCAGCCCCGTGAGCGTCAGATCGGCGTGCACCGCTGCGATCTCACGCGACAGCGGCGCGATCAGCCCCGCGAGCCCGCCCGTCGCCACGACCTTGGGCACCTGCTTGGTGGGCCATTCCGCCTTGATGCGCTTCACCAGGCCGTCCACCGCGTCGGCCGTGCCAAGCAGCACGCCCGAGCGGATGCAGTCCTCGGTGCGGCGGCCGATCACGTGCTCGGGAGCCGTGAGCTCCGTCGCCGGCAGCTTGGCGGTGCGGGCGATGAGCGCGTCGGCGGCGGTGCGCACGCCCGGCATGATCACCCCGCCGATGAAGCGGCCGTCACCGGTGATGCAGTCGAACGTAGTCGCCGTGCCGAAGTCCACGACGATGGTGTCCTGCTTGAACAGGTGCGTAGCTGCGAGCGTGTTGAGGATGCGATCGGCGCCCACCGTCAGGGGCTCGTCGACGTCGAGCTTGATGGGCAACCGCGAGCGTCCATCCACGATCACCGGCCGGTGCGTGACCGCAAGCTCGACGCCCTCGGACACCGCCTGCGTCACGGGCGGCACGACCGACGCGACGATGCTGGCGCGCACTTCCTGGGGCGAGTGGCCGCGCTGCGTCAGGTAGCTGGTGATGGCCGCGGCCCATTCATCGGGCGTGCGGGACGGACCCGTCGTGACGCGCCAATGGGCTTCCAGCCGGTCTCCGTGAAAGAGACCGAGTTTGGTTTCGCTGTTGTTGATGTTGATGGCGAGGAGCATGGGCGCCTAAGATAACACTTCAGGCGAGCTCAACGTGGCCCTCGCGCGCGGCCGTAGTGCCGCCCTGCCCCGCCACAAGCAGCGCGCCGTCCGCGCGCACGCCGACGGCGCGGCCATACACCGGCGCGCGCAACAGCCGACCGCGCAGCCAGTCGCGCGCCGCGAAGGCCGCGCTCTCCGACTCGGTGAGCACGCCGGCGTGGGTCGTGACCCGCGGCAGGGCGGGCACGAGCCGGTCGAGCACATCGATGCGCCGCACGTCCGGCACGACCTCGGCCAACGCCACGGCGGTCGCGCGCACCGCGGACGGGATGTCGTTCGCGACGTTGATGCCCACGCCGACGGCGAGCCATTGCAGCGCGTCACCCTGCCAGCGGCCTTCGCACAGAATCCCCGCGAGCTTGCGATCGTCGAGCAGCACGTCGTTGGGCCACTTGAGCCGCGCCGCCGGCCGGCGCACGAGCTCGTCCGCCACGTCCGCCACCACCAGGCCGATGCGCAGCGATACCGCCCCCAACTCGGCCCGGGGCGGACGCAGCAGCATGCCGAGCCACACACCGCCCACGGGCGATTGCCAGGTGCGGCCGTCGCGCCCCCGCCCCGCCGTTTGCTCCTCGGCCAGGACGACGGTGCCGTGCGGCGCGCCCTGCGCGCCGAGATCGTGAATCGCGTCGAAGGTCGAACCGAGCCGCCGGAACACGCCGGCCTGGGGAACGCCCCAGCGCTGGGCGAGGTGCTTGGCGGGAACGTCGTCGAGGGTCAGCGACGCCACAGCGCGAGTGCGAGCGTCAGCGTGCCCACCGCCCAGCAGTAGGGCGCGAACGCGTAGAAGCGGCCACGCTCGAGCAGCGCGACGAGGAAGCGGATCGCCCAGATACCGCTCGCGAACGCGACCACGAAGGCCGTCACGAACGGCACCACGCCGATGGCCGCGAGACTCGCCGTGGCATGGCGGCCTTCCAGCAGCGCGGCGCCAGCGATCACCGGCACCGCGAGCAGGAAGCTGAACTCGGCCGCCGCGGCCGGTGCGAGATTCCGCCACAGCGCCGCCGATACCGTCGACCCGGAGCGCGAGATCCCCGGGAGGATGGCGACGGCTTGCGCCAAGCCGATGGCGAGAGCGTCCGGTGTGCGCGGCTCGCTCAGCTGCCCGGTGCGACGCCGCGTGGACCACAGAATGAATCCGGTGACGACGAAGGCCCCGCCCACGAACGCCAGCGAGCTGAACGCCTCCTCGATCCGGTGATGCAGCGCCACGCCCAAAATCCCCGCCGGGACCGTGCCGAGCACGAGCATCCACAAATAGCGCAGGCTGGGCGGATCGCGGCGGACGGCGCCCACGAGAATCGCCCCCAGGCGCCGGCCATAGACCACGAGCACGGATCCGAGCGTCGCCACGTGGAGGGAGACCTCGAAGAACACGCCCGGCATTTTCACGCCGAGCAGATGCTCCACCAGCACGAGGTGCCCCGAGCTCGATACCGGCAGGAATTCGGTGAGCCCCTGCACCAACCCCAGAATCACTCCCTGCCACAGCGTCATGCGATCCTCCCGAGGACCAGGGCGGCGAGCCCCGCGACCATAGCGGCCTTCAATAGTCTGCTCGCGCCCGCAAACCGGCCGCGCCACAGCTGCAGCGCGGCCCCCAGCGTGACGAGCTGCGCCACGACCGCGAACGCGAAGTACCACCCCGCGTAGCCCGCGGCCCAGGGCAGCAACTCGCTCGCCGGGATGAACGCGATCAACACCCAGCACGCAATGCGCGTCGCCGAGAGGGCGCCGACGGTGACCGGCAGCGTGCGCCGTCCGGCAGCGCGGTCGCCGGGCTCGTCTTCCAGATCCTTCACGATCTCGCGGGCGAAATGCAGCCACGCGGCGAGCGCCCACGGCACGAGCCCGGCCGCGGGGACGCCCAGCGCGAGCGCGCCGTAGAACAGCGGCAGTCCGGCGATGGCGGCGACGGCGACGTTTCCCGGCAGCCCGCGCCGTTTGAGCCAGGGCGAATACAGCGCCATCACCGCGAGCGCGCCGAGCCCCACGACCACCAGCGTGCCACTGACCAGTCCCGCCAGCGCGAGCCCGAAGAATGCGCCCAGGAACACGACGCCCTCGGCAGTGTGCCGCGAGAGGCGCCCCGCGGCGACGGCTGAGCCGGGGCGGTTGACGCGATCGGCGGTGATGTCTGCGAGATCGTTGAGCGCGTTGCCCGCCGCCCCCAGTCCCACGCCTGACAGGCCGGCGAAGACGAGCAGCTTGGGGAGCGCCAGGGTGCCGAGGGCGATCCATCCACCCGCGCAGACGCCGGCCGCGGCGATGAGGAGGTTGCCCGCGCGCACCAGGCGCAGCAGGTCACGCACCGAGCGCTTCCCGGTACAGCGCCTCGTACTGCGGCACCACTTTTTCGGTGGTGAAGTCGCTGGCACGCGCTACGGCCGCCGCCCGCATGCGCGCGTGGCGCTTGGGATCTTTCAGAATGCCGAGCGCGGCCTCGACCATCACATCCACCGCGCCGGGCTCCGCCAGCACGCCGGTCTCGCCGTCGACCACGACCTCGGGGATGCCGCCCGCGCGGCTGGCGATGACGGGTACGCCGCAGGCCATCGCCTCGAGCGCCGCGAGGCCGTACGACTCGCTCTGGGTCGGCAGCAGGAACAGGTCGGCCCCGCGCAGCACGTCGGCGACGTCTTCCACGCGACCGAGGAACCGGACATCGCGCGTCAACTTGAGGCGATCGACCTCGGCCTCCGCGGCGTCGCGGTCGGGCCCGTCGCCCGCCATGACCAGCGTGGCGGGCAGCGCCTGCCGCACGCCCGCGAAGATGCGGACGACGTCGAGCACGCGCTTGACCGGGCGGAAGTTGGAGATGTGCACCAGGACCTTGTTGCCGACGGGCGCAAGCGCGCGGCGGCAACGGTCGTCGGTGGCGGGATAGTACTCCGCGAGCGAAATAAAATTGGGAATGACCCGCACATCGCAATTCACGCAGCCGAACGCGCGGTACGTCTCGTCGCGCAGGTAGGCGGAGACCGCCGTGACCGCGTCCGACCGCTCGATCGAGAACTTGGTGATGCTGTGGTACGAGGGGTCCTGCCCCACGAGCGTGATGTCGGTGCCGTGCAGCGTCGTGAGCACCTTCAGATCGCGGTCGTCGGCCAGCATTTGCTTCGCGAGCCACGCCGTGGTCGCGTGCGGGATGGCGTAGTGCACGTGCATCAGATCGAGCTGCTCGCGCAGCGCCACTTCGTGTTGTTTCACCGCCAGCGCCAGCGCGTACGGCGACTGCTCGAACAGTGGATAGCTGGCGGTCACCACCTCATGGAACGTGACCCGCTCCGCCAGACCGCGCAGCCGGAACGGGCTGGCGTACGAAATGAAGTGGATATCGTGACCGCGGCGCGCGAGCTCGAGCCCCAGCTCGGTCGCGACGGCGCCGGAGCCGCCGTAGGTCGGGTAGCAGGTGATGCCGATGCGCATGGGGCGTTATCCGTTCTCTGTTATCCGTTGTCCGTCATGTCTTGCCAGCGTTCCTGAATGGCTCGAGCCAACACGCCAGGTTCAGCAGTAGCGTCGAGAGTCCAGATCTGAGCCGTCGGATCACGGACAACGGACGACGGACTACGCAGTTGATTCCGGAACCACGTCTCTTGCCGTTTGGCGTACTGGCTGGTCGCGCGGGCGATCGCCTCGCCCAGCTGCGCCTCGGGCAGCGCCCCCGCGAGCATCGTCGCCACTTCGCGGTAGCCGATAGCGTCGAAGCCGGCGGCGTCGGCCGCCACGCCGCGCGCCAGCATGCCGCGCGTTTCGGCCACCAGGCCAGCGGCGAGCATCCCCGCCACGCGCTCGGCGATGCGGCGGCGCAGGGCTTCCCGCGGCAGCGTCAGGTGAATGTACCACGGCCGCATCACGCCGCTGGCGCGCGCCTCGCGCTGCCACCACGAGAGGCTGCGGCCGGTGAGCAGCGCCACTTCGAGCGCCCGCGCCGCGCGCTGGCGGCCCCCGCCCCGATACGCGCGGTCGAGACGCGCGGCCCAGCGCGCCAGCACGCCCGACTCCAAAACGCCGGTCCACGCCCGCATCCGCTCGCGCTGGGCCGGGTCGAGCGGCGGCTCGTGAAACAGGCCCTCCGCCAACGCCCGCACGTAAAACCCCGTTCCTCCGACCACGACGGCGCGGCGGCCGTCACGCTGCGCGAGCTCGAGCCACCCCGCGGCGTCGCGCGCGAATTGCCCCGCGCTGTAGCGCTGGCCGGGCTCGACCAGATCTAGCCCCAAGTGCGGGACCCGCTCCCGGATGGCGGCGGTGGGTTTGGCGGTGCCGATGTCGAGGCCGCGGTAGACCTGGCGGGCGTCGGCCGAGATGACGGTGATGGGTTGCAACGCCGCGAGCGCAGCGGCCACGGCCGTCTTGCCGACGCCCGTGGGTCCCACGATGACGGGGACCAGCGGGCGCTCAGCTGCGCCCAAACCGTCGCTCCAGCTCGGCGCGGGGCAGCTGTACGATGGTGGGCCGCCCGTGGACGTCGTGCGCCGGCAAGGTCGCTGTCAGCAGGCGCACCACGAGCTCCCGCATCTCGTCGGGATCGAGGTGATGGCCCGCCTTGATGGCGGCGCGGCAGGCGTAGGTCGCGGCGAAGCGCTCCAGCCGATTGGCCCAGCCGCCGAACCGCCCGCCTGCGAGATCGGACACCAGCTCCTGGAGGCAGCGCGCCGCCTCGAAGCGCGGATGCGGATTGGGCGCGGTCGAGACGATCACGCTGCGGCCCGACAACGCCTCGAGCTCGAAGCCCACGCGGTGCAACAGCTCGCGGTGCTCGTCGATCGCCTCCAGCTCCGGCGGCGTGAAATCGAGCGTGAGGGGCAGCAGCAGCCGCTGCGCCGGCGCGCCGTCCCCTTGCAGCTGGTGCAGCACGCCCTCGTACAGCACGCGCTCGTGCGCCGAGTGCTGGTCCACGATCGCCACGCCGCCGTCGGTCTGGAAGAGGATGTAGCTGTCGAACACTTGCAGCAGCTCGGGCCCGCGCGTGGCGCCGGCGGCGCCGCCGTTGCCCGGGAACAGCTCCAGCGGCACGCCACCGCCCAACTCGCCGCCGATCCCCTGCCACGGCCCCATCTCGCCGCCGGCGCCGCCGATCGGTGCGGCGGCTGCGAGCGGCACGAGCGCGCGGCGCACGGCCTCCTGCACCATCTGCTCGACGAAGAACTTATCGCGGAAGCGCGCCTCGAGCTTGGCCGGGTGCACGTTCACATCCACGGCATCGCCCGGCAAATCGAGGTAGAGCAAGAGCGACGGTCGGTCACCCGGCGCCACGGTGGAGCGATACCCGGCTTCGGCGGCGCGCAGGATGAACGGATCCTTGATCGGCCGACCGCGCACGAACACGTAACCCTTGCGGCCGGCGGGCTTCGCCTGCGACGGCCGTTGCGCGAAGCCCGTGACCTCGAGCGCTGCTTCGCGGAACTCGACCGGCAGCAGCGTGTCGGCCAGCTCGCGGCCCCACAAACCATGCACGCGGTCGATCAGGCGGTCCACGCGCGGCACATCGAGCAGGGCGCGCGCGTCACTCGACAGGCTGAACGCCACGCCGGGCCGCGCCAGCGCCAGCACCGTCAGCCGATGTCTCCAGCTCGAAGCGCGACACCGCGGCGATCGACGGCAGCGCCTCGCCGCGGAAGCCGTACGTCGCAACGCCGATCAAGTCGCTCGCGTCCGTGATCTTGCTGGTCGCGTGGCGGGTGAGCGCGAGGCGCGCGTCGGCGCGATCCATGCCGCTGCCGTCGTCGCTGACACGGATGAGCGTGCGACCGCCGCCCTCCAGCTCCACGCGCACCTCGTGCGCGCCGGCATCGAGGGCGTTCTCGACCAATTCCTTGACCACCGAGGCCGGCCGCTCGACCACCTCGCCCGCGGCGATCTGATCGGCCACCCGGTCGGCAAGCACCGCGATTTTCGGACTCACAGCCGCGCCACCTCCCGTGCCAACACCCAGCCCCGTATACCATCCGGGCGCGCCAGCTCCAACCACCGCCCCGCCGCGAACGAACCCACGATCTCCGCCGCCGCGCCGGGATCGAGCGTGGTCCCCGCGTTGGCCGAGCTGTACGGCGCTGCGCGCACCGGCGTCGCGGCCGCGAGAATGACGGCGACGGGCCGCGCCCGCCGTTGCCACTCGACCACGCCGGCCGCCGCCCCGACCAAGGCCACTGCGGCAAACCCCAGCGCCACCAGCGGCCGCCGCCCGCTCACCGCGACGCCCCAGCACAGTATCCACGCCAGCCCCGCCAGCAGCGCCCATTTGCGCGGCGGTGAGCGAGTCCTGCGCCGCGCGCCGCGCGAACGAATCCGCGGCGGCCCGCAGCGCCCCCGCCTCGTACAGGCGCTCGGCATTGGGCGCCTGCGCCCGCGCCGCGGCCGTGAAACCGCAGACCAACAGCACCAGCAACGCGCCGCTGCGGCGGCGCCGCGTGGTGCTGCGCTCCGCACCCAGCACCCCCAGCACCTGATGCAGCTCGGCTTCGAGCTCGGCGCCGTCGCCCACGCCACGCGGGCCGTAGCGCGACGCGCGCAGCCGGTCGCGCAGGCGCATCACGTGATCCGCGACGGCGCTCTCGATTCCCGCGGCGCGCAGCGCCTGGGCAAGCCCGTCGCCGTCACGCGCCACGGCGTCGGGCACGTGGCTCGCCAGGACGCCGTGGAAGTCGCGCTCCAACCGCCCCAGCCGGCTGAGGTGCGGACGCCGGGCGGCCGGCGTTTCGGGTGGCGGGCGGCGACGGCGGCGCGCCGCCCACGCGGCGAGCGGCGGCAGCATGAGAATCGCGAGCCATTCGCCGGGCCCCAGCTCGCGCACGACGGCGTCGCTGAGCGAGTGCGCCGCCCCGCCCTCGAGCGGCGGCAGCGGCCGTGCGGCCCGCGGTTCGTCACCCTGGGCGACGATGAGAGGCCGCGGCGGTACCCGCACCAGCGCGTATGCGCTCCGTGTCAGATCGTAATAGGAGTAGCGGACCTCCGGCAGCGTCGCCGTGCCGGCGGAATCGGGCACGATCAACCAGCGGAACGTCTTGCCGCCCGCCACGCGACCGTCGCGCGATTCGGGTGCCGCGATCGGCGCCTCGGCATAGGCGCGCAGGTCCAGCGGGAAATGCACCACAGGATCGGGCCACAACGCCACGTTGCCCGTGCCGTGCACGGTAGCGCGCATCTCGGCCGGCTCGCCCACGCGCAACGGCAGCGGCTCGACCGCGACCGCGAGCGCCAGATCTTCGCCGACCACGCCCTGATCGTCGCCTTGCTGCCCGTCGGCCGGCAACGGCAGCACCGCGATGCGCACCGCGTCGCTGGTGAGCGAATACCGCGCTTCGCCGCTGAACAACGAGAATGCCGTGCGCACGGCGTACGCGAGTGTGGCCGGCGGCACCGACACTTCGCCCGCGCTCAACGGGAATACGATCTGGTGCGCCACATACAGATCCATCCAGCGCCCGCGCACCGAGCGCGACAGCGCCACGCCGTCGGGCGTGACCAGGGGATACGCCCACACACGATCGGGCGCGCGCAGCGTCAGCACGGGCGGCGCCGTGAGCCGCGCCCGCAGCTCGCGCGGGAACCACGCCGCGGCCACGACGTCGACCTGCTCGCCCACCGTCACCGTATCGGACGGCACGACGATCGAGAGCGACACGCGATCGGGATCCCGCGGCGGCGGCGCCGCGTCGAGCAACGCCCGCGCGATCGGCGACAGCCCGGCGAACACACCCGGCGCGCCGCTGTCGACCGTCACCGCGATCGGATCGGTCGACACCTCCACGCTGCCCTGGCGCGCGCTGATGCGGCCGATCACGAGGGTCCCGGCGCGATCGGCCCGCAGTCGCAGCTCGCGCGTGGTGGTGCGGAGCGGACCCGCCGCGCCGCTGACGGCGACGTCGGTGACGTCGTGCGAGGCGAGCACCGCGAAGCCGTCGAGTGTGGGAAGCTGGAACTGTACCGCGACGGACGAGCGGCTGCGGGCGCGCACCGTGAGCGTGAGCTCCTCACCCATCGCCACGCGCGCGCGATCGACGCTGGCCGTGACCTCCGGCCGCTGGGTCTGCAGCGCGAGGAGCAGCGCGAGGAGCGGGATCACCAGTCCTTCACTTGCGGCTCGGCGGCGCGCCGCGTGCGGCCCAGCCGGTCGCGCCGCGTGCGCAGCTCCTCCTGCCCGATGGAGCGCAGGATGTCCTCGGCCTGCGCGGAGGAGAGCGCGCCCGCCGCGCCGCGGCTGCCGCCGGGAGTGGGCTGGTTCTGCCCGCCGCCACCGGATGGCGGCGGCTGGCCGCCGGCGGATGATTTGGGCGACGGCGATCGCGACCCGCCGCTGTGCGCCTCGCGCGTGGCGAGCTCGAGATTCCACTTGGCCGCGCTGTCGTGCGGCGCGAGCAGCAGCGCCTCGCGGTAGGCGCGCGCGGCCTCCGTCGCATGCGCATCGTGATTCGCCGAGTCGGCCCGGGCCGCGCGCAGCTCGACCAGCCCGAGGTTGAACAACGCGCGAAACCGCAGCGCCGGATCGAGCGACGCCGCGGCCTGCGCCAGGCGGGCGCGCGCCGTCTCGACGTCGCCGGCGGCGAGCGCCGCCGTGCCGGCGTTGTAGTACGTCGTATCGGTGCGGGCGCCGGCCGACAACGCCGCCTCGTAGGCGCGCAGCGCGCGGGCCGCATCGCCCGCATCCCAGGCGCGGTCGGACGGCGCGCGGCGCCGCTGGCTCTGCGCCCGCGCTGTGAGCGGCGCGCCCGCGAGCAACGCGAGTGCGAGCAGTGCCGCCGTGCGGCGCGTCGCCGCTTGACCCACCAGCAGGCACACGGCGGCGAGCAGCGGCAGCCAGGCCCGCGGCCGGCCCTGGTGTGTGCGGCTCTCGCTGGCGCGGGTGCGCTTATAGGAGGCCACCAGGTCGCGCACGGCGCCCGCCTGGTCCGGCAGGTCGGCCGCGACGAACGTGCCCTGCGCCGCGTCGGCGATGGCGCTCAGCACCGCGTCGTCGCGGGCGGTCGCGATGATGTGATCGTCGGCGTCGCGTTGCCAACCCAAGGGCGCGCCGTGATCGTCGCGCAGGGGGATGCGCGCCGGCACGCGGCCGCCTTCCGCCACGAGAATCAGGTGGATCCCCTGGGTGCCGAGGCGTTGCGCGGCGTCGAGAATGCCGGGCAACGTGTCGTGCGCCTCGCCGTCGGTGAACACGACCAGCACGCGGTCGGACAGCTCGGAGCCCGCCTGCAGCAGCTCGGTGCCCTGCACCAGGGCGGCCGCGAGGTCGGTGCCGCCCGCGGATGCGATGTCGGGATCCATCGCGTCGAGATAGAGCGTCAGCGCCGAGCCGTCCACCGTGAGCGGGGCCAGGATGTAGCTCGCGCCGGCGAACGCCACGAGGCCGATGCGATCGCCGTCGAGATCCTCGACCAGGCGGTGGGCTTCGCGCTGCGCGCGGCCGAGCCGGTTAGGCCCCACGTCCTCGGCCAGCATCGAGCGCGAGATGTCCATGGCGATCACCAGGTCGAGACCGCGCGTCTCGGCGACGACGCGATCCTCACCCCAGCGCGGGCCGGAGAGCGCCACCACCCCCAGGAACACCGCGACGCTGACCGTCGTGGGACCCCAGCGACCCGCCGCGCGGGCGGCGCGCTCGGTCTCCGGCGACCAGCGCGCCGCGCGCTTGAGCCGGGCGTGGCGGGCCCAGGCCGCCGCGAACCACCCCGCCCCGCCCACGATCGGCGCGATCAACAGAACCATGGGCGCGTCGAAACTCATCAGGGCACGCGAATGACGAGCGTGGCGGAGACCACGATCTCGAGCGCCAGGGCGAGCAGGCCGATGGCGAGCGGCCAGCGGTACCATTCGTCGAACCGCCGGTAGATCACCTGCTGCACGGTGCTCTTTTCGAGCCGGTTGATCTCGTCGAACACCTGGCGCAGCGATTGCGGATCGATGGCCCGGAAAAATCGCCCACCCGTGGTGTTGGCGACGTCGGTGAGCAGCGGCTCGTCGATCTCCACGGGCATCGTCTGGTAGCGCAGTCCCGTGGAGCCCTGTCCGGTGGGCACCAGGGCCTCCCCCTGCGAGCCCGCACCGATCGTGTAGATGCGGATGCCGAACGCCGCCGCGGCCTGCGCCGCGGTGCGCGGGTCGACCGTGCCCTTGTTGTTCTCGCCGTCGGTGAGTAGCACGATCACTTTGCTCTTGCCGGGCGCGCGGCGCAGGCGGTTCGCGGCCGTCGCGATCGCCGTGCCGATCGCCGTCCCGTCCTCGAGCGCGCCGACGCGCGTCTCGGCGATCGCCGCGTCCAGCACGGCGTAGTCCGTGGTGATGGGCACCTGCGTGAGCGCCTGGCCGGCGAAGGTCACGAGGCCGATGCGATCGGACGTGCGCGCCCGCACGAAGTCGATCGCCGTCTGTTTCGCGACGTCGAGACGGTTGGACGGCGCGAAGTCGAGTGACAACATCGAGCTCGACACGTCGAGCGCGAGGACGATGGAGATGCCCTCGCTTCGCACTTCCGCTTTCCCCGCGCCGATGCGCGGGCCGGCGGCGGCGAGGATCCACGCGGCGAGGCACGCGCTGCGCAGGCCCGGCGGCACGCGGGTGAGCCACTCGCGGCCGCTGGCGAGGATGAACGGCCGCAGGTCGCTCATCCGCGTGCCGGGAACCTGGGCCAGCCGCCGCCCGCGCTGCCACCACCACACCGGGATGGCGGCCAACAACAGGAGGACGAGCGGCCGCGCGAAGTTCAACCGGCAATCTCCCGCGCCAGCTGCGTGGCGCGCCGGGAAAGCTCGGCCGTTTCTTCGCCCTGGGCGGCGGCGAACTCGACCCGCTCGAGCTGGGCCAGCAACGCGGTCGCGTCAGGGGGCGCGGAGCCTGCGGCTCCGATCGCCGCGCGCAGCCGCGCCGCCGCGCGCGCCGCCACCGCCTTGGGCTCGCCCGCAGCCAGCCAGCGCGCATCCGCTACCGCAGGCGCCGGCTTGTCAGCGACCGCGGGTCTCCCTGCCGCGGGGCCGCGCCGCCGCCAGGCGACGCCACCCGCCAGCAGCCCCGCGGCCAGCACCACGGCAAGAAGGACCGGCCAGGCCCCGAGCTGCGACTGGCGCAGCGGGGCAAGCGCGGGACGCGGCGCCGGCCGGCCGGTGTCGGGCAGCACGCTCGCCACCGTCAGAGACGCAACCGGCCCCGCGAGCGAATCGCCGCTGCCGTCGGGGCCCGACCGCCACAACGTCGGCAGCGGCAGCGTCACGGCGCCCGGCGTCCAGAAGGCCACGGGGTAGCGGACGAGCCAGCCCGCGGCCGTGCGCGTGGCGACCGGATCACCCAACGGCGCCAATGTGGCATCGCCCGTGAGCGCTCCCGGACGGACTCGCCATCCGGCCGGCGCCGCTACGGTCCAGGCGATCCAGACGGTATCGCCCACCGTCGGCCGGGCGGGCGTCACGCTCAGCCCGCCGCCCTGCAGCGCGACGAGAAACGCCAGCAGCGCGATCATCGCGACAACCGCCGCGCGCGCTCGGCGAAGCCGCGCCGCAACGGCGCCGCGTAGGGCACGTTGGTCTCGAGGGCGATGCGATCCACACCGGCCTGCAACAGGCGGCGCGAGCGCTCCTGCAGCACGCGCTCGGCGGCGACGCGGATGCGATCGTGCGTCGCGTGGTGCCCCGAATCGAGCAGCGTGCGGCGGCCGGTCTCGGCATCCTCCAGCTCCAGCCAGCCCGCATCGGGGAAGACACGCTCGCGCGGATCGTCCACGGTGACGGCGACCACGTCGTGGCGCGCGGCGAGCTGCGCCAGCGGCTGCTCCCAACCCTCAGCGCGAAAATCCGACAATACGACCACGATGGCCCGGTGGCGCAGCAGCTTCATGGCGTAGCGCAGCCCCTCGGCGAGATTGGTGCCGCGCGCCCTGGGCGTGAAGGCAATCAGGTCGCGGATCACCCGCAGCGCGTGGGGACGGCCTTTGCGGGGCCGGACTACATATTCGACCTTGTCGGCGAACATCAGCGCGCCCACCCGGTCGCTGTGACGCGCCGCCGCGAGCGCCAGCACGGCCGCGACCTCGACCGCGAGGCCGGCCTTGCTGTACGGCCGCCCGAACTGGCACGAGCCCGACTGGTCCACCACGAGCAGCAGCGTGATCTCGCGCTCCTCGTGGAATGTCTTGACGAAGGGACTGCCCATGCGGGCGGAGACGTTCCAGTCGATGGCGCGGAAGTCGTCGCCTTGCTGGTAGGCGCGCACTTCGGCGAACTCGATGCCCTGCCCGCGGAAGACCGACCGGTATTCGCCCGTGAACAGGGAGTTGACCAGGGCGCGAGTGCGCAGCTCGATCCCTTTGACCTGCCGTAACACTTCGGGGGTGACCGCCCGCCGGCGGGCTTGCAGCGGCGACGTCTCGGCGCGCCGGCGGTCCTTGCCGTCATACCTCACGGCACGTCCACGGCCTCCAGGATCTTGGCGATGACCCGATCCGAGTCCATGTCCTCGGCTTCCGCTTCGAATGTCAGCAGCACGCGATGGCGCAACACATCCAGCGCCATCGCCTTGACGTCCTCCGGCACTACGTACGCGCGGCCGCGCAGATACGCGTGCGCGCGAGCCGCCTGCGCGAGGTAGATGGAGGCGCGCGGGCTGGCCCCGAACGCGATCAGCGGCTTCAGCTCCGCCACGCCCGCCGCCTGCGGCTCGCGCGTGGCCCGCACCACGTCCACGATGTAATCCACCACCTTCTGGTCCATGAACAGCTCGGCCACCGCGCTGCGCGCCGCCATCAGGTCATCCGCCTCGGCGACCTTCTGCACTTCGATCGGCCGGCCCGTCGCCATGCGCGCCACGATTTCCTTCTCGGCCTCGCGGGTGGGATAGCCGACGCGCACTTTCAGCATGAAGCGGTCGAGCTGCGCCTCGGGCAACGGATAGGTGCCTTCGTGCTCGATGGGGTTTTGCGTCGCCAGCACAAGGAACGGTTCGCCCAGGAAGAACGTCTCGCCGCCGATCGTCACCTGTTTTTCCTGCATCGCCTCGAGCAAGGCCGACTGCACCTTGGCGGGCGCGCGATTGATCTCATCCGCCAGGACCAGGTTGGCGAACAACGGGCCCTTCTTGGCATAAAACTCCTGCGAGCGCTGGTCGAAGATCATCGTGCCGATCACGTCGGCGGGCAGGAGGTCGGGCGTGAACTGGATGCGTGAGAACGCGATACGCAGACACTCGGAGACGGTGCGTACCGCCAGCGTCTTGGCGAGCCCGGGCACGCCTTCGAGTAGGATGTGGCCGCCGGTGAGCAAGCCGATCAACAGGCGCTCGACCATCACTTCCTGGCCCACCACGCGCTTGGCGACTTCCCGCGTGATCGCCTGCGCCAACGCGGAGTCGGATTGGGGCTTGGCCGTGCGCGTGGTCATCTGAGCGCCGCCTCCGCCGCCCGCCGCACCGTCGTGTCCTTGTCCTGCCCGTAGAGCTCGACCAAGGCGCGCGCCTCCGGTTTTCTGATGTGGCTGAGTCCTTCGATTGCCGCGACCCGCACCAGGACCGAGCGGCGTTTCATCATACTGCCGGGCTCGGCGTGTTTGGCAAGCACCGCGAGCGCTTCCGGCGGCCCCAACCGCCCCACCGCCCGTAACAACTCTGCCAGTACCCCTTCATCGGTTTCGTGGTCCAAGCGCCGCAGCAGCACCGTGCCGGCCGACGTGTCGCCCCCTACACCCACCGCCCGCGCGGCGGCGATGCGCACCACCACGCTCTCGTCCTTGAGCGACGGAATGGCCGGCCGCGCGATCTCGCGACCCCCGATCTCGGCCAGGCCGTGCAGCGCCGCCTCGCGCACCTGTTCGGCCCGGTGACGCAGCAGCGGCACCAGCAGCGCCACGACCTGCGGAGCCCCGGTGAGGCCCAAGAACTCCGCCGCCGCCGCCACCACGTCCTCGCGGCCCACCTGCAACCGCGCCTCGAGCGGCTCGACCGCTCGCTCGCCCGCCGCCCGGATCGCGGCCCGATAGGGCTCCCGCATCTCGGCCGGCGTGTTGAGGTAGCGCTCCAGCACCAGCCCGGTGGACAGCGCCGCCAGGGCGCCGACCGCGCCCACCAGCACCGCCCGTTCGTTGGGCGGCACGCGCGGCTCTCCCAGACGCGCCACCATCCGCTCGACCACCGCCTGGTCGGCGAGCGCGCCCGCCGCCGCGCCGATGCGCTCGCCCAGGTCGTTGTCGTCGGTCTGCGCCAACGCGCGATCCAGACCCGCGATGATGTCCGCCACCGTGCCGAGATCCCGCAACGCGAGCAGCTGCGGCACGAGCTCGAGCAACCGGTTGCTCGAGCTCGTGCC
>WNGO01003509.1_pt1 | contig 17926 bp, 16 predicted proteins | sample 5400511 | NCBI WGS metagenome assembly WNGO01 (sample SAMN13153380, study PRJNA577476) | soil metagenome | isolation source: 20 cm soil or saprolite under Garry oak tree replicate 2 | place: USA:California | collected 2016-06-15 | reverse complement strand
CCGAACCGGCCCTCCTATGCACTCGACTTCGACGTGGTGGCCAAGGCCGCGGCAAACGCGAAGTGTTTGCTGGAGATCAACGGCAGTGAGCGGCTCGATCTGCCCGATACCCTGGCCGCCGCGGCAAAATCGCACGGTGTGCGGTTCGTGCTGTCGACGGACGCGCACAATACGCGCGAGCTCGGATTCATGCGGTTCGCCGTCGCCGTGGCGCGGCGGGCGTGGCTGACCGCCGCCGACATTCTCAATACCCGGCCGCTGCCCGACTTCCTGAAGGGACTACGACGCGCGAGAAACCGTTAGCAGCTCGATCTGGGCGACGGGCTCGAAGCTGTACCGGTGATGCCGGGTGGGGCCGAGCCGCTGAATCGCCTCGAGGTGCTCGGGCGTCGCGTAGCCCTTGTTCGTTTGCCAGAAGTAGCCGGGATGACGGGACGCCAGCCGGTCCATGAGATAATCCCGCAGCACCTTGGCGATCACCGAGGCAGCGGCAATCGAATGGCAGCGCGCGTCGCCATCCACAATCGCTTCGTGTTCGCAGCCCAGCTCGGGACATGGCAGCCCGTCGACGAGCACATGCGATGGAGCAAAGCCCAGGCGATGCAGCGCGCGCGCCATCGCGAGAATGGACGCGCGGCGGATGTTCAGGCGATCGATCTCGCGCACGCTCGCGGCGCCGACCGCCACGGCAAAGGCGCGCTCGCGGATCTTGGCGGCGAACTTCGCGCGCTGCAATGCGGTGAGCACCTTGGAGTCGTCCAGACCGCGAATCAGCTTCGCCCCCATGGGAAACACGACGGCCGCGGCGACCACTGGGCCAGCCAGTGGGCCGCGGCCGACTTCATCGATCCCGGCGACGCTGATCCTGCCTTCACCCCACAACGCCGCCTCGCGTTTCAACGACGGGCGGCGGTGGCTCACGTCTGCGACTGCTCCGGTTCGGAGGTCTCGGCTCCCGGGACGACGAGCTCCTGCCCTGCCCTTGCGCCCGCGCCCGCCGCGCCCGCCCCGCCCGCCCCGCCCGCGCCGCCCACCCCCCGCTTTTCGCGGATGCGGGCGGCCTTGCCGGCCAGACGGCGCAGGAAGTAGAGCTTGGCGCGCCGCACCCGGCCTTTGCGCAGCAGCCCGATCTCGGCAATCGACGGCGCATGCAGCGGAAAGATTCGCTCGACGCCGACGCCGGCCGAAATCTTCCGAACCGTGAACGTCTCGTTCACGCCGCCGCCGCGCCGGGCGATGCAAATGCCCTCGAACGCCTGCAGCCGCTCTTTCTCACCTTCGCGCACGCGTACCATGACGCGCAGCGTATCGCCAGGAGCGAAGGCCGGGATATCCGTCTTGAGGCCTTCGCGCTCGACCGCTCTCAACTTCTCCATACCTACTCTCCATGTCGCGACCAGAGATCAGGCCGCCGTTCGCGTGTCAGGCGTTCGGCTTGCGCCGCCCGCCATGCCGCAATCTTGTCGTGGTCGCCACTCAACAATACTTCCGGGACGTCGAGCCCGCGATAGCTGGGCGGCCGTGTGTAGCTCGGCGGCGCCAGCAGGCCTTCATAGTGCGAATCGGTCGATGCCGATTCATGATCTCCCAACGCGCCGGGCAGGAGCCGCACCACGGCATCGACGATGCACAGCGCCGCGGGCTCGCCACCCGATAACACAAAATCTCCGATCGACACTTCTTCGGCACCCAGGCCATCGGCCACACGCTGGTCGACGTCCTTGTAATGACCGCACAGCAACGTCAACTCGCTGCCGACCGCATAGCGCACCGCGCTGTCGTGCGTGAAGGGCCTGCCGCGCGCCGACAGCAACACGATCGGTGGCTTGGCCCGCAGGTCCTCGACCGCCTCGAAAAACGGCTCGGGCTTCAGCACCATTCCCGCGCCGCCACCGTACGGCGTATCGTCCACCGTGCGATGCTTGTCGTGCGTGTAGTCGCGCAGCTGCACGACCCGATATCGAACCAGTCCGGCGGTGGCGGCGCGTCCCAGAATGCTCGACCCGAGCGGAGCCGTGAACCACTCGGGAAACAGCGTCACCACGTTGATGCCCAACAACGCTTACTCGTCTACCGCCACGAGCTGATCGCGCCAGCGTTCCACGGCCGCGCGCGACGTGACGCCTTCGAACCCCAGCAGCCATCCGCGGTGATAAGCGCGGCGGCGTGTCACCACCAGCGGACCCGCCAGCACATCACGTGCTTCGTTCAGGACGTACAGCCGCGCCTTCGGCACGAACACCGTCCCCGGATTCTCCACGAGGGGAATGACCGCCACTTCCCCCTGCTGGCCGTGCGGCTTGCGCAGCCGCCCGACTACGCGGCGGGCGGAGGCTGCCGTTTGCCGAGTACGCCCGCCTTCTTGAGGAGCGAGCGCACCGTGTCGGTTGGCATCGCGCCCTTCTCGAGCCAGGCCCGCGCCTGTTCGGCGTTCACGTTGATCACCGCCGGTTTGGCCTTGGGGTTGTAATGGCCGATCGCGGCGACGAACCGCCCGTCGCGGGGCGACTCGGAGTCTGCGACCACGATGCGGAAATAGGCCTGCCCCTTCCGGCCCACCCTGCGGAGACGAATACGAGTTGCCATAACGTCCTACATCCTTTTCATGAACTTGCTGAGCTTGCGCATCTGCTGGAACTGTTCCAGCAGGCGATTCACTTCCTGCACGGGCCGTCCGGCCCCTTTCGCGATCCGCAACTTGCGATTGCCTTTCAACACGCTGGGATCGGCGCGCTCCTCCGGAGTCATGGACAGCACAATCGCCTCGACGTGCTTGAGACGTTTATCGTCCAGCGACACACCCTTCAGCGCCTTCGCGTTGATCCCCGGCAGCAGTCCGAGCACCTGCTTGAGCGGACCCATGTTCTGCATCTGCTTCAGCGCGACCAGGAAATCCTGCAGGTCCATCCCCTTCTTGGAGCGGACCTTCTGCTCGAGTCGCTTCGCCGCTTCGGCATCGACGTTTGCCGCCGCCTTCTCGACCAGCGCGACCACGTCGCCCTGCCCCAGGATCCGTCCCGCCATACGCACGGGATCGAACGGCTCCAGTGCATCCGTCTTCTCCCCGACGCCGACGTATTTGATCGGCACGCCGGTCACGCCATGAATCGAGAGCGCCGCGCCGCCCCGGGTGTCGCCGTCGAGCTTCGTCAGGATCACGCCGGTCAGCCCGACGCCGTCGTGGAAGCCCTTCGCGATCCTCACCGCGTCCTGCCCCGTCATGCCGTCGGCGACGAGGAGAATCTCGCGCGGCTTCACCGCGTCCTTCACCGCGCGCAGCTCGTCCATCATCTCGGTGTCGATCTGCAGCCGGCCCGCAGTGTCGACGATTACTGCGCGGGCGCGTTCCGATTCAGCTTCCCGCAGCGCGTCCTGCACCAGCTTCACGACGTTTCCCGTTTCCCGGTTCCCGAGAACCGGAACGCCGATTTGCTGCCCGAGCTGCTGGAGTTGCTCGGTCGCCGCGGGCCGGTACACGTCCGCCGCCACGAGGGCCGGCGCCTTCTGCTCGAGCTTCAGGCGCCGCGCGAGCTTGGCCGCGGTCGTCGTCTTGCCCGAGCCCTGCAACCCCACGAGCAATACCACCGTTGGACCTACAGAGGCGAACTCGAGCGGCACACCGTGGCGCACCGCGACATTCGCCGCCAGATCCTGCTCGGTCGCGCCCAGCATGCGCGCGAGCTCGTCATGCACGAGCTTGGTGACCTGTTGGCCGGGACTGACCGCTTTGACCTCGAGCGCGCCGATCGCCTGTTCGCGAACCCGCTCGACGAAAGCCCGCGTAACCTCGAAGCTCACGTCCGCTTCGAGCAGGTGGCGCCGGATCTCGCGCAACGCGTCGGTCACGTCGCCTTCCGAGAGCACCCCGCGGCCCCTGAGCCGGTTCAGTACGCCCGTCAGCTCCTCGGAAAGGGCCGTAAACATAAGCGTAGCAAGCTAAATGGCGAGTACCCCGAAACCAAGTGGGGGCCTAAGTTTGCGTCCTATGGCGGTCACACCACAGTGGTCGCGCCCCGATGACGCGGAGCGCCAGGCCCGGCTAGACGCGATGAAGCGGCGCGCCACCGGGCTGCTGGCCGTCGCGCTGCTGATCTTCATCGTGGCCCTGGTGTTCGAGCCGCAATACCCGTGGCTGGGCTATATCCGCGCGACGGCCGAGGCCTCCCTCGTGGGCGGTCTGGCCGACTGGTTCGCGGTGACGGCACTCTTCAAGCATCCGCTGGGCATTCCCATCCCGCACACCGCCATCGTTGCCACGCGCAAGGAACGGATCGGGCAGATCCTCGGCACATTCGTCCAGAAGCACTTCCTGTCGCGTGACGTGATCAGCGCAAATCTGCGCCGCGTGCATCCGGCGGAGCGGGCCGCGCTGTGGCTGGCCGACCGCGAGCACGCCCGTCAAATCGCCCGACAATTCGCGAGCGGCCTGGCCAAGACGCTCGAGGCCTTGCCGCGCGACGAGGTCCAGGAGCTGGTCGCTCACGTCGTGCGCAACCGCGTGCGCGCGTTTCGCGTCGCGCCCGCGCTCGGCAAGACGCTCGCGCTGGCGCTCGCCGACAACCGCCAGGAGGAGCTGCTCAACGCGGCAGTCCGCCTCGCGGCGGACGCGGTGCGGAACAACCGGGACGTGATTCGCGACCGCGTGCGCGCCGAGACGCCGTGGTGGGTGCCGCCCGTTCTGGATGACAAGATCTATCAAAAGATCATCGAGGCGGTCGAACGACTGCTTGGCGATATGGTCAAGGATCCCGCGCATCCCTTGCGGACCGCGTTCGACGATGCCATCAGGGATTTCATCGACCGCCTGCAGCACTCGCCCGAAGTGATCGCGCGCGCTGAGGCGCTCAAGGAAGAGTGGCTGATGGACGAGGGGACGCTCGAGCTCTCCAAACGACTGTGGGACGGGATTCAACAGGCTGTCAGCAATTACGCGACCGGCGCCGACGGCGGGGGGGGGGGGACGGGGGGAAGGGGCGGGCCCGGGGGCGACAGCACGCTCCCAACTCCTCTCGATAGTGGTCTCAGTGAATTCGGCCGCACGCTACAATCGAATCCCGCCATTCTCGCGGAGATCGACGATCTGCTGATCGATCTGACCGCGGGCGTCGTTGAGAAGTACCGCGTCGAAATCGGCGACTTGATCGCGCAAACCGTCGCGGGCTGGGACCCCGCGGCGACGTCGCAGCGATTCGAGCTGGCGGTAGGAAGAGACCTGCAGTTTGTGCGCATCAACGGCACGCTGGTGGGAGGACTGGTCGGTCTCGCGATCTACACCATCACTCGTTTGGTGCACTGAGTCGTACGGCCGGGACCGTAGTCCATCCCTTCCAAGTCGCAGGGGCGTCTACCAGCCGCACACCCGGTCGGCCTTGAATAGTCAGTTGCTGGATCTCCGACCGTCTGCCTGCCGGCTCGCTCGCCCGCCGTTTGGCCCACGCGCGCTCGAGCCCATGCGCGAATCTGGCCGCGGCGACGCCGTCGTCCCACACGCTGTACCAGACCAGGGCGTCCGCCTTGTCGCCCAGCACCTGGTAGCGGTCGCCGTCCCATCCCTGAGCGAGCTGCGCCGCCTCCGCTTCGTCGTTCAGCCACTGCTGAAACAACAGTCGCGTCTCGAACTCGCCGAGATTGTCCTCATACTGGACCGTGTCGACGTTCGGCCCGGTGAAGACCAGATCCGTGGGCTCGTCTTTGGCAGCGTAGCGATCGGGGTGCAGGATCTGCTCGGTGGACGTCGGCATGTGCAAGGGATCGAGGATCGACTCATCGAAATACTTCCGCCGGTACCAGATGATGAAATCCGCGCCACCCAGGTACGGGAAGACCAGCCCCTCGCGCAGCCACAGCGGCGCCTTGGAGAACTGCTGCATGCGCGCCTGCTGCTGCGCCATGACGGCTCGCTGTTTCCAGAACCAGCCCAGCGGGAACGTGTCGGGCTTCTGCTCCGGCATCAGCACGGGGATTTGCGCGACGGTGGCCTGTCCCTCGAGCACCGCCTGTGCCGCCGTGCGCCGGTCGTTGCGCCGCCGCTGCGTGATGATGGAGTCGAGCTTCACGTACTGATCTTGCAGCGCGTGCACCAGCTCGTGCGACACGACGACGCGCAGCTGATACGGCTCGATATCCGCGGGGATGTAGAGGGCGTTTGAATCGGGATCGTAGTATCCGGCGATCTGCTCGGTCAGCAGATCGATCATGGTCGACCGCAGCTGCAGGGAATCGGGGATCAGGCCGAACAGCCGCAGCGACGACTGCAGGCCAGCGAGATCGCCGGGCGGCAGATCCTCGTCGAACTTGTGAATGACGTAGTCGCGGACTTGCGCCCGGGACCGCCGCAGCACCAGCGGCTCGCGCTTGAAGGGCAGGCCGGCCGCCTGCGCGACGAGCGGCATCATGCGGTGCACCATGTCCTTCAGCTCGGCCTCGCTCTGCACCTGCTGGGCGCGCTCGCGACATGCACTTCCGGCGACCAGCACAACGACGACCCCAGACAACGGCGCGAGCCTCAGCCGGCCCACTCGATGCCTTTCCCGACGGCGACGGCAACGACGCGGGCGATATCCTTCCCGTCAACCACAATGCCCTGACGTTCGAGCTCGGCCCGGAGGCGGCCGTCGAGATCGGCGCGCTGCTCATCGAGCGACGGGCCGGCGGGCTGGCGGGCTGGGGGGCGGTCTTCCTTTTCGTGCGACTCTTCCCGCGACCGAGCCGGTCGGCCACCCAGCAATTCCTCAATCTCCTCGCCAAATCTCTGCAGCACGGTGGCGAGATCGGGCAGCGGCTCTTCCGGCGCCGATTCCGCCTCTTCGCTCGCGCCCCGGCGAATCAGGGCTTCGAGCTTCTTGCGATCCCGGATCAGCTTGTCGAGCTCCGGTGACACGTGGGCCGTCGCCTGCGCGTGCGCGCACGCCTCGTCCAGCACGTCGATGGCTTTGTCGGGGCGGGCGCGCTCCGGGACAAAGCGGTCGGTCAGCACGATCGCGGCCTTCAGCGCGTCGTCCACGATGGCGACGGCGTGATGACGCTCGAGCCGCGGCCGGCGCGCGACGAGCACCTCCCAGGTCTGAATCGCGTCCAGCTCCTCGATCGTGACCGGTTGAAAGCGCCGCTCGAGGGCCGGGTCGGAGCGGATCCACTTGGTGTACTCCTCGCCGGTGGTCGCGCCGATGACGCGAATGTCGCCGCGCACGAGGGCGGGTTTCAGCATGTTGGCCGCGTCCATCGCCGCGCCCATCGCGGTCCCCTGTCCGATCAGGTTGTGCAGCTCGTCGACGAACAGGATGAGATTGCGATCGGCTTGCAGCGCCTGGATGAGCCGGCGGATGCGGTCCTCGTACTGACCGCGGAACGACGTCCCCGCGAGCATCGAGACGTGGTCCAATCCGAGAATGCGGGCGTCCTTGAGTGCGGGCGGGACGTTGCCGGCGGCGATCCGCTGGGCCAAGCCCTCGACGATCGCCGTCTTGCCGACACCCGCGCGCCCCACGAGCGCGGCGTTGTTTTTCCCCTGACGCAGCAGGATATCGATCACGCGCGCGACCTCGGCATCTCGGCAGCGCACGGGCTCGAGATCGCCACGTCGCGCCTGCGCCGTGATGTCGATTCCGACGCGCTCCAGCACGTTACCGCTGTCGAACAATCCTTCGAACGGATTACCCATCTACGTCAGTCACCTTTGAGAAAATGCCCATACCAGGCGATGATCGTATCGCCGAAAACGAACGCGACCACCGCGCCGACCGCGAGGAATACCCCGAACGGCACGAGGCGCTTCTTCTTGAGTGAGAGCGGCACGAAGATGAGCGAACCCAGCAACGCGCCCGCGAACCCCAGGTGAACTCGTCGGGAATGATGTAGTGCCGCGCATCGGTGATCGCGATGCCGAGCAGAATCGTTCCGAACAGCGCCGCGGCCACGGCATGCAGCGTCATGCCATACGCGAGCAGGGAGACGCCGAACAACACGCCTACCAACGCTTCGATGAGGGGATATTGTTTCGAAATCGGCGCATGGCACCAGCGGCATTTGCCGCGCAGCCACAGCCAGGAGAACACGGGGATGTTGTCGCGCCAGGCGATCGGCTGCTTGCAGTGCGGGCACGTCGAACGCGGCCGCAGCAGCGATTGATCGCGCGGCAGTCGCAGGATGCAGACGTTGAGGAAACTGCCGACGCAGACTCCGAGCAGGACCGCGCCGGCGACGATCAGCGGGTCAGCGCCCACGCAGCACCTCGTACAACAGAATGCCGGCAGCGACGGCGACGTTGAGCGATTCCGCGCCGCGCGCGAGTGGAATCGCCACGCGCTGCGCGGCGATTTCATTGAGGTGTGGCCGGATGCCGGCTCCTTCGTTGCCCACCATCACCGCGATAAGCTCCTTCCGCGACGTGCGCGCATCGAGGGCGCGCGGCAGCGGCACACCATCGGCGGCGGCCGCCCAGAGGAGCACGCCGTGCTCCCGGCCCCACGCAATGAACGGTGCGTCGTCGAGCTGGACGACGGGATGACGAAACGTGGCCCCCATCGCCGCGCGCAACGCCTTCGGGTTCATCGGATCGGCGCTGCCGCGCAACAGCAGGCTCGCGGACGCCCCGAGCGCGTGCGCCGTGCGAATCAGCGTCCCGACGTTGCCCGGATCCTGCACGCCGTCCACAACCAGAAGCGGACCGTCGGTCACGTCGTTGAGCGCCCACGTGCGCGGCTGCACGATCGCGAGGATGCCCTGCGGCGTCTCGGTGCCCGCGAGCTCCGCGAACGCACGCGACCCGACCTCTTCGATCGCGACGGCGTGACTCGCCAGCTCGGCGGCGAGCGACTGGCCGCGCGTGGTGCGCGCGAGCTCGGGAGCGACGAGCGCGCCCTTGAACTCGAGACCGGCCGCGAGCGCCTCCTCGACCAGGCGCACGCCTTCGACCACCGCCAGGCCGCGGCGGCCCCGCGCCTTGCGCCGTTGGAGATCGCGCACGGTCGTCTGCAGATTACTGGCGATGCGTGTTCTCGTACTGGCCATGGGTGTCCGTAAGATTGCCTGCCCCGTTGCTTTCGCCAAGCCGCGAGCGTTTCCGTGAGGATCGCCCTCACGATTGCAGGCTCCGATTCGGGCGGAGGCGCGGGAATTCAGGCGGACCTCAAGACCTTTCACCAATTCGGCGTCTTCGGTACGACCGCGGTTACGGCCGTCACCGCGCAAAACACCGTCGGCGTGCTCGATTGGCAAGCACTCCCCGCGGCGCTGGTCGGTCGGCAGATCGACGCGCTCGCCGCGGATCTCCCGCCCGACGCGGCCAAATCGGGAATGCTCGGCTCGGCCGCGATTATCGAAACGGTCGCGCAGCGCATCGCCGAGCACGGGCTGCCGAATTACGTGCTCGATCCCGTGATGGTCGCGACGTCGGGCGACCGGCTGCTCGATCGCGACGCGGAGACGTTGATCGCACGGCGACTCGTGCCATTGGCCGCCCTCGTCACACCCAACTTGAACGAGGCGGAGATTCTCACCGAGGACACGGTGCGTACGCCCGATCAGATGGAGCGCGCCGGCCATCTCCTCGTCGAGCTCGGCGCTCGCGCCGCGCTCATCAAGGGCGGTCACCTCACGGGCACGGACACGATTGTCGATGTGCTGGTGCAGCAGAGCGCCGTGCGCCGCTTCACGCACGAGCGGATCGATACGACCTCAACCCATGGAACCGGCTGCACATTGTCGGCAGGCATTGTGGCGGGCCTGGCGCTCGGTCGCTCGCTCGAGCAATCCGTCACCGACGCGCTCGACTTCGTGCATCGCGCGATTGCCGCGGCTCCCGGACTCGGACGCAAAGAGGGGCACGGGCCACTCAACCACTTCGTGCCCGCGCCCCGCCGACCGCCTCAGGACGGTCTGTAATTCTCTATCGTCTTATCGGCTGATCGTCCGATCGTCTGTTATGGGTTCCACCAGTACGTCACCTTCAGCATGAAGATGTTCGCCGCAGGCGCCCGTATCATCCGCTTCATCGAAGACCCGAAGTCGAATTCGCCGGTGTCGTCCGACGCCTGACGGGCCTGCGTCCACACGAAGAACAGTGTCGATCCCGGCATATACTCCCAGCGCAGCACCGCGTTGCCGCGCAGCGACTTGAAGCTGAAATCCGGATTGTAGGGCGCCGTCGTCGGCTCGTAGTCGTTGCTGCGCGGACGCGCCAGGCGCTTGAAGTCGTCGTACTTGCCCGCGGAAATCAGCGGCTGCGCATAGACCTGCAGTGACAACGTGGGACTGTAGGTCCAATTCATCCGGATCCCCGCGGACAGCTCGGTTTGCCGCAGGTGGCCGAACACATAGCTGGTCCCGTAGGTCGCCGTGGCCGTCGAGTCGGGAATCGCATCGACGTACTGCCGTGGATAATGCCCGCCGGACAGGTTTGGGCCGACGGTGAGCGAGAGATTCGGCGCCGGCAGGAACTGCACGTTGACGTACGAGTACCAGTCGTAATCCGCGCTCGCGCGGTAATACGTCCCGCCTCCGCCGCTGACCGTCAGCTGTTTGCGACTGTCACTATTCACATCGAGCCCGATCTGATATCCCGGAGGGATGAGGGCCAGCGGTCCCCCTCGCGTCAACCGATTGCTCACCGTCCACGGATTGTACGCGAGGTTCCAGTTCAGGCCCCAATAGTTGTGCAGCTGCACGTAGCCGAACTGGAACAGGCCCGACCAGATGATGTTGCCGTCCCAGTCGTAGTTCCGGAACACGGCGCCACCGGCCTCCGCGTACCGGAACAGCTTGCTGGGTTTGGTCCAGGTCCTGCCGCCGCCGAAATGCATGTTGACGTAGCCGGTGCGAGACAGAAAGCCCAGATCGTTGACGTCGAATCCCGGCGAGATCACGCCCACTGCGGAATTGACGAACGTGTTGCCGCCCTGCTTGGCGAGCGTCACGCGCGCGGCACCTCCGGAGAGCGACGTCGCCAACGTGTCGACAGCAACGTGCTCGTTGTCCGGCTGCTGGAAGTAGTGCGTGGAGCTGCGTTGCACGGCCGTGATCTGCGCCGGCGACCCCGCGATCCGCGAACCGGCGACCCAGGCGGTGGCAACCCACCGCTTCTTACCGTCGAGGAACACCCAGCCGTCCGAGCCGAACATGAGCGCGCCACTGTTGTGCACATCGCGCAGCGCTTGATCGTCGAACGAGCGCCCAGCGAGGGTCGTCATGAACCCGAGCCCTTCCCGGCCCTTGTCGAATTCCTTCTGAGCCCGGTATACCCCGTAGCCCGCGAGCGGCTCGATCTCCTGACTCCAACGCCGGCCCGTGCTGTCCACCACAGTGGCTTGCTCACGCGCGGTCAGGGCCGTCACCCCGCCGACGTTCCAGCTGCCGGCGACTTTGCCGGTGAGTTTCACCGCGCCGAGGATGTGCGCCCCGCTGGGCGCGTCCACGTACCCGTTGGGCGGCGCGGAGGCGCCCAGAGAACGCCCGATCCGCCGGCTATAGAAGAAGTTCGGGCCCGACCAGTTGAAGCCCCAAAAATTGCGCTGGCCGCCAAACCCGAAATTGAAGATCGACGAGCCCTCGACAAAGAACGGCCGCTTTTCGCTGAACTGTGTCTCGACATCGCTGAGATTGACCACCGCGGGATCGACTTCGACTTGGCCGAAGTCCGGATTCGCCGTCACCGTGAGCGTCAGGTTCGACCCGAGGCCCAACCGGGCGTCCGCTCCGAAGCCCGGATCGACCTGCGAGCCGTCGTTGAACGGGTCGAGCTTCGCATGTGGGGTGAATGCCGCCCGGGTCGTCGCGTAGGGCATCAGCTCGATGCGACGCGGCGGCGCGATGCGCTCGATGCCCACCAGGTCCGGGAAGCGAGAAACGAATCCGGTGCCGTTCTTCGGCGTGTAGACGAGGTAGTCGAACTCGTTCTTCCGTGCGACGTCACGCCGAAAGTTGATGCCCCAGACATATTGGCTTTGTCGCACGAACCGCAGCTGGGAGTAGGGGATCCGCATCTCCGCCGTCCAGCCGGTGGCGTCGCGGGTGACTTTGGCTTCCCACACACCGTCCCAGCTGTCGTCGTCCCACTCGTCGTTGAACAGCGTACCATCGTGCAGTGTGCCGGCGGCCGTCACGCCGAAGTAGAACCCGCTCCGCTTGTCGTGATAGGGATCGATGAACACCTGGAACCGATCCGAATTCGTGCCCTGATCGCGGCGGGCGAGCCGGGCGACGATTGAATCAGGATGCGCGTCGTACAGCCGCGCCCCGATATACAGCGCCGCGTCATCGTACGCGATGTAAACGACGGTGCTCTCGCTGGCCGCGGCACCCTCGGTGGGGTCGCGCTGCGTGAATCCCGTAATGCGGTCGGCAGTCTGCCACAGGGACTCGCGGAGGACGCCGTCGACGGTGACGGCCTGGCCGCTGCTCAGGCGAATCGCGCGCACCAGTTGCGGCGCGGGCAGCGGAGGAGGCGGAGAATCGATGGCAACAGCAGGCGGCGGAGTGCCCGCCAAAGCGAGAAGCATTGCAAGCGTCGTCGGCATATGCGTCCGGAGCTGAGGTTGAACGGTGACCCCGGTCGCGAACGCTGACGGCGAGCGCGCGGCGGTGAACGCTCCATATGACAGAGGGAGTTGAAAAAAGGTTGCAAACGACCGTCAGGATCAACCCAGAATCAGCCGGGCGAGTATTCCTTTTAATAAGACAGACAGCCGGCGGGCCACCTGCTCGCTGACCGCGAGAACCTCCTCGTGTGACAGGGCCTCTCCCGTGATACCGGCACCCGGGTTGGTAATGATGGAAAACCCCAGGCACCGCATCCCGCGTGACCGGGCTACCAACACCTCGGGCACGGTGGACATCCCGACGGCGTCTGCCCCCAGGCGCTCGAGCATCCGCACTTCGGTAGGCGTCTCGTAGGACGGACCAAGCAGCGCAACGTACACCCCCTCTTCCAGGGCGATGCCCAGGTCTCGCGCGACGGTGCGAGCGAGAAGTCTCAAGGCGCTGTCGTAGCAATCGTGCATGATGGGAAACCGCTCTTCGCCGGGCTGCGAGGGTCCGGCCAGCGGATTGCGCCACATGAGATTGATGTGGTCCGCGATCAGCATGAGGGTGCCCCCCGGGAAGGTGCGGCGCACCCCTCCCGCGGCGTTCGTGACAATGAGGATCTCGATGCCGAGCTCGCCGAACACGCGTGCCGGGAGCCCGGCGGTCGCGGCGGAGTGCCCCTCATAAAGATGAAAGCGTCCCGCCTGCACGATGACCGGGACGCCTTCGAGCTTTCCCGCAACGAGCTCGCCTTTATGTCCTGCCACACCCGGCTCGGGAAAACCGGGGATCGCGCTATACGCGATCCGGATCGGATCGACTACCTCATCGGCGAGAAACCCCAATCCGGAACCCAGGACGATTGCGACCCGCGGCTTCAGGGTGCCGAGCCGCTTCCTGACGACTTCCGTTGCTTTACCAACACCGCCCGTCTTGCCCGTCCTGCCCGTCCCGCCGGTCTCCTTTCCCTTCACCATCACAGCAGGATTCCAGCCAGTGTGGCCGACAGGAAGTTGGCCAGCGTGCCCGCGATCATCGCGCGGAAGCCGAGGCGCGCGAGATCGTGCTTGCGGTCCGGCGCGAGCGCGCCGATGCCGCCGATCTGAATGCCGATGGAGCTCAGATTCGCGAAGCCGCACAAGGCGAACGTGGCGATCGTGAACGACACCGGGTCCAGAGTCCCTTTCAGGGGGCCGAGGTGGGCGTACGCAATGAATTCGTTGATCACCATGCGTTCGCCGAGCAGTGAGCCGACGACCCCACTGTCATGCCATGGGACGCCCATGACCCACGCGATGGGGCGGAAGATCCAACCCAACACCGTTTGCAGCGTTTCCGGAAACCAGGGCGCGAACCCGTGGATCCAGCCGAACGCGCCGTTGACGAGCGCGATGAGCGCGATGAACGAAATCAGCATCGCGATCACGTTCAGCATCAGGTACAGGCCCTCGCTCGTCCCGCGCGCCGCGGCGTCGAGCACGTTCACATCGGTCCGAGGAATATCGACTTTGACGCCGCCAAGTGTTTCGGGCACCTCGGTCTCGGGCTCGAGGATCTTGGCCATCATGATCGTGCCCGGTGCGGTCATGATCACCGCCGTGAGCAGGTGCCGCGCCTCGATTCCGAACGCGATGTACGCGGCCATGATCGAGCCGGACACGTGCGCCATCCCGGCCGTCATCACGGTCATGAGCTCGGAGCGCGTCATGCGCGGCAGGAAGGGGCGAATCGTCAGCGGGGCTTCGGTCTGCCCCATGAAGATCGAGGCTGCGACGTTGAGGCTCTCCGCACCGCTCGCGCCCAAGATCTTGTTCATCACCACGGCAAATGCCTTCACGACGATCTGCATGATGCCGAGGTAGTACATGATGGCGAACAGCGCGGAAACGAAGATGATCGCCGGCATGATCTGAAACGCGAACACGACGCCGAGACTCGAATGCTGCTTGCCGATCTCCCCGAACACGAATTCAGAGCCGGCATAGGAGAAGCCGAGAATCTTTGTCACCGTGGCACCAAGCCAGCGGAAGATCGTCTGCCCGATGGGCACGCGGAGCACGAAGATCGCGAAGAGGAGCTGCAGGCCGACACCCCACGCAACGACCCGCCGGCTGATCGCGCGCCGGTTACGCGAGAACGCGACACCGATGCCCAGGATCAGCAGGAGACCGAAAACGCCCGTGAGTCGGGCGCCGAGTGAACGGGGTGTCGCGACCACCGGCGCTGCCGGCTGCGCCACCTGAGCCTTGGTGGTGTCGTGTGTAGTGTCCTGGGTGAACGCGTGGATTGTCGCACCGATCGCCCGGTTCATGTAGCGCGGCAGGGTAAACACGATCCCTACGCAGATGAAGGTTGCCGCGAACGCCCAGATGAACCGGCGCCATGAGGTCACGGAGTTCCCCTCCCCCCTAGTTCGTCGAGCTCGCTCTGCACGCGGGACACCAGTGCGACTTTCTCGTACTCCGGGAGAAACGCACTCTCGCAGGCGTTCAACACCACGCGCTGCAGCTCGTCGGGCGAGAGGCCCAATACGGCATGCGCCAGGAAATACTCATCGGTCAGGCTGATCCCGTCGGTCAGCGGTCCGTCGGTGTTCAGCGTGACCACGACGCCCTGCTGGAAATAGCGCTTAAAGGGATGCTCCGCCACCGATGGGACCACGTGCGTGTGCACGTTGCTCGTGAGACACATCTCGAGCGGAATTTTGCGCGCCACGACTTCCTCGAGCAGCGCCGGGTCCTCGGCGAGGCGCGTGCCGTGGCCGATGCGTTGCGCCCCCACGTCATGCAGGGCCTGATGAATGGAATCAGGTCCGTCGCCCTCCCCGGCGTGGCACGTACAGGCCATGCCGTGCGCGGCCGCATACTCGAATGCGGTGCGGTGCGCGCTGGCCGGATGCCCCCGCTCCGCGCCGGCAAGGTCGAATGCCGTGACGCCGGCCGCTCGATACTCCGCAGCCACCCGCGCGAGCTCCAGCGATTCGGCGGGCGGCCTGGTGCGCATGGCGCAGACAATCAGCCCGACCTTGGTCCCCGTCTCCGTCATCGCTCTCCGTATTCCGGCGAGCGGCGCCTCGATAGCCTCGGCGAGCGTGAGGGCAGGACGATGCAGCAGCGGCGAGTACCGCACCTCGACATAGCGGACGTTCTCGGCGGCCTTGTCGATCACGAATTCGTAGGCGACGCGCTCGAGTGCGGCGGCCGTCTGGAGAACCGACAATGTGATCTGATACTTCTCGAGGTACTCCTCGAGGTTCTTGGCGTCGCGCACCAGCATCGCCTTGGCCAGCGCTTCCGGTGTATCGGCCGGGAGGCGGATTCCCTGCTGGCGCGCCAGCTCGAGCATCGTGGCGGGCCGCAGCGCGCCATCGAGGTGGACATGCAGCTCGGCCTTGGGCCAGCGGCGCAGCGTGTCCTTGGTGAGCCGCGGCTTCCCTTCCCGCTTCGCCGATACGACGACGCGGAAGACCGCGCCCGCTTCGCCGATCGCGTCGCCCGCGTCGACCGGCCGGCCGGCGGCATCGGTGACGTACGCGGCATTGTCGAGCAGGCGCGCGAGCCCGTCGTCCGCCTGTGCGACCGCGTCGCGCACACGGGCGCCGCGGGGGACATCGACCGCCTTGTCGTTGATGAACACCCGCATCAGCGGGCGGGTCCGGGCTTGTCCGTACGATGGAACCGCTCTTCGACCGGCGCCTCCGCCGGAGCAGGCAGCACGCCCAAATAGCGGATCAGGGCATCGAGATCCACGACATCGATGTCCTCTCTGGGGGATGAGCTCAGCATTCCGAATCCTGAGCCGCCGGTCGCCATGAAGTCGCTGACGACGAGCGTATACGTCGCATCCTTCTCGACGCTCTTGCCGTTGGGGAACCGCGTGCGCGTGATGCGCTTCCCCGGCTCCTTCCGGCCCTCGTACCAGACCTCCACGCCCGCGATGTGGCAATCGGGCAGGTGATCGCGTCCCGCGACGCAGTGCTCCAGCGCGTCCATCAGGACGGCGCCCTTTACCGTCAGACGCTGCAACCGGTTTTGAAATGGCTGCACCTGATACGCGTTCCCCCAGGTCACCGTGCCGGCCGGCAGGTCGGATCGAATGCCGCCGTTGTTCATGATCGCCACGTCGCCGCGGCCGGCGCTGCGTTGTGCGTCGGCGATGAGCCGCCCCAGTCCGTACTCGTCCCCTTCGCGCTTCAGCGGGAACTTGAGACGCCCCACGGGCCGCTCGGTGATCGCGCGAACGGCCTGCTGCTGGCGATCGAGCGTCTCCGTCATCGCCGCGTCGGGACGTACCTGATCGGCGTAAGGTGTGACCAGCTGCACCCGCACGTTCCGGCGTGTGCCGCCCACCCCCCTGGTACGCACGAAGTCCGCCACCCCGATCGAGCGGCCGCTCGACTGCGCCTCGACGATGGGAATCCCATTCACGACCGTGTTGACGCGCTGGTGTGTGTGGCCGGCGACGATCAGATCCACCGAACCCGAGTCGAGCTGTCGCGCGACGTCGAAGATTTCGCCATGGCAGCTCGCTCCCGTCTCCGCCATTGCGCCCGAATCGCACACCGCGCCGGCATGCGCTACCAGGATGACGAAGTCGGATGCCGCGCGCGCCGCGGGCAGGTAGCGCTTGATCGCCTGCGCGCCGTTTCCGAACGCCAGGCCGCGGATGTTGCGCGCCGCGGTGCTCGTCGGCGTTTCGGAGGTCGTCAACCCGATGACCGCGATCCGCAGGCCGTACTTCGTGATCAGCGTCCACGGCGTCGCCCACTCGGGCCGCGCGTCCCCCGCGGTATTTGTGATGTTGGCGGAGACAAACGGGTACTTGGCTTCACGGAATCGCGCCCGCATGGTATCCACCGACCAATCGAACTCATGATTGCCGATGGCGGCGGCGTCGATACCCAGCGTGTTCAGCGCGTCGATCGTGGTGCGCCCGAAAGTCGCATTGGAAAGTGCGGTTCCCTGCATCTCATCGCCGGCATCGAGACGCACGCTGGTGCAGCCGCAGGCCCGTGACAGACTGTCGAGCCACGGCTTGAGTGCCGCGACGCCGCCCACGGTTCGGTCGCCCGACCAATCCCACGTGCGTGGCTCGAGTTGGCCGTGCAGGTCACTCAGCGCGAGCACCCGGAGCACCGTGCTGTCCGGCACGCTCACTGCCACGACTGCCGGCGCAACCGCGGCTCGCGCCGCCGCGCGCGCCTGGTCCGGGATGACCGCCCAGCTGGGATGGAAGTAGCTCGCTACTTGCAGCGTGCGGACGCGGCGCACCTCGTCGACCAGCAGCTCACGAATGTCCTCGCCGTGGTCGTACACGACGCGCGCGCTCGACACCATGGTGTAGCCGCCGCCGCCCGACTGGCGGTAGCTGTTCAGCGCCAGCGTGAAGCTGTCGGACGGCTGCACGA
>WNGO01004638.1_pt1 | contig 17936 bp, 17 predicted proteins | sample 5400511 | NCBI WGS metagenome assembly WNGO01 (sample SAMN13153380, study PRJNA577476) | soil metagenome | isolation source: 20 cm soil or saprolite under Garry oak tree replicate 2 | place: USA:California | collected 2016-06-15 | reverse complement strand
ACGTTCAGCACGATCACATCCGCGCCCTGCAACCGCACTTCAGCGGCGGGAATCAGCAGAATGCCCATTGCCGCGGCATCGGCATACACTTCCTTCCGCTCAAACACGGCATCGTGAAGTGTTATCGCCAGCACCCGAAACCCCAGCGAGCGCGCGCGCTCCAGCAATTGATGGGCGGAATAATCCACCGCGTCTTTGGGATCATCGAGAGTGTGAATGTGCAGATCGATTTTGATCCATTCGCCTTGGCCACTCGTGGTTGTGCTCATGTTCGCGCTCGAATTCCTAAAACCTAATCGCGAATCATCGGGATTTCATACGCACCCGGGGTTTTGCCAGGAGATAACGAGCGCGACCAAGAACACAAGCGCCACTTGCAAGCCCTTGCCGCATGCGGAAAGTTTGACGCTCTCGCGCTAAGCTCGGGTGGTGGAATGGCAGACACGTACGTTTGAGGGGCGTATGCCGAAAGGCATGCGGGTTCAAGTCCCGCCCCGAGCACTATTTTACTTTTAACGGTGGATCGGCTTTTCCGAAGACGATGACAGACGAAGCGGCGAAGCCGCGAATCTTACGCCGCTCGCCCACTTGGTTAGCGAACGCGTCGAGCACAACGCGTTCCAGCTTGTAAGCAATTAGACTTTTCGGGTTGTCTGTCTTCCGCTAGTCTTCGCCGCAATATGGAATCGCTTTATCTGGTCGGCATCGCAGTGCTGGCGCTATTCGCGTTCGTGCTGGCGGTGATTCTTTTTAATTTTTTCGGTCTCTGGCTCCGGGCACGGATCGCAAATGCGCCGGTGAGTCTTGGCAAGATGGTCGGGATGCGGCTGCGCAAAGTGCCGGTTGGATTGATCGTGGACAATCGCATTACGGCAGTGAAAGCCGGTATCGATGTTCGTAGCGATCCGCTGGAAGCCCATTACCTCGCGGGCGGCGACGTCAGCCATGTTGTCCTTGCGCTAATCGCCGCCGACAAGGCAGGCATCGCGCTCGATTTCAACCGGGCTTGCGCCATCGACCTTGCTACGAAAGGCACCGGCAAGACGGTCTTAGAAGCAGTGCGAACGAGCATTAATCCGAAAGTGATCGACGCGCCTAACCCGACAATGGGCCGCACAACCATCGACGGCGTTGCACAGGACGGAATCGGCGTAAAAGTTAAGGCGCGTGTGACGGTGCGTTCGCATCTCGATCGATTCGTTGGCGGCGCGACTGAAGAAACAATCATCGCGCGCGTGGGCGAAGGAATTGTCAGCGCGATTGGCTCTGCCCATTCCTACAAGGAGGTGTTGGAGAATCCCGACCGCATTTCCAAGACAGTTTTAGCCAAAGGCTTGGACAGCAATACGGCATTTGAAATTCTTTCAATTGACATCGCCGATGTGGATGTAGGTGACAACATCGGCGCGAAATTGCAGACGGAACAGGCCGAGGCAGACAAGCGCGTGGCGCAAGCGAAAGCCGAGGTGCGCCGCGCGGCAGCTGTGGCTGTGGAGCAGGAAATGCGCGCCAAGACGCAGGAGATGCGGGCGAAAGTCGTCGAGGCCGAAGCACTCGTTCCACAAGCAATGGCAGACGCGTTTCGGTCGGGGAACCTCGGGATTATGGATTACGTCCGAATGAAAAATGTTCAGGCTGATACGTCCATGCGCGAATCAATCGCCGGCGGAGACAAACCGCGAACGGACGGAACGTGATTCCGTGGCGGGTGATACGAGTCTGGAATAACCGCTTTAGCGATTTGCCGATTTAAAGAGAATTCAGCCAATGCTCGCAGTTCATCTCGAAAATCTGCTTTTCCTTTTGCTTCTCGTTGTCGCGGGCCTGTTCCAGTTACTCGGGAGAGCGGCCCGTAAGGGAAGCGCAGACGAAGAAAAGCCAAAATCAACACCTTTGCCTAAAGCAAGGAAACCAATTCCGCGCGCACCGGTAGAGTCTGATCAAGAACGCATTCGCAAGTTTCTGGAAGCGCTTGGTCAACCTCCAGCCTCACGACCGCCTCCGCCTGTCGTCGCCCGCACAGATATTCCGCCTAGACGGCTGGCGCCGGTGCAGCCGCCTATTGCACCTCTATGGGAACTAACTCGAGCAGAGCAGCGCAAACGGCGTGTGATCCTGAGAGAAAGCCCGCCTCTTTCAACTGAGACGCGCACGAAAGAAATCGTTACCCGAGAAATCGCGGGCGCACAGACGTTCGAAATTCACGAAGGACCGTTGTCGGTTGAGCCGCCGCCGATCACCAAAACGCCTCCGGAAGCTTACGCGACAGCGACGCCCGGACTTGCCAAAAGCGAGGAACTGGAACCACACGTGCCTAGGTTGCTTGTCTCGACATCTGGTTTGCGGCAGGCAATTATTCTACGCGAAATTCTCGGGCCGCCACGTGGGCTGCGAATGCAAATGGAATTTGCCGACGGGATTTCGTGATCCAGCGCTTCAACCAGTTAACGTTTCAACGTGCTCAGCACGCTTGAGCTTGTGCGCCGAGGCCGTATCGTCCCGTTCCTTTCCAAATCGCCGGCGTGGCGGAATTGGCAGACGCGCTGGACTCAAAATCCAGTGGCCGCGAGGCCTCAGCACGCTTGAGCTTGTGCGCCGAGGCCGTATCGTCCCGTTCCTTTCCAAATCGCCGGCGTGGCGGAATTGGCAGACGCGCTGGACTCAAAATCCAGTGGCCGCGAGGCCGTGTGGGTTCGAGCCCCTCCGCCGGCAGTTCTCGAATTCGACGTTGAGCGTTGGACGTTCGGCATTCTTCGTACGCCGCTGAGTTCATTCGTTCGTACAAAGGAAATCCAGAGATGCCTCCAGCCTTTGCGTAAAGCTACGGCTTGCGAGGCGACTCTTCGCTCTGCCCGACAACAATCGCAGAACCGCGCGAGGCCCCCGTTGCGCCGCTCTTAAGATTGGAGGAATGTTTCCCCGTGGAAGGGAAAACCGGCGAGGAGAATGGGAGCGAGCCTCGCGAGTTTGTAACCACCCGCTGGAGCGTAATTCTTTCTGCCGCCAACTCGGGAACTGAAGAGCAAAAGGCGCGCGGCGCGCTCGCTGAGCTTTGCCGGACTTATTGGCGGCCCATTTTCTCGTTTGTTCGCGGACGCGGCTATTCGACTGAGGACGCGCAGGACCTCACGCAAGATTTCTTGGTGAGAATACTGAAGAACGACTGGTTGCAGCATGCAGATCGTAATCGCGGCCGGTTTCGCTCGCTCGTGCTCAGGTCGCTTGAGAATTTTCTCATTAATGCCGCGGCGAAAACACATGCCCGCAAGCGCGGCGGCGGTATGGAATTCATTTCCTGGCACGATTGGATGGCAGAAGCGCCTTCGCAATTATCCATCCCGCCGCAAGCGTTCGAGTCATTGCCGCCGGAGGAGTTGTTCGACTTCAATTGGGCTACGACTGTGGTGGAACACGCGCTTCAACGGCTTCGCGAAGAATGTGAAAGCAAAGGCAAGCTCTGGCTTTTCCAGGCACTAAGCCCTCACCTTATGGACGAACGCGATGAGGTGTCCTACGCTCGGCTATCTGCGGACCTGGGAATAGCTGAGACTGCCGTGAAGAAACAACTGCACAGCATGCGGCTGCGCTACCGCAGCCTGCTGCGCACTGAAGTCTCCCAAACAGTCGAAAACCCCGCCGACATCGACGACGAGATTCGTTACCTGTGTGCGTCACTCGCAACAGGAACCGAGTAATTGCGATGACAGACTCAGATCCACGCTCCGATCCGCTCCCGAGCACTACCAAAGAGCACGCAAAATGCGAGAAGTGCGGAGCAACCACGCGACTCGACACCGGAGTTTGCGTGAGCTGCCTGCTGCGCGAGGGATTGGAAACTGGTGGCGAGGTATCGAAGGCGGTTTATGAAACCGTACTCGACGAGTTGGACGCGCGCGACAAGCCCTGGCAGCTGGGAAATTACGAAATTCTCGAGCAGATCGGTTGCGGCGGCATGGGCGTGATCTATCGCGCCAGGCAACGACATTCCCGGCGCATCGTCGCGGTAAAGCGCGTCCTTAGTTATCGCGCTGATTCACGCGGAGCGCTGCAGCGTTTCCGACGAGAAGCACAGGCGGTGGCCAGTCTGGATCACCCGAACATCCTTCCGATTTATGAAGTGAGCGAAAGCGAGGACGGCCTGCCGTTTTTCAGCATGAAACTCGCGGAGAAGGGAAGTTTGCGCGAGCACCTTGCTTCTCTCCGCGATGAACCGCGGAAGTGCGTGCAACTGATGGCAAAGGTCGCGCGCGCTGTCGAATACGCTCACAGCCGCGGAGTGCTCCATCGCGATATCAAACCGGGAAACATTCTGCTCGACGATCGTGGCGAACCACTGGTAAGCGACTTCGGTTTGGCGAAGCTGCTGGACGGAAACAACGACCTTACGAGATCGCTGACTACGTTCGGAACCGCAGGTTTTATTGCCCCGGAGCGGGCCGATGGCGCAGGCGCCGATTTTATCCCAGCGGCCGATGTTTACAGTCTCGGCGCAGTTCTGTTCAACGTGCTTGCCGGACGTCCACCATTCCTGGGTTCCAATCCGGTTTCCGTGATTCGCCAAGCGTCTGAAACGCAGGCGCCCAAACTACGCTCGCTGGCACCATCGCTGGATCGGGATTTGGAGACGATCTGTGCACGCTGTCTCGAACGTGATCCAAAAGCCCGCTACCAGTCCGCCGGAGACCTCGCAGCAGATCTGGAACGCTGGCTCGGCGGCCGTCCGATCGTCGCCCGCCCGGTTTCACCCCCAGCGCGGATCTGGCGCTGGTCGCAGCGTAACCCCAAACTGGTTGGAGCAGCTACTGCCGGTCTCCTTTTAGGTGCGGCTGCGGTTTGGTTATTTCGCGGCGAACTCTTCCGAGCGTCGCAGTTTAATCCCCCAGACAGGAGTATTGCCGTTCTACCATTTACCGATTCTAGCGAGACCAAAGATCAGGAATATTTGGCTGACGGCATAAGCGAGGAGATTCTCCATACGTTGGCGCAGGTTGACGGTTTGCGCGTGGTCGGCCGAACTTCGTCATTCTCATTGAAAGGAAAGAACACAAAGGAGGTTGGAGAAAAACTCAACGTTGGAAATGTGCTTGAAGGAAGTTTGCAGCGCCAAGGTAACCGTGTTCGTGTGACAGCCGAACTGATTGACGCGCGAAACGGTTTTCGCGTTTGGACGGAAACGTATGACCGCGAGTTGGCCGGCGCGTTTGCACTCCAAGACGAAATCGCCCGGTCCATCGTTGACGCGCTCAAGATCAAGCTCGCCGTTCGGCTTTCCGCCCACGAACAACCCGGCAATGGCGTATACGACCTTTATCTACAGCGACTTTTCACGGATGTAACTCATCCGACAGGAGTAACCAGTATCGGCATTAATGTGCCCGTACAGAATCCACTTAATCCATTCACAGTTCCGGATTACACATCTCCGGGAAATTTCGACCCGCGCCGCCCGGACACTCGAGTGACCGCAGCGCCTCCAGGGACGGGATTCACTACCAGTGTGCGTTATCGCGCATTGGAAGCCGACCTGCGAACGAGCAAAAGTACAGCGGACGTGACCCCTGCGCCTCTAGGGACAGGATTCGCTACCAGTGAGGGTTATCGCGCATCGGAAGCCGGCCTCCGAACGAACAAAACTACAGCGGACGGGCCAGCGTCCATTGAGGGGTTTGTAAAAGATGCAAAAGGCGAACCGATTAAAGGCGCAGGCGTTCGGATCGAATCGAAAGATGGCAAACAGGTGTTCAGCACAGTTAAGACCGATCCAAAGGGCCGCTATATTTCACAGGGACTGCAACCGGGCGTTTACCGGGTAACATTGCTTGTGAATGGCACGGTCAAGGCGTCGATCATGAACACGCAGACCAAGGCGAATCAACCGACTCAGCTGAATTTCGATTTCAAGCCACCGTCCCAAGCAGGTAACATTGCAAAGGGCGGAAAACACATGGTATGGGTGCCAAGTCGTACCGGGAGCCATATCGGCGGTAATTGGGTCGAAGTCGACGACAGCGGAAAGGCGCATTCCGGTTCCAACATTCAGACAATCACCGCTCGTAGTTGGTAATTTTGAAAACGGCTACGACGAAGCGACGACCAACATGAAGGGTCGTACTTGAGACTTCGCTTTAAGAAAACGCTTCTAGTCTGTAGCCACGGCCCTGTGGGCCGTGTGCGCGCCTCACAGAGGCGCGCCTAAAGCAACACTCATCAACGCCTTCGCTGTCGTTTAAAGCAAAATACTTGGGAACTTCGCTCCCTTCTTCCTGTAGGAACTAGTGAACTACTAACCCAGCAACAAAAACATGAATCACATGCAAACGATAACGAAATCAGAATCGTCACGCTGGAATTCCAGGCATGTCCAAGACCATACGAGCAAAAACGAGCAGCGAATTTGCTCCAAACGTCACCAAAGCTACTCGCCGCGCCTCCCGCGTGTTTCCTCAATAGGTATGGCTATAAAGTTACTACGGATAGGGATCATTGGATTGATGCTATGTGCGGCCAACGCCTGGGCCGGACCAGCAAGCATTCAGGGCATCGTGAAGGACGCGAGCGGGCAGCCGATTAAAGGTGCGGATGTTCGGATTGAATCGGTAGATGGTAAGCAGCTCTTCAAAACCGTAAAAAGTGATGCGAGAGGTCGCTATGTTTCACAGGGGCTGCAGCTTAGAGTTTACCGGGTAACGTTATTGGTGAATGGTGCAGTCAAAGCGTGTATTACCAACATAAAAACCAAGCAAGATCAGGCTACTGAACTCAATTTAGATCTGAAGCGGGTGGCGGCGGTGCGAGCAACTACCGAGCAAAAGAAAGGAAAGAATATCGTTTGGGTGCCGGCTCGTACCGGAAGCCACCTCGGTGGTAACTGGGTCGAAGTTGACGAGTATGGGAAGGCCGCGTCCGGTTCCAACGTTCACACAGGCACTGGTGAAGATCTACGTCGCCAACAACTGACACAACAGCCAGGTTCAGTTCCAGGGTTGGGACCGACGCCTTTCCCGTGACGCCTTCGCCATCGGACTAGCTAAGCGAAGTCGTCGGCTGGCACAGCATTTTCAGGAATGGCTCTTTCGAAAACGGCGGTGGCGAAGCGACGGCCAAAATCAAGGGCGGGCACCTGGTACATCGTATTGAGAAAACGCTTTAAGCTGTAGCCACGGCCCGGCGGGGTCGTGTAACCGCGCGTCACACAGGAGCGGACACGGCAACAGTCCACTCGCGGAAGCGTCGCCTTTCCCCCCATTCAGCAAATTATTTGGGAACTTCGCCTCTTTTTTCCTGTAGGAACCAATGGATCACTCTATCAAAAGGAAAATTATGAGGCACAGAAAAATGGAAACAAAAGAAGAAATCAACAAGCAATTTGCGGCCGATATCCGTGAAAGTTGCTGGCCTCAGTCAGTGCGTATATCGTCCTTGCATATGTTGATTAGATCACTGCAGATTGGAGTTATTGGTTTGCTTCTTTGTGTGGCGAGCGCCTGGGCCGGGCCATCAAGCATTCAGGGGACCGTTAACGACGCTAAAGGACAACCAATTAAGGGCGCAGATGTTCGCATCGAGTCAAAAGATGGCAAGCAACTGTTCAATACGGCGAAGACGGATGCCAAGGGTCGCTATATTTCGCAGGGTCTCACAGCGAGCGTTTACCGGGTCTCGTTGGTAGTAAACGGGGCGGTGAAGGCATCAATCACGAATACAAAGACAAAGCCGGATCAGGCGACACAACTCAATTTTGATCTGAGACCAACCTCCACATCGCAAGCAAGCGCAGGCGAGAAAAAAGGGAAGCACATGGTCTGGGTACCGGCTGCTACTGGAACCCATACAGGCGGCCGCTGGGTCGAAGTTCCCGACGGCGCCACTGAACCGGGCACTTTGAACGTCAAGAGAGCCAGCGCCGAAGAACTGCGGCGTGAAGCTCTGAGCAGGGGCAACCCGAACACAGGGAATTGAGCTCTCGCTGCCAAGTGTTCTGACGCGAGACAGCATTGCGCCATCCTCAGGGAGTGGGGCAGTATTTGCGTGTGCCTTGCCGCGTCCTGATTTGTGATCTTCTTTTCGCGGGTTCGTTCGCTTTTTCCGCGACGCTCTCAGCGCAGACTTCCTCTATCGAGGGAAATGGCCTCGGCGCGGAGGGCCGCCCTCTCAAAGACGCCGAAGTCCGTTTTGAGCAGAAAGGCGGACAAATCTCGCCGATTATCAGTCGCACGGATGTCAGCGGCCATTACACGGTTGCGTTGCCGAGAGGCATGTACAAAATGACCCTTCTTGTAGCCGGCAAAGTAAGTGCCTCCATCACGGTAAAAGCGACCGGGGCGAATTCGCGGATCGATTTCGACCTGCGCCCGTCGGCGGAAAAACGGATAAAACATTATGTTTGGGTCAGCGGCGGCACGGGAAGTCATCTCCCGGGCCACTGGGTTGAAGCGGGGATTCGAGCAGCTCCATCGCCTGCTCCTTAAAAAATCCAAAGCGAACTCTCAACACGGCGGCTGCGCCGTCGCAAACAACGCTTTCACTGACTCGCGCGAAAGCGCTACGATCGTAAAGACTCCGAGAATTGTTCCGAACGGAATGAAGAGACATTCCAGGCACGCTATGACGAGCGCGAACGTATAACATTTGCGGCGCGACAGGCATCGGCCGGCAATCGAAATACAAATCGCCATTGCGATCCCGAGTAAAAACAAAAGCAAACCCAGTGCGATAAAAATCCAGCCAAGAAATTCAGGCGGCAACTCTTCACCTGGTTTCGGCGTACCGTGTCGCGCGGCGAATATGAAAATACTGCCGACCATCGTGTAAAGCAGCGGGAACAAAGAAAACAGCGCCGCCAGGCCAGCCACGACGTAATGGAATATCGCAAGCAACCGAAGGTGATCCGTGCCCTGGTTCATTTGCTACGCTCTTCCTCTGCCTCTGCCCTCTGCCTCTAAGTCTTCTTCTCTGCTTCACCGCTTTAATGAAGCGTAAGATTAAGAGGAAGCGGAAGCGTGGTCGATCATCTTCACGAAGTAATGTAACCCTCTTCGCCATGTTGATTGATGTCGAGCCCCTGTCGCTCGATTTCAGGTGCGATGCGCAGACCGATCACTCCTCTAACGATTGCACCGATGATCGCGCTTCCCACCACGGCCACGGTTATCGTGACCACAATCGCTTTTGACTGTTCGATCCACAACGTGTGACCGACGATTCGAGCAAGACCGTTTTGCGTCGCGGGATTTAGCGATCCAGCGAGCGATAGCGAAAGATTTGGATTCACAGTCGCAGTCGCAAGGAAGCCGGTGAGAAATGCGCCGAGGGTACCGCCGACTGCGTGGATCCCGAAAGTATCAAGCGCATCGTCATAGCCGAGCCACGTTTTCAATTTCGTGCAGGCGAAAAACGGAACGATGCCGGCAGCAATTCCAATGATGACTGCACCGCTTGGACCGACATATCCACAGGCCGGTGTGATTACGACCAGTCCGGCCACTGCACCGGAGCAAAATCCGAGCACGCTCGGTTTGCCGCGCAGCGCGTACTCGAGCATGGCCCAGGTGAAGGAAGCCACTGCGGTTGCAAGCGTGGTGCTCATGAAGGCGTTTGCCGCGATTCCATCAGGCGCAAGAGCGCTTCCCGCGTTGAAACCGTACCAGCCTACCCAGAGTAAACCCGTTCCGACCATGCAAAGCACCATGCTGTGCGGCGCCATGATTTCTCTTCTAAATCCGAGCCTGTGCCCAAGAAAAATGCATAAGACCAGCGCCGACCAACCCGAGGTCATGTGAACGACGGTGCCGCCAGCGAAATCGATTGCAGTGATCTTCGCCGCCGGATTCCAGACGCCGTTCATCCAGCCATCAATTCCCCAAACCATATGGGCGATTGGAAAATAGACGGCAAACATCCAGGCACCGACGAAAACGAGCACGGCAGCGAATTTCATTCGCTCAGCAACGGCGCCAATGATCAACGCCGGCGTGATGATGGCAAACATTAGTTGATACATGGCGAAAACATTCTGCGAGACCCAGTACGAATAATCACTGTTCGGTCGAGCATCGACACCGTGCAGAAAAGCAAAGTTCAATCCGCCGATGAAGGGCGATCCGCGCGAAAATACGAGAGAATAACCTGCCACCCACCAAAGGATCGTCACCAAGCCCGCGATGCCGAGGCATTGAGCAAGAACCGACAAAACGTTCTTCGCACGGACCAAGCCACCGTAAAAAAGCGCCAGGCCCGGCAAGGTCATGAAAAGCACCAGGGCAGCGCACGTCATCATCCAGGCATTGTAGCTTGGGCCGGGGCCCCCGATGTTCGAACCCGTTGCAGGATTCACCACATCGGCGCCGCGCGATGAATTATTTACATAAGCTTCCAGGTCTGCGATGCGCTGCTCAAGGGACGGTGAACCCGAAGGGGATGGTAGTTCTGCATGCAGTGGCGAGAAGAACGCAATGATCGCGATGAAGAAAAAGACCCGCATCTTTACGCGTTCCCGTTATAGCGCGGGGATCTATCCCGGCAAGAAAAATGCCTGAATGTGATTCTCAACGCGGTCCTCTGTAGCGTGCGCTGTCCTCAACGCATTGGCTTTTCAGACGTGGCAGTACGAAATCCGCTGAGGACAGCGGACGCTACAGCCCGCAAAAAAAACTCCGCCGAGCGGCTGGCCAGACCAGGTTTAAGATGCTCGGCAGAGTTCCTCCTCTGCCTCAATCAGACTGAATTCAGAAGGAGAACGTGGGCGACAAGGATTTGAGTGAAACTTGCTCTGACAATGGTGCAGGACTCTCTCCCTCATCTTCATCATCGCCGTCGTCATCGTCATCCGCATCGATTCCATCGGTCTTATCGGCGTCGGCTTGAGGCGTCACTGCAGGCAAATCATTCTGCCGTAAACTCTCGTAACGCTGGCGAACATCGGCTGGCACTTTATCGAGGTCTTCTTTCGTTTCGACCGGGCCGCTGAAGAGCAATTTGCCCTGCGGATCTTTGGCCGTGAGCAATTTTTTCCCATTTACAGTTTCCAACTTCATCTCGCCTTTGCCATCGCAGAAAACGATCTGCGCTTTGCCAAGGTCGATCTTCGTAGCCCTTAGCCCGCCGTTATCCTTGCTCAAAATGCGGATCTCCCGCGCGGCGCGACGGGCATCTTCCCGAGCGCGTCTCGCCGCCTCGTGAGCTTTGATCACTGCTCCACGAATTATGCCGCGTTGCGCGTCGCCCAGCTGTTCTTGCAACTGTTCTTTCAATTCTTGCATTTGCTCGCCGAGATCGCCTGTCTCATCGAAATCATCTTTTGCTCCTGACCCTTGCGCAAGATCGTGAGGGTCACGTCAGTGCCGTCAGAGAAAGTTTGTAGGAGCTTTCGCAGTTGGCTTGGTTCGATCAGAATCTGGTCGTTCAGCATCTTAAGGATATCATTCTGCTGAATGCCCGCTGACGCGGCAGGACTATTCGGCACCACATACTCGACGACCAAGCCGAGACCTTTGGCCAACCCAAGCTGTTCACTCACAACATCGGGAACTTGCGACGTCTCCACACCGAGAAATGTCATCGGCACCTTGGGCGCTTTCTCGTGATGCCCTGGCATGCCTGGCGCATGAGGCGGAGCCGGCGGTTGTGGCGGCGTCGGCGGTGTCTGAGTAAACGCTGAGATCGGCAACGCGCCGATAGCTGCGATTGTAGCGATGGATTTTATTTTCATAATATTAGTTTGTTAAATCATTGGCCTGACACCGGAATGAGGACGACTTCCTCGCTGGGATAAGACACACGAAGTGACGCGCCGGTCGTTGGATTACGCCACTGCCAGGTCTCACGAGTCTGGTAACGAAGCCGCCGCAGCGGCTGGCCGGAGCCGCGGGCAAACTGCAATCCTTCGTTGCGCGTGTTGTAAACCAGCCGCGTCGCACCCGCAGGCAGAAATTTGTCAGACGAAGTCGATTCTTTGGCTGAGCTTCGTAGCGGCGCTGTTTCAGATTCGCGCGAAATTTGGGCGATTTCTTTGCCGCCATCGTGTTGGTGTTCCATGCTGATTGCCGCGAACAAAACCAGAGCTGCTGCGGCGGCGAGTCCGAAGCCAAGCGACAACCAATTGTAGGGCGACGGCTTTCGAGATTGCCTGGCAGACCAAGCTCCTTCGCGACAATTCATCATAGCTTCCTCGATGCGCTCAAACAGGATCGGCGAAGGCTGCGCGGGTCGTAGCTTCCTCAGTTCATTCTCGATCTCAGAAAAATCGTTCATCTGGGTTGTAGCGTGTTTCTCAACGCGGCCAGCGCGTACCGGTAACGTGACGCCGCGGTGTTTTGCGAAACGCCGAGGACGCCCGCAATCTCGGCGAAGGTTAATTCGTTCCAAATTTTCATGACGACCACCTCGCGTTGTTCGCAGGGCAGAACGTCGATTGCTTCAGCGAGAGCTCGCTGCGTGTCATCCTCAAATTCAAACTGTGGCTCGATAAATTCATCAGTTTCGCTAATCGCGCTGGCCTCGCGTCGGGCGCGGCGGCTATCGCGACGGATGAAATCGAGAGCAATGGAACGCACGGCAGTGTAAAGGAGCGCACGGTTCTCGATCTTGTGGTTGCGCCGCCAAAACTTGACGAAAGCTTCCTGCACAATGTCTTCTGCGTCGGCGGCCGACTGCACCCATTGCCGGGCGAAGAGCAGCAACCCGGGAGCAACTTCAGAAAAGCAACTCTTCCAATCCTCATGGCTGGCCAGGTTTTGCATGACCTGTTCACGGTCTTTATACTCAAGACGCTGCCAAGGGAGGATTTTGTCTAGACTATCGAAATTTTTCTTATTTCTCGCCTTCCTTGCGATCGCAGGCGCGCGCGCAGCGGATGTCGATCCTGGGAAAGCGGTCGGTTCACTCATCGCTGCAGAAAAGGCTTACGCTAAACTTGCCGGCGAAAAAGGATTTCGCGAAGCATCCCTCTCTGTTTTCGCCGACGACGCCGTAATGTTTACGCCCAATGCAGTCAACGGCAAAAAATTTTGGCGGGAAACTAAGGACGACCCTGCCATAACCTGGCGACCGACCTTCGCCTCCATCTCGCGCAGTGGTGATCTCGGCTATACGACCGGGTCATCGGAATTCTGGAAATCGCGCGACGCAAAAAATCCGGATGGGTTCGGCCACTTCGTAACGATCTGGCGAAAGGATACGAAGGGTTTGTGGAAAGTCGCGCTCGATGTTGGTATCAACCATCGCCAGCCACAAGAGCCAGAAACTGAAATTAGAACATACGTTCCGAACTTTTCCCTCGTTCATCCGCAATCTGCCGACGCCGATTTGGAAAAAACAGAACGCAATTTTGCAGAATCGCTCAAGGACGATGAAGGCGACGCGATTATCGACCACGCCAGCGACGACATTCGCGTTTATCGCCGCGGCCAATTGCCAGCTGTGGGCAGGACAGCCGCCAAAAAAATGCTGGCCGAAGAGGATGCAAAAACAACGCGCACACCACTAGGCGTCGGCAACAGTACTCCAATCGATCTCGCTTATGAATACGGCGAATACACCAGCGAGCGCGACAACACCGCGCAGCGCGGCATCTACGTTTGTATCTGGCGAATCGACTCCGATGGCCAATGGCGACTCGCTCTCGATCTCCAAAAGAGCGCGCCAGAGAAACCGTAATAGCGCGATACATAATGGCGGCACAATGGAGCCGGCGCGCCCTCGCGCCGTGGATCAGTGCGGTCCGAGGGCGGGCCATCTCCATTACCTTTTCGGAATCGCTCGCAAAATCAAATCGCCCAGCCAATCAGGATGCGCGACTCCCTGGCGATACGCTCGCAACGATTCCACGGAAGAATTGACCCGCAGATTGCTATAGGACCCGTCGGCGTTTTGCCAGCGCTCATGCCAGTAAAGCGCGGCTTTAATTCGCGGATAGCGCGAGCGGAAGAGCTCCAGCGCCTGCTTGATCCATTCCGGTTTGCGCATTGCTTTGCGATCGGCAGTCGCCAGCGGGAATTCGCCGGTCGCCCACTCGGCAATCATTACCGGCTTATGCGGATCAAGCCTGCAGATCTCCTCATAAGGCCAGTTCACAAGAGACGGTATGTCTGGATTAGGTTCATCCTTGTATTGCTGCCCGTAGACGCTGAGACCAAGCCAATCGACGTAATCTGATCCGGGATAATAAGCCGCCGCGCAGTTCCAGGGTTCGTAAGGGTAAGGATAATTATTCGTGTGAAACATCCACTTGATGTTTGCCGCACCGCGCGCGCGCACACGATCGACCACATAACGAAAAGCGTTGCGAAATGTTTCGGGGCCTTTCCAATTGTTGTGCTCAGGGTCCCATTGGGCGCCACCATAGTAAGCTCCTGACCAGGGGAACCAGGTCCCGTTCATCTCAACGCCAAATACCACGATTAATGGATGACCAAAGTCCCGTGCGCCGTCCGCCCATTTGTCGATGTATGCGTCCCATTTGCCGGCAAGAATCTCAGTCAACGCGAATTTGTCTGGCCCGTGATCTTCTTCATACGGTTTGTCCCAGGGAGACCAAAAAACAAGCGGCAGCGAGCCGTGCCGCCAGATGACGTTGAGATTGTCCACCGGGAAATTTTGTTCACCCCAGTAGCTCGACGAAACAATGATCGTTTGGTGTTTGCCGACCATCTGTTCGAAATCTTCGATCGTCTCCAGTGTCACATCGTCCTCCTCATCGCCAAAATCCATGAAAGCGCCCGTGTAAACTCCGTGTTCGGGAATAACCACCTCCACCGGGCCGTTCGGATCGATGCGCGCAGCCGCCGCGGGCTTTTTGCATGCAGTGAAGAGCACTGCTACGCCGATCGCGCTGCACAATAAGACTGAATTCAATAAACGCATGGAGGCGAGAAATTCAGACACTCGATTAACATCGTTGTTGACTGAAAAATCCAAATAATTGAGAACCAGAGCAAGGCCAGGCTCACCCAGCCAAAGATGAAGATCCTGCTTTTTCTAACAGTCTGTTGCATGTCAATTGCCCTCGCGGACGATTTTAAAACCAACGCGGGAAAGGAATATAAGAACGTCACGGTTAGCCGAGTCGAACCTGATGGCGTCATCGTGACGGGTAAGTCGGGTATCTCAAAAATTTATTTTACGGAGCTCCCTAAAGATGTTCAGCAGCGCTTTGGCTACGATCCCCAGAAAGCTACCGATTACTCGGCGCAGCAAAGTGCAGGACTCGATCAAGTTCGAAAGGAACAAGAAGCAGTCTTGCGACAGAAGGCGGAGGCATCGCAAAAGGCAAATCAAGTTCGAGCACAACAAGAAAGTCGGCAGAACGAGATTCGGACGCTCCAGGACCGCTACGCAGCGCTTCAAAGAGAAGAAGACGCTTTGCTGCAACAGATTGGTGAGGCGAAACAGCCCGGGCCTGCGTACCGGGTCGGCAAGAAGCTAGGGCACCACCCGAATCCGCAAAAATCGCAGCTACCGCTCCTCCAGAGTCATTTGAGCGACGTTCGTAGCGAGAAAAAGCAGGTCAGGAAGCAATTGGAGAAAGCACAGCGGTAAACAACAAAAGCGATGCCAGAATGCATCGCAGTCCCAAAGCACTTCGTGCGAAATCCGTGAAGAGGGCGAGCTCATTTCGCGAAGGTTTCGAAGTGCGACTGCATCCTCGCTTCACTTTCATTATCAGCCGATATGCATCCATGTTGGCGTCGTGAATAGTGCGTGGCTCGCAAGAGGAAACTGGTTGCTTGGTGCACCAATCATTTCGGCTCTTCTCCAGTTAGCGTCCGCAGCAGAAGCGCACAGCCAGCAAAAGCCGTTTACCATTTCTGCCACTGTCGCTGCAGATCATCCCGTTAACCGGATTAATCCCGTGCAAGCTCTCGGCGCAGGCGTTGACGGCCACGAGAAAGGCGACTGCGCGCGAATGTTCACAGACAAGAACATTGCTGAGATGCTCTCAGCCGGGCTCGGGCCGTTGACGTACCGGTTGCGCACCGAGCTTGCGGGTGAAGTCTGGCATTGGAATCCGCGCGGCACGTGGAGCGATCCGCTTCACAAATGCGGATACTGGACGTCCGACGATTCACTCGGGGAACCGATCAACCTCTCCTATGGCTATCGTTTGTCACGACGCGGAAACACTATCGATCAAGCAAATGATGACGGCTATTCCCGTATCACCGATGGCGACGAAGGATCGTTTTGGAAAAGCAATCCGTACCTCGATTCACATTTCACCGGTGAACCTGAAGACGCGCATCCGCAGTGGGTAGTGATCGACCTGGGTGCGCCGAAACCGGTGAACGCCATCCGCATTCATTGGGGGACGCCGTACGCCCAGAAGTATCGAGTCGAATATTGGCCGGGCGACGATCCGATGCACGTGCACGCCGATGATGATGATGACTGGCAGCTGTTCGCCCATGGAAATGTCGCTGATGCTCGCAGTCGCAATGAACCGATTCGAATCGCCGAGCGTCCGCGTTCGGTCCGATTTGTGCGCGTCGTAATGAGCCACAGTCCACGAACAACCGCACAACCGTCCGATGATATTCGTGATCAGCTTGGATTTGCGATTCGTGAGATTGAGCTCGGTAAGGTCGATGCGCGTAGTCGTTTCCATGATTACGTCCGTCACGCGCGCAATCGGCATCGGCAGACAATCATCTATGTGTCATCAACCGATCCGTGGCATCGCGCCGAAGATATTGACTTCAGCATCGAGCAGCCGGGCCTCGATTTCATTTTGGGTAGCGCGCTTACGAACAACTTGCCCGTGCTCGTGCCAGTCGGCGTGTTGTACGACACACCTGAGAACACCGCCGCTGAGATCAATTATTTGCTGCGGCGCAACTACAATTTGGAAGGAATCGAACTAGGCGAAGAACCCGATGGCCAGTGGGTTTCGCCAGAGGATTATGCGGCGCTTTACGCCGGAGTCGCTCGGCGGCTGAGCACGCCAAATCCGCATCTAAAACTCGGGGGGCCGAGCTTGCAAAATTTCGAAGACCGGTTGCTTACGTGGGCCGATGCGTTCGGGAATCGTTCCTGGATGAATCGATTTTTGAAGTGTGTTCGAGGTGCCGGAGCGCCCTTCGATTTTTTTTCATTTGAGTTCTACCCCTTCGACAATATCTGCGCCCCTGCCCCGCCGCAGTTGTTGGAAATTCCGTCGCGCCTTGGGTCAATGCTGGCTAGCTTGCGCAGCGACGGCGTGCCTTCTGACATCCCATGGCTGATGACCGAATACGGCTATTCTGTCTTTGCCGGACGTCACGAAGTGGACGTCGAAGGTGCTCTCTTCAATGCAGACATAGTCGCAACTTTTCTAACGTTAGGCGGCGCCAAGTCGTACCTGTACGGATACGAGCCAAACTATCTACAGGATGAGCTCAAGTGTTCTTGGGGCAATCTCATGATCCTTCAGTTAAATCCAAAGGGGGATCAACTGAATCGATTGTCCGTGTACTACGCTGCTCAGTTGATCACGAAAGAATGGATGCAGCCAACAAGACACTCACACGACATATTTCCCGTAACCATCAAGCAGGAGAAACCCACGTCATCGCCTGCCGTCACCGTCTATGCAGTGCGACGACCAGACAAACAGTGGGCGCTTCTTGCAATTAACAAACATCCCAAGCACGCAGCCCAGCTCAATGTGCAGTTCAACATTCCCGGCGCACAGCAGCCAGTGCGTTTTGTGGGACAGGTAGAGGTGATCCAATTTTCGCGACAGCAATACGCCTGGCACGACGATGGACCAAACGGACATCCAATCCGGAGTCTGCCACCCGCGCGCTTTACGCGAGAAGGCTCATCAACCTACGAACTGCCGCCGTATTCACTCACCGTTCTGCGCGGAAAAGTTCCGGATTGAAGGGCGCACAGCGAGCGGTCCGGTTTATCATATCGTGCGACGCGCTTATGCTATCGAGTTAGTTCGCAGATCCAGTTTG
>WNGO01001057.1_pt1 | contig 17941 bp, 11 predicted proteins | sample 5400511 | NCBI WGS metagenome assembly WNGO01 (sample SAMN13153380, study PRJNA577476) | soil metagenome | isolation source: 20 cm soil or saprolite under Garry oak tree replicate 2 | place: USA:California | collected 2016-06-15 | reverse complement strand
CAAGGTATGCTCGACCTGGCCTGCTTTTGTATTCGAGGCGCGACCCGTGATTCCCGTCGAGGACGCTGTCCGGGTCGAACTCGAAACGATTGCCTGGCGCGATGGACTCAAACGCAAGTGACATTCGAGAGGATCACAGTGCAATCACGTCGTGTGACCCGGGGACACACTCGGTGCAAGGAAGACCTGCAACAAAGCGGCTAACAAAATCACTGGGGCGAACCACGGGCAGGCGGCAACGGTTCAGGGCGAATGCGGACGTCTGTCCTCGCTGCCCATGTTCGCTCAGTTCGGTCGTTAACCTAAGAAACTATTGATGCCACGGGAATACCCAATGCCATTCCTCAACGTCGATAAAATCAACCCGTGACTTCCCGCGAAGAGTATGCGGGAATGACGGTCCCTGAGAGGACCCGGAATCGCCATGACATAATTTATCCCCATTTGACCCCACAGGCTTGATTTTGTTTCTGCAAAGCCGGACCCTGTGGCGAATATGAGCCAACGGTCCGATGCCCTTACCGTCGCTCTCACTGGGCAACTCTCCTTTATTCTAATCGTCTCAACGATTCTCGCGCTGATTGCTTCGTATCTTATCCTGCGCCTTTACCGCCGCGCGGTGGTCAGATCCATGCGGCGACGCAGTCGGAGCGAGATTCTTGAGCCCAAGGGATATTTGCCGCGGGAACCGGAGCACAAGCCGAATGAAGCTCCGCTGAATTTTAGTTTCGTCGCGCGCAATGCGGCACAAGCGAATCCGGACGCCGCCCCGCTTTATCGCAAAGCCAAACGCCGCCGGTGGCTCATCGCCGCGGTTCACACGATTGCAGGCTGTTGTTTCGCCGCGGCGATGACCGCGGCGTTTTTGTCGGCCGGAAAAATGGCTTTCTCCCCTTTTCGCTTCATGTTTCTAACGTGGGCAAATGCGTGGCCGGTCGTGGTTGCCATTGACCTTGTCGTAGGGCTTTCGCGTCGCGCCAGACTGATGATCGTCCTGCCGCTTTATTTTCTGATTGGCAGCGTCGTTGGCGCGATAGCGCTGGCGAAAAGCCCGGCTCTATCAGTCGGACAGTTGCTGTATTTGTGGCTCGATCTCAACGCTCCACCCACAGTTCTGCTACTGATTTTTCTTAATCGCCGCATCCGAGCTTTGGGTCCGCTCGTTTTGGTTTTTATGATTCTCGGCGTCACCGGCGCGAGCTTCGTCGTTACCCTTATCGGCAACAATTTTAAGTTGCTGAGAACGGTCAGCAATTTCAGCTACTCGATCGGCCTGGGCGCGCGCGGCACCATGGTCGGGCTGCACATGATCGGTTTCGCCGCCTTCGCGATCCTCGGTTGGATTCTTCTCGGATCGCTTCGCCGCCTTTATGAAAAGAAATACATCAGCCAACAGTCGATCACCGTCGACGCCATGTGGTTGCTCTTCGGCATTGTCAATTCCATCGGCTTGGTCTTCGAAGGCCGCTTGTGGATCTTGAGCGGGCTCGCCGCGTTCGTGCTCTACAAACTCGTCGGTGCCGCGCTATTTCGCGTGCTCGGTGTCGCGCGGCAGGCAAAATCGCGTGGCCCGCGGCTGCTGCTTCTCCGCGTCTTCGCTCTCGGCAAACGCAGCGAGGGTCTCTATGACTCCCTCGGTAAATCCTGGCGCACGGTTGGCAGTATGCAGATGATCGCCGGGCCGGATCTCGCCACGTCGACGATCGAGCCCCATGAATTTCTCGATTTCGTGAGCGGAAAATTAGACCGCCGATTTATCGACACCGGCGGCACCCTCGATCTGCGCATCGATCAAATGGATTTGGCACCCGACGGAGATGGCTTGTTTCGGGTAACAGAATTTTTCTGTCACGACGACACGTGGAAACTGACGTTGGCGCGCCTCGCCGACGAAAGCGATGCGGTGCTGATGGATCTACGCGGATTTTCGCAGCTCAATTCGGGGTGCGTTTTCGAAATTCACGAGCTTGTCAACGTCGTGCCACTTCAGCGCGTCGTGTTCGCCGTCGACGAGAGCACGGATCAGAGCTTCGTGCGCGCGACGATGCAGCAAGCCTGGCGGCAAATAAAAGAACGCTCGCCCAATCGGCGGATCGGGGCGGGTCAAGTTTCTTTGGTGGAACTAAGCGGTGATGGCGCGAAGCGCGATCTGCTCTACGCGCTCTGCGCCGCGGCGTCGACAGCCGTTAGGGGTAAGGCGTAAGGGGTTAGGGCTGTGGAGACGGGCTCACGCCTTACTCCTCACTTTTCACTCCTCACGTTTTTTATTCTAGTGCCGGTCATGGCCAAAGGTTTTTGCGTAATCGCGCTGTAGCTCTTTAGGAATAAACTCGTCTTCGAGCCGGCGAATTTTTTCCGCGGGAAGAATCGGATCCTGCGTGCGCGGCACCACGCCCCAGGGACTCGCTTGCGCTTTTTTGTTCCACTCTTCGAGCACCACCGGACCGCGTTCTTTGAACTCGTGCAGCAACTCCCAGGTTGCTTGCAAACCATTGGCTGTCGTCAGGCTCGGGTATAAAACCGCCGCAGCGCCGAGTTTTTCAAACTCCTCGAAGGTCGGCGATGGCCGTGGACCGTAATAAGGCGCGATCACCGGCGCGGGAATTCTGCGACAAGCCTCTTCTATTTCTTCGCGTTGGGTCAACGTATTCACCCAGATCGCGTCCACGCCCGCTTCTTTTACATAGGCAATCGAGCGCTCGACGGCGTCGTTGAAGTCGCCAGCTTCCGAGCCGATGGAATCGCAGCGGGCGCAAACAACGAAGTCTGCGTCGAGGTCTTTTTTAGCCGCGACAGCCGCTTTGTATTTGCCGATCGCTTCCTCCCGCGAGATCAATCGGCGTCCGGCGAGCGTGCCGGATTTTTTTGGCGCCTCTTGATCTTCGATGTGCAGCCCCGCTGCACCGGCGCGGATGTACGCTTGCACGGTATAATAAACGTTCACCGCGTTGCCGTAACCGGTGTCGGCGTCGGCGAAGATGGGAATGTTGCAAGCGGCTGTTAGGCGCCGCACCGCTTCAGTCATCTCGCTCAACCCAACAAGGCCGACGTCGGGGTAGCCGTACACGTACGCGCATACCTGCGAGCCTGACATAAAGAACGCCTCGTAGCCGAGCACTTCCGACATGCGCGCATGGAGCGGGCTGAAGCCGCCGGACATGACGAGCAGCTGGCGCCGATTAAGTAATTCGCGAAATTTTGTCGATGTTTTCTTTTCCATGACGCAAGCCTTATCACGACACCGGCCACCGGAAAACACCACCGAACTCGGCATCATTGAAAGGTCCTTCACGGGTCGGATTACCGCCGACAGGCAAATGCTGTTTTTAGGTGCCGACAAAAAACGAAAGCGGCGGAAGGATCCCCGTCCTCCCGCCGCTTTCAATCGGTGCAGTTGAATAGGAATGCGTTAATTGCCCAGCAGCTTTTTCATCCTGGCCACGACGTCCGGCGGCTGGCTCATCACTTCCTTGACGATTCTTTCCAGTTCTTCTCCTGGCACGGGGTCGAGATCGAACTGGCGCTTGTCGATGTCGGCAAGAAATTCCGTGTCTTTGACCGTCGCATTGAACGCGTCGCGCAGGATCTTCACGCGATCAGCGGGAATACCCGGAGTGCCCATCATTGGACGTCCCAACATTCCGGATGCAAGCATAAGAGTCGCAAGGCGGCGGCTGCCTTCGGGCGTTTTGTAACGATCCATCAGTTCCCAGAGTGTCGGCGTCTCGGGTAATTTGGCGTCCCGCTTTTTTCCCGTCTGAATGATATTGCGCACGAATCCTTTTTTGCGCCAGGTGTGATACGGCTCGCGTGACATGAAGGCTTCAATCGTAAATGACCGACAATGGATCTCACCGCGCTCCACCGCGAGATCGATCTCAGGCCCGCCGGGATAACCCTGCACGAGATTGAACTTGGTGCCGATGGTTTCCTCGAAGAGCTTGGGCAAATAGTAAGCCGAATCCGACGTCCCCTGGGCGCCGCAGCGCGGCGGCTCTTTAGCGTTGCGCACATCTTCGATCGTTTTATACGGGGTATCGGCGCGCATGTACATTTGCGATTCACCTTGTACCGGTGAGCCGATCCAGACAAATTTCGCCCAATCGTATTGCGCCTCCTTTCGACCCACGAGTTGATCGAAATAGAGCGTCGGCACGATCGATCCGATCAAACTTAAACCATCGGGCTTGGTTCTGTTGTAGACGTAATTGGCCGCGATCATATGCCCCGCGCCCGGCATGTTTTGCACGATCAGCTCGGGCTTGCCGGGAATATGCTTGCCCATGTGCTGCGCGAGAAGTCGTCCCCATTGATCATACAACGCGCCCGGCGTCGTGCCGATATAGACCGTAATCGACTTGCCTTTGTAAAAATCGGCCTGCGCCCAAACCGCGCGTTCCCCCATGAAGCTCACGGCAAAAGCCAGCGCAATTAAAACGAAATAGAATGTTTTCCGGCTATCAGGCATGACAACTCCTCTCTGTCGCTATTCGCGGCGTAAACTATCACGGAACCGGGTCGCGCACAAAAGCGGCGCGAATTTACAGGCGTGGCGCGACCGCCCCCACAACCTTTCAAATTTGCAATGTTGATGAAGGGTTGCAGCAACGTTTGCGCATCACTTCGCCTAAAAAATTGTCTATGTTTCAATCAGTGGAAATACCAGCTTACAAACCGCTAAACGCTCGACTCGATAGCAGCACGACGCGAAAGACCGGAAAAGGCTCCAGAGATTTCCCCCAGCACGTCTTGAATTCTTCAACTTTCGCGTTCCTTTCTGCATTGATTCGAGGGTGGAATTCGAGGAGCCTGCCAAAAAGCAAGCGGAGCTTACTGCCCGCGCGCGGCCAAAGCACCATGAAGCGAATTGGGCTTCGATGAACAGGCAAGGAGAAAACGAGTGACGTCCAACCCCCTTACCTTTAACAACAAGCACACGGATTTTTCGGATGACCTCAATACGACTGCCGTGCGTAAAGTCGACAGAAACACTTCGGAACGCCCTCCGCTAAGAGCCATTCCGCTTCTCGATTTGACGCGAAAGTATCGTTCGATCGAAACCCAACTGCGCCGGCTCTGGAACGACACGTTCGAATCCATGCGCTTGTTAAACGGGACCCATCTGGCATCGTTCGAGAAGGAGTTTGCGCAATACTGCGGCGTTCGGCACGCCGTCGGCGTCGCCTCCGGCACCGACGCGATCTTCCTCTCGCTGCGCGCCCTCGGCGTCGGATCGGGCGACGAAGTGATCCTGCCGGCTCATGCGCCGGCGCCAGTGATCGAGCCGATTCTCTATCTCGGCGCGGTGCCGGTTCTAACGGACAAAGCTCCGCAGGATTACGGCCCTGATCTCACGAGCCTGCGGGCGGCGATCTCCGCCAAGACAAGAGCAATCATTGCGGTGCATCTCCTCGGGCTTCCTTGCGATATGGATTCGATCCTCCGGATCGCCGCGGAACATGCCATTCCGATCGTGGAAGATTCCTCGCAAGCGCAGGGAGCGACCTATCGCGGCCAACGCGCCGCCGGCCTAGGAACCATTACTCCCATGAGCTTAGGACCGGTCAAAAATCTCGCTTGTTACGGCGACGGCGGTGTCGTGCTCACCAACGACGATGGCTTAGCGCAAACAATTCGACTGCTGCGCGCGCACGGACAGGCGGAGAAATACGACCACAAAATCTATGGCTGGAACAGCCGTCTGGACGAGCTGCAGGCAGCCGTCCTGCGGTCGAAACTTCCAACCCTTGATCAGGACAACGAGCGACGGCGACAAATAGCCGAGCGTTACACCCAACACTTCAGGAGGCTTGCCGTGCAGACGCCGCCGTCTTTTGCCGATCGGCAAAGCGTCTATCACCAATACGTGATCGAAACCCCGCGACGCAACAATCTGCGCCAATTTCTCGCGACGAGAGGAGTCGGCACCGGGATTTATTATCCTTTACCCCTTCATCAACATGAGGCATGGATCGCGCGCAGTCTGCCGCACTACTCCCTGCCGGAAGCGGAACGTTATGCAAATCAAAATATCGCACTGCCCATGTTCGCCGAGCTGACCGACGCCGAGGTCGATGATGTCATCAGTGCCGTGCGAGATTTCTTTTCCATGCGCGATTGACCACCCGTGTCTTGCGTCGAGATCTCGGTCATCGCGCCGATGCACAACGAAGAAGGAAACGTTTTGCCGCTCTATCAGGATGTCAGCAGGGTTATGGCGCGGCTCGGACAGCCCTACGAGATTCTCTTCGTTAACGATGTCAGCACAGATTGCACGCTGGATAGGATGAAAGACATCCAACTCCGTGATCCGCGCTTTCATTTCGTCGACCTCGCTACGAACGTCGGCGAGAATTGGGCGCTGCTGGCGGGAGTTTCGAAAGCTCGAGGTCATGTGTTGGTGACGATCGACGGCGACTATCAAAACGATCCCGCTTACATCCCAGCGCTCCTCCAAGAGTTGGAAAAGGGCTATCGCGTCGTTTCGGGCCGCCGACGCCAACGCGTCGAAAAGCTTTGGAGCCGGCTGCTGCCCTCGCAGATCGCCAATGCTCTGATCCGAATTGTCAGTGGAGTCCCGGTGTACGATTGTGGCTGCGGCCTGAAAGCCTACCGCCGCGAGGTGCTCGAAGACAAATATGTGCCTGAGGGATTCATGAATCGTTTCTCACCCGCCGCGCTCGACGTCCGACCCAACGAATTTTCCGAAGTCGACGTCGTCGACCGGCCACGGATCTCGGGACAGTCTCACTACGGACTCAACCGAGTGTTCTTCGTCCTCAGAGATCTAGCCGCGCTTCCCTTTGCCGTCCGAGGGCCGGCACGCTGGAAACGGTTCTTCCGCTGGCTTCAATGGATTTTCCTGACTGTCACGACGATTCTGGCGATTAACCGCTCGTGGATTCCGGCCGCGGCGACGATGTTGTTTGCGCTCGTAGCGTTTTCCAATGTTTGGAATCTCGGGCGTTTCATTAAAGCGCAAATCTACCCCCAATTCCGCATCAAAGAGTACCGGTGAAATCATGGGCAAAGTTTCCATCGGGCTCGTCGGCGCCGGCTATTGGGGGAAAAAGCTGTTACCAAAGTTTGTTGAGAGCGCTGAAGGCTTGATCAAAGCCGTCTGCGACATCCATCCGGACCATCGCGCCGAAATCAATCAAAGCTATCCGGACATTCCGACAACCGACTCGTACGAAAAAATTCTCTCCGATCCCAACATCGCGGCGGTCATCCTGGCGACGCCGCCGGCAACGCATTTTTCATTGGCGCGGCAAGCCCTTGAGGCGGGCAAGCATGTGTGGATCGAAAAGCCCCTGGCGCTCCGCGCGGACGAGGGACGAGAGCTCGTCGGCCTGAGCCGAGCCAAAGGAACGGTTTTGTTCGTCGATCACACCTTTCTCTATGATCCCGCGGTGCGCAAGATTCGCGAGCTCATCGCACAGGGCGAGCTTGGCAAAGTGCACCATATTTTTTCGCAGCGGCTTAATTTAGGACGGATCAAACGTGATTCGAGCGTGTGGTGGAACTCTGCCCCGCACGATATCTCCATCCTGTTATTTCTCCTGGAGAGCGCTCCTATAACGATCAGTTTGCATGGCTATCGTTATTTGCAGCCCAAGTTGGAGGATCTGAACATGGCCGTCGTGGAAATGGCGGACGGCGCTTCGGCTTTCATCTATCACAACTGGCTTTTCCCCGAGAACACCGCCAAGCTCACGGTCGTCGGCAGCAAAAAGATGCTGGTCTATGAGGGAAAATTCGAAAAGCGTGCGGTAACACTATACGATTACCGCATCGATCAAAACGCCGCTAACACGGAATCACTCGAGGACCGTCCGACTACAATTCCTGCCAAGATCGTTGCCGAACACACCTTGCCGGGAATGACGAACGCGGAGCCACTGGCGCTTGCCGTGGGCGATTTCTTGGCGAGCATACGGTGCCAGCGCGCTCCGCTCTCAGACGGGCCGTTCTCGTTAAGGGTCCTCGAAGTTCTGGAAGCGGGCGAGCAATCGCTTCAAGCCAATGGCAAAAAAATTGAGATTTGAGTTAGCCGCATCCATGGTTGCTGGTTGCAATGAACTCAACGATTGATAATTCCATCGACGCGCTGGAGGCTCGTTCCACTTTTCGCGTAAGGAACGGCGTCGGCCTCGCCGCCCTGATACTTCTCTGCGCCGTCGTTCTGTTCGTCGACCTCGGCGGGCCCGCGCTATTTGATCCCGACGAAGGACGCAATGCCGAGAAAGCCCGCGAAATCTTGCTGCTGCATGATTGGGTTACGCCGCATGAGAATTTTCTCGCCGTTTTAGATAAGCCGATTTTCTACTACTGGCTGGTGGCCGCCTCCTACAAAAGTTTTGGCATCTCCGAATGGTCCGCTCGACTTCCTTCGGCGCTGGCCGGAGCAGGTTGCGTGGCTTTGGTATTTTTGTTCGCGCGGCGATTCTTCGGATATTGGGAAGCGCTGTGGAGCGGTCTCATTCTCGTGACAAGTATCGAGTTTTTTTTGCTCTCGCGCATTGTCATCTTCGACATGACATTGACGTTTTTCATCACGTTCTCGCTATTTTCTTTTTTTTGGGCTTTGCACGAAGAGAATAGCCGGAGTCGAAGACTGTTCCTTATTTTAATGTACGTTTCGTTGAGCGGAGCCACTCTCGTAAAAGGACCCATCGGGATCGCTCTGCCGGCCATGGTGGCGCTCGTCTACTTGACTATTTCAAGGAAATTATCTTTAGTGCGAAAACTCGAATTGCCTTGGGGAATCTTGCTTTTTCTCGCGATCGTGGCGCCGTGGTACTCCCAAGTGGAGCTGCGCAATCCTGGATATTTGCGCTATTTTCTATGGGAAGAAAATTTCATTCGCTATCTGACCCCGCATTTCAACCGAAGTCAGGGCTGGTATTATTTTCTTACGGTCTTAGCGATCGGTTTCATTCCGTGGACTCTTTGCATCCCGGAAGTCATCAAACAAGCGTGGCGGCAGCGGCGAGAGGATAATATACTCTTTTTGTCCCTCTGGGCCGCGTTGCCGTTTATTTTTTTTTCGTTCTCCAGCGCGAAGTTACCGCATTATATTCTACCGATTTATCCGCCGCTGGCCTTGCTCACCGGAATAACCATAGAACGCAAATTGACCACCGCCGGATCCCGGCACGTTTGGCCGTTGTTGCTTTCATGCCTCTGCTTATTCGCGCTGACCCTGTGTTTCATTGTGGGCGCCTGGGCACCGCGCCTTTTTCCCGGTGCGGCGCGATTTGTGCTGGCTGGGATGTCTCCTTTACTTCGCGCAACTGCTCTGATAAACACGCTCGGTTTGGCCACCTTCGCCATATTCATTTGGCGCGGCCGATGGAAGACCCACGCTACGCCTTTTTTCGGACTTTGTATTGGGCTCATTTTATACATTAGCCTAGTCGCACACGCGCTCACGAGAAGTTCGATTCGTCGCTCCACGCGAGAGCTCGTCGAAAAGGTGTCGCCTTTAATCGACTCGACGGCGCAGATCATCATCTACAATACTTCTTTCGAGAGTCTTCCCTTCTATTTGAAAATCAGCCAGCCAATATGGATCGTGTGGTCGGGCGAAAAATCCAGCGTCATGGGAAGTTTTTACCTGGTCGAACGAGGCGCACGGTCGGCACCCGGTTTTGGCAATGCCTTGCTGACCTTCGAGGAATTCAATGACCAGTGGGCAAAGTCGCCGAAAAAACATTTTGCCGTGTTCATGAAACAAAAAAATCTGTCGCAGCTGGAGGACGAAATACCAAACGCCGCGAAACACGTCGTTGAATATAGCGACCGTGCTTTCGTAACGACGAATTGACCCCCAAGAAAGTTGAAGATCAGCCTATGCACGAAATGATCACGCTCGGGTTTCGCAACCAATCGCCGCAACGCGCCCTGATGCCGCGGACTCAAGTCGCGGACGCCAAGCGAAGCGATGAGCGAAATTGGGGTATCCTCAATCGTCGCTGGGTGTAGAGTACAGCAAAAAACCTCCGGCTCCAGTCAGTCGTCTTAATCCACATGTGCGGCATTTACGGATACGTTACCGATCGGAGAAATATTGATCCCGAAATAATGCGCCGCATGGGTCGCGCCCTCGCCCATCGCGGCCCGGACGACGCCGGCGAAATGATCGAAAGCTCCAGCACTTTATGCGCCGGCCTCGGCCATACACGTCTCAGGATCATCGATCTTTCCGCGGCAGGAAAACAGCCGATCGCGAACGAGGACGAGACCGTTTGGGTCGCCCTGAACGGTGAGATTTATAATTACCGAGAGCTTAGAAAGGAACTCGAAAACAAAGGCCATCGATTTAGATCCCATTCGGACACCGAAGTCATCGTGCATCTGTATGAAGAGACGGGGACCAAGTGTTTGGACGCACTCAACGGCATGTTTGCCTTTGCGCTGTGGGATCGCAAAAAGAAATCATTGCTTCTCGCCAGGGATCGCATCGGCAAGAAACCACTGCATTACTGCGTCACTGAAGGCCAAATAATCTTTGCTTCTGAAATCAAGGCGCTGTTGCAACATCCTGCGGTCCGCCGCGACCTTGACCTGCACGCTCTCAGCAAATATCTCACCTACGAATATGTTCCGGCCCCCGACACGATCTTTCGGGCGATAAGGAAGCTAGAATCCGGCCACTATCTGGTATTTGCCAACGGTGAAAGTCGAGATTTCCGCTACTGGGATATATCCATGAACGACGGTCTAGTCGGAGACCGAAGCGAAGACCAATGCGCCGAAACACTGAAAGAGTTGTTGGGCCGTTCCGTAGAGCGAAGGCTTGTCGCCGACGTGCCGGTGGGGCTCTTTGTCAGCGGCGGGCTCGATTCTGGAATCGTCGCCGCCTTTGCTGCCAAAGCTAAAGATCAACTGCAATGCTTTTCGATCGGGTTCGAGGAGCCGAGCTTTGACGAGAGCAAATACGCCAAGCAGGTCGCCACAAGCCTCGGCATTCAGCATCATTTGAGAATTTTCAATGCGCAAGAGATGTTGCGGCTGGTGCCCAAGTTGGCGCAGATCCTCGACGAACCCTTGGCGGACCCATCCATTCTTCCGCTCTATGCATTGTCGCGCTTCGCCTCCGAACGGATCAAGGTGGTGCTCAGCGGCGATGGCGGAGACGAGCTGTTTGCCGGCTATCAGACTTTCCAGGCGCACAAGCTGATGAGCTATTACGAGGCGCTGCCGATCTTCGCCAAGGACATCGTCAAGCAGATCGCTTCGCATCTTCCGGTGTCGCATGGCTATTTGAGCGCCGACTACAAGATCAAGCAGTTCTTAAAGGGAGACGGCGTTTCGCCGGAAACTCGTTTCTTTGTGTGGCGCGGCGCCTTCAATCCCGCTGAGAAAAACGAGCTCCTGCATCCGGACATTCGCCGCGAGCTCGGCCAATACAACTGCTACGAGGATATCGACCGTTACATTCAGGCAAGCGGGCTGACCATAGAACTCGAACGGCTCCTTTATCTTTCCATGAAGCTCTATCTTCAAGACAACAACCTGGTCACCGTCGATCGGGCCAGCATGGCCAATGGCCTCGAAGTGCGATGCCCCCTCTTGGATAAGGACCTCGTGGAATTTGTCTGTGGTCTTCCGGTGAAATACAAGCTCAACGGTTTTAAGACGAAGCATCTGCTCAAGCGAGCGGCCGCAGGCCTGCTTCCCCGTAAGATTATCTACCGGCAGAAAAAGGGGTTCGGCATCCCGCTCGCTCAATGGCTCACCACGGATCTCAAGGAGTTTATGCTGGATTATCTGAGCGAGGACAGGATACGCACGCAAGGAATCTTTCATTATCCTTACGTAAAACAGCTGATCGACCAGCAGCTCGCCAGAACGAATGACCATCGCGAGGCGCTGTGGACGCTTTTAGTCTTTCAGCTCTGGCATGAAAACTATGTTGATACTATGCCGCGAGCATGAGCGAGACTCTGTGACTGAAATCCCATCGCCAAAACCGTCAAGATTTCTTAACCTCGCGATGAATTCGGGCCTCTGCCTCGTGTTTTTGTTTTGGGGTCTAGGCGAGCTGCCGTTTTTTAGCCGCGGCGAGCCGCGCGAAGGACTGGTGGTTTGGGAGATGCATGCTTCCGGCAACTGGATTCTCCCGGCTGTAAACGGCGAATACATTCCCTTCAAGCCTCCTTTGTTCCACTGGTTCGCGGCTATGGCCGGACATATTTTCGGCCGCATCGACGAGTTTACTCTCCGTCTTCCGTCCGCCGTCTTCGCCGCCTTGGGCGTGCTGATGACTTACTTTGCCGCGGCGCGGCTATGGGGTGAAAGAGCAGGTCTCATTGCCGGCATTGTTCTGGTGACCAACGCTGAATGGTGGCAAGCCGGCACCGACACTCAAGTCGACATGACGCTGGCCTTTTTTATCACCGCTGCTTGTTTATATTTTTATTTTCTCTATGAGCAGCGCAACTTCGGCTTAGTCAAATGCCTGGGGTTGCCGTTCCTTTTGGGCCTCGCCACGTTATCGAAAGGCCCCATCGGATTCGCAGTTCCATGCCTGGTCTTTCTGATCTTTCTCGGGTTGCGCCACGACTTTGCCTTTGTCAGAAAACTGCACCCGTTTGCCAGCGCCGCGGTTTTTCTGCTGGTCGCGGGATCTTGGTACGGTTTGGCGCTCTGGCAAGGCGGTCCGGCATTTTTTTTCAGGCAAATTGTCGACGAGAACTTCCGCACGGCCGCCGGCACCTACGGCCACTACCAGCCCATTTATTATTACCTGCCGATTTTTTTGGAGAACACGCTGCCGTGGAGTTTTTTCTTTCCTGCGGTGGCGCTTTTTATTTATCAGCGACGCGACCAACTGTCCGATGAGAAACTCTTATTTCCTGTGGTTTGGTTCGTTGCCGTGTTGGTTTTCTTCACCGTCTCGTTGGGCAAGCGTGGCGTCTACATTCTCCCGCTTTACCCGGCCATCGCTCTGCTCTTTGGCGCCTGGTGGCAGCGACTCGAAGAGCACCGAGCGCCGCCCCATGGGCTGGCGCGCGCGATCGGATTTTTTGTCGCCGCTTTCTGTTTGATCGCTTTGATCGCGCTGTTTTCCTATTTTGCCGCAGCCAACGGCTTAGTTGGCCGACGTCTCGTTTCTTTCATAACAAGACTCAAAGGTCTCGCCGCCATCCTGCATACGCTTACGCCGCCGTCGCCTCTTGTTCTAGCGTGCCTGGCACTCTACGCGGGCGCTCTTTCCTGGCTCACCGGGGCTCTTGTCAAGCACAATTGGCGGCGCGCTTTCACTTCACTCTGCTTGATCACCCTGGCGTTCACGATCATCATGAAAAGCGCTGTCTTTCCGCCGATTGTTTTCGAGCGCACCCTGAAGCCTTTTATGCTTCGAGTGAACGAAAAAATTGACGCCAAACTACCGCTCCTTTTTTATCGTGCCTTTGACTTCGGTGCCGTGTTCTATGCCCACCGCCATATTCCCTCTTATGCGGCCAACGCGGATGAATTGAAACCGCCTTTTTTTCTCTTGATGTGGGAAGAAGATTGGCAACGCTTGGCCGGACGCGACGAACTCAAAATGTTGGATATCAGCGAGGGACGCGGTCCGGCGGGAAGACACCGGCTGGTGCTGGCGGAGTATCAGTCGCTCTCAACATCAGCGTCAAAGCCACTGCCAGTCGATCACCTTGGAAACTCGGTTGACAATTACAGCGATTGAACCGCCTCGATGAATTTCGCCTGCGTTGGCCGTGTGCCGTAGCGTCTAATTGCCGGCTAATGCCCGATCAAACCATCGATCGACAGCGCTCCGGCGCCGCCGACCAGGACCGCGAGTGTCATAAGCAACAGCGCCAGCGTGTATTCGATGCCGCTTCCCGTGCTGTCTTTTTGCGTGAGAAAAAAACCGTAGCTCCAGTGGCTGAGAAACAGGGCGAAGGCGATAAAAACCGCCAAGCAAAACGCCACTGGCCTGACCAAGAAACCGAGCGTCATGGAGATCACGGTGGAGAGCTCGATCACCAGAGCAAAAATTCCCACCGGGATGGGGACGTGGTATTTATCGCGCCAGTTGGTCACCTGCGCCTTGGGTCCTTTGCCGCCGTGCCAACCCAAGGCATGCTGCGTGCCGTGCATGAAAAACGTCAGCGCTAAACCGAAGCGCAAAAAAACATATGACAAAGAATGTTCCGTCTGAAATAGCCAGTCCACTTTGCCTCCGCGTTGTATATTGGATAGGTAACTCCAAAGGTCCGCGCTCTGATCCCATCCGCGCCGACCATAGCAGAAGTCCGTTGATGGACGCAAAATGGTGCAACGAGCTTGAATCGCGCGCAGGAAAATTTTGTTGCAGCGGAATTGGACGGAGAACTTAAGCCGTCATGTTCGCCTCGTGCGGCTCCAAAACCCCGACACCGATGCTGTCCTTTTTCGCTGACCGCGACTAAAAACCGTCGGACATAGTCTGAAAACCGCTGCTTGCGCAACTTAAAGCCGAAGTGGAATAATAGCGATCGTTTGGGCGCCAGATCCAAAGCAGGAGCTATCGAATGAGACTAGACACTGTACACCGAGGGTTTCTTTGGAATCTCGTATTTCTCTCCTTTACGGCGGTAGCCGCTCAGGCGTCTTCTTCAATTGAAGCGATTCAAAAAAGATTGGCGCCGGCTCTCGCACAGGTGGTGTTTCTTGACGCCACCGGCAAGGTTTTTAGCACGACAGTAGGATTTTTCGTCGCAGAAACTGGCGATGTCATCACTTTTCATCGTCCGCTTCTGAGAGCGAGCCGAGTCGAGATTAGGACCGCGGGTGGCAAGACCGGCTCGGTAGTCGGCGTCGTGTCGGAGGATCCCGAAGCGGATCCAGCTCGCCTTTCCACGACACTTACAAATAGACCGACAGTCTTGTCCAATATGGCAAAATCACTGCCGCACGAAAACGAAAAAGTAATCGTCTTGGGACTAAAAAGAGCCATTGAGGTGAGAGCGTTAGAGGTCGGGGAAATGCCGTTATTTGGCAATGTTTTCACAGCCCGACTTTCGCCCTTAGCCGAGTTTGTCGGAGCGCCGATTCTGAATGTTAACGGGGAATTGCTTGGACTCGTTACATCGATCCAACGGAAATCGAATGCGGTAGCTTTATCAAACGACTCTCTCCGAAAACTCCAACCGACCTCCCCCAAAGCGTTCGCGCAATGGAAAACGGACTTGAACCCCAATTGGGCACAGAGTGAAGAAGGACTCTACGCCAGCGGAATCCGGCATTCTTTGGCCGGCGATCATGAAAAGGCACTTTCATGGTTCGAAAAAACGGTAGAAGCAAATCGAAATAGCTACAAGGCAGCATTTAGGCTAGCACGCACTGAAAGAGGACTACGCAAATACAAGCAGGCGATCGATCACTATCAATTAGCTGTTAAACTTAAACCCGACTTCTCCGAGGCTTACGGGGGAATTGGACTGAGCTACGAAGGTCTAGGCCAGAACGACAAAGCGATTGACGCGTTCAAGAAAGCAATAGAGTTGGACCCGCGTTATGAAATTCCTTATTTACACGTCGTGAATCTGTACGCGAACAAGGGCCAAGAAAAAGACGCCATAGCTATCATGCTGAGCCTCACCAACATCAAACCTGACTATTCCGACGGTCACGTTTGGTTGGGCTGGCTTTATGCTAGATCAAACCAGCCGGAGCTATCTAAGAAATCTTACTTAAAAGCGGTAGAAACAAATCCTGATTCAGAAAGGGCTTACCTTGGTCTCGGAGGCTATTATCTTGGTCGCAGGGATCCCAAGACCGCGTTGGTGCATCTCAACAAGGCGTCAGAGCTACGCCCGGATTCGGTCGAGGTTTTGCACGCGATGGGATGGGCATTCCAGGACTCCGGTCGCGACGATGAAGCAGCGAAAGCTTACAAACGGGCAGCACAGTTCGAAACCGACGGTGTGAAAAAGCAATATTTGCTCGCTTGGGTTGCAAGTCAGGAACGAGATCACAAACGCTCCGTGGAAGCGTACAAGCAAGCGTTGGCACTGAAACCCGCGGAGCCATTCACCCACTTCAGACTCGGTTGGGAATACTATTATCTGCGTCAGTATCAAGACGCCGTCACCAGCTTTAAAGAAGCGATTCGGTTGGACCCAAAGAATCATGAGGCGTACCTCGGGTTAGGTTGCGCGTATAAGGGTCTTAAACAGAACGACGAGGCTTTGAAGTCGTACCAAACGGCTGTTGAAAAGAAGCCTGACTTTGCCAGAGGCTACGTCGCCTTGGGTTGGGAATACCAGATTCAAGATCGGAACGACGAAGCGATCAAAGCATTCAAGGAAGCGATCCGTCTCACCCCGAAGTGGGAAGAAGGCTACATGGGGCTCGGCTGCGTATATTGGAAACAGGAGAATTACCAGGAAGCGTTGAATGTCTACAAGCAACTCGTCGAGCAGATTCCGAATTCCTTTCACGGATTCCGCGCGATTGGGATGGCTGAAGAAAAGTTAAGTCATCGCCAGGCGGCAGTTACGGCATATCAAAAGGCACTAGGAATAAAACCCGATGACGTCGATACTCAGATCGAACTGGCGTACGCTCATCACTACGCAGGTAAGACCAACGAAGCAGTCCGCGTATTAAAGAAAGCGCTCACAGGTGATTCGAAAAACGCTCGTATCCATTACGGTTTTGGCTGGCTCCATGGTGAAGCCGGTCGTTACAACGAATCCGCTGAGGCCTACAAGCGAGCGGTGCAGCTAACGCCGAAAGACGCTCACAATCGTTACGCTTTAGGCTGGACGTACAGTAAACTTGGCTGGTACGCGGAAAGCGCACGAGAGTATACGGAAGCGCTGCGACTCAAACCGGATTATGAAGACGCGCGCGAAAGTCTAGAGTGGGTATCCTTCAGGCTGAAAGCACAAGAACCGAAGAAAACCGTCAAGGAAAATCCGATCAAAAGAGACTCGAACGTCGGTGTGGTAACTACTCCTACCAACCAACAAGTAGGAACGAACCAAGAAAGAACCAAATTAATTAAAGACGATTCTGCAGCCGCGAGCGAAGAGGTATTGAAGTTTCCTCGCGGTCCGCGGTCGTGTCGCGCGCTTGGAAACAGCCCGACCACCGAGCTCGGATAACGGATTAAGGATAAAAAGCATGCAAATTATCGACGCCGACGGACATATCAACGATCATGCCTGTGGCGAGGAAATCGCCAAGTACATGCCGAGAGGAAATCAGATGGCGAATCTCTTTCCGGAGTTCGATCATCTGCACTTCCGCTATTTGAAACAAAAACGGCGCGCCACCGGCAATCCTTCTCCGGCAGACTGGAATGAGTTTCTCAGCTGGACGGTGCTCTACCCCACCGCCGGCCTCGCGGTTGGTAGAATCATGGCACCGGATTGGGCGGTTCTTGCCTGTAAAGCTTATAACAGTTGGCTTTACGAGAAGTTTTTGAGCAAGAACGCAAAACTCAAAGGTATGGCGCTGATCCCTTTCCAGGAGGTCGACGCAGCGATTTTAGAATTGCGGCGCGCCGTGAAAGATCTGGGTATGCTCGGCGGCATGTTGCCGTCGAATGGAGAAGCAATTCAGGGGCACTGGGGCAACAAAATCTACTGGCCGCTTTACGAAGAAGCGGAACAGCTCGGCTGTTCTCTCGCGGTGCATGTGGGTTGTCTGCATCAGATGGGCCTGGATTCGTTTGCGACTTATTATCCAGCGCACGCCCTCGGTCATCCTTTTAGCTTGATGATTCAGACGTCGGCCATGCTCGCCCACGGCGTCTTCGAGCGCTTCCCCAAGCTTCGCGTCGCGTTTCTCGAAGGTGGCGCCACTTGGGTGCCATTTATGATGGATCGTCTCGATCGTTCGTATCACGACGGTCACAAGCAATTGGATGTGAACGGCGAACTGATCGGCGGACCGAAGCATGGCGAGAAGGCCAGTGACTATTTCAAAAAGCAAT
>WNGO01004962.1_pt1 | contig 17942 bp, 19 predicted proteins | sample 5400511 | NCBI WGS metagenome assembly WNGO01 (sample SAMN13153380, study PRJNA577476) | soil metagenome | isolation source: 20 cm soil or saprolite under Garry oak tree replicate 2 | place: USA:California | collected 2016-06-15 | reverse complement strand
CCCGGGTCGTTCGAGCTGCGGGTAGGCCGCACGAGACGGCTGGCGACAGCTGTCCCAGAGAGATGACCATCTGCTCGTACCAACGAGTAAACAGAACTCGGCTTATGGTCCCACCACGTCCTCCCCTGTGACCACAAAGCCACACACCGCTCCCTATCCGCCCCACTGGGAGAACGTCGCCGATCTGCGCGTCTTCCGTACGAGCCCCGAGGAGTGGGAAAAACTCATCGGCTGGCGGACGGACATGCGCAAGCGGGGCTGGAAGCTGCTGAAGGTCTCGAGTGAAAGCAGCGAAGTCGTGGCGATCTTTGGACGCACGAAAACAAAGGAATAAGATGCCGCGGCCGCTCCACATCGCTGTGGTGCTGCTCGCCACGGCGTGTGCTTCACACACTCCACCAAACACATCCCTGGCGCCGGCAAATCCGCCGGGTGCTCCCCCCCCGCCTCCTCCACCGCCGGCGCCGCCACCGGCAGGCAAGACCGAAGTCGTCCGGCTGGGGCCGAGTACACAGCGGTTTGTGATGCACCAGGTCGTGCACATCGACCAGGAGTTTCAGGGGATCAAGCAACCGCTGGACTTTGGACTGAGCGCATACTTCCGTGCCACGATTACGGGCCCGGCGGATACGATCGGCTATCCAACGAGGGTGACCATCGACTCCATCGTGCCTGACTCCGGCACCACGGTCCCAATGGGCATCAACCTAACCGCTGCAAAAGGACTGTCGTTCTCAGGGCGACTGACGCCGCAGGGGGATTTCCGCAACCAGGTGCCCTCCGATAGCGTCGCAGCCCAGTCGCTGTCACCCATCGTGGGATCGTTCCGCAACTTCTTCCCGCGGCTGCCGGCATCCGGATTGAGCCTGGGGGTCACCTGGACCGACACCCTGTCGATGAGCGATCGCGCGGCCGGCAACGTGACAGTCAAAAGCATTACACACTCGCACGCCGTCACCTGGGAGACGCGCAGCAACGCGCGCAGCCTGCGCGTCGAGGTGAGTTCAACGTTCACGATTCAGGGGAGCGGTGAGCAGAATGGCCAGCCGTTCGAGGTGGCCGGCAACGGCGTGCGTAACGGCATCGATTATCTCGCGGTGGACGGACGCTATCTCGGTGGCGAATCGAGCGACTCCACCAGCATGACGATCTCATTGCCCGTCCAGGCGATGACGATTCCGCGGACGCAAGTGTCGAAGACTACGGTTACGGTACTGCCCTGACGGTCGGACGACCTGACGGCCGGACGGCCGCTGTTGGCGTGCTTCTGCTTCTGGCCGTCTGGCCTTCCAGCCGTTCGGTCGCCCAGCAAGTCGCCCCCAATCGCGCCAGCGCCTACCTCTTTACTACGGATGTCAAAGACGTCCGCGCCATCTGGGTCAATCCCGCGGGGCTCGGCGTAGCGCGTGAAGCTTCGGTGTACGCCGAGGCCTCTGTTGGCGATCCGGGATCGACCGGCAAGCTGCGCCAGGTGAATGCCGGCTTTAACGCGCGCGGTCTCGCGTTCGGCTGGCAGCACGACGTGCTCGACGACGGCGTGCACGGCAATACGTACCGCCTGGGGTTTGCAGGAGGATCGGGTGGGCTGGGAGCCGGGTTGGCCATCGCGCGCTACACCGGTGGGGGCGGAAAGGGGACGGGCTGGGACATCGGCGTGACGTACGTCGCCCTGCCGTCGCTGACGGTGGGCCTCGTCGGGGCGAATATCGGGGAGCCCATGGTCCGCGGGATCGAGCAGCATTTCACGATGGTTCCGGGGCTCACGTGGCGGCCCGTGTCAGCGTTGCGCTTCTCTACGGACGCGCGCGCGGTGCCCGATTCGAGCTCGACGTATACCTTGGGTTTGAGCGCGTATGCGTTCGGCCTGAGCTGGACGTCCGGCACGGGCAAATGGCCGCTCGGGATTCTCGCGCGACTCGATACCGATGGGAACTTGCGTCGCGGTGCCTTTACGTTCGGCCTGTCGATCGGTGATCAAGACCGGATCGGCTTGATGACGACGACACCTGGGGATATCTCGAACGTTGACGCAGTGAGTCTCTACGGCGTGTCCAGCCGCCAACCGGGACCGGGACGCCGCTAGGTTCGCCCGGCGCGGTTCCGGACGCGGATGCGACGTCCCGCCGCATCCCGATTGAGATCGTTGAGTCGCGGGGCGAGCGTCACCATGTCGCGGAAGGAGAGGTTGCGGAACACGGTATCCGCCAGCTGACTGGGTCGCTTATCGTAAATGGCCAGCCGGAACGCCAACCCGCCACGGAAGTCGAGATCGAAATCGGTCCGGATACTGTCGCGCAGGTACGAGCGCACCTGTCGCGGCGTGACGACGGCGAGGCGGCGCCGCGTGAGCAGCAACAGCGTCGTGTCCTCCGGGCCGGCGGGCTGATAGACGTACTCTACGACATCACCGCTGACGAGGGCCCGACGGCTCCGCAACCGTTGCGCCAAGCTGTCCGGAATGGGACGCTGCGCGGCGATTCGCGGGGGCTTGCTGAAGACGTAGTAGGCTACCGCTGCAGCGCCGCCTGCGAAGGCGATGAACAACAGGCATCCGGCAACGCTGATGCCGACGAGGGACTTGTAGAACATCAACCGGAGCCGGCGGCGCAGCGGCACGCGCACACGGTCGCTCGCCGCTGTGGGCAGCGCGCCCACGAGTGCACGGCTGACCTCGCTGGCCATCTGGAACCGCTTGTTGCGACTCTTCTCCATCATTCGGTCCAGGACCACCGCCATCTCCTCGGGGACATCGGGGCGGTGGCTGCGAATCGGCTCGGGCGCCTCGGTGATCTGCTGGGCAAGAATCGAGGCGGAGGAGGGACCCTGGAACGGCGGCGATCCGGCGAGCATGTGATAGAGCACAACACCCAGGGAGTAGATGTCGGAGCGGCCGTCCAGAGGATCGCCCGATGCCTGTTCGGGACTCATGTACTCCGGCGTCCCGACGATCATCCCCTCGCTGGTCAGCGACTTCGAGCTGGGCTTCGCCGCTTCGTGCGCGTCTTGCGCGGCCTTCGCGATGCCGAAGTCGGTCACCAGAACGTGCCCGCTCTTGTCGAGCAGGATGTTGTCGGGCTTGATGTCGCGGTGGACGATTTCGTGAGTGTGCGCGTAGGCGAGCGCGTCGGCGACTTGCCGGGCGATGCGGGCCGCGTCCCCGACCGAGAGCCTCCGTTGGGTTTCGAGGAGTTGGCGCAAGGACGGGCCGTCGATGCACCGCATGATGATGTAAAAGATCTCTTGCTGCCGTCCGACCTTGTAAATCGGCACGATGTGCGGATGCTCGAGCCGCGCGACGGTCTGCGCCTCGCGCAGGAAGCGCGTGGCGACCGTGGGCGACGGCGCGAGCTCCACGTCCAGGACCTTCACCGCGACATCACGATTCAAGACGTTGTCATGCGCCCGGAACACGGCGGCAAAACCCCCCTCACCCAGCAGGGGACCAACGGTAAATTCCTGACCAAGCGCTTGTTGCAGGCGCGGCTGGAGGGCTTCAAGGTCCATGGCGGTGGCAAAAGCTAGAAGTGCGGGCCGCGTTCTGCTAGTCGCGGGCGCGCTATTTGTCGCGTGGTTGTTCGCGGTCTGGCCACCGCCCATCTGGTGGCGCGATCATGAGCCGCGCTGCACCGCCATGATGCGGTTACACGACGCCTGTCGCACGACGCGCCAGCCCGCCCGGGCCGTCTCGCCCGTCCCGTCCGTCCCGCCCGTCGTCGAACGCATGGTCATCATCGCCGAGGACTCGCGATTCAAAACACATCACGGCATCGATTTCATCGAGTTGCACGACGCGTGGGCCGCGGGCGGTCATCGGGGCGCGAGCACGATCACGCAGCAGCTCGCAAAGAATCTGTACCTCTCTCCCTCGCGCTCCATCTTTCGGAAGCTGAAGGAAGGCGTGACCGCGATCCGCCTTGAGCTCGCGCTCAGCAAGAATCGCATCATGGGGTTGTACCTGAACGTCGCGGAGCTGGGGCCGGGTGTGTGGGGCATGAAGGCGGCGAGTGAAGCGTACTACGGTGTGCCGCCCGATCGACTCACTGCGGCCCAGGCCGCGGCGCTGGCCGCCACGCTGCCGCAGCCCCGGACGTCCAATCCGGCGTATCGGCCCGCGCGGATGCTTGCGCGGCGGGACCTGGTTCTGGCGCGGTACTACGGCGGCAAAATTCCTGTCCCGCCGATAGCAGAAGACTCGATCCCCGATGTGCCGGTGATCGAGCCTCCGCCGATACTGCCCGTGATTCCGCTGGACTCTATAGCTCATGCGCTAACTGATTCGCTGACCGACTCGCTAACAGACTCCCTGACGGACTCGCTAATCCACAAGCCGTAGCGGCATCACCAGCGCCATGTAGGACGCCGGATCGTTCCAGCCCACCGGCTCTATGGTTGCCGCGCGCTCCGGTGCCTTGAAGGTGAAGCGCACTTCGTCGGTCGGCATGTACTTCAGGATCTCGAGCAGATACGTCGCGTTGAACCCGATCTCGAGCGGCTCGCCCTCGTAGGTGACAGAGAGCTCGTCCTGGGCTTCGCCCAGGTCGGGCGTCTGCACGGAGAACTTGACGTTGCCGCCCGAGAACGCGAGACGAATGCGGTGCGTCTGGTCGCTCGCGACCACGCTCATGCGCCGCAGTGCCGCCGCCATGCCCGATTTGTCGACCGTCGCCTGCTTGTCGTTCTCGCGCGGGATCACCTGTTCATAATTGGGATACGGGCCTTCGATCAGCCGCGAGAACACGAGCGTGCCGCCCGCTCGGAAGCCGATATGGTTATCGCTCTTGGCGAGCTCGATCTCGGCGTCCCCCGCGTAGAGCCGGCGGATCTGTTCGAGCGCCTTCGGCGGCACGATGAGATCGGCCGTGGATCCGCCCGTGGCCGGCACATCCATCTTGGCGAGCCGGTGGCCGTTGGTCGCCACCATGCGCATCCGGTCCGGCCGCAGCTCCCACAGCACGCCATTCAAGATGGGGCGGCTCTCTTCCGTCGAGGCCGCGAACGACACGTGACCCACGAGTTTGTGCACGACACCGGCTGCCGCTTTCCATGCCTTATCGAACTTGACCGCGGGGAACGACGGAAACTCTTCCCGCGGCAGGCCGAGCAGCTTGAACTTCGATCGCCCGGACTCGATCGAGACGCGCGCTTCACCCGCGGCCGTGATCCGTACCGGACCCGAGGGGAGCTCGCGCGCGATGTCGACGAGCTTCTTGGCCGGCAGCGTCACTGCGCCGTCCGCATCGACTTCGGCCGGGACCGTCGTGCTCACCGCGATGTCGAGATCCGTGCCGGACAGCCGGAGGCCGCCGCCTTGCTTGGACGCTTCGACCAGGACGTTGGCCAATACGGGGAGCGTCGTTTTCGCAGGAATAGCGGCTGCGACGGCCGCCAGCCCTTCCTGCAGTTGTTCGCGCGTAATCGTGAACTTCATGACCGCCTGCGTCGTCTCCGTTTGGGGAAAGTCTTACTACTACTTCTCTATATAGAACTACTTAGTAGTAGTAGTAGACATCGGGGATATGTGGGCGATGTCGCTAAAGCGCAACCAGTGAATCACCTGCCCTCCGTCACATCATGTTGGTGCACTGTTGGCACTGTTGGCGCTTTGCGGATACTCGGGCGCGTTTCCCCACTGCCCACATCGCGCGCCGTTTTCCCCACGCCGCCGGTTGGTTACAGTGCGGACAACTCCTGCCGCGCCATTTCGACGCGTTCCTTGAACGTCCGGTCGCGCATCATCTGCCGCTCGACCTTGTCGACGCTGTGAATCACGGTGGAGTGGTCGCGGCCACCGAACGCCTGCCCGATCTCCACGAGCTGCATTTGCAACATGTCGCGCGCCAAATACATCGCCACCTGGCGCGGAACGGTGAGCGTCTTGGTGCGCGCCTTGGAGCGCAGGCCTTCCGGCGTCACGCCCCAGCGCCGCGCCACGACCTCCTGGACGCGGTCGACGCTTGGCGCCGACTGGCTGCTGCCGTAGCCCGATCCCTCTTCGCCCTGGCGGATCTTGTCGGAGAGCGCTTCGCGGGCCAGCTCGATCGTGACCTCGCGGTTCTTGAGCGACGCGAAGAGCAGCAGCTTGATGATGCAGCCCTCGAGCTCGCGCACGCTGGAGCGGATGTGCTCCGCGATGAAGCGAAGCACGTCGTCCGGAATCGTCAGCTCGAGATGATCCTGCTCGGCTTTCTTCCGGAGGATCGCGATGCGGTGCTCGAGATCGGGATGGCCGATGTCGGCCACCATACCCCACTCGAACCGCGAGATCAGCCGGTCTTCGAGGCCTGGAATTTCTTTCGGTGGCCGGTCGGAGGTCAGCACGATCTGCTTGTGCGCCTCGAACAGCGCGTTGAACGTGTGGAAGAACTCCTCCTGCGTCATTTCCTTGCCCTCGAGGAAATGCACGTCGTCCACCAGCAGGAGGTCCACGTCGTTGCGATAGCGACGGCGGAACTCGGACATCGTCCGCGCGTGAATCGATTCGATCACGTCGTTGATGAATTGCTCGGCGCCGAAGTACTGCAGCCGCGTCTCCGGATGCTTTTCGAGGACCGCGTGCGCGATCGCCTGCATCAAATGCGTCTTGCCGAGTCCCGTCGCGCCGTAAATGAAGAGCGGGTTGTACGTCTTCCCGGGCGCTTCGCCGACGGCATGGGCGGCAGCGGCGGCCAGCTCGTTCGATTTTCCGATGACGAACGTCTGAAACGTATAGCGTTCGTTGAGCGGGGTGGTGGCGACGGCGGATGCCGTGGCGGTGTTGCCCGCCTGTTCTCGCGGCGCGACGAAGAAATCCATCTGCGGCCGGCGCTGGCGTTCTTCCTGCACGCGGAACACAACAGTCGTCGGCCGGCCGAGCACGCGCTCGGCCGCGCGCGCCAACAGGCTCGCGTGCTTCGACTCGTTCCATTCCGCCGCGAATTGATCGGGCGCGCCGATGATCAGACGTCCCTCGTCGAGCGCGATCGGTTCCGATGGCTCGAGCCACGTCCGGACCGTCGCCTCGGGGAGTTCGCGTCGCGCCTCATCGAGGAGACGCTTCCAAGCTTCGTTGACTGACTGCTCCATTACGATTGTCGGAATTTAGGTAGGACGTCCAACAAGGGCGGGCCGAAGCTACGGGCCCTATGTGGAAAAGTCAACCTTGACCGTCGCGCGTTGCGCCGGGTAACTTTCCCGGCCTTACTCGAGGAAATCATGGGTCCGACATATCGGCCGCGAAATCGGCGGCGTATCAATAAGCATGGATTTCGCGCGCGGATGAAAAACGTCTGGGGCCGCGCCACGCTGTCCCGCCGGCGCAAGAAGGGTCGCAAGCGTCTCACCGTCACGACTCCATCCAAACACCGGAGCCGGTAAACGAGCGAGCGGTACCCGCGCCGCGTACGCATCACGCGCGGCTCGGAGCTCACGTCCGGCTGGGAAGCCGGCCGCCGCCGGCGCACGCAGCACCTCGATTTGGCGTGGCGTCACAATGCCGCTGGTCATGCGCGTCTCGGTCTCATCGTCCCACGCCATCAGTCATCGGCGGTGGCACGCAATCGCCTGCGCCGGCGGCTGCGTGAGATCCTGCGGCGCGAAGTGCTGCGCAACCTTCCCGCGATCGATCTCGTGATTCGCGCCAAGCGTTCGGCATACACGGCCTCGTTTGCGGACCTCCGCGCCGAATTGACTGCAGCGGTGGAGACGCTGACGTGACGCTGCTCCGACTGCCACGTCTTGTCGTGATGGCGTTGATTCGCGGCTATCAGCTGACGCTCTCGCACCTCGTGTTTACGCAATGCCGGTTTGAACCGTCTTGCTCGCGCTACACGTATGAAGCAGTCGAGCGGTACGGCGCCCTGCGTGGCGGCTGGATGGGCGTGCGCCGCATCCTCAAGTGTCATCCGTTCCACGAAGGTGGCTACGACCCGGTGCCATGAACGATCGCCAGCGTCTCGTCCTCGCCGTTCTGTTGATCCTCCTGATCTGGTTCGTGCCGATGCTCATTTGGCCGTCCAAGAGGCCGGCGGTTGGGCGGTTGGGCGGTTCGGCGGATAGCAGTGTCGTGCGCGATTCCTCGGCTCGCGCTCCGACCCCGGGTCAACCAGTCGCCGCCGCCCCCGCGCAACCGCCGAACCGCCCAACCGCTGATACGGGCCCTGTGGTGTGGGTCAGCACGCCCCTCTTACGGCTCGGTTTCAACACGCATGGCGGCTCTGTCGTTTCTGCAGAACTGACACAATACCAATCGTTTGCACCGGGCGACTCGGCAAAGCCGGTCCAGCTGGTCTCGGCCGGGAGCGCGTTCCTGCGGCATCGCCTCGTGCTGCCGGCCGGCGATACGGTCTCGCTCGACGATTGGAATTTCCAGCCCACGCCTGATGCGGGGCGGTGCTGCTGATCGACCTGGCGGACGGATTGCGCTCCGCCGAGAAGGATTCACTGGACGACTATCGCCATTACGGCGTCGTGACGAAAGCGTCGAAAGCGGAGCGCACCGATTTCGCCAAGCTCAAACCCGGGGCGCGCGAGCTGTTCGATGGCCCGTTCGAATGGGTCGGCGTGAAATCGAAGTACTTCTTCACCGCCGCGCTCGCGCTCGAGGAAGGGCGCCCCACCTTCGGTGGGGCAATTGCGGTGGGCCGCGTTCGCACCGGCAAAATGGTGTCGCGCGCCGACGTGACGCTGACGCTGCCGGTTCAAGGAGGCGGCTTTCGCTATCAGGTGTATGCCGGCCCGCTCGACTACCGGCAGTTGTCTCGTATGGGACACGGTCTGGACGACGCCAATCCCTACGGGTGGAGCCTCTTCCGTCCGATCATTCGGCCGGTCTCCCTGTTCGTCACGAACATTCTGTTATGGATGCATGAACGGCTCCACATCGCCTACGGGTGGGGCCTGATTCTGTTCGGCATCATGATCCGGCTTCTGCTGTGGCCGTTGAACCAGAAGGCGATGGAGTCGGGCATCCGCATGCAGGCCGTCGCGCCGCTGCTCAAGGAGACGCAAGACAAGTACAAGAACGATCCGGAACGGTTGCAGCGTGAGATGCTGCGGATCTACAAGGAACACAACGTCAATCCGTTCGGCGGTTGCTTGCCGATGCTGATTCCCTGGCCGGTGCTCATCGCGCTGTTCTTCGTGTTCGCGAACACGATCATCTTCCGTGGCGTGCCGTTCCTCTGGCTGCGCCTCGGGTCTGAACCTCTATTACGCGGCACAGAACATTTTCAGTATCCCGCAGCAATACCGGATTGCGAAGAAGCGTCTGCGCCAGGCCCCCGTGGCCGGCGCGCGAGCGCCAACACCCGCCAAGACCTAGACTGCTCTCCGACCCCATCGTCGCGCTCGCGACGCCACCGGGTCGCGGCGCGCTCGCGCTGATTCGTCTCTCAGGCGGCTCCAGCTTCTCGGTCGCCGCCCGCTGTCTCCAACCCTTTCACCCCGCGCCGGCGCGCACGGTGTTTCGCGCGCGGCTCCTGCACCCCGACTCCCGCGAGCCGGTTGATGACGTGCTCGCGGCGTGTTTTCCCACGCCGCACTCCTATACGGGCGAGGATGTGGTCGAGATCTCGACGCATGGCGGCCTGGCGGTTCCGGCGGCGGCCGTCGCCGCGCTGGTCGCCGCCGGCGCGCGCCCCGCGCAGCCCGGGGAGTTCACGCGGCGCGCCGTGCTCAACGGCAAGATGGACTTGCTGCAGGCCGAGGCGACGGCGGACCTGATCGACGCGGGCTCGCCGGCGCAGCGCCGCCGCGCGCTGCACCAGCTCGAGCGCGGCCTGTCCGATCGCCTGGCCGCCTTGCGCGGCGAGATCCTCGAGCTCGAGGCGCTGATCGCGTACGAGATCGACTTTCCGGAGGAAGATGAGGGGCCCGTGAGTCCGGAGCGGGTGCGCGCCGCGTGGTGCGTAGTGCGGGATCGTGTGAGCGACCTCCTGAAAACCGCTCCCGAAGGCGAGCGGCTCCGCGAGGGGGCGCTGCTCGTCATCGCGGGCCGTCCCAACGCAGGCAAGTCGTCGCTCTTCAACGCGCTGCTTGGCACCGAGCGCGCGATCGTCACCGAGATTCCGGGCACGACGCGAGACGCGATCGAAGCGCACGCGGTGATCGAAGGATTCCCGTTCCGGCTCGTCGATACGGCGGGGCTGCGCGATAGCGACGAGCGCATCGAACGCATGGGCATTGAGTTCTCCAAACGGTATCTCGATGCCGCCGATCTCATTCTGTTCTGTCGGGACACGGAGGAGGATCGATTGCCGGATGTCGGTCAGAAACCGGTCGTCGAGGTCGTCACGAAGATCGATCTCCCTGACCGGCCGTCCGGCGGTCCGGCCATCCGACCGTCGGTCTCAGTCGTGACCGGGCAGGGGCTCGGCGAGCTGCGGCGCCGCCTCGCCGAAGTCGCGTTCGGCCGCTTACTCGCGCTCGGCGATGTCGAGCCGGTGGTGACGCGGGCGCGCCATCGCGCCGCGCTGGAGCGCGCGGCTGTCGAGCTGGACGGGTTCTGGGCGGCTCGTCAGGCGGGCGTCGACGCCGCGGCCGCGGCGACCCACCTCCGGGCGGCGGTCGCCGCGCTCGACGATCTGATCGGCGCGGTTACACCGCAGGATGTGCTCGACCGTGTGTTCGCCGCATTCTGCGTGGGGAAGTGAGCGCCTCGATCATCGTCTGCGCCTTCACCAGCGTCTCCTGATACTCGGCAGCCGGCTCGGAATCCCATACGATGCCGGCGCCCGCATGGAACGTCGCATTCGCATCACGCAGCACGATCGTCCGAATCGGGATGTTGAAGTCCATCGCCCCGGTCGTCGACACGTATCCGATGGCGCCACAGTACACGCCACGCGGGGCGCGCTCCAGCTCGGCGATAATCTCCATCGCTCGCATCTTCGGCGCGCCCGTGATCGAGCCGCCGGGGAACGCGGCTCGCAACAGGTCGAACCCATCGGCGCCGTCGCGCAACACCCCCGTCACCGTCGAGACGAGATGGTGCACCGTCGGGTGCGACTCCAGCGCGAACAACGTCGGCACCTCGACTGATCCTGTACGACAGACTTTGCCGAGGTCGTTGCGCAGCAGATCCACGATCATCACGTTCTCGGCCCGGTCCTTCTCGCTCAGGGCGAGCTCGCGCGCCAGCGCGACATCCGTGTCGGGGGTGATGCCCCGCGGCCGCGTCCCCTTGATCGGGCGCGCTTCGGCTTGCCGCGTCCCCGCGTCGAGCCGGAGGAATCGTTCCGGCGAGATGCTCGCGATCGTTGCGCCCGCGAACTCGAGGAATGCCCCGAAGGGCGCCGGATTGCGCGCCCGCAGGCGGCGATACAGCGCCAGCGGTGAGCCCGCGAAGGGGGCGTGAAACCGCTGCGCCAGATTGACCTGATAGACATCGCCGGCGGCGATGTAGTCACGAACGCGCGCCACCGCCGCCTCGAACTCCGTGCGCTCGAAATTGGATCGCGGCGTCGCGCGAGCCGGCGCGGGGTGATCGCGGATCGCGGGCGGCGGCGCCGTGAGCCGCTCACGCACCCAGCGGGCGCGCGACGCCGCGCGCTCGTCGCTCCGTGCCTGGCCGCCCTCGCCGATCCCCGTCGAGATGATCCACGACTTCTCTTCGAGGTGGTCCCACGCGATCACCCAGTCGTACAACGCGAGTACCGCGTCCGGCAGCTGCGGGGTGAAGCGATCGGCCCGCGGGCGTACGACACGCTCCACGTCGGCGCCCCACTCATAGCTCAGATACCCCGCGACTCCGCCCTGGAACGGCGGCACGCCATGGGCCGGTGGCAATTGATGAGGACGCAGCAGATTGCGCGCTGCATCCGGCGTGCGCGCAACGGCAACGGGGTCGGCGGCGAGAAACGAGTACCGGCTGAGCGAGCCCTGCGCGGAGCTGTCGAGAAACAGAAGGTAGGGAGTGCCGCTGAAGCGGACACAGGTCCCAAGCGGATCCGGCATGGGGTGGAGTGGGACGACGAGCGTCACGAGCTCACGAACTTCTTGGTCGTCCCTCGCAGGTCGCTTTTACCCGCCGCCGGCCGCCACAACGCGGTCTGCTCGATCACTCTGGCGAGCTCCACGTCGCTCGCCGTGACGCCGCCCGCGCTGTGCGTCCAGAGCTTCACCTGGACCTTGCCCCAGCTCACAGCGAGGTCGGGGTGGTGGTCCGCCGCCTCGGCAACAAATCCGATCGCGTTGACAAGCATCAGTGTGGTCGGCCAGCCGTCGGTCGTGTAATCGCGCACGATCGCTCCACCGTCGACGCGCCACCCGGGGAGCGCTTTCAGACGCTCGGCAAGCTCGGAAGCAGTTAGGGGTTTGGGATTGGCCATGAGTCAGTCCAGTGTCTCGCGGTAGCTCGCCGACTGCCCGAAGTTTTCCTCTACCTCGACTTCGAGCGTCTTGAGATGCGTGGCGCGCAGCTCGTTGCGCACGCGGCCGGCGAGATACTGCGCCAGCATCTCGACGGTCGTGTTGGGGATGGGAAGAATCACGCAATCACCGGCCGGAAAGACATAACGCGGCTGGCCCTCGAACGCCACGTGCACGCTGCCGTTTTTCTCCGCGATCGCGAGCTTGGGATTGTCGCGCGGCAGGAGCACGCGATGATCGAGCTCCGCCGTCAGCGCGCGCATGACCTTTTTCACGGCGGAAAAGTCCACGACGAACCAGCTGTCCTCCTCGAGGCCCCCTTCCACGAGCAGGCTGGCCCGATAGTTGTGCCCGTGGAGTTTTTCGCAGCGGTGTCCCGCGAACGTGATGAAGTGCGCGGCCGCGAAGACCAGATCTTCTTTCGTGATGGATACGGTGAATTCGCCACGGGTTCCCATACCCCGCGTAATCTACTCGGGGGGAGTAGCCTCGCCGGTCGCCAACCGCCACACCTCGTCCGCCAGCCACTCGAGCCGCTGCTGGGCGTAATCCACCTCGGCGTGTGTCATGGTCTTGGCGCGGCGGGCAATGTCGCGGGTGTGCGCCAGCAGCTCGTCCAACGTCTCCCGGAGCGGCCGGTTGCGCCGGCGCTCAGGTCCCCCCCCGGCGCGTCCCTGCGCGCTCACGCCGTCTGGATGCCTGAGGCGCGCTCGTCCGCTTGCCGCAGTTCCTCCACGGCCGCTCGTACCGTCGAGGCGGCACCGTGCTCGGCGAAGTAGTTCTCGACCAGCCGCTGGCCGAGGTAATAGCCGGATCGCTCGGGGAGCACCTTTCCGGCCAGCAACCGCGCGGCCGGGGCCATCCCGCCCGACAGATAGCGCAGGCGCAAGCCGAGGCCGGCGGTGTCCAGGTCGTTGGCGGACGCGCGGCGCAGGAAGGCGTCCAGCTCGCGCAGCCGGCGATACTGGCGCCGGGTGTAGCCGAAGTACTCCCAGGGCTCGAATCCGGGTGCGATCGCCTGCGAGGCAGCGATGGCCGACCCTTCGTTCACGACGAGCTCGCGCAGCGTGGCCCTCGACCCCAGCTCCCAGGCGTCGTAATAACCGTCCAGGTCCGCCACGAGGTGTCGCAGCGCCGCGCGACTGGACGGCGAGGTGTAGCGCAGCGCATGCGCGACCTCGTGCGCGATCCACAGGGGCAACAGGTGCGGCGCGAGGCCCATGCCGTACGTCTGCGCGTTGGCCCTTCCGGTGAAATGCTCCAGGCAGACGAACGCGATGCCGCGCCCCCCCACGACCAGCTCCCCGGCGTTCGCTGCGCCCACGCCGACCATGAGGTACAGGTCAACCGGGCAGTCGGCCTCGAGCAGCTCGGTCGAGCGGCGCAGTGCCTCTTCGGCGATGGCGACGACATCCACATCCTCGAGCAGGCGCTTGAGATCGGAGCGGTCGGCGCGCAGCGCGGTGGCAATGATCGACTCGGCGTGGGCTGATTCGGGATCGATGACGTAGTTCTGCCAGAACGCGGCGAGAACGGGACGATGATGATCGAGATACTCGTGGTAGGCCGCGGATGGATCAGCCGCGGAGAGTGTCGCGAGAAATTCCGGAACGAGATTTACGAGCATCCTTGACATTTCGCACGAGGTCGGTCACCGCCACGGTCACGCGATAGCGTCCGGCGGGAACCCGGTCGGGCTCGATGACGAGCTTCTCGTGTGACATGCTGCTCTCGGTCTCGCGATCGAACTCAAATACGACGGAGCGCCCGTTCGAGAGCAGTTTTCCGACGAGCGACTGCACCGGCGCGAACGCGTATCGGACGTGGTAACGCGACCGGCCGTCGCGGTCGGCCGTGAGACCGTAGATCTCCACATACGAGGCCAGAGGTGTAGCGGCCGGATATTCGAGATCGACCGGCATCCCGCGTAAGGCCGACTCGCGATCGAGCAACGCCGCGCTTGGCGCCAGCACGAGGCTGGAAAGCCCGAGGTCCACCTGCGAGAAGTCGGGAATGCGCACCTCGCTCCGCCACCGGCCGAGTTTCCCAGCCGAGTCAACGTCCACTCCAAGACGGTAGAGGCCCGGGGGTACGGAGAGGAGCAACAGCCCCGGCCCGCTCGCGCGGATCGGCTGAATCTGGCCCGCCGTGTCCCACAGCACTGCCGCAGCCGAATCGCCGTTGGTGCGGTAGTAGACGTCGGTCAGTCCGAGCTCCGAGCTGCGGAACAAGGCCGACCAGGCGCGAGCTTCGAGCGGGGCGGGGAGTGTCGTGCGCTCGGTTCGCAGAGCTACGCGGGTGGTGCTCAACTGCTCTTGTGACGTCGGGAGGAAGTACTCGTTATCCCAGAAGCTGATGCTCACGGGTCCGGTGGGTGTCAAATACAGCCACGTCTCCTGCTTCAGAAAACTGTTGCACCGTCTAGTCACCGGGTAAGGCCGTAGCAGGTCCGTGATGCACGGAGCCTGGCGATCGGGTCGCCCATGTCGCAGAAAGACCAGGCCTTCCGCGGTCAGGCCGGCGTGGAAGGCGAGCCCCATGCCGGTATCCGCCAGATCCGTTGCCGGCCATGCAAGCTGAGCGGCGCGGGCCCGCGCCGCGAAGCCATCCGAGGACGGACCACTGGCCCCAGGTGCCATGATAGCCAGCTTTTCGAGCTCCTCGCGGAGCTCCCAACCCTTCAACGCCCTCGCAGGCTTGGAGTGGTACGCCATTCGCTGGGGCCACAGCAACCGATACACGCGGCGCGCCTCCGAGCGGCGCTGATAATGCTCACGCACACGTTCGTTTTCGGATGTCAGCAGGTTCGGATCGCGCTCACTCCAAAAGCGCTCGAAGAAGGCTTGCATCTCACCCGGCTCGAGGGCGTTGTATCGAGTCTCTTCGGCTGGCGAAGCAATGGTCCACGCCTCATCCCATAGCGCTTCGCTGGCGTCCTCGTCCGCGTGTGCAACCGCGGAGTCGTGCCATGCGAACCCTGCCATTGGCTCTCCGGCGAGAAAGCTTGCTTCCGCGCGCAGCAGGTAGGTTCGCACCGTCGGCGAGCGAAGCGCGCGAGCGACGGCGAGAAGCGAGTCCGCGCGCTTCCCATCAGCAAGATCGATCAGCAGCTCCGCGCGGTGCTCGAGTGCGGTGGGGTCATCGCCATGACGCGCGAGCGCGCGCTCGGCCCGCCGCCAGATCGAGGCATCCTGATAGACATCGTGAAAGCGCGACCAGGCATCGAGATAGTCCGGTGCCACCGCGAACAGCTGGAGCAGTGCGTCGCGAGCGATACGGTCGCCGTCTTCACTGCGCAGGTAGAATCCGACTTTGGTCTGCCAGTACAACGGCGCTGGATCGTTCGGGCCGAGACGAGCGGCTTTCTTGAATTCTTCCAGCGCAGGCCAGCGCCCGATGATCGGGCGGTTGTAATGCACGCGTCCGAGGAGGAAATGAGCCTGGGGATCGCTCGGGCGGCGTTCGACGAGTTTCTTGGCGAGCTTCAACGCGGTTTGTACATCGCCGGCGGCGAGCGACGACTCGGCGCGTACACTGAGGCTGTCCTGGTTGAGGCCTTGTGCGAGCAAGACGGCCAGGAGCAGCGCGGTCATTTGATCAGGACTTCGGCGGCGTACGCATCCTGCGGCTGATCTCGGTGAGGAACTTCCGCTCCGCCGGCGTCAGGCTGTCGACGCCGCTGGCGTTGATCTTGTCCAGCACGCGGTCGATCTCGGCGGTCGCGCGCGCATCGGGCTCGATGTGAGACTTGCCGCGCTTTCCAGAAGACACGGCGCTGCTCCGGCTGACGCGCGGCGGCTGGGCCACGAGCACGCTCGACTCGGCCATGCGGCCCTGACGGCCGTCGCGGCGGGCGGCCCGCCAATCCTGCGCTTTTAGAAAAAGGAATGCCATCGCCACACCGCCCAGATGGGCGAGGTGCGCCAGTTTGTCGTCGACCCCGCCGTGCGACAGCGCGCCTGCCCAGGCAAGCGCCAGATCGAACGCGACGAGGAAGGTGACCAGCCACTTGGCCGGGATCGGGTCGGGGAGCGGAAAGACGAAGACCTGATGATTCGGCCAATACCAGGCGAAGGCAACCACGACGCCCAGGATCGCCCCGGATGCGCCGATGACCACACCGACCGGCTGCCACTGCATGAGCAGGAACGACAAGACGGCCCCGCCGAGGCCACAGAGCAGGTAATAGAGGAAGAAAACCCGGCCCCCCATCCGGTCCTCGACTGAAGGGCCGAACATGAACAACATCAGCATGTTGAACGCCAGGTGCAGCACGTTCTCGTGCAGGAACATGTACGTGAGGAACGACCACGGCTGCTCCCAGGCGTGCATGGGGTTGAACCCCAGCGCCACCCGGAAGCTCGGGGAGGTCAATAACGTGCTTTGAACTAGGAAGACGAGCAGGTTGGCGACGAGCAACCGTCGCACCCATAACGTCAATCCGTACAACCGCTGCGGGCCCATCCGTGCCTCGATTGGTACTAGTTTTTTATCCCCCTCTTGCCGCCTGGTTGTTCCGGGCCAAGCGTGCAATACGCTCACACAAATCCGCGAAGGGGATACCCGCCGCCTGCGCAGCCTGGGGAAAGAGGCTCGTCCGGGTCATGCCCGGCAGCGAATTCGCCTCCAAACAGAAGACGTCCCCCTCGGGAGTGACTCGAAAGTCGACCCGCGAGTAACCGCTGAGCTTCAAGGCGCGGTGCGCCATCAACGCATATTCCTGCAATTGTCGGGCTAGCAGGGTGTCGATCTTCGCCGGGAAGGTCTCGTCCGACATCCCCGGCGTGTATTTCGTCTCGTAATCGAACAACTCGTGCTTCGGAACGATCTCCCCTACCGGCAGCGGGACGTCGCCCAACACCCCTACGGTCAACTCTCGCCCCGGGATGAATTGTTCCGCCATTACCTCATCGTCGTAGTGTCCTGCAAGCTTTACCGCATTGTCCAAGTCTTGTGCTTGCTTCACCAGCGTCAATCCGACTGACGAGCCCTGCTTGGACGGCTTCACGATGACCGGCCAGCCGAGGGCGGTCGTCACATCATCCGGGGCCACCGGAGCCATGAACCACGCCGGCACGGGCACGCCGGCCGCCCGGAACAGCCGCTTGGCGAGGTCCTTGTCCATCGCCAGCGCGCTGGCAAGAGGTCCACTTCCGGTATAGGGTACCCCGATCACATCCAATACGGCCTGGAGCGTGCCCCCCTCGAGTGCCCCACCGTGCACCGCGAGAAAGAGCACATCGGCTTCACGGACCGAGGGCAGCTCCGCCAGCCCCTCCGAGAGCATCTGCCTCTCACGCTCGGCGAGGGCGTCCACCGCAGGCGGCGTCAGACCGACCGCGCCACCGAGCACCTCCCGCTCGCCTCGCTCGTCCAGCTGCCCCCCGGCCGTGTCCACGACTTTCACGTCGTGCTTGCGGCTGCGGAGCGCCGCTACAATCTGCGATGCACTGGCGAAAGCCACTGCGCGCTCGGCAGTTGCTCCGCCGGTGAGGACCGTCACACGCATCAACGAATTCCCGCCAGCTGGTGCAGCAGATCGTAGCGAGTCACGATCCCGACGACCTTGCCGTCCCGCCGCACCAATGCCGCGGGCG
>WNGO01000991.1_pt1 | contig 17964 bp, 15 predicted proteins | sample 5400511 | NCBI WGS metagenome assembly WNGO01 (sample SAMN13153380, study PRJNA577476) | soil metagenome | isolation source: 20 cm soil or saprolite under Garry oak tree replicate 2 | place: USA:California | collected 2016-06-15 | reverse complement strand
GAGTCACGACATCAACGGTATCACGCTAGCCCCCTACGATAGATAGCTCACTAGAGGTGTCGGATGAACCTTCCGCGCTCACGGAGGTTGACGATATGACCGTTGATAAACGTAAGGCGCTTCAACCCGTCCTGGATAGCATCGAAAAGGGATGGCAGATCGTAAAGCCGTCTCCCCTCAATCCGGATAACCTCGAAACCGAATGCATTTTCCAACACAGAGCAGCGGGACACGAACAAGTAAGAATTGTTATTGATAATAGCCTTTTCCGACTCAGCAACATATCCGAACTTCAAGACCTCGTTCGATCAGTAATCAAACCTGGCCCTAACATTTACTTAGCGAGACCGTAGCCCCGGCTCTTTCAATTTCAACCACTGGCGACAAATCCGGTTTTCCATCGCTCATGTCATATCGCGGTCATGGCAACGATTCCTGAAGCGTCTGGGGAGCCGCAGCCAGCCCCCGCCTACGGCGGGGGCTGGCACGGCGGAACGAAAACCCCGGCAAAATCAGTGTGGCGGACTCCTAGTCTATTTTGGCTTGGCGCACGCCTCGCTGGATTTCGGGCTCTCGCCACCGCTGCTCACTGCAGTTACCTGGTAGCAATAGGTGTTGCTGCTGTTCAGCTTGGTGTCAACGTACGAAGTCGCCGCGCTGATCTTTACCGTCGGCGCTGAGGGATACGAGCCGGAGCTCGTCCGGCGGTAAATATAGTTTTGTGTCACACCCGTAGTCGTGGACTGGGTCCAGGTGAGGGTCACACCTCCCTTCGGGGGACCAGAGGACCCCTTCACGTTCGTGGGGGCTGTCGGCGCCTGCGGCGGCTGGGGTGTGGCGCTTAGTTGGGAAGAGTTCGAACTCTCACCGGCTGAATTGACAGCCGACACCACGTAGTAATACGTGGTTCCGTTGGTGAGTCCGGAATTGGTGTAGCTGGTCGAGCTCGGGGTGGCAATGGTCGTGTATGGGCCGCCGCTGACCGTCGCACGTTTCACGTTGTAGCTGGTTGCGCTCGACGATGCACTCCAACTGAGCGCGACCTGTCCGTTGCCAGGCGTGGCGCTGAGTAGAGCGGGTGCTAATGGTTTTGCGAGCCCCTGCGGCGTCGCGCTGGCCTCGCCGGAATCGGCGCTCTCTCCCCCCGCGTTTGGACCAGCGCTGTAGGCCGCTGACACCACGTAATAGTAAGTCGTGCCGCCGGTGAGTCCTGTATCAGTGTAGCTGGTCGTCGTAGCGCAAGCCACCGCCGTGTATGGCCCGCCGCTTACTGTCGCGCGCTTCACGTCATAGCTGGTTGCCCCGACTGACGCTGGCCACGCGAGCGAAACCTGGGCGTTCCCCGGCGTTGCCGTGAGGCCGGCCGGTGCCGCCAGGTTCACCAACAAGGTAGTTGAGGCGGTATGTGTAATCGCTCCGGCAGTGCCGGTGATGGTCAGCGAAAGGGCGTACGGCGTCGCGCTCGTCGTCGTGTTTATAGTCAAGGTCGATGACCCGGAGCCTGTGATCGAGGATGGAGTGAAGCCACCGCTCGTAATGCCGCTTGGGAACCCATTCTCGCTGCCGACGCTAAGGGTTACCGCGCCATTGAACCCGCTGAGGGGTGAGACTGTCACGGTGAAGGTGGTCGACTGGCCGGGAATGACCTCTTGCGAAGAAGGGCTCACTGCGATCGAAAAGTCAGCGCTCGTCGGCCATACGGTGATCGTCCGTGTTGGCGGGCTCGGATCGGAGTTGCCGCTGCTGTCGATCACTGTCAGTGACGCGACGTAGGTACCCGGCGTGTTGAACACGACATTCCCCGGGTTCTGCAGCATCGAGGTGGCGGGAGAGCCTCCCGGGAAGACCCAGGAGTACTTGGCTGCACTGGAGGTCGTGCTGAAGGAGAGCATGTTGCCGGCGGGAATCGTGATGTCCGAAATCGGTGACGTAATCGCGCCGTTTGGTGGTGTCGTCGCGTATGGCGAGAGCTGGAGGAACTGAGCCACCGAAGGGACGCCGGCGCTATCGAGTAAGAACAACATATAGTAGCCGGGCGGAGCGATGTTCCCATTGGGCGGACTTGTAAGGTTAAGTGTGCCTGAGCCGTTGCACGGCGGCTGGGGCGACGGGCCGCAGAGACCAATCAGCCGCTGATCCATGTCAAACGTGTGAGTGGCGGAGCCCAGTCGCACTAATACGGCCGAGCTAATCGCCGAGGTGCTCGTGTAGGTCACAGAGAAAGGCTTACTATAGCCGATCACCCCTGGTGTAATGCCTGTAATGCTTGGTCGATTGGCGGGAGGGATGAGCTGATCGCTCGTGTCGAACAGGTAGGCTGGCGTGTAGATCTCAATTGCAGGCTCATAATTCCCGCGCGGTCCTGGGTTGCTGCCCATGCTCACCACGGTCGCATCCGGCAGGAGTAGCGCGACCGAGTGATACAGTCGCGAGTACGAGGCGGTGCCGCCCGAGGTGAAGGCGTTGGTGACCGAGTCGTACAGATCCGCATGCTTGCCCGCCGGGCTCGGGCTCTCGTTGTTCACCGAGCCGCCCTGTGCGAGCACCGTGCCGTTGGGCAGAATGATTGCGTTCATCTGGATCCGGCCCGTTGACATAGTGGGTCCGGGCGTCCAGCTGGGCGACACAGCGGAGAGGTCGATGATCTCTGTAGTGCTCGTGGCTGGATTGCCGCCGCCAAAGTTTATGACCTTCGGTGTATAGCTTGGCGGCAGCAGTGGCAAAAGGACAGCCGAGCCGTAGCCTCGATCGCGGGTCGTCGCCGCCGATACTGTCCATGTCTTGGACACCGGCTCAAAAGTCCAGGCGTTGGCGCTTTGCCCAGAGCCCTGCCCCGTGTAGAAAACCTTGCCGTTCGGCAGCAGAAACATGTGTGGATAGAGGGGCGGCGAGAACGGTGCAGAGACTGGGCTGGTCCATCCAGCTCCGGCATTCTTCAGGTCATAAATCTCGACGGTGTTGTTAGTGCCGCCGTTTAGGCGCAGGCCGGAGAACGCCATGACACGTCCATCACCGAGAGTGGTGGCAGTCGCGTACCAGCGTCCATCCAGCATGCTCTGGGATTGCACGAAGGTTTCAGTGGCAGGATCGAAGATTGAGGCGCGGTTATCGCCTGTGAACGAGTAATCCGAGGTGCCGCCCACGACCAGCGCCCGCCCATCCGGCAGAGCGGCTGTTCCACTGCAGAATACGTCGTACTCCATGTTCTGCACTGTGATGCTGCTCTGGGTCGCGCCGGTCGGGTCCCAGATGGCGTTGCGGTAGCTCTCAGCGCCCGGCGAATTATTCTTGGCGTCGTTCTCGGACCCCGCGACGATCAAGACTTTTCCGGTGTTCAGCATGGTCGCGGAGATCGGGTTAATGGGCATGAGGTAGGGCAACGTCCGCCATTCACCGTCCAAGTGGGGAATGTTTACGGTGCACGTCTGCGCCCAGCTAGAAGGAACAATGACGCCCAAACTCAAGAGAGCCAGAGCTATCCCAAGAAGATGACGAAGTAAGACTGTGGACATGTGTGGGACTCCTTTTCATATCGATAGGTGTTTGTCACAGGATGCGAAGCGCCCCCGACCTCCATGCTCCATGCTCCATGCTCCCAGGCCATGTTGATGGCGGTTTGCTGTTTCCCAGTTGTTCAACGGGCTCCCGCCTTCGCCGCCTCAAAACCCCAGCAACGCCGAGTCCGGGGCGTACGTCGTCGAACGAGAAGGCAACACAAATTCCCCTAGCCGCGCGGCGTCTCAAAATAAAATCTGGCGGCTGGAGTAGGAAATTCAATCAAAGAAATTGATCGACGCTGCGAGCTTTCCGTACCCCAGCCTGCGATGCGTCTTGAGCATAGGTCATGCCCGATGCTCGGGGGGAACTTTGGAGAGATCAGTGTAAGATAAGGGAACTGAATCTTGATTGTGAGGGCGGCAAATTTGCCCGCAAATTTCCACAACGATGAAATTAAGTCAAAATAGTCGCTAAATGATCAATTTACGTCGAGCTGTCTAGCAACGCTCAGCGGTCGTTAAAGAAGAGCCTGGAAACTGCCGGCCAGCAAAAAGCGACTAGGAACCGCCCAAGCGCAAGAGGAAGGCGTAGGAGCGGCGTTACAGTCTGGCGCCATCCCGATCTCCGCTTGTTTTCTGATTCAGTTTAGAGTCCTAAATAAGGCCAGATAAAAACCGGCATTGAGCACGGGTTGGCTTTTTAGAATGATCTGGCCGATCTCAGTCGTTTATTAACCAGCCGTGCGGTCATCAGGTCACTGCTTAGCCAAACCCGGCCAGGCCCCGCAACTGGCCTTTGTACCAGGGTCAACAAAAGATGATCGGCAACAAACCATCACGAGGTCTAACCACTGGCAGTCTCGCTGGCGCCCCGAAGATATCGACGACCTGGCCGGTGCGGCGCGGCGCCGGCGGCGTGACTTTAACTTCCTGGCCTTCCACTTTTTTCTCGATCATGGCAAGCACGCGCTCGCGGTATTCATCCGCATAGCACTCGGGTTCAAACTCCGCTGCCGACATTTTCTCGATCAAGTCGCGGCCGAGCTCCAGCTGCTCGCTTGGAAGTTTAATATCTTCGCCTTTCGCGATCGCGTCGAAGTCGCGGATCTCGTTTTTGAAAAACAGAAAGTGCAAAACCAAGCCGCGTTTCACCGAGCGGATCAAAACCAGACTTTCCTTGTTGTGGAAAACCGTTTGCGCGAGTGCGACGCGGCGGGTCTTCGCCATGGTGTCGGCGAGCAGTCGGTACGGTTTATCCGCTCCTTTGTCGGGGGCGAGATCATAGGTGCTCTCGAAATAGATCGGGTCGACTTTCTCACTCGGGATAAACTCCCTCATATCGATGCTGCTGTTCGCCTCAGCTTCGAGCGTTTCCAGCTCTGCGTCTTCAACCCTTACGTATTGACCCTTAGTGACCTCGTAGCCGCGCACCGTCTCGTCGCGCTCGATCACGAATTTACAGACCGGACAAAAAATCTGATTGCCACGCGCGAGCCGCACTTTTGTATGCAGCAGATGAAAGCGAATATTGTGGTCTTCGATCGCCGAATAGAGCTCGACGGGGATGGAGACAGACCGAAGGAGAGGACGCCGCAGCCTTGGTATCACCGAGCAAGAGTTGATTCTCGGGATGTCCAAGACAAAGCCAGAGCGATCGGCGACGGTGGTTGAAATGAAAAAGGCGTTGTTATCGTGAGCCGCTTATGATAAACGCAAATGTGTGGACAAAACGATTCGAGAGTACCTTGCAAAGATCGGCGCCAAGGGCGGGAAGAAGTCCAAGCGAACATTGACGCCCCAGCAGGCAAGGGCGATGGTAAAATCGAGAGAGCGAAAACGCAAAGCGAAAGGGAAGTAATGCCGGCGCACCTAAAGCAAAACAAGTATGGCGTCTGGTATCTTGTCGACGGCTATCTCTGCAGGTCACTCAAGACGAAAGTGAAGCGCGAAGCCGATGTCAGGCTCAAGCAATATCAGCAGGGGAAGTTCGGCTTGATTCAAACGCCGACGGTTCAGCAGTTCTACGACGAATGGATCGCCAGGAAGATCCCGCCATTAGTCCGCGAGTCCCAAGCCAAGGACTATGGCCAGGCATTCAACGCGTACATATTGCCGCGCTTCAGGCATACCGTTTTGTCCGATATCAAGACAAAGGACCTGGGCAAGTTTCAAGCGGAGCTAATCGACAAAGGGCTTGCCGTCAAGACTTGTCGTAACATCATCGACGGATCATTTCGGGTTATGTATCGCGACGCCAGGATCGAGATCGGCGGCGATCTAGAAGGCAAAGACCCGTTTATTGATATCCAATGGCCACGTCAGCCCAAGACAAAGCCCGATCCCTTCACCGCAGAAGAGGGGGACAGAATTATCTAGTGGTACGTCGAAAACGACTTTTTCTATTATCCCTTGGTTGCGTGGCAATTTCACACCGGCATGCGGTCGTCCGAGACCTTCGCTCTAACGTGGCGGGATATCGATCTCGAAGCCGGCATAGCCTCTATCAACGAGTCGAGAAACATGGGCATGACAGCAGCAACCAAGACGGTCAATAGCGAGCGGATCATTCAGATAGATCAGGCGCTGATCAGTATCCTAAAGCTGCTACCGTCCCGAGAATTGGGCATCCCGCATGTATTCGTTGGCAAGAGAGGCACGCCCATGACCAAAAAAATGGGCCGAGCACTTCTGGAAAGCGCAGATAAAAAAGGCTGGTATCCAACGGCACCGGAAATTTTACGCGACGCGGCACACTACTATCACTGAGCTGGTAAAGGCGGGACACAACCTAAAGGCGATTGCGGACTATGTAGGGACGAGCGTGGCAATGATCGAGCAAAACTACTGCGCGAGACTACCAACTCAATGCGGGCAATCGAGAAGTTTTCGAGAAGTTGGCAAAAAAAGTTAATGAAATTATGGTTGCGGGGCCGGGATTTGAACCCGGGACCTCAAGGTTATGAGCCTTGCGAGCTACCAGACTGCTCCACCCCGCGTCAATGATTGGAATAATCTTTCTACCTTGCGTCTTGGACGGAGTCAAGTTAGGGAAAGGACGTGATGGAAAAATATCGAAACCCACTGCTTACCGTCGACATTATCATCGAGCTCGCCGGCGGTGAAATTGTTCTGATCGAGAGAAAAAACCCGCCGCACGGCTGGGCCTTGCCCGGCGGGTTCGTCGATTACGGTGAATCCATTGAAATCGCGGCAGTGCGGGAAGCCAGAGAAGAAACATGTCTAAATGTAAAGCTCAGGGAACAATTCTACACTTACTCTGATCCGGCCCGCGATGCTCGCCATCACACGGTGTCGACGGTTTTCATTGCCAGCGCGGAAGGTGTTCCGCATGGCGCTGATGATGCCAAAGTTGCGCGCCCGTTTGGTGAAAACGATTTACCGATGCCGTTGGTTTTTGATCATGCGCAGATCTTGCGCGATTACTTTATCTTTAAAAGGAGCGGACAGCGCCCGAAGCCCTAATCGATCGGAAGCTTAACTTAGCTTCAGCACTGCTTCGCGAATCCGCGCGCAGCCTTTTTCGATGTCTTGGAGAGATGTCGCGTAGGAAAAGCGAATGTGCTCATTGGAGCCGAAGTCTTCTCCCGGCACGCCGGCGACTTTTGCTTCCTCCAGCAGATAATCAGCGAGATCGCAGGGCGAGCTGAGTTTCTTTCCAAGCCCGGTCTTGCCGAGGAGTCGGCCGATGTTGGGAAACACGTAAAAGGCGCCCTCAGGTTTGCGACAAGTGATTCCGTCGATGGCGTTGAGTTTGTCGACGATGACATCGCGCCGTTTTTGAAACTCCCGCGCCATCACCGTCACTTCGTCTTGCTTGCCGCGGATCGCTTCCAAGGCAGCGGCCTGGGCGATGGACGTGGGGTTGGACGTGCTCTGGCTTTGGATTTTGCCGGCGGCAGCGATGAGGTCGCTGGGGCCAAGGGCGTAGCCGATGCGCCAACCCGTCATGGCGTAGGTTTTCGAGACACCGTTAACGATGATCGTACGCTCGCGCAAATTTGGGCAGAGCGTTACGATGTTGTGGACTTGAAAGCCGTCGTAAACGATCTTCTCGTAAATGTCGTCAGCGAGAATCAGGCAGTTGTGCTTTTCGAGAACGCCGACGATTCCCAACAGCTCGTCTCGACTGTAAGTCGCGCCGGTGGGATTGCACGGACTGTTTAATAAAAATACCCGCGTGCGCGGCGTCAACGCCGCTTGGAGTTGTTCCGGTTTGATCCGAAAGCCCGAAGCTTCATTCGACGGAATCAGCTTCGGCACGCCGCCGGCCAATAAAGCCATATCTGAATAACTGACCCAGTAGGGCGCGGGAATCACCACTTCATCGCCGGGATTAACGACTGCCTGCAGGACGTTGTACAAGGAATGTTTGGCGCCGCAACTGACCAGCACGTCTTCTTTGCGATAGGCAAGGTCGTGCTCGCGCCGATATTTTTCGCAAATCGCTTCGCGCAACGGCTCGATGCCCTTGACGTCGGTGTACTTGGTCATGCCTTTGCGCAGGGCTTCGACGGCGGCTGCCTTGATGTGCTCGGGAGTATCGAAGTCCGGTTCCCCGGCCGAAAAATTCACGACGTCAATGCCTTCGGCGCGGAGCTTGCCCGCCTTGGCGGCGATCGCCAACGTCACCGACGGCTTAATCAGCTTGGTTCTCTCGGCAAGTAGAGTCATTAACGAAAATCCTCAGCGCTTAAATTTCTGATTGAGCTTCTTTAACACGTTGTCAGGTACCAAACCCGAAACGTCGCCGCCCAAGCTGACCACTTCCTTAACCAGACGAGAACTGGTGTAGAACTCGGACTCGCCGGTCATCATGAACAGCGTTTCGAGTTGTGGCTTGAGTCGGTGATTCATCATCGCCATTTGAAATTCATATTCGAAATCCGAGATCGCCCGCAAACCGCGGATAATGACCTTGGACTGTTTTCGCTCCGCATATTCGACGAGCAAGCCTTGAAAGGAATCGGCCTGGACTCTACCTTTCAGCTCTGCGAAAACCTCGCTGATCATTTGCAGCCGCTCCGTCACCGTAAAGAGCGAATGGTCTTTGTCCGGGTTGGTTGCGATGGCGACAATGATCCTGTCAAAAACCCGCAACGTGCGTTTGACGAGATCGACATGGCCATTGGTGATCGGATCGAAGGAGCCCGGATAGATGGCAATATTGTCGCTAATCATAGGACCTATCCTCAATCAGCCGGATCAGATGTTGACGTGTGTTTAAAGAACGACAGCAGAGTATCACCATATCGCCGTTGATCATTCAAGATGAGAGTGTCGTAGCGTGTTTGCACAGCCTCGCGCGCGCTATGCTCCGCCACCACGGTGCCGATGGCATCGACCAAATTGCCTTGAGCGATCAGCTTCAGCACGATTGCGACGACTTTGTGGTCATAGGGCGGATCGAGAAAAATCATATCGAATGTTGCGCGCCGCTTGGCCAGTGACCGCAACGCCCGCACCACCGGCAAAACCCAAACGTCCGCGCGATCGCCGAATTCCAGCCGGCGAAGATTTTCTCTGATCGCGCCAGCCGACCGCTCTGAAGCTTCGACCAAAGTTGCTCTTTCGGCGCCCCGGCTCAATGCTTCGATGCTGAGATTGCCGGTGCCGGCAAAGAGATCGAGAATCCGCTTGCCGGAAAAATCACGCGGCAGGATATTAAACAGCGACTCTTTGACTCGATCCGCGGTTGGCCGAACTGCTTCACCCTTCGGCACAACTAAACGACGGCCTTTTGCTATTCCGCCGATGATTCGCATTTAACTCTGTGCAGCGGCAGGGCTGCAAATTTGCCTCCATGCAAACGCGCGTTACGTGCCCATCCACCGTGGGCGTGGATCAGTACCGCTTTCAAGCAAACGGTCCTCGATGAAACCACATTGGCGGTAGCAAGATAAAGCGCAGGTGTCAAAAGAGGGCGGAAGGAGAATACCCTGAAGCTCAGCTAAATTCGATCAACCCGGTCCGCTCTCAGCCTATGCCGAGAAGGAGGTGCCGCAGCCGCAGGTCGCGGTGGCATTAGGATTGGTAAACTTGAAACCGCCGCCGTGCAGTCCGGAAACGAAGTCGATGACCGTGCCGGCCAAATATGGAGCGCTGGCGCGATCGACATAGATAGACACGCCGCCTAACTCCAGGATCACATCGTCCGGTTTTTGCTCTTTGTCGAAATCCAACTTGTAAGAAAAACCGGAACAACCGCCGTCTGCCACGCCGACGCGCAGCCCATGTCCTGTCCGCTCGTCGCGGCTCAGAAGCTTTTTAATCTGCTGAACTGCGCTTTCGGTCAGTTTCAGGTCCAGTGCAGTGTTTTCCATAATTTGCCTTCTTTAAGACTAATGCTCGTAGGCTGTCATGTCAACCAGATCGAGTCGCGCGCAAAGGCGCCGATCATTTCGCGAACAAGGCCTCGACGAAGCGAGTCGCATCGAAAGGTTGGAGATCTTCGACATCTTCGCCAACGCCGATGTACTTTACCGGCACGCCGAGTTCTTCTTGAATGCTGATGATGACGCCACCCTTGGCCGTGCCATCGAGCTTAGTCAGAACGATACCGGTGATATCCGTCGATTCCTTAAATACTCGAGCTTGTTGCAGGCCGTTTTGACCCGTTGTCGCATCCAGCACTAAAAGCGTCTCGTGGGGCGCATCGGTTTGCTCTCGGGTAATCACCCGGCGAATTTTTTTTAGTTCTTCGATCAGGTGCACTTTGGTGTGGAGACGGCCGGCGGTATCGATCAACAGGACATCGATAGCGCGGCTTTTCGCGGCTTGCATTCCATCAAAAACCACCGCCGAAGGATCCGCGCCCGGACGATGCTTGACGACGTCGACACCGGCCCGTTGACCCCAGATATCGAGCTGTTCGATGGCGGCGGCGCGAAAGGTGTCGGCCGCCACCAGCAGAACTTTTTTGCCAGCGCCGCGATATTGCGCGGCGAGCTTGCCGATGGTCGTGGTTTTCCCGACACCATTGACACCGAGAAAAATGATCACCCACGGTTGGGCCGCAAAAGGCGAAACGTCACCGGGCACCTTTCCTTGGAGCATCTGAATCATCGCTGCTTGCAGTCGGGATGACATGTCCTGAGCTGTGTCCGCGGTACCGTCCGGCGACTGGCGACGCAGTGACTCCATTAGTTTTTGGGTTGCCTTGACGCCGACGTCCGCCGCGATCAGACTTTCTTCCATGGCGTCGAGCGATTGCTCATCCCAGCGGCGATTTTGAAAGATCGTGCCGATGTTCTGCAGCAAGCTGTCGCGGCTTTTGGACAAACCTTGCTTCAAGCGTTGAAAAAAAGATCCACTTTCCATGATTTAATACTGTTTGAACGAGCCCCAGGAGTCAAACCGGGTTACAGCAGGAGGAGCGCGGCAGGAGTGAAACGCTAGTTCATCCGGACGGAAACGACCTTCGACACGCCCGGTTCGGCCATGGTGATGCCGTAGAGAACCTCAGCGGACTGCATGGATTTCTTGTTATGGGTGACGAGGACAAACTGCGAGTGCGTACTCATCTCTTTGATCATCTCGATGAACCGATCGATATTGGCGTCATCGAGCGGCGCATCGACCTCGTCGAGAAAACAGAACGGACTCGGTTTGGTCAAGAAGATTGCAAACAAGAGGCTCACCGCGGTGAGCGCTTTCTCGCCGCCGGACAACAGCGTGATGAACTGGAGCTTTTTGCCTGGCGGTTGAACGATGATCTCGACGCCAGTTTCGAGATAGTCGTTCTCGTCGGTGAGCACTAGCTTGGCCTTGCCGCCGCGGAATAGACGCGGAAAGATCGCTTCGAATTTTTCGTTGATGGCTTCGAAGCTTTCTTTAAAACGGAGCCTGCAGACGCGGTTGAGCTTGACAATGGTTTGCTGGAGGTCGGCGATCGATTTCTCCAAGTCGTCCTTCTGCTGGCTCATAAATCGAAAGCGCTCGGTGAGCTCTTCATACTCGCCAATCGCCGCCAAGTTCACCTCTCCCATTCGGTCCAAGCGGCCGCGCAGATCGTCGATGTCCGCCAAGAGTTCGGTTTTTGACACAACGTTATCGGCCGGCTCGATGGGGAGCGCTTCCAGACCGAGGTCGTATTTTTCCCGTAGATTGGCGGCCAAGTGCTGGAGCTCAAGCCGCTGTTCAGCCAGAGCCAACTGAATGCGGCTTTTCTCTTCTTGGCAAGCTTCGCACTGGGGCCGGAGCTCTTTGATGGTTTCACCGATTTCGGCAAGCTGCATGGAGACATTTCGATAGTTCTGCCGAGCATTTTCTAGCTGCTCTTCGAGGGTTTGAAGCTCCGTTCGGCTTCGCTCCAGCGTCTGATCGGTGCTCGCCAGCGCTTGCTCAAGGTCGATGCGGCGCCGTTGAAAGTCCGACAAACGATCCTTACGAGCCGCGATTTCTTGCGCAGTTTCCTGCTGAAGCTTGATGCGATTGGCCAGATTGACGTGGGTATTGTCCTTCTTTTCGCCTAAGGCCGCGCGGCGGATGCGCGACTGAGTGACTGCCGCCTCGGCGGCTTCCTCGGCTTGGCGCAATGCGGCGAACTCGGCTTGTTTTTGCATCAGGCGGCTTTCGCGCTCCGCCTTTTCGTCCATGCCCGCCTGCATCATGCCATAGCAATGTTGAATCTCGTCGTTGAGGAGATGCACGGTCGTGGTGAGATCGCTTTGTTCCTGGTTGAGTGCTTGAACGGCTTGCGTAATGCGTTCACGTTCGCGCTGTGCGGCGCTATGCTCATGTTCGATCCGCACTTGCTCGATTTCGAGACGGTGAAGCTCCGCCGTCAAGAGAGTTTTTTTAGTTTCGGCTTGCTCCAGCTCTTGTTTGAGCTGATCACCCTGGCGCTCTTCGCAGGGCAGTTGGCCGTCGAGCTCGGCAAGAATCTGCTGGAGATCGCGCATGCGGCGGCGCTGCGACAGAAAGCCCGCCTCGAGCGGCGCTCCGCTGCCGCCGGTAACGATCCCCATGGGATCGATCACTTCGCCTTCAGGAGTAACCAGGGTGCTATAATAACCGTTGCGGTTCCAGAGCGACAAACCGGCCTGCAGGTCGCGCACTACGACGACATCGGAAAGGAGATACTCGGCCACGTCGTGATAGCCTTCTTTAACGGAAATCACGTTCATCATGGGAGCGACCACTTCAGCTTCGCGGAGCGGCAACTCCTTGTGAGTCTTGCGCGACAGCAGAAGTGGGATGAAGCTGCCACGGCCCGATGCTTCGTTTTTCAAGTATTCGATGGCTTCGACGCCTTCTTGCTGCCCCTTCACGATAACGTACTGTAAACGATCACCCAAGACCGCAGTCAGCGCCTTTTCATAAGCCTCGGGAGCCTCGATCACTTCGGCAACTAAACCATGGATGCCGTTGGGTGACGCCTCCTGCTGTTTTTTGAGCATGATGGCACGTACACCTTCTTGGCAGCCTTCGTAATTCTTCTGTAAATCTTCCAACGACGCCAAGCGCGAGCGGTTTTCCTGAATACGCTCTTTGAGGCAGGTGATTTTTTTCTGCTTGCCTTCCCGGGCGTTGCTCAGGGCATGAATGGACGTGGTTGCGAGCGTGGCTTCGAGCGTGCGCTCACGAATGGCCTCAAGGCAGGCCGCCAGCAATTGATCGGTTTGGGCGATTTTTGCTTGGCATTCCGACAGTGTTACCTCGACCTGAGTCAGCTCTTCGTGGCTCCGCGTCAGTTCAGTACCAATTTCCCCGCGCCGTTTTTCTTTGGCCAGGGCGTCATTCTTTAGATTGGTGATCTGGTTGGCCGTGTCGATCAAACCTTCCTTTTCGCGGTCCACTTCACTTTGCAGCGTTCGGACCTGAACCTGAAGTTTTTCGAGTTCACCTTCCTTGTCGGAAAGAAAAGTCTCCTCGAATAGCGAGAGTTGGACGAAGCTTTCGTTGGCCTTGTTGAGTTCCTCGATTTCCTGGGCAAGGCTTGTGGTTTTTTCCTCGAGCTGCAAGAGCGAATTGCACGTTTCAGCCTCGCTCTGCTCCAGTTGCGCAACGTCTTTGCGGAAAAAATCACACCTTTGTTCGTCGGCTTGGATTGCTGTGCGACGCTGGTACAGGGTTTCTTGCTGTAGGCCAATCTCCTTGTCGGCTTCCAGCAGCGATAGGCGCACGGATTCATTCTCTGCTTCTTTGCGGTGCAGCGCGGCAAGGAGCTCGGCCCAATGATTTTCCACGCCAGCGAGTTGCGCTTCTTGGCGAGCGATTTCTTCGTTGAAGGCTTCGCGCTGCAGGGCGGTGAAAGCCAGTTCTTTATCCTTGAGATCCGATTTTAACGCGCGATAGCGCTCGGCCTTTTTGGCTTGCAATTCCATCGAGCGAATTTGCCGCTCGATCTCGCGCACGATGTCCGTGACCCGCAGGAGATTTTGTTGCGTGCGTTCGAGTTTTTTTTCGGCGAGAAGCTTTCGGCTCTTGTACTTGCTCGTGCCGGCTGCTTCTTCGATCAGGCCGCGCCTTTCTTCCGGCTTGGAGTTGACCAGTTCATCGACTTTGCCTTGCTCCACAATCGAATAGGCTTTGCTGCCGACGCCGGTGCCTAAAAAAAGCTCCACGACATCTTTGAGACGGCAGTTTACTTTATTGATCGCGTATTCCGATTCGCCGGAACGAAATAGGCGGCGGGTTACCATAAGCTCGCTGAAGCTACTATATTCGGCGGGGCTCCGACCGTCCTCATTATCGAAGATGAGAGAGACCTCAGCCATTCCGGTGGGTGGCAGGCTGTCACTGCCGGCAAAAACTACGTCTTCCATCTGCTGGCCGCGGAGGTGGCGCGCGCTCTGCTCCCCCATCGCCCAACGCAATGCGTCAACGATGTTTGACTTGCCACAGCCGTTGGGGCCAACCACCGCGGTAATGCCAGGGTTCAATTCGACAACGGTCCGCTGAGCGAACGACTTAAAGCCGATCATTTCGAGGCGTTTTAAACGCATAACTCTTTCTATCCAGGCAATTTGATGGCACTTTTAGGCGGTGAATTTATCTGCAATATTCCACAGCAAGAATGGGGTGTCAAGCAGAAAATCACAATATACGGTGCGGCAGTACGACATTTACCGCAAGATATAGGCGGCCATGAATTCCACGCCGCTCAATGTATTTGGCCGAGGAGAATGTGCTAAATTGCCGCGTTAATCTTCATCACTAGGGCGGCGGATGACAAGGCGCGCAGAAAAATAAAACTATTTTTCAAGCAGTTCTGTGTTCCAATAAGAGACGTCGATGGTATTCAGAAAAGGCATCCATTCTCTATATCGAGACATACTAAACGTCTCCTGCATGAATGGCGTCCATTGGGGCTTCAGCGGTTTTCGCACCAGGGGCATGCTGGCTTGGTGCGGAGTCCTGCCGCCCTTGCGCCGATTGCATTCATGGCAGGAGCACACCACGTTCTCCCAAGTCGAGGTGCCGCCTTGGGAACGGGGAATGACATGGTCGAGATTGAGGTCATGTCGGGGTAGGCGCCGGCCGCAATACTGACATGTGCATCTATCGCGAGCGTAAATATTGTAGCGGCTAAAGCGAACCTGGCGCTTGGGCACTCGGTCGTAGGTGACCAAAAGGATCACTCTGGGAACTCGGATAACGCGGTTAACTAAGCCGACGGTTTCGTCATGAACCGAGATCGAGAGCTCGCTCCAGCTGTCGAAATCAAAAGTTTGGTACTGCTCGTTGACCGCCTTGGCGATTCCTTGATAGAGGAGCACGAAGGCGCGCCGAACCGATGTAACATGAATGGGCAAATAGGAGCGGTTGAGAATCAGGACTTTGGTGTTCAGTATGCCATAGACGGGCGCGGCAGCTGGATATGTCATAGCGGACTTTCGATATTTAACCTTCGGTCAGAGCGGTCCATCGGTATCCGCTTAAAAATATCGGGCGGGCGAGCCATTGTCAATTCAAGCCATTTTGCGGCAATCGGAGCCGTGCTTGAAGTCGAAGGTGAATTCTTCTATAAACACAGGTGTTTACATTTACGCTTTTAGTGGATTCATCACCGCCGCAGGCGATTCCACCTCACAGAGTCCCTTCCAGCCTTGATCCGATAATCGATTCATATGAAACAAGAAATCTACATCAACTCGACGCCGCAGGAAAGCCGTATCGCAATCATGGAGGACGGCCAGCTGGCCGAATTCTTGATTGAACGAAAAGCAGACATGGGTGTGGCGGGAAATATTTACAAGGGCAAAGTGGCAAGGGTTCTACCCGGCATGCAGGCCGCTTTCGTTGAGATCGGTATGGAAAAGGCGGGCTTTCTCCATGCCTCGGATTTCTCAACCGAGCCCGAAGACGTTCAGATCCTCAGCTCCTCGGGAGATGATGTCGAATTCGAAGAAGCGCCCAGGCCACCGTCTTCGCGCAGACTACCGCTGGAGAAGCAGATTTCACGCGGGGAAGAGATTTTGGTTCAAGTCGCCAAGGACCCGCTCGGCACCAAGGGCGCAAGGGTGACGTCTCATGTTTCGCTCCCCGGTCGCTATATGGTTTTCATGCCGGGGACCCGGCACATCGGTATTTCCCGGCGCATCGAGAGCGAGGACGAGCGCAAGCGCTTGAAGGAGATCGCTCAGTCCTTGAGGACCGACGAAGGGGGTTTCATCTTGCGCACGGCTTGCGAAGGACTCAGCAAGCGCGAGATTCAGCGGGATTTGAGCTTTCTGACAAAATTGTGGAGCCGCATCCATAAGAAGGCAGAGGGGATGCCCGCGCCCGCGCTGATCCACCAGGATCTCGATCTGATCGTGCGCACGATGCGCGACTTCTTTACCGCCGATACCGCGCAGGTGGTGGTCGATGCGCCGAAGGACCACCGACGTATCATCGACTTTGTCCAGAATTTTATGCCGCGCCTCAAGTCCAAAATTGTGCTCTACTCGGAAAAAAAGCCGCTCTTCGAAGAGTACGCAGTTGAGGAAAAAATCGCCAAGGCGTTGGAACGGCGGGTGTGGCTGCGCTCCGGCGGCTATATCATCATCGAACGCACCGAGGCGCTCACCGCCATCGACGTGAACACCGGCCGGTTCGTCGGCAAGCGCAATCAAGAAGAGACGATTTTCAAGACCAATTTGGAGGCGACCCAGGAACTCGTGCGTCAGCTGCGCCTTAGAAACGTCGGCGGGCTCATCATCATCGATTTCATCGACATGGAGAAGGAAGCGAACCGCAAGAAAGTGTACGAGGCACTCAAAGAGGCGCTGAAAAAAGACAAAGCCCGCACCAATATTTTAAAAATTTCCGAGCTCGGTTTGGTCGAGATGACCCGGCAGCGAACGCGTGAGAGTTTGGAAAATCAGTTGCTCCGGCCTTGTCCGCACTGCGAGGGACGGGGACGAATCAAATCCGCAGCGACGGTCGCTTATGAAGTTCTGCGGGCGATCAAACGGCAAACGGACGGCGAACCCGATCACAACGTCGTGGTACGCTTGCACCCCGATATCGCCAATTTTCTCTATGACGAAAAAAACAACAGCCTGGAAAACCTCGAGCGCGAAATAAACCGGCGCATCATCATCAAAGCCAGCCAAGACTTACATCAAGAGAAGTACGAGATTACGGAAGCCTAATCTCAATTCTTCGGCCAACCGTGAATGTCTGCTTCGCGCCGAAGTTTATTGGCGTCATAAACTTCCCACTGCATGGCCGATGGGCACCACCCAGAGAAGGCGGAGCGTTTGCGGGAGCTTGAAAAGCGTTCTCAACTCCGGTTCGACTTCCTCGCGCACCGAAACTCAAACCGTGCCGAGATTCATGCCTGCCGCCGCCAGCATCATTTGCTGCACGGCGTTGGCGATGCTCGCCTGAAAGTGTTTTTCGCGGTCGGCGGCTTGGCGCGTGGTCAAATAAACCTGCTTCGTGCGCGCGTCGCCGCCCACGAGCACCCGCACGCTGCGTCGCGTGCGGATGATATTTCGTCTGTTTCATGCGAAATCCTCTAACGTCGAGCGCGGCAACGGTGTGATGGAAAAATAAAGGAGCAAGCACAGAATTTTTGTTGTTGCAGTCGCACAAAAACAAGTAGGGGCGGGTTTCAAACCCGCCCCTACCAAGATTCAACGCGCTGTGCAGTCAATCGCGCTGCTCAGTGGTATTCCGCGCCGGGTAGCGGATTCTCAACCGCTTGTTCCAGCGTCGTGGCGCGCTTCCATTCATTTGCCGGGCGGCTGTGGCCGTCGGTGCCGATCTGATCCATGGCGGCGTAGATCTCGATTTTGTAACCATCCGGATCGTAGAATTCTAAACCGGGATTACCGCCCGGTCCGCGCCGGCCTTCATAAAAGATCGTGACACCCTTCGACCTCAAGAACTCGCGAATCTTGAACAGCTCCGACACCGTGGCGACTTCCAATGCCATGTGGTCGAAGCCGACTTGGCCGCGCTTCGGCAGCTCGCTTTTTTCGGTCGCCTGAACCAGGGCGACTGTATGGTGGTC